>Ga0209167_10000227_pt1 | contig 51369 bp, 42 predicted proteins | sample Coa_R1_9_FD_187154 | JGI IMG/M metagenome (GOLD analysis project Ga0209167, IMG submission 187154) | Surface soil microbial communities from Centralia Pennsylvania, which are recovering from an underground coalmine fire - Coalmine... | ecosystem: Environmental > Terrestrial > Soil >...
GTCAACAGGACCCGGATCTCCCATCAGATCTTTTCTGTAACCAACCGTTGGATCACCATGACCTCCTGTTGACGAGATAATTTTGCCAGCAGTATATATCCGCGGACCGACCACAATTCCTTTTCGGATGGCATTTCGTAGTGAAATATTTATACCATGACCGCCCACGTCCCTGACAGTTGTAAAACCAGCCATTAAAGTTGTCTTTGCATAAACTGCAGATTCAAAAGCAATGTCGGCGATATTTTGCCTGAATTCTTTTACCTGGTCGGCACTCGCCTGCTCTTCCAAATGCACATGGCAATCGATAAGACCCGGCATGACCGTTCGGTTTTTCAAATCAATTACCTGGTCATTTGTAGAAGAAGCCATATAACCTTTCTGAACATCCGAAATTGTTTTCCCTTCAACGACGATTGTCATTTCACTCAGAATCTGTAGCGATTTTGTATCGATCAGTTTTCCACAGTAGATAATTATTCGCTGCGCAGATAAAGAGTACGAAAAAATAAGCAGCGAAACAGTAAAAAGACAACGGCGTATATTCATAACAGCTGTTTTAATTCCGGCATTGAAGTTAGGGTTTAAGCAAATAAAAAAGCACCCCGTTGAGAGGTGCCTTATGAAGTATCACGTCATGAATTATTTATTTGGCTGCGGAGTGTACCGTAGATAAGGCTTTACCACCTTAACGCCTTTTGGAAATTTCTTAATGGCATCTTCAGTGGAAACGGCCGGAACAACAATCACATCTTCGCCTTCTTTCCAGTCTGCGCCGGTGGCTACACTGAAATTAGCGGTTAATTGCAGGGAATCCACTACCCGTAAAACTTCCTGGAAATTTCTTCCGGTCGAAGCAGGATATGTAATGATCAGTTTCACTGCTTTATCCGGACCGATTACAACCAGCGAGCGAACAGTTGCGGTTGCGGAAGCATTCGGATGTATGAAATCATATAGTGTACTTACTTTTCTGTCATCATCAGAAATGATCGGAAAATCGACATTGACCTTTTGTGTTTCGTTAATGTCGTCGATCCACCCATGATGACGATCCAGGGTATCTACACTAAGTGCCAGTACTTTCACATTGCGCTTTGCAAATTCTTCCTTCAGCGCTGCTGTTTTTCCAAGTTCAGTTGTACAGACAGGCGTATAATCTGCAGGGTGTGAAAACAAAATACCCCAGGAGTTACCGAGATAATCATAAAAGTCAATTTCACCAGAAGATGTTCTGGCCTTAAAGTTCGGAGCAATATCCCCTAAACGTAAACTCATTTTTGAAAGGTTTAAATATTAAAAATTCAAATAGAAGAATGCAAATATATCCATTCTCTATTGATTAAGTAGACTTCAAATGAATTTTACTTTATTTCAACCTAAAATACTGATTCACAATCATGAAAAAAGACAAAATCAAACGCAGATGCAACTAAATAATTTAGTAATTTGGATTTTCTCCCGGTCTGTTTCCAAGGCCGGGTAATCATGTAATTTATATATTTATAAGATGGAGTGGCTGAATACCAGTATTACACCGTTAAAAGAACTGCTCGCTTTTTTATACAAAAAATCGAAAACAAGCGATATACGTAAAAAACAACTCATCATTGAGTTGCGGGACAATCTGAATGTATTTAAAAACGGGTTTTTTAACCAGTCTCCATACGACACCATGATTGACCTTCTAAGCCGGGATGCGATCCAGGCCGCAATCAATGAAAATTTTTCATTCAGGAAACTGAAAGCAGGCACTATTCATATCTCTGTGATCTATGATGAAAGAAACAAAAAATATGCAGGGTGGACTACAGAGAAACTGGTTGATAAAATAGACGAGAAGATAGTTGAATTAAGAAATATCAAAAAAATGAACCAGGGTTCCGTAAAAGATGTCCGGAATAATATTTCTCTGATGATGAGTAATCTTTATTACCGAATGAAATTATTAGCTGATTTTATTCAATCCAAATAATTCCAATTTTCATCTTTACAATTTTATCTAAAGAATCAATTTGGGTGCCAGAGGGAGAAGCGTTCGAAAGCCCTAAGCTTTACGCTTCTCCTCCTGATGTTTCCACAATTCAAGAAAAACAGAGCTTGTTTTTTTCAAATCTTCAAAACTCCCTTCAGCAGCAATACGCCCCGCCTGCAATACGTATACATAGTCAAAATAATCTAGTAAGTATAGACGGTGAAGACTTGATATGACTGCCTTGTCCCTGCATTCTTCAAAAAGTTTTTCATAGATCTGTATTTCTGTCTTCGGATCTACGCTGCTTGTCGGTTCATCCAATAAAATGATATCACTGCTTTTGGCAGCCAGTATACCGCGGGCAAGTGCCAGCCGCTGCTTTTGACCACCTGATAAGTTAACGCCTTTTTCCATAATATTTGACTGCAGTCCTTTCGGTAGCTGTTTCAATACTTCAGTGAAATGGGCCGTATCACAAACTTCCAGAATTTCCTTTTCTTCAAAAGGAAGCCCCAGAGTAATATTATGTTCAATGGTATTTTCAAAAATTTCAGGTTCCTGGGGAAACAGGGTGATTGTTTCGGCAATGCTGCCAATCTCTGTATTCACGCCATCTACTTTTATTGCTGCTCCCGGTTGTGGATCATACAGTCCCCTGAGTAATGCCATTAATGTGCTTTTACCACTACCACTTTCTCCGATCAATGCGATCCGTTTTCTTCTGACAATCTGAAGGTGAATATCATGCAGGCTCTGCGCTTTTTCAACAGTGGAAAAAGATTCTTTGTGAGAAAAATTCAGGCCGTTGATTGCAATAGACTTCCATTTTTCAGGTAACTCCGGCGCGTCGTCCGGAAGATGCTGTTTCTTAAAATCCCGGGAAATGAATCGCGCGGTTTGCACGTTCGTATTGTACTGCACGATCTGTGTGTACTGCCAGGCTATATCGTGGAAGACACTGGTGAACTGAGTAACGAATCCGAGTAATGCAACCAGATTACCTGCCATAAATACTTTGCCCGGGCCTGTGTGCTGATACACATATCCAACGGCCGTAATTACATAAATGAGTGTAACCAATGTATCTGCAATAAACCATTTCCATTCATTGATCCGCACAGTGCGCATGAAAGGATTGAATATATCCTTTACTTTATTCATCAATCCGCTTTCCATTCTTTTTTCCAGTCTCAGCGTAATGACGGTATGAATATTCGAAACGCTGTCGAATAGTGTACTTGATACGACATGCTCCTTTTCATTTGTTTCATCAACTGCTTTTACAAATGGCTTGTCAAATTTAAATATGACCCATACCGTAAATGCACCCAGCAGAACACCTATTCCACCATATAAAGGAGAGAAGAAAAGCATCGCAATAAATGAAGAGAAAAATTTAGTAATTGCATAGAGGTATAAAAATCCGTTCTCGAAAAATTCCTTCAAAGCCTCATATGCCTTACGAATACGATTAATCGTGGCGCCGCTGTGGTGATCCTGATGCCACTTTACCGGCAGGTGAAGAGTTTGATGGTATAGTTCCTGCAAAAAATTCCGGCTGAGGTTGAATGCGAGACGACGTTCTACAATTCGGGCAGGCCCATGAAATCCCCACTCCATAAGTTTTAATCCAAGAAATGCAAGTCCGTATATCCATGCATAGCGAATCATCCCCATACCATTTTTTTGTAACGCATTAATGAACCAGCCATACAATAAAGGATTCATGGCGACAACGGCGCTGGCAAGTATAAATAAAGAATAGACCAGTAAATATTGTTTTTTTTGATGCCTGGCATAATGCCAGGCTGTTTTCATCAGTGATATATAAGGATTGGTCATAATCGGATAAAAACCAGATGATTTTATTCTGAAGCAGAATAAATGAATACTACAATTCAAACTTAAGAAAAAGCCGTCATGCATTTGCCGGTCAACCTGAAGTTTCAGAGAAAGACTACATGCTTTATGGTTTTATGTTACTTTTACTTTATGGCAAATCCCAACCTGCAGGCTACTTCGTCTGTCGGAGCACCTGACAAAGAATTTGAGAACAGCATAAGGCCATCGGCCATCCGCGATTTTTCCGGTCAGCCGCAGCTTATTGAAAATCTGCTCATTTTTATCAAAGCTGCCAAACAAAGAGACGAAGCACTTGACCACATACTTTTTCACGGACCTCCTGGTCTTGGGAAAACAACGCTGAGCCGGATAGTCGCCAATGAACTCGGTGTGCAGATAAAGGAAACATCAGGACCCGTTATTGAAAAGCCTGGGGACCTGGCCGGACTGCTAACCAATCTGGAGCCCAAGGATGTTTTGTTCATCGATGAGATACATCGTTTGAGTACCGTGGTTGAAGAATACCTATACTCTGCTATGGAAGACTACCGGCTGGATATCATGATTGACACCGGTCCCAATGCACGGAGTATTCAGCTCAGTCTCAATCCATTCACACTGATTGGAGCTACCACGAGAAGCGGGTTACTCACAGCACCGCTGTTATCACGTTTCGGCATTAAATCCCGGCTTGAGTATTATGACCACGTAACGCTTCAGAAAATTATTATGCGCTCCGCCGCTATTCTGAATACAAAAATAACCTCTGATGCATCCGCCGAAATTTCCAGACGGAGTCGCGGCACTCCGCGTATCGCCAATGGTTTGCTGAGAAGAGTTCGTGATTTCGCCCAGGTGCTCGGCAACGGGATCATCGATATGGGTATTACCAAACACGCCCTGCGAGCGCTTAATGTAGACGAACATGGCCTGGATGAAATGGATAACCGCATTCTTTCTACCATTGTAGAAAAATTCAAAGGTGGCCCTGTAGGGCTTAACACCATTTCAACTGCCGTCGGTGAAGAATCCGGTACAATCGAAGACGTGTATGAACCCTTTCTGATCCAGGAAGGTTTTCTCATGCGCACTCCGCGCGGAAGAGAAGCAACCGCGAAAGCTTATGAGCATTTGGGAAAGAAACCGGCATCTTCAGGCGGCCCAACTCTCTTCTAAGCGTAACGCTCAAAGCGTAACGCTAAATGCTTAATACCCGATGCAAAAATCCATGGACCTTTTTTTTGTAAAACATAGATTGTAATATATTTCTGGTAGTTAAACAACACTAAACACTTTCCTTGCTCTTTGCTTTACGCTTTAGGCTTTACGCTCTACAGGGGGAAATCCAGTTTTATACTGATATTTCTTCCCATATTATAAATGCCATGATAGGGTCCGGGACTATTTGGATAAGGTTCAAAATATTTCAGTCTGCTCAGATGATCCTGGTACACGACATCGAAGATATTATTCGCAAACAGATAAATATTAAATAAAAGTTTATTCTGTTTATTGGTGAATCCGGCACCCACGCCGGCATTAATCAGTGTATAACCGGGTGTAGCCGTTTCTGTGTTGTCTGCGAGATAAGGTCTGTTTTGCGGACCGGAAAAAGCCGCCGATAACTGCACAAAGCCGTTCACCAGATGCAAATCGCTATTTTTAAAATCATATTTCAGTTCAGAAATACCACGCATTGGCGGAATATCCGGTAAATAACGGGTACTGTCAGTAACCGGCTTACCTGGCGAGGAGAGCAGATTCCCATACACAAGCGACACGCTATTTTCAAAATGCAAATGTTCGACGGGATGAATATCAATGCTTAATTCTCCACCATATAAAGCAGCCTTTCCCTGACGAAACTGATAAACCGTGTTACCGTCCCTGGTTGAGTCAGCTCCTTCATTGTTTAAAATTTTTTCATTGAAAATATAATCGGTAATGGAATTGTAAAAAACACTGAAATTGAGAACCGCTATTTTTGTATTGAAATTCAAACCAACGTCTTCTTGTAAATTAAATTCGGGGTTGAAATTCGGATTACCCACCTGATAAATGCCGGTACCCGGATGTACACCGTTGGCAGAGATTTCAGAAATATTCGGTGACCTGTATCCGCGGGAAATATTTGCCTTGGCTGACCATTTTTCCGAGAATACATATGTCATACCCAGACTCCCTGAAAATCCTGAAAATAATCTATGATAATATGGAAAGGCCTGATATGCGCCGACAGTGTCGTTTCCATACACTGGTGTGCTATAGTCAATACCTTTGGACACTGTGTACATCTGGTCGTTGGTAAAAGAACGGCTGTCAAATCGAATCCCGCCTGCCAGGTCAAGTTTTCCGATAGATTTTTTTACCATTGCGAAGGGCCCGATATCGAACTGGTGGAAGGACGGAATGATAAATTCCGTTCCGTTTGTCGATGTATTCTGTTGATACATACCATTGATCCCGGTAGTTATATCCCATCCGTTAAATGACGGAAAATAATATTTCACATCATATACATAAGAATTCAACTGAAGAAATAAGCCCGGAACATCCGGTTCCTGCGGGTGACTATATTCCCTGCGAACGCTTCGTTCAAACCCGAGATTAACCGTTAATCTTCCGTATCCCAGTGCAAAATTATTAGTGGAGTAGATATGATAAAGTTGTACATGCTGATGCAGCGGAGTGATGGCATAACTATGAAGTTCTTTCTCCGAAACAATCGGACGGTATGTATCTGAATCAGTGATCTGTTTTGTAAACTGTCTTGTGGCGGAATCACGGCTTCCATCAGGAATTTCCTGCAGGTCATCGAATAGTGAAAAATTCAAATGCGAGTATCCGAAGGCCCTGTGAAGACCGATCGATGCAGTGGCATCCGTTTCGTTAAATGCCGTATTATAAACCCTGCCGTCGGCCCTGTCCGAATAATTACTTGCTTCTTTATGTGATAACCGTCCCATCCATTCCAAACCGTTTTTAGTCCCTTCCATCATCGCCGATCCACCAAAGAGCCCGTTGTTTGTTTGATATTCTGCCTGCACGTCCCCCTGAATTTTACCATCCGGTGCAGGTGGTGTCGGTATGAGATTCACAACACCCGCTAAAGCATCTGAGCCGTAAGTCAGGCTGGCCGGACCTTTTATCACTTCCGCATGATCTACGCCATATTGATCCACTTCGATCCCATGTTCATCTCCCCATTGCTGACCCTCCTGCCTTACACCATCATATAATGTCAGGATACGGTTAAATCCCAATCCACGTATAAATGGTTTGGAAACATTAGGGCCCGTTGTCAGTTGTGTAACGCCGGGCAGTTTGGATATGGCATCGATGATATTGGTACTCAGATTCCCTACAATATCCGCATGACTCATGGTTACGATCGGAATCGGGCTTCGTTTAATTTGTGTTGCCTTGGATTGACCCGTTACAACCACCGCACTTTGTTCCGTGTATTGAAGGCTTAATTCGAAATTCAAAATTGTTTTTTCCGAAATGGTTATATCCTTCGTCTGTGTGGAATGCCCAATGGCGTGGGCTTCTACCAGGTAGGTTCCGGATGGAAGATTGGCAAACCGGAAATTGCCCGATTCATCTGCAACAACGCCCAATTTCAGGTCTGCAATATAAATGGAAGCACCGGGCAACGGCTTACCTGTTGCGCTATCCGTCACTTTCCCCGAAAGCGTCCCCAGGTACCCGGAAAAACTCCGTTTTGAACTGGTTTGTGCAGATGAAATAAAATATATGCCTGTAAAAATAAATAGTAAAAAAGTCTTCATGATCTGCTTTTCTGTTATTACAGGGCCGCCTGTAAATCGATTACTTAAACTTATTTAAGCACAGAAATCAGCAGGGGGTCCGCGGCTGTCGGTATTTGATCTGTAGGAAAAAACAAAAGAAACAACCGGCTCTGAATAAATCAATGGAACTGATGAAAGCAGAACAGATTCTGTTGTCTGAATGTCAGGAAGAAAGGGGGCCACCACCACAAGGTCATCTATAAGGCAATGGTATCCGGACGAGGCGATCTGTTGTTCAGGACTACTCAAAGACGATTGCGCATCTTTATGATTTGCCAGTAAATCGTGCAGGAATCTTTTCGGTGTAACACAAAAAGAAAATAACAACAGGAAAAAAATGGCAGAATGCTGGCGTATGGTAGGCGAATTTTTCAGATCACAAATTTAACAAGCTTAATGCCTAAAGCCTGAGCCTAAAACTTTTTAATTGTTAATTTTTATAATAGCCATTCTCATCAGAACATCAGTCATCCGTCAGACTAATTTATATTTTCAATAATCCCGGCAATTCCCTGCCCGCCTCCAACGCAAGCTGTAACGAGCCCATATTTTTTATTCAGCCTTTTCATCTCATGAGTAATCTGAATAGTTAGTTTGGCTCCCGTACAACCCAGGGGGTGCCCCAGGGCAATCGCGCCACCATTCTGATTGACAATATCCGGATTCATTCCCAGTTTTCGGATAACTGCCAGCGCCTGACTGGCGAAGGCTTCATTCAATTCTATCAGATCAATCTGCGACAAAGTCATATCTGCCTGTTTCAGTGCCCTGGGTACGGCCTCCACCGGGCCGATGCCCATGATACGCGGATGGACACCAGCACTGGCGCAGCTGACCAGCCGGGCAATCGGTTTCAATCCCAGTTTATGGATCATGCTTTCGCTCATAACAATTACAAAAGCTGCACCATCGCTGGTTTGGGAAGAATTACCAGCCGTAACAGTTCCGCCCATTGCAAAAACCGGTTTTAACTTAGCCAGCGCTTCCAGGGATGTATCCTTGCGGGGACCTTCGTCTGTATCCATGATAAATTCCCTTTGTTGTTTTTTACCGGCCTTATCGAGAAATATTTCTTCCACTTTTACGGGAAGAATGCCCGGTTTAAAATAACCTTCGCTGATGGCATGCAGGGCTTTCATGTGGGATTGATATGAAAACTGATCCTGATCCTCTCTGTTTACCTGGTATTCTTTTGCAACCGCTTCTGCGGTCAGGCCCATATTCAGATAGTAATCGGGATCATCGGAAGCAATAGAAAAAGAAGGAACTACTTTCCAACCCGAAGTTGGAACCATCGTCATACTTTCCGTGCCACCGGCAATGATACATTCCGCCAGACCGCTACGGATTTTAGCAGTGGCAATTGCGATGGTTTCCAGTCCACTCGCGCAATACCTGTTCACTGTCATACCCGGGACGCCAATCCCAACAGCTCTCGCAGCTATGATACGGCCAACCTGCAGACCCTGCTCGGCCTCGGGAACTGCGTTTCCTACAATTACATCGTCTACCTGTTTGGGATCCAGCTGGGGAACGGAAGCCAGCAGCCCCTTGATCACCGTAATAGCGAGGTCGTCGGGCCTGTAAAAACGAAATCCGCCTCTTTTCGATTTGGCTACCGCAGTGCGATAACCGGCAATGATGTAAGCTTCCTGCATAAAATGATATTCTCCTGGTTCAAATATAAAATTTGTCAGGCAGTATCCGCTGAACCCGACTGTTAAAGTGTTTTATCTTTGCGACGCTTATGTATAAATGGCTTCGTTTTTTTTTATTTCTTTTTCCACCGGAATCCGTACACCATTTTTCCATGTTTGTGCTGAATGGAATTTCAGCGACGGGTCCCGGCCGTTATTTCTTACGAAAGGCTTTTTCTGTCAGCGATATTTCTCTGCAAACATCTTTTGCAGGACTGAGTTTTAAGAACCCCGTCGGACTCGCTGCCGGTTTTGATAAAAATGCCCAATATATCCAAAGTCTGGAAACCCTTGGTTTCGGATTTATAGAAATCGGAACGGTCACTCCCTTACCACAATCCGGTAATCCAAAACCACGGTTGTTCCGTCTTAAAAAGGATGTCGCATTGATCAATCGTATGGGATTTAACAATCATGGTGTCGATATGGTTGTTCAGCGATTAAAAAAATGGAGGGAGAAGCCCGCATCGTCCGGAAACCTGGCACTGCGTATTGGCGGAAATATCGGGAAAAATAAAATCACACCGAATGAAATAGCCTGGCAGGATTATCGACTGTGTTTTGAAAAATTATTTCCCTTCGTGGATTATTTTGTCGTAAATGTCAGCTCGCCAAATACTCCGGGCCTTCGTGAACTGCAGGAGAAAGAATCACTTCGTAAAATATTGACCAGCCTGCAGGAATTCAATATGAAACAACCTGGGCAAAAGCCACTACTACTGAAAATTTCGCCGGATCTGAGTCTTTCACAACTGGATGACATTATAAATCTTGCTCTTGAAATCAAACTGGATGGACTCGTCGTTACAAACACAACGTTATCACGCGAGGGTCTTCTGTGCTCAGCGGCGAAACTGGAAAAAATCGGTCATGGTGGTCTCAGCGGTCATCCTCTGCAAATAAAATCGACTGAAATCGTTCAATACATCACAAAAAAAACAAATCATCTGATGCCCATCATTGGTTCAGGAGGAATTTTTAATATCCCTGATATAAAAGACAAGATGGAAGCCGGAGCAGGACTGATACAGGTTTGGACTGCCTTTATTTATTTAGGTCCCGGTCTGGTAAAGAAGCTTCTGAAACGTTAATCCGTGTCTAGAAAATCTCCCAGTACACGAAACGTCCCTTTTGACACCAGTGATCCGCTAAATATCCGGCGGTATATTTTACAATCCGGATTCTTAATCCGGGATATTCGATCGTCTGTGAATTAGACTCGCCGGTTTGGCCCTGGCTTATTGTTTTCGGTAATCTGTTCCGGTCGATTGTTTGAAATGAAATTATTTTCACCAGGATAAAGTTTGCCGTGAGTTTATCTGCCCTGTTTTAATATAATTTTAAAACCGCGGCTGCTGTGATGGCAGCCGTTTCAGACCGTAGCCGGTTTTCGCCCAGTTGAACGGCTACGAAATGATGGCTGAGGGCAAGTTGTATTTCTTCCACTGTAAAATCTCCTTCAGGTCCGATCAGGATTAGCTGGGAAGAAGAATTCGTTTCTATCATCTCACTCAGTTTATTCTTTTTGCCATTTTCGCAGTGCGCTATGAATTTCTGATCAGCCTGCACATGCTCAACCCAGGGGCTGAAATTCTGTGGTTCATGCAAGACGGGCATCCAAACCTGTTGCGATTGGATCAGCGCACTTTCCAGGATGCTCTTCATCCGGTCAACCCGGAACTGTTGTTTTTCAGTGCGTGCAGTTTTCAAAGGAATAATTTCCGAAACACCCAGCTCAGTCGATTTTTCCAGGAACCATTCAAAACGACTGGCATTCTTCAAAAGCGATAAAGCGACCGATACATTGCGTTTTGGCGGTTCCTGTTTTTGTTTTTCAATAATTTGAACGGTACATTTTTTTTTATTTGCATCTCGGATTTTTGCAAGCACCGACAATCCCCTGCCGTCTGTTAAGCGTAAGTCTTCTCCCGATTGCATACGTAATACCTGGACGATGTGACGGGAAGAATTTTCATTCAGGGCAAATTCATCCTTCATCGCTGCCAGATGCGCAAAATAAAAATATGGGGCTGCCATCCAATGAAGTTAAGCAGAACGTTAGATGGTTAGAAAGGATCCTCATCGTTAAAAGGAATGTCGTTCATCTTACTGCCCGCCTGAATATATAATTTAGGTCCACCCTGTTCTTCCGGTGGTACCGGTTTCCAGTTACCCCCCGGCGGCAAACCATTAAAGTCCGATCCGTCGTCATCTATAAATTTCTGTATGTGCAGAAGAGCGCGCAGTTTGATGGTTTCCAGGGAACCGTTCCTGTGTTTGGCTATTCGCACGTGGGTTTCACCTTTATTGCTTTCGCCAAATTCATTGGCTGTAATATCATAATATTCAGGGCGGTATAAAAACATAACCATATCGGCATCCTGCTCGATGGCACCGGACTCGCGAAGATCACTCAGCTGGGGCATTTTGTTGCCTTCTTTTCTTTTTTCAACCTCACGGCTTAATTGTGAAAGAGCAATAATGGGAACCTGTAATTCCTTGGCAAGTCCTTTCAGGTCGCGGGAAATTTTACTTATTTCCTGTTCACGGTTTCCATTTCTGTTGTCTCCCGTTCCGCTCATCAGCTGCAGATAGTCAATGATGATCAAACCGACATTATGCTTATTTTTTAATCTTCTGCACTTGGCACGCAATTCAAATATATTCAGCGCTGCGGAATCGTCAATGAAGATGGGTGCCTGTGCCAGCCGCTGGATACCCTTTGCATAGAGCTGTTTCATTTCATGTTCTTCCAGTTTGCCGCGTGAAATTTTTTCAAGCCATATTTCACTTTCAGCCGAAAGAATACGCTGCACAAGTTGACTGGCACTCATTTCCAGACTGAAAAATGCAATAGGCGTCGATTTTGTGGGATGCAGTGCCGCATTCCTGGCCAGGTTAAGCGCAAATGCAGTCTTACCAACTGAAGGACGTGCAGCCAGGATGATGAGGTCTGTGGGCTGCCATCCATACGTTATGCGATCGAGCGAACTGAAACCGGAAGGTACTCCGGAGATATCATCATTCTTGTGGCGCAGGTCCTCAATGCGCTGTATGGTTTTTACCAATACGGTATCAATGCTGTCAAAATTCTTGCGGAGATGATTGTTGGTGATTTCAAAAAGTTTGGATTCCGCTTCATCCAGCAAATCAAAAACATCCGTACTGTCTTCGTAGGAATCGCTGATAATTTCTCCCGAAATGCGGATCAGTTCCCGCTGTATGAATTTCTGCAAAATGATGCGTGCATGTGCGTCAATATTGGCTGCGGATACGACTGCATTGGTCAGCCGGGTGATATAGTAGGGGCCGCCGGTCATTTCCAGTTCTTCCCGGAACCGGAGCTCTTCCACTACCGTAAGCATATCGATTGGCTGGCTTTTCTGAGCCAGGGATTGCATCGCCTGGTATATGCGCTGGTGACTTTCAGTATAAAAACATTCCGGTTTCAGTATTTCGATAACGGTATCAAAAGCTGTTTTTTCCAGCATTACGGCACCCAGCACAGCCTCTTCCAGTTCCCTGGCCTGGGGTGGCACTTTGCCGTACATCATGGTGCTGATATCGATCGGTGACTTACGCCTGAATTTCCGGTCTTTGTTTAAATTGGTGAGCTCCATGGATTATTGAATTTGTTATGCTACTATTATCGAAATGTTACCAAAAGATTTCAGGAGGGCGAATATAAAGCCCATTCTTTCGGCTAAATTGTGTTTTCATTTTTTTATTTTATTAAGCTCCAATGCACAGTGTTATAAACAGGATTCACGAGGTTATACACCTATTACGAAGGGCTATCCACAATTTAGAAAAGTTTTTCGCTTTCTTCTGAAGGAAATACACACTTGCTGTGTACAAAGATTTATCTGCAAATATTTTGTTAAGTAAAAAAGAAAACATTAACAGAAAATAAAAAAAATCCCTGCTTAATCGCTGTTGGCATCCCTTGTTTTTGGTGGTGTAACTGGTTTTGTATCAGGTTTGGCTGCTGGTGCAGGTTTTGGAACCGGATGTCTGTTGTTTGTATTAGGATTCGGAGCCGGCTTTTGTGAGGCAGGTGCCGGATTTGCCTGCGGATGCTGCGTAGAAGGATTGCCTGTGGCCGGATGGACATTGCCCTGATTGTATTGATTTAATCTTTTATCACTCGGGGTAGAAGGCCTCGTATTACCAGCTGGCTGGTTATTTACCGGCGGAGTCGCAGGATGGTTATTTGCCGTATTGGATGACCCGGGTTTTGGATTGTTCGCCGGTTGGCTCCCTGCCTGATTGTTTCCGGGATTTGCGGTTGCCGGCCTTGGATTATATGCCGGCTGATTGTTCACCGGCTGATTGTTTCCGGGATTTGCAGTTGCCGGCCTTGGATTATATGCCGGCTGATTGTTCAACGGCTGATTGTTTCCGGGATTTGCGGTAGCCGGCCTTGGATTATATGCCGGTTGATTATGTTCCGGATTTGATGTTGCCGGTCTCGCATTACTCGGTGGCTCACTGCCAGGAGTCGGATTGGAAGGACTCGTATTATTATAAGATTCGTATCTCGCAGGAGCAGGATTGGCTGGTCTCGCGGAAGCATTCCCGCGGGCAGCCGGCGTTGCGCTTACTCTAGGCTGATAGATTTGATATTGGGATCCTGAGACTCTTTCCCCTGGCGTACTGGATTGTCTCAATTGTACCGGTGTGAAATTATTACCGCTGTATCTTCTCACTTCATTTGGATCGGGTCCTGGTGCATAGGCATAATGCATTTTATCGGTTCCGCTGTAGTTGTTGATGATTGTTGTGTTATTGATGATGGTTACATTATTACCCCCTGAAACATAATAGCTATGCCAATTGGGATTTCCCATGTACTGACGGGGAACAAAATTCCAATAATTCGGCGGCGGATTGTAGTTACTAAGGGCAACGTTTACAGAAACACTGGGACCCAGCGGCGCCCATCCATAATAATCCCCGCCTCCGCGCCAGCTCACCCAGGCCGGTGCCCATTCACTACCGGGTACCCACATCCAGCCATAACCATTTTCATAAAACCAGCGGCCATAATGAAACGGCGCCCAACCCCAATTATAATTGGAAGACCAGGTCCACCCGGCATTTGTGTAAATCCAGTTGCCGTTGGTGGCATAGGGTTGAAAATCCGGACCGACATTTGGCCTCCAGACATAACCATAACCAGGATAATTTATCCAGCTGCCGTAAGGAGATAACTGATCATAAAATGACTGATATGAAACTTCTTCTGCCGGGGCTGACGCCACCGGTTGATAGGAATCCGACTGTATTACGGTAGTGGGGCCACAGGAAGCGCATAACAGGGCGGCCGACAATACGAAGTAAATCTTTTTCATGTGTTTATTTTTCGTGGTTCATCTGTCTGTTTAGAGAGTATACATAACTGAAAGTAAATCCATTAGTAAACGATTAACAAACTTTTATAGTGTTCTTGCTAAAATCCTGCCAGTCTCGGAGGCATAAAGCCTAAATCTGAAAGCTTAAAACTTCATTTAGACAGAAGCGTATATTATGATTGAAATGAGTAAAAAATCTATTGGTGGTTGAACTATATTCGACCGGATTAAATTGGTTTTAGGCTTTGGGCTTTTAGCTTTAGGTTTTGAAAAAACTATCTTTGTTCCTAAAGGCTTTCACTTCATGACCATCAGTTACAACTGGCTTTGCGATTATTTCCCTGATAACCTTTTACAAAAACCCGGTCCCGAACTGGTTTCACGTATTCTTACTTCCGTAGGTCTTGAAGTGGAGATATTTCAACCGTATACATCTGTTCGCGGCGGTCTGGAAGGGCTTATTGTAGGTGAAGTAATAGCTGTGGAACCCCACCCCAATGCCAACAAACTAAAAATTACAAGAGTAAATATCGGTTCGGACGAAAACCTCCAGATCGTTTGCGGTGCTGATAATGTCGCTTCCGGCCAAAAAGTAGTCGTAGCCCCCGTTGGGACAACTCTTTATCCTGAATCGGGAGACCCGCTGCAGATAAAAGCGGCGAAAATACGGGGAGTGGAAAGCTTCGGAATGCTGTGTGCAGAAGATGAAATAGGTCTGGGGAAAAGTCATGCAGGCATCCTGGTATTACCCCAAGGGCTTCGGACCGGATCTGCGGTCGCTGATCATTTCAAACCCTACTCGGATTTTATTTACGAAATCGGACTTACTCCCAATCACATGGATGCCATGAGCCATATGGGTGTTGCACGGGAGATATGTGCTTTTTTATCACATCAGGACAATAAGGACTACCGTTTAAAACTGCCGGTCACCACCCCGTTTGGTTTCGAAGAAAAGGGAATGCAAATAACTGTGGTGCTGGAAAACCAAAGGGATTGCGGCCGTTATTCCAGTCTAACAATGACGAACATACGCATTTCGGAATCACCAAATTGGATGCAGGATAAATTAAAATCCATTGGCATCCGGCCAATAAATAATGTGGTGGACATCACCAATTTTATTTTACATGAAACCGGTCAGCCACTGCACGCCTACGATGCCAGTGAAATCAGGGGAAACCAGATCATCGTCAAAAATCTCCCAACGGGTACTCCCTTCACCACATTGGATGAAAGAGAAAGAAAACTGGATGCGGAGGATCTGATGATTTGCGATGCCGAAGGCCCCTTATGTATAGCCGGCGTTTTTGGAGGATTGAAAAGTGGTATAAAAAATACGACTACCGAATTGTTTCTGGAATCTGCATGGTTCAATCCGTCTGCAATCCGGAGAACTTCATTCAGGCACGGGTTACGCACAGATGCCGCAATACATTTTGAAAAAGGAATGGATATATCAGGTACTGTATTCGCTCTGAAGAGAGCCGCCGGCCTCATCCGCGAATATGGAGGCGGCAGAATAAGTTCAGGCCTTTCCGATCTGTATCCGGATCCCTTTCCTAAACCGCAAATCCTGCTGAAATATCATTACCTGAAAAAACTCAGCGGGAAAAATTATCATTCTCTTGCCGTAAAAAATATTTTGCTGTCACTTGGTTTTGAAATCCTGCGGGAAGGATTGGATGATCTTTTGATTGCAGTACCTTTTCATAAACCGGATGTGCAACAGCCGGCAGACCTGGTTGAAGAGATTATGCGCATAGACGGTTTTGATCATATTGATATCCCTGCAAATATTAATATTTCACCCTCCGTGGAAACGGGACGGGAAGCAGCAGCCATTCAGGAAAAAGTAACTGGATTCCTCGTTGGCAGTGGTTTTAATGAAATCTTTACAAATTCCATTTCCAACAGCAATTATTTCAGTGAATCTGAACTCCGGACCACCGTCAGGATGATCAATAACCTGAGCGCTGACCTCAATATCCTAAGGCCATCTATGCTTGAAAGCGGCCTCGAAAGCATTTCATGGAATATTAACCGCAAGAATAATAATCTGCGTTTTTTTGAATTTGGAAAAACATACGGGCATAGCCAGCCCGGTAAATATGAAGAGGTTAACCATTGCTGTCTGTATATCACCGGCAACCTGCAACATGAAAATTGGAAGGGCAAACCTGTTCCCGTCGATTTCTTCTATTTAAAGGGAGTTTGTTCAGCAATTTCCGAACTGACCGGTATTAAAGGAGAAAATCACCGGTTAAAACATCCAAAACTGGCGACCGGCATGGAGATCCGGCAGGGCGAAAAAATTATTTTTGTCGCCGGTGAAGTAGATGCCGCCATTTTACGGAAATTCGATATACGCCAACCCGTATTTTTTGCAGATATTTATTGGGATAATTTAATGGAACTGGTCGCCGGAAATAGTGTTGTATTTACGGAAATGCCCAAACAAGTACCTGTAAATCGTGATCTGGCGCTGATTGTAGAGAAATCCCTTCCCTTCGAAACGATAGAAAAGGCAGTATTTGGCATAGGATTACAGAAATTGCGTAAGGTTCAATTATTCGATATTTTTGAAAGTGAAAAACTGGGATCGGATAAAAAATCCATGGCCATTAGTTTCACTTTCCTCGATCACGAAAAAACGCTGACAGATAAGGAAATCGATGGAATGATGGGCCGCATCATGAAAACAGCCGAGCAGGAACTGAATGCCGAAATCAGGAAATAAGATCTATAAACCATAAAAAAATACTTTTTCATGACACAACCGGAAATACAGTTGAAAAGAGTGCATGAAAAAATTCTGTTACTGTTGAAGCAGCATCAGACTTTGCAAAAAGAGAACGAACGTCTGAAAGAAGACATCAGGAAAATGCAGGCGAAAGGTGAATTACTAAGCAGGGACGCGGAAAAATTCCGTCACCAGGCGGATGTATTAAAGTTGTCGGATAGGGGTTTGGAAGATCCGGATAAAAAAATGCTTGAAAAAAGATTAAGTCAGTACGTCAGGGAGATAGATAAATGTATCGCCCTTTTGCAGGAATAATCTCATGTCAGATGCGCTTTACCAGGCGCATTTTCATTTCATCCGCTCCCTGCGATACTTCGAGGCTATAAACACCATAAGGAAGTTCGTCAAGACCTTCCCAATTCAGGAACTGCTGGCCGAAATCGAGCTCTTTCTGCATGATGCTGCAGATCGCGCCGCTATCGTCCTTTAAAACTGCTTTCAATAAAGATTTCTGAGTCTGATTGATCTCTAGGCTTAGCCGATCAATGAAATTTGAGGATTTGATTTTCAGGAACATAGGTACTGGATTTGGATACTGGAATAAGAAACGTTTACAGCAGGAATAGATTGTAAGAAAATGTAACTTTACCCACACATCATCGGCCCGCTGGTATTTTTAAAGTTAAAACAAGAATCCGAGACATGCAAGAGCTTATCCCAATTAATATCGTAATCGGCGACCGGAACTACCGGATCCGTATAAAACCGGAGGACGAAGGCGCCGTCAGGAGCACTTTAAAGACAATTAACGACAAGATCATCGAATTCAAAACCCAGTTTGCCGGTAAAGACATGCAGGATTATGCCTCTATGGTCATATTATGGTACGCAACCCAAACCAATTCCCAATCCGGGAATGAGAGTTCTCCGGAATTTACTGCCACTCTTGACAAGTTGGAAGAACAGCTGGATAAGGTTTTGAGTTAATCCGGCAATCAGCCTTCCGAAAAAACACTATCTTCGCAACCCATCCCCATCCGGATGATAAAAATATGATTTTGAACAATCTAAACTCAAGTTTCCATGGATTCAACCGTGTTATACATAATAATTGCTGTCATATGTCTTGCCGTTGGTGTGCTGGCGGGTAAATTTATTTTTTCAAAGGATACCCGTAAACAACTTGAAGAAGCCAACCAACAATCTCAAAAAATCCTTTCCGATGCCCAGCTTTCTGCTGAAAATCTAAAAAAAGAAAAACTGCTCGAAGCCAAAGAACGATTTGTTCAGCTGAAATCCGAACATGAGAAAGAGGTGCTGGAAAGAAACCGCAGACTGGCAGATACCGAACTCCGTACAAAGCAAAAAGAACAGAGCATTACCCAGCGACTGGACTCCCTGGACAAACAGGCAAAGGAGAATGACGCCATTAAAGAAAATCTGAACCGGCAGATTGACGTTGTAAACCTGAAAAGAACTGAACTCGAAAAGCATCAGGAGGAACATATCCGCCGGCTGGAAAAAATTGCCGGACTAACCGGTGAGGAGGCCAAAGCTCAACTCATCGAGAGCCTCAAACAGGAAGCCCATACCCAGGCACTGGCTCTCCAGCAGGAAATTATCGATGACGCCCGTCAGAAAGCCAATAAGGAAGCACGGAAAATTATAATCCAAAGTATACAACGTACTGCGGCAGAACAGGCCATTGAAAACTCCATTACAGTCTTCAACCTGGAAAGCGACGAGATCAAAGGTCAGATTATCGGTCGGGAGGGTAGAAATATACGGGCCCTGGAAGCCGCAACGGGAGTAGACCTGATAGTTGATGATACTCCTGAAGCCATTGTGCTTTCTTCTTTTGATCCGCTTCGCCGGGAAATTGCCCGCCTTTCCTTACAGCGTCTGGTCACAGATGGACGGATTCACCCGGCGCGTATTGAAGAAGTGGTCGAAAAAACAAAGCGGCAAATTGAAGAACAAGTGATCGAAATAGGGGAAAGAACCGTTATCGAACTGGGTATTCACGGTTTGCATAAAGAACTCGTGCGCATTGTCGGTAAGATGCGTTTTCGTTCCTCTTATGGACAGAATCTGCTGATGCATTCCAGGGAGGTTGCTAATCTGTGCGCCATTATGGCTTCAGAACTGGGCTTAAACCCAAAACTTGCCAAGCGGGCCGGACTATTACACGATATCGGTAAGGTTCCCGATGAGGAAACAGAACTGAGCCATGCCCTGCTGGGTATGAAGATCGCTGAAAAATATGGTGAGAATCCGGCTGTCGTGAATGCCATAGGCGCCCATCATGATGAGGTGGAAATGCAATTCGTGATCGCGCCTATTATTCAGGCCTGTGATGCTATCAGTGGCGCCCGGCCCGGTGCACGACGCGAAATCATGCAGCAGTATATTCAACGGATTAAGGACCTGGAAAACCTCGCCCTTACCTATCCGGGTGTTGAAAAGGCCTATGCTATACAGGCCGGACGTGAATTGAGGGTAATCGTGGAATCGGATCGCGTTACAGATGGTGATAGTGATAAACTAAGCTTTGAAATTGCCCAGAAAATTCAAACTGAGATGACCTACCCGGGTCAGATCAAGGTGACTGTTATCCGGGAAAAACGTGCTGTAAACGTGGCCAGATAGGTCATCAACATTAGTTTTTGATTTTACCCGAAAGCTTGTTACTTTTGCATCCCCAAAAATCATGTTATGAACGCGGCTATAGCATTTGTCCAGGAACAATACAATATAAAGAAGGAAGTCCCTAAGTTTAAGGCAGGTGACAATGTAACCGTTAACTATAAAATCCTTGAGGGGAACAAAGAACGTATCCAGGGGTTTAAGGGAGATGTCATCAAGCGGCAGGGTGTAGGATTGACCGCCACCTTTACTGTAAGAAAGATTTCTGATGCTGTTGGGGTAGAGAGAACATTTCCCGCTTTTTCTCCAAATATCGAATCGATAATCGTTAACAAGGTAGGAAGGGTTCGCAGGGCAAAACTTTATTTTCAGAGGGATCGTAGTGGAAAGAGCGCACGTATCAAAGAAAAGAGACAGGTATCTTAAATAAATTAAGTGTTAATCGTGAAGCGGCTGGGAAACCAATCGCTTTTTTTATTCCCAATAGATTATCTTTAGGGCTTAAAAAATAAGCATATGTTTAGTCACTTTCTCGAATGTTTATTCCTTTTGTCTGCACCAGGCGGCTCCGAATGGATATTGATAATACTGGCAGTGTTAATATTATTCGGCGGAAGAAAAATTCCCGAATTCATGAAGGGTCTTGGTCGTGGAATGCGCGAATTCAATGATGCCAAAAATAATGTGAAGAAGGAATTTGAGGAAGGCCTGAATGAGACACCAAAATCCAATACGCCGTCCTCCACTACAACCACTACGAATCAACCATAGGAATCTGTCATCTCCGGATGGCTGTTTCAATCATTTATTGTTTTCTTTTACTTCCATATTTGATTATCAGGAGCACCTGAAAGAAGGTACTTTGTCCTGCCGGGAAGCGGTTTCGTATTACCTCGATCGAATACGACGACTCTCCCACCTCAATGCCTTTGTACGAGTCTATGAAAAGGAAGCTCTTGAAACGGCCGATCAGTTGGATCGGGAGAGAATGGCAGGAATTAAACCTGGCCGGCTTCATGGAGTTATTATTGGGATTAAGGATGTGATATGTTATAAGGATCACCCGGTAACGGCGGGATCCCTTATCCTGGACGGATTCGATTCCCTGTATCAGTCTACTGTCGTTGAAAGATTGCTGAAAGAAGGTGCCATCATTATTGGTCACCTTAATTGCGATGAATTTGCCATGGGTTCCAGTAATGAAAATGCCCCGGTTTACGGACCAGTTAAAAATGCCCTTGATCCTGAGAAAGTACCCGGTGGCTCATCCGGTGGCTCTGCGGTAGCTGTACAGGCTTCATTATGCATGCTTTCCCTGGGCAGCGATACCGGTGGCTCCATACGGCAACCTGCAGATTTCTGCGGGATTATAGGCTTAAAACCGACTTATGGACGGGTTTCGCGCTATGGCCTGATAGCCTATGCATCATCTTTCGATCAGATTGGAATTTTTGGCCGAAATATACCTGATATAGCTGTTTTACTGGAAGTTATATCTGGTTTTGATCCCCGTGATGCCACTTCGTCCAAAAAGCCGGTTCCTGCTTATTTTGAAGGCTTAAAGCCAAACGCCCAAAGTATAACGGTCAACGGTCATCCGTCATCGGTTAACGATTATTCCTCAACCGCCAACCATCAACCATCAACTGCGAGCCGTCAGCGGATCGCAGTCTTGAAAGAAACCCTTGTCCACCCCTCCCTCGATCCTGAAATAAGGGAACAAATCACTCACTTTCTGTCTGATCTGCGTACGAAAGGCCATGAGGTGATAGAGATTTCTTTTGATCTCCTGGATTATATAGTGCCTGCTTATTATATATTAACAACTGCTGAGGCCTCTTCCAACCTGTCCCGGTTTGACGGTGTCAGATACGGTTACCGCACCCCAGATAAGGAAGCGGGATTTCCGGAGTTTTACCTGAAAAGCAGGTCCGAAGGCTTTGGCAAAGAGGTTAAGAGAAGGATTTTACTGGGTACCTTTGTTCTGAGTGCGGGTTATTATGAGGCCTATTTCAGCCAGGCCCAAAAAGTACGCAAAATATTAACAGAACGTACTAAGCTGATTTTCAATGAATTTGATATTATTCTAAGTCCCACGGTGCCTACCACGGCTTTTAAAACGGGTGAAAAATCTTCAGACCCCGTAGCCATGTATCTTGCTGATTTATATACAGTTTACGCCAATCTCGTCGGTATTCCCGGCATTTCTCTACCCCTTTTTACTCATACAAACGGCATGCCTTTTGGTGTCCAGGCTATGACAAACCAGTTTCGTGAATTATCTTTACTGCAGTTCTCCAACGAGCTCATGCAGCAATATAAGTCCTACGAGATTCCGACTTTATGAAAACCGGATACTTTTAACCACTTTCCGGTAACTATCAATCCGCGATCCATCCCTTGAAAAATTTATGATCGGATTTCCCGAATCATAAATCTTTAAGCACTAAAAGATGAAAAGACTTTTATTGTTGGGATTCGCTTTGACTGTAGTCCTGAGCCTTACCCATGCGAATGCGCTGAAAGTTGACAAAACTTTTGTTTCCCTTTACATGCCGATCGATACCAGTAACGTGAAAAATGGCTTTAACAGCCTTTTTTTGGCCAGCGTGAACGGTTCTAATGGTGCCAGGTTAAACCCCCGTGCGATCAATTTTGTACAGGATTTCATGATCCGGAACCAGGAAGAAATGGATGAAATGAAGGCCTGGGGACGACCCTATTTTGACCTCATTGATGGTATTCTTGCCCAGTACGGCCTTCCCACGCAACTTAAATATCTGGCTGTCATCGAATCCAACCTCAAACCAACCGCTCTTTCATCTGTAGGTGCAGCAGGCCCATGGCAGCTGATGCCAACTACAGCGCGCCTGCTGGGACTGAAAGTGAATCGTAAAGTGGATGAACGAAAAAATTATACCAAGAGCACAAAGGCTGCCGCCATTTATCTGCGTGATTTGTATACTGAACTGGGCGACTGGTTATTGGTGATCGCCGCATATAATGGAGGGACGGCCAATGTGTACCGGGCAATGAAAAAAAGCCATAGCAGAGATTTCTGGAATCTGCAATATTACCTGCCGGCAGAATCCAGAAATCACGTAAAAAAATTTATTGGCACACAATATACATTTGAAGGACAGGGAAGTGTAACTACGCTGACCAAAGACGAAGCAACGGATCAACTTTCGGGTTCTTCTATGTATGTCTTTAACCGTAAACTGAATAAGGAAGAGGCAAACGCCGCGATCACTTTGAATATATCCGGTAAATATATTTCTACCGTCATTTCCAAGTATATCATGATGGACGGGATAGAATTCAATCGTTACAATCCGGATTTTGATAAAGTGATGGCAAGTGCAAACAACAGTTATGATTTGAAATTGCCGGCTGATAAAATGGATCTTTTTGTCTCAAATAAGTATCAGATACTGAATGAATCGGTTCAGCGTTTGCTTGTAAATGATGAAACGGTGAGCGAGGGTAAAATGATAGCGACTAAATAGTTCCCGTCAGGTATATTTATAGCCCGTTACGCTTCGGTGTGACGGGTTTTTTATTATTTTTTCAAAAGCAGCCACTTTCAGGAGGCATTCTTCATACTCCTTTTCAGGATCACTACTATAAGTAATTGCCGAGCCTGCAAAATATGCCAGGTAACGTCGGGCACTATTATAAAGTACGCTCCGGATTACGACATTGAAATCAAAATCCTGGTTCGGCTTCACATAACCCAGGGCACCTGAAAACAGCCCCCGTTTGGATTTCTCATATTGCTCAATCAATTCGAGAACGCGTTTTTTTGGAGCCCCGGTCATCGAGCCCATGGGAAATGTCAGGGCGACCATCTCAGACCAGTACAAATCCGGTCTCGGTTTCCCCATGATCGTTGAAATCATCTGGTGTACCTGCGGAAAACTGTAAATGCCAAATAATTCCGACACATGTACCGTATCCGTCTCACATATTTTTGAGAGATCATTTCTAACCAGGTCTACCACCATAACATTCTCGGCCCTTTCTTTTTCACTTTCGGCTAATGTGATTCTGAGTATCTCATCGTGTGCCGCATTTTTCATGTCTCTCGGTGCAGTACCTTTTATAGGCTGGGATAAAATGATGTCACCTCTTCTTTTTAAATACCGCTCCGGACTTGCACACATGAGAAAAAGATCATCTACAGAATAATAGGCCGAGAATGGGCTGGGCGATATATTGGTCAGCGCACGATATAATTCCAGCGGATCCGGATTGGTAGCTTCTGCAAAAAATTCCTGGCAATAATTTATTTCATAACAGTCGCCATGTAAAATATGCCGGCGCAATTTTTCAACCACACTCAGGTATTCGTCTCTGGACATGCGGTTCCGGATACTCGCCGGGGCAGATATTTTTGTTTTTGCAAGGTCAGAAGCGTTTTTGATTTCTTCCCATATTACCTCTTGATGGTTTCCGAATAAACCGATCTGAATTTCGTGTTCAGATATAAGCAGGACGATATCCGGAACAAAAAAGAAAAGGTCGGGAAATAAAATTTGATCCGGCAGTGCGGAAGGAACATTTTCTGTTTCAGATTTCAGATCGAATGAAAAATGTCCGAAAAGCCAGTCCTCCTGACCGAGGGAAAAAGCTTTTAACTTTTCAAACGCGCCACCCGCATTTGTTTTTAGCCGGGCGCGTTCGCCAGCAGCAACCAGGCATTCGTAGTTATTCTCCGGAGAAGAATATGACTGGCTGTCTAAAAAAGAAAAAGTACTAAACCGGGCTGACCAGTTTAATACCTGTTGTTTTATGTTATACAGATCAGAAAAAGGAAAAGATACAAATTGGCGCTTGGCCATGCCTGTTAGCCTTATTAAAAATCCTCTTCTTCTTCATCGAAGCCGTTATCGTTGAAGAGATCCATATTTTTAAATTCATCATCCAGTCCCAATTCATCATCATCCGCCTTGGCAGTTTTTTTGCCTCCGGGTGCGGCTTTTTTTGTTTTGGATTTCGGAACGTCGAATTCATCGAAGTCAGGATCCCATTCCTCATCCTCCTCTACTTTATCCCATTCATCTACTTCGTCCTCACCTTCCACATCTTCATCGTCGTCATCTTCATCCGGCTTTTTCTTAGTTTTGGATGCAGTTGCCTTGGGGCCTTTCTTAGCAGTGGATTTAGGAGTGTCCGTTTCCTCGTCATCCTCCTCATCATCATCATCTTCTTCTTTTGCTTTTTTAGAAGACGGTTTTGCAACGGGTTTCGAAGAAGCAGGTCCGGATTTTTTTGAATCCTTATTCTCCTTATCAGATTTTGGTGCCATATTCCAATAAGATTAGATTGTAAAATTTCAGCGAAGTTTTTAAACCTCCAAATTTTTTTAGAAAGAATTTACGATAGGACCGGCAGACTATTGTTTTTCTATCAATTGATCCCTTCCGGGCCCGTTTGAAATATATGAAACATTAACTTTCAGATAGCTATCTATAAAAGAAATATATGTTTTCATTTCTTCAGGCAGCAAATGAATGTCTTTTATTGTCGTGATATCCTTTTTCCAGCCCTCAAAAGTGGAAAGTACCGGTTCCACGGGTTGTTGCAACATCTGGAACGGCACTTCTTCGGTTTCTTTACCGGCAATCCTGTATTTAGTGCACATACTTAGCTTTTCAAAATCATCCAATACATCTGCTTTGGTCATTACAAGTTTAGTGACGCCGTTGATCATACAGGCATAACGTAAGGCTACCAGATCGATCCAGCCGCAGCGTCTGGGTCTTCCGGTTGTTGCCCCAAATTCACTTCCTGCTTTACGCAGCCGGTCGCCGGTTTCATTTTCCAATTCTGTCGGAAAAGGGCCACCCCCTACTCGTGTGCAATAGGCTTTTGTAACTCCGATCACTTCACGAATCTGTTGCGGAGCCACACCCAGACCCGTGCATACACCGGCAGAAATAGTATTGGATGAAGTTACAAACGGAAAAGTTCCAAAATCCACATCGAGCATACTACCCTGAGCTCCTTCAGCAAGCACTTTTTTGCCCTGGCTGAGCTTTTCGTTTATGAAATATTCGCCCGCTACTATTTTGAAAGCGCGCATAAATTCAAGCGCCTCAAAAAATTCCTCCTCCATGGCAGAAACATCCTCTTCGAAATGAAGGCCGTCCAGGAGCTTCTGATGTTTTTGTCGCAAGCTGGTATAGTGAGTCTTGAAATTCTTATCAAGCAAATCGCCAACCCGCACACCATTCCGGCCAGTTTTATCCATATAAGCAGGTCCGATACCCTTCAGGGTGGAACCTATTTTTTCATTACCCTTTGAAATTTCAGAAGCCTTGTCCAGTGCACGGTGCGTTGGCAAGATAATATGCGTTCGCTGCGCTATATAAAGATTCTTATAATAATCAATACCAAAAGATTTTACAGTTTCACATTCTCTTTTGAAGGTTACCGGATCGAGTACAACCCCATTACCAATGAGGTTGATCGCCTGCTCATGAAAAATGCCGGAAGGAATCTGATGCAGAACAACTTTTTTTTCATTCACATATAAAGTGTGCCCCGCGTTTGGACCTCCCTGAAAACGCGCTATCATGTCATAACGCGGCGCAAAATAATCTACAATTTTACCTTTCCCTTCATCACCCCATTGCAATCCGAGAATAACATCAATCATCCGTGCGATTTTTAAGCAGGGGCAAAAGTAATTGTTAATTGTTAATTGTCAATTGTCAATGATTTTAATTCTGACCACTTCACTGAATTAACAATTAACAATTAACAATTAACAATTGACAATTATTTGGCCGCTTCTGCTACCTCGGTATCAAACCTGTCCACAGAATGGATTCCAGTTAATTGTTTTAAGCGCTTCACCAATTCCTCAAGTTCTTCTTTGTCATGCACATACACTTTTATACTGCCTTCAAATAGTCCTTCTTTGGCTTCTACCGTCAGGGCATTGATATTTATACGCAGTTCGCCTGAAATCAGGTTGGTTATTTTATTGATCACTCCGACATCATCCAGACCAATAATCCGCACACCCGTGAGAAACGATATCTCCTTATTTTTTGCCCACTTTGTCTTCACAACCCGATGGCCGTAGTTGGAAAGCAACCGGGTAGCGTTCGGACAATTCGTACGATGTATAGTAAGACCCTTCCCGGTAGTAACAAATCCAAACACGTCGTCGCCTGGAATGGGTTTACAACAATTCGCCAGGGTATATACAATTTTGTCACTGCTTTCACCAAATATGATAAGCTCGGTATCCTTTCTCTGGCTGGGTGTGAAACTGACTTCGGGTTTTGTTTCGATTTGTGGCTTCGGTGGTTTAGGCGGTTCCAGCCGATCGCCCAGCAAGTGAAATTCTTTCAGTTCTTTGAGATCGATTGTTTTCACTGCTACCTGATAAAAAAAATCGAGCGCAGAATTTAGCTTATAATAATTTACGAGCGTATCCGTATTGTACTGGTTGTACGCGGCACCAAAATTTTCCAGTTTTTTCTGGACCAGGTATTTACCTTCATCCGCGATGTGACGTTTTTCTTCCTTGAGCGCATCCTTTACTTTACTTTTCGCCTTGGCGGTAACAACATAATTAATCCAGTCTTCCGTAGGCCTCTGTTTACTCGATGTGATGATTTCTACCTGGTCTCCGCTTCGCAGTTTATGACTGATCGGAACCAGTTTGTGATTTACTTTTGCGCCGATGGTCTGCTCTCCGATTTTACTGTGAATCGAAAATGCAAAGTCGAGGGCCGTCGATCCAAGCGGAAGCATTTTTACATCACCTTTGGGAGTATATACATAAATGTCCTCAGCCAGAAAGCTCGTTTTGAAATCCTGAAGGAAATTGATCGAATCATTGTCTTCCATGGTCAGCACTTCACGGATTTGCTGGAACCATTTATCAAAACGGCTTTCATCGCTGGCTCCTTCTTTGTATTTCCAGTGAGCCGCCAGGCCCTTTTCTGCGATTTCATTCATTCGCTTGGAGCGGATCTGTATTTCCACCCATTTACCCTGTGGCCCCATGACCGTCGTGTGCAGTGCTTCATAACCATTCGATTTTGGATTACTCAGCCAGTCACGGAGTCGCTCCGGCGAAGGAGTGTATTCATCAGTTATGATTGAATACACTTTCCAGCAATCCGCTTTTTCTCTTTCCGGAGGTGAATTGATGATGATCCGGATGGCAAAAAGGTCATAAACCTCTTCAAATGAGACGCCTTTTTTCCTCATTTTTGTCCAGATAGAGTGGATGCTTTTAGGGCGACCGTGGATTTCAAAATCAAAATGTGCATTGTACATCTGTTCCCGCAGAGGCTTTATGAATTCGTTGATATACCGGGATCGTTCGCGTTTGGTCTCCGCCAGTTTTCGGGCAATTTCCTTGTACTCCTCCGGCTCGAGGTATTTCATAGCCAGATCCTCGAGTTCTGTTTTGATATTGTAAAGGCCCATTCGATGCGCAAGGGGTGCAAATACATAGACAGTTTCCGAAGCTATTTTAAGCTGCTTTTCACGCTTCATGTAGTCGAGCGTGCGCATATTATGTAACCTGTCCGCCAGTTTAATCAGGATTACCCGCGGATCATCGGTGAGTGTCAATAAAATCTTCTTGAAATTTTCTGCCTGCTGAGAGGCATTCACATCGATAACATTGGAAATTTTTGTGAGCCCGTCTACGATACGGGCTATTTCATTGCCGAAATCCCGTTCTATATCCTCCAGGCTGATATCCGTATCTTCCACCACATCATGTAAAAGGGCGCAAATCGTAGACCTGACTCCAAGGCCGATCTCTTCCACGCAGATCTGACTGACAGCCAGGGGATGCAGGATATAAGGTTCCCCGCTTTTACGACGCATAGTTTTGTGCGCTTCTGCGGCCATTTCAAACGCATCCCGTACGTGCTCCTTATCGCCGGCCTTCAATTTCGGTTTCAGAGAACGCAAAAGGGCCCTGTACTCCCTCAGAATCAATCTTTTTTCCTGTTCCTCAGTCAGATTATACTTCGGAATAGCCGCAACTGTCTCCATTCTTACGAATTTACGCCAAAAAAGCAGAAAGCTTGAAGCATAAAGCGCAAAGCGGGGCATCGGGCAGATTCCTGACCGACTATGGTCGAGCCTTTATAACACCGATCAGAATGACAGTTATGTACTTAACATAACTTATCATTTTAAGCGATTTACAAACCATACAGCAAAAATTCATTATTTTCGCGCTCCTTTAACCATAACCTTTTGCTTTGCGCATGATGCTTTGCGCCTTAAGCTTAAAATGCGGGTGTGGCGAAATTGGCAGACGTATCAGACTTAGGATCTGACGCCGTAAGGCATGTAGGTTCGAGTCCTATCACCCGCACAAAAAACCCTTCATTCAGAAGGGTTTTCTTATGCCGCAATCAGTTGCTTTAAGCTTTATGCTTTCGGCATTTAGCTTAAACCGCCCGTACCGTGCGAACATAAGTACCCACGGCAGGTTAATAAACAGGTATAATTTTAAAATTGCCTTAGGCCTTACACCTTACGCTTTACGCTTTTTTCGTAGTTTTGCAACCCGTTTCTAAAAGCAGTGCGGCTGCATGGGCGGAAATGTCTATAAAAAAATAAACTATGAGCACGGTTACCAGAGAGAATATTGGCCTACTGAATGATAAAATCACCGTAAAGATTGAAAAAAGTGACTATCTCCCGTCATTTGAAAAATCCCTGAAGGATTATGGTAAGAAGGCCAATATACCAGGGTTTCGGAAAGGCATGGTCCCCACAAGCCTTATAAAAAAAATGTACGGCAACTCAGTTTTTACTGATGAAGTATTGAAAACGGTAGAGAAGAAACTGACAGATTATATGAGCGCTGAACAGTTGGAAATATTCGCTCAGCCACTTCCTCTTCCTGAAAATGACGCCAGTAAGATCAATTTTGTGCAACCCGATGATTACTCATTTGCATTTGAAGTAGGTTTAAAACCAGCTTTTAAGCTGCCCGATCTCTCGTCGCTTACACCTACCCGTTATCAAATCATCGTTACCGATGAAATGCTGAACGATGAGATCGAGAGGCTTCGCCAGAAAAACGGAACCATGACCGAACCCGGTATTGTTACGGGCGATGAAAATGTGCTGAACGTCAGTTTACAGGAATCAGATGCGAACGGCCAGGTCCTGGATGGCAGTCAGCCAAAAGATAATTCCCTCCTGGTAAAATATTTTGCAGCCGCTTTCCGTCCTGAATTGCTGGGTAAAAAGAACGGTGATGAATTAAATATTCAGCTGCTGACCGCATTTGAAGAAAAAGAAAGAAACTGGATTCTGCAGGATCTTGGTTTGGATAAGGAAAGTCATGCAGATGCAGAAAAATATTTCAAAATGGTCATCACAAAAGTGGGCCTTTTAGAAAAAGCTGCGATGGATGAAACATTTTTCAAAAAAGTGTATCCAAATAAAGAAATCATTACAGAGGAAGCATTCCGTGAATCCGTAAAACAGGATATTGCGGATCAATGGAAATCGCAAACCAGCAATAATCTGCAGCATACTCTTTATCATGAATTGCTGGATAAAACAAAGGTTGAATTTCCTGAATCTTTCCTGAAACGCTGGCTGCTGACAGGAGGAGAAAAGCCAAAAACACCTGAGGAAGTCGAAAAGGAATTCCCTTCTTTTTCCAATGCACTTAAATGGAATCTGATTACAGATAAAATCGTAACCGAAAACCATATTGAAGTGACCCCGGAAGACATCAAAGAGGCCGCCCGCAAACAATTATTTTCATATCTCGGCGGTCTGCCACAGGGGGGTGAACAAGCCTGGGTGGAAGAATATGTAGTCAAAATGATGCAGGACAGACGGTTTGTTGAAGAAACATACCAGAATCAACGTACCAATAAAATGTTGCAATGGATCGAAACTCAGGTAAAACCTGTTGATAAGAACATCACTGCAGAAGAATTTAATAAACTAAACGAAGAGCACCAGCACCACCATCACGAATAAACTAAGAAAAAACCCCGCCTGAAGCGGGGATTTTTCTTTGAATACTGCAACTCTGTCAGTTTTTTGGAAGTTTAAGAGTTTGGACGGAGATTTGAAAGGTATTGTCCTGATCTGCCAATCCATCCTCAAGAAAAAAATAATTTAATTATGCACCTTGGTTCCGAATTTGAAAAATACGCAGTTAAGCATCTTGGCCTTTCAAGCAACACGTTAAATGGATATGAAAAATACCTGGTAACGGGCCTCACACCGAATATCATCGAAGAACGACCCATGAATGTGGCCGTTATGGACGTGTACAGCCGATTGATGATGGATCGTATTATTTTCCTTGGTTATCCAATCAATGATGAGGTTGCCAATATTATTACCGCGCAATTACTTTTCCTGGACAGTACCGACCGTCACCGGGATATACAGATGTATATCAATAGTCCCGGTGGATCCGTTTATTCAGGTCTGGGAGTATATGATACCATGCAATATGTTACACCCGATGTAGCCACCATTTGTATAGGTATGGCGGCTTCTATGGGTGCAACGCTGATGTGTGCGGGTACCAAGGGAAAAAGAACGGCTCTCAAACATAGCCGGGTAATGATGCACCAGCCCAGCGGTAGCGTGGGTGGACAGGCCAGTGACATTGAAATTACGGTGAATGAAATCAGAAAACTGAGAAAGGAACTATACGAGATCTACGCAAACCATACCGGCAAAACACTCAAACAGATTGAAAAGGATTCCGATCGTGACTATTGGCTAACTGCAACGGAAGCCAAGGAATATGGCCTTGTGGATGAAGTGCTCGTGATTAATCCAAGAAAAGAGAAAAAAGAAAACTAAAATATCTAAACGAATATCATGAAATACGCCAAATACCCTGTTAAGCCTTTTCGCCTGGATGATGAACCATCCGAAGAAAAAGAAGAAAAACCGCAAACGGATCCTGGCATGTTGATGAAAAAACTCGAAAAATATTTTTTCGAAACACGCACGGTTCAGTTGTGGGGTGTGGTAGACGATCGCTCAGCCAAAGACATTATCAATAAGTTTTTTCTGCTGGATGCAGATAAGCCGGGAACTGAAATCAAATTTTTGATCAACAGTCCGGGTGGTATGGTCACCAGCGGTATGGCAATATATGATGTCATGAAAATGATGAAGAGCCCGGTAAGTACCGTGTGTTTTGGACTCGCTGCTTCTATGGCGTCTGTCTTGTTAAGCGGAGGAGCTAAAGGCAGGCGATTCATTTATCCACACGGAGAAGTGATGATTCATCAGCCAAGTCTTGGCGGTTACATACAGGGCGTAAGCGTGGATCTGGAAATTCAGGCTAAGCAAACAAAGAGAGTCAAAGAAATCGCTGCCAAAATTCTTGCTGAGAACTGTGGCAAGAAAATCGAACAGATCATGAAGGATTTCGACCGCGATTACTGGATGGATGCCAAAGAGTCTGTTGATTATGGCATTGCTGATCATATCAGCACGGAAATTTATTAATCATAGAGCAGGTGCTGAAGGCTTAACGCTTAGGTTGAAATCCATGTATTTTAGATCTTGAATCGAATTAATCGGAATACGGCCAGGATCCGGAATATTGGTCCCAACAGGATTGCACGGTGCTAAATATCGCGTTAAGCGTTGAGCGTTAAGCCTTCAGCTTTAAGGTTGGTTTTCGGGGATAAGTTGATTAATTTTGCGCTATTATTTAAGAGATGGCTAAAAATACCCTTCATTGTTCTTTTTGCGGCAGGAGCCGCGATGAGGTGAAAATCCTCATTGCGGGCCAGGAAGGACATATTTGTGAAAACTGCGTTGAGCATGCACAGGAAATCATTTCGCAGGAACTGATTGTCCGCGATGATTCCTCTCCTTCTTCCCAGTTTAAGCTCACGGTAAAAAAACCCATTGAGATAAAAAGGTTTCTGGATGAATACGTGATCGGTCAGGACGACGCAAAGAAGGTACTGGCTGTGGCAGTTTATAATCATTACAAAAGACTGCAACAGAAAGTAACGGAAAACGATGTTGAAATTGAAAAAAGCAATATTATCATGGTGGGTGAAACCGGGACGGGTAAAACCCTTCTTGCAAAAACCATTGCCAAATTGCTCAACGTTCCTTTTGCTATTGTGGATGCTACCGTATTTACCGAAGCAGGTTATGTGGGAGAAGATGTCGAAAGTATTCTCACCCGTCTTTTACAGGTTTGCAATTATGATGTGGTAAGTGCAGAGAGGGGAATTGTTTATATTGACGAAATTGATAAGATCGCACGCAAGGGGGACAATCCTTCGATAACACGTGATGTAAGCGGTGAAGGTGTTCAGCAGGGTTTACTAAAACTACTTGAGGGGACGGACGTGCTTGTTCCGCCGCAGGGAGGTCGTAAACATCCGGAGCAAAAACTGATTAAGATAAACACTCAGAATATATTATTTATTTGTGGCGGTGCATTCGACGGTGTTGACCGGATCATCGGACGCAGAATTAATACCAACGCCATCGGTTTCAATGTAAATAAGGAACAACAGGAATTCACAAGAAAGAATTTATTACAACATGTGAATGCACCGGACCTGAAATCATTCGGACTGATTCCCGAACTGCTGGGCCGTTTACCCGTCGTAACGCACCTGAATCCGCTGGATTCTGTAACCCTTCGTTCAATTCTGACGGAACCAAAGAATTCCCTGATACGTCAGTACAAAAGATTATTTGAACTGGAAGGAATCCAACTGAGCATTGATGATGAAGTGCTTGATTTTATGGTGACAAAGGCGGTCGAATACAAACTCGGGGCCCGCGGGCTGCGGAGTATCTGCGAAAGCATACTTACCGACGCGATGTTCGAACTTCCTTCTTCAAAGGAAAATAAATTTCATCTCAACATCGAATATGCAAGGAAGAAATTCGATACCAGTAAGATGAGCCTCTTAAAAGTTGCATAATAAGCGCAAAGCGCAAAGCATAAAGCGTAAAGCAATTTATAATATTTCAAAGTTTGTTGATGAAAGAATTGCTCGATAAATTAAAAGCAGAAGGATTAACAGAAGCACAGGCAATAAAAGCAGTCGAAATCATGAAGAATTTCGCGAAATCAAAATTCCCTTTGTTTGGCGGAGCGATCGATAAAATTTTTGATAAGTACAATAAGCCGCAGGAAGAAGATTTTATGCCCTGAAAAAGCTTAAAGCGCAATGCATAAAGCGTAACGCTTTAATTAGAAGATTCCTCTTCAGTCATCCTTCATTCTTTATTAAATTATTATTGGCGACTCGCTTGCTGAGGCTGCATTACGCTTTCAGCTTTAAGCTTTAAGCTCAGGAAAGTACTTCCCTGGCAATAACAATCTTCTGAATCTCTGAAGTGCCCTCACCAATCGTGCAGAGTTTGCTGTCGCGATAAAATTTCTCTACCGGAAAGTCCTTGGTATAACCATAACCGCCAAAAATCTGTACCGCCTCGGTAGCAGTTCGCACCGCCACTTCACTGGAATAATATTTAGCCATGGCTGATTCCTTTGTCATGGGCAGACCTTTATTTTTCCGTTCACCTGCCTGCAGTGTCAATAATTCTGCTGCCGTGATTTCAGTCGACATATCCGCCAGCTTGAAAGAAATACCCTGAAAAGACGAAATTGGCTTATCAAACTGATGTCTTTCCTTTGAATATTTAACGGCCGCTTCAAATGCACCTTTTGCGATTCCCACGCCCAAAGCAGCAATCGAAATCCTTCCGCCATCCAGCACTTTAAGAGATTGTTTGAATCCGTCTCCTACTTTTCCCAAACGATTGGCATCCGGAATCCGGCAATTGTCAAATATCATTTCCGCCGTTTCACTGGCACGCATGCCAAGCTTGTTTTCCTTTTTACCCCCTTTGAAACCCTGGACACCACGCGGTACCACAAAGGCTGTCGCATTATTTTTTTCCCTGGCCTTTCCTGTTCTCGCTACCACAACGGTAATGTCACTGCTAATGCCATGGGTAATCCAGTTTTTTGTTCCGTTAATAATCCAATCATCACCATCTTTAACGGCGGTGCATTGCATATTGGCCGCGTCACTGCCCGTATTGGCTTCGGTAAGACCCCAGGAACCAAGCCATTCTCCGCTTGCCAGTTTGGGCAGGTAGGCCTTTTTCTGTTCTTCACTCCCAAATGTGAGAATATGACCCGTACACAATGAGTTATGGGCAGCGAGGCTTAGACCGATCGATCCACACACTTTGGAGATTTCCTGAATTACCAGAATGTATTCGATATATCCCATTCCGGAACCCCCGTATTCTTCCGGAACTACAACGCCCATGAGGCCAAGACGGCCCATGGCACGCATGATTTCAATGGGAAAATGCTGGGTTTCATCCCATTCCATAACATGCGGTCTGATATGCTGGTTGGCAAAATCCCTGGCAGTTGCGGCAACCTGCCGTGAAATTTCGTCTAATTCAAAATCCATATGAAAGGTTCTTAAAATAAAAGAGGCAACAACCGGTAGGTTGCTGCCCCGAATAGCAAACAATCGCTAGAATTGCTAAACCAAGGCTCGTTAAACCAAGAGCAAATTACAAAATTATTTGATAAAAACTAACAATCGTTAGTTTTTTTTGAGGCTCGCTCCCGTGTTTGATATGGGTCCGTATTCAGACTTATACCTCATTGAATATTACGGTATTAAACCAATTCTCCCGCGGCTTTTGGAAGGTGCTTTTTTTGATACCCCCTAGGTTTTATCCTTCTTAGCTTTTGGAAATTTGCTATGTATATTATAACGATCATCCTGTGCACAAACAATGATCTGACTGATATTTTTTTCTATAAATCCCCGGATGGTCATCCTTAAAAATATCCCGGTATTTGCATGGATAAATATGGTGTAGTCCTCGTTTGATTGAAATAGGGTCTTATTCGTTATAGAGTCCTGCATCGTCATTTTTAGATTCAGCACATTTGTTCCTGACTGAACCTCAGCAGATGCTGTAATAATATAGTCGGACGCGAGCGGTGATTTCGTAACATACTGTGATGCCTTCATCAGCTCTTCCCTGATGGATTTTTCCGTCACATTTTTGTTCTCGATATAGAAAAAATTCTGTGCATGGCTGTATAAACCAAAAAATATTAAGACAGTCAGTACCGGTATTATTTTCATTTTGATTTTGTGGGGCTGATAATGGATATTATATAACAGCTAATTTACACTACTTATCACATCTGACTGTATATGAAGTATCCCACATCGCGACGTCGTTTTGTGAAGCAGACTGCGGCAGGCATCGGACTGCTTTCTTTACCGGCGCTATTATCATCAAAAACAAATGACACTGATAAATTAAAAATTGTCTGCGTGGGCGGGCACCCGGATGACCCCGAAAGCGGATGTGGAGGGACCCTGGCAAGGTTTACTGCCTCAGGTCATGCAGTGACCATTATCTATCTTACGCGGGGAGAGGCTGGTATTTCCGGCAAATCCCATGCGGATGCGGCCGATATCCGAACCAGAGAAGCAATGGAAGCCTGTAAAATACTCGGGACGAGGGCCGTTTTTGTGGGTCAAATTGACGGCGAAAGCATCATGAATAACGAATGGGTGAAGAAATTGCAATCCCTGCTGGCGGAAGAAAAACCGGATATTGTTTTTACTCACTGGCCCATCGATTCACATAAAGATCACCAGATCGCCAGTCTCCTGACTATCCAATGCTGGATACGCGCAGAAAACAAGTTTGACCTGTATTTTTTTGAAGTGTGCACAGGTGAACAAACCATGGTTTTCAAACCCACTGATTATGTTGATATTTCCGGGACAAAGGATCTGAAAAAAAAGGCTATATACTGTCATGTCAGCCAGGATCCTCCTGGCATCTATCAATGCGGACATGCCGCCATGGAAGAATTCAGGGGACGTGAACTCGGTGTAATCGCCGCAGAAGCATTTGTGCGTATGACGGGAAAGAGAGTTGGAAATCATCTCAGCTTTTAAAGAGGTATCCATTTCATAGGAATAAATTATTCTCCATTGACAATCAGATACGGCTTCAATTTTTCAAACTGTGTAGTATCCATTTGGGCTAACTGCAATAATTCACTGACAGAGCGGAATGATCCATGCTGTAACCTGTAGTTTATAATACTTCGGGCCATCTGCCATCGGATATACGGATGCGACATAAGTATTTCTTTCGTTGCTGTATTAATATCGATTTGATGAAGGGGTGCTGAATGAATTTTTAAATAGGGCTTTATTTTCTGAAAAGTCGTATCCGGTAATCCATACGTTTCAGACACCTGGTCAATCCGGTAAAAGCCTCCCAGTTTTTCTCTGAAATGAATTATTCTCAAAGCCAGTTTTTCACCGATCCCCGGGAGCTTTGACCACGCAATCGAATCAGACAGATTCACATCGGTCTCAGCAAATATTTTTGCTGTATGCTTAACAAAGTACTCCTGCATCGGATCCCTTTCATGAAATACCGAATCCATTTTTTTGACACCTTTTATATGAACTTCGGATATATCTGTACGCGGATTGGGTTGAAGTTCTCCCGTCGGCCTGGATATCCGTACAAACGGGTAAAGCCGTTCATAATCGGTGTCATGTAATCCATACAATTTTTTCAGGTCTTCCGCTTTCTTAAAACGACCGCCTTTTTCCAGGTAACGATGGATGGTCCTGGCCAGACGCTCCTGCAATCCGAGTCGAATCCAGTCGGCTTCCCGAATCTTGTTCGGATCAAAATAAAACATATGTACCTGAACATTCTGATCAGCTTTCGCCTGATGCAAGGTTGCTGAAAAGATTTTTTGAGGGGAGTAACGGATTTGATGATTTGCTTCCTGCGATGAATCGGATTTGAGTGATTCGAATTTCCGTACATCGTCCTTTATCTTATTATAAGTTTCCGGATCACGGTCTCCCGTGGAGGATTTAAAAAAATAAGGAAGAATAAAAAATATAATGATGAGTAAAAGCAGAAAAAGAACGCCATAGCGTTCTTTTCTGGTAAAGGTCAAATATCCACGAATCGTTTCCCACATACCCTTTTTCAATAAAGATAAAACCCGTGAAGCGGGAGGACTATACCCTCAAAGTGGAAAACCTGATTCTTTATCTACCGTCCAAAATCATACATCGGTTTAGTAATAATAATATCTACGTGGGCGTGCAGGGCGGGGTTGCATTGCCGGATGCTGATAAGCGGGCAGCACTTTGCCCAGTCCAATGATTAAACCCACGTTGAATCCAAATTGTAACAGGCCGGGATTTGTATAATAAGATCCCCCCGGATCACCCCAGTAACCAAAATAATATCCTGAACTGGTGGGGGCGGTTCCAAGTAATCGTGCACTCAGGCGTATGCCAAATTGCGGATCAATAAAAATATCCGCACCTGCCTGAAAACCATATGCAAACGCTGCATTACTGGAAAAGCTGTTTGGTGATGGTGTAAAAATCGCAGCGCCCAGATCCGCACCCATAAATAATGAAACCGGAGATTCGGGAAGCGGAAACCTGGATACCGGTCCGGCCATGATATAATTTATGCCTGCGCTTGTTTGATAGGTAGGCTGGTCGCCCGGGACGGCGCCGTAATTATACAATTTCGCCGGAGTTTGCATCCGGTTATAGGCTATCTCGATTCCTATATGCCGGTTGAAATTAAACTGAAAAGATCCGCCATAGTTAAAGGCTGCATCTACTCTGCCAAAAGTGTTGGCAAAATCCAGTTTGTCCCCAAATGTATAACCACCGGTCGGTATAAATTCGATTGATGATTGCGCCGAAGAAACGCCAAACATACAGCACACTAAGCCGGATAACAGGATCCATTTTTTCATACAGTATAGTTTACTTCTTCTTAGGACGTAAATTTTTATAATTGGTTTAAAAATGAACTAACGCTTTCTGTTAAAAGCTTCTTAAAGCCGTTTTAAGCTTAAAGCGTAAAGCGCAAGGCGTAAAGCATTTAATATAAACGTCTGAAAACGATATTATATTTTTCCTTCCGGAAAATGGAAAAACATGGAAAATCTTTGAATGTACCTGGCTATACGCCTTGCGCTTTACGCATTAAGCTTTAACCCGTCATAAGCAAGTTCTATGCCTTCAGGCAGCCCGGCCATGACATCAACGTGTTTTCCCAGCTGATGGCTGATATGCGTAAAATAAGCCGCAGAAACGCCCAGTTCCCTGGCCAGGGCAACGGCTTCGTCCAGATTAAAATGTGAAATATGTTTCTCTATCCGCAGCGCATTTAAAACGAGGATCCGCGAGCCAAGAATTTTTTGCTTCTCTGATTCCTCGATACGGTTTGCATCTGTGATATAGGTAAAATCGCCGAAGCGAAATCCAAGAACCGGCATTTTCAGGTGCCAAACCTGGATGGGTATTACACGGATATCGCCGATCATAAATGGATCCATAGCGATGGTATTCAACTGGATCTCGGGAACACCGGGATAACGGAAATCAGTAAACGCATAGGGAAATTCACGTATAATCACTTCCTGCGTCATCTCATTTGCAAATACGGGCATGGGTTTGCCGGAAAAAAAATTAAATGCGCGAATATCATCGAGTCCGGCAATATGATCCTTATGCGGATGAGTAAATAAAACCGCATCCAGTCTATTGACATGCCCGCGCAACATCTGGTAACGAAAATCCGGCGTGGTATCGACGACGATCCTTGTAGTGGAGGATTCTATCAGGATGCTAGATCTGAGTCTTTTATCTTTTTTATCGGAAGAATGGCAAACCGGACACGGGCAGGCAATCATGGGAACCCCGCTACTGGTACCTGAACCAAGAAAACTGATTTTAAGAGAAGGTAATTCCACGCGCAAAAATAATAGAAAACCATTGATCAGCTCTGGGGTTTGAACAGGTTTTCCAAAACCTTCCGGCTTTCAGGTAAAAGAGTTTCCGGATCAAAATTCAATTGAGGGAGAATATCTATCAATGTGTTGATACGACCTTCCAAGGTGAGAAACTTATTCAGCACCAGCACTTTTTTTTCTTCCAGAATACAATACCCGCTTTGAAAATTCCCACGTTCATAGCGAATCACATAACCCGTTTCGTGAAGCAGTTTTTCTATTTTATCCAGTGTGGTGACAGTATATTTCATGGCTCAAAGTTGATAAAAGACGGTGAGTTTGACGGAATCATTTTTCCACACTCGGTTGACAGATGACAGTTGACAGTTGACAGTATAACTGAATCGGTTTTAGGCTTTGGGCTTTAGGCTTTAGACTTTCCCAACCATTTTGATCACCGGAACGATCATTTCCTCCATACTCACACCTCCATGCTGAAAGCTGTTACGGTAATAGTTGGCGAAATAATTGTAATTATTCGGATAACGGATAACAGAGGAACCCGTCACCTTTTGCGAAAATAAAAGAAGAATTGATTGTGGGCACGGGCAACCCGGCTTCTTTTGGATCCCGGAAAGCCAAAACTTCCCTGGGTTCATAATTCAGATTTCGGCCGTGTTTATACCGGAGATTCGTGGTCGTTTGTTTATCTCCTATCACTTTGTATGCGGTTTTAACACGTACACTCCCATGATCTGTAGCCAGGACAACCGTTATTTTTTTGTCCGAGATCTTTTTCAGCGCCTGATGAAGAGGTGAATGCTCAAACCAGCTGGCGGTTATGCTGCGATAACTTGCTTCATCGCTGGCCAGTTCTTTCAGCACTTCCATCTCCGTACGTGCATGACTCAGCATATCCACAAAATTATACACGATCACATTCAAATCATTATTCATCAGATTCAGAATATTATTCACCAGGTCCTGCCCTGCCTGATGATTTAACACTTTTGTATAGGATGTTTTCAGGTGATCCATCTTCAGCCGTTTTAGTTGCGAACGGAAAAATTCTTCCTCGGCCATATTTTTTCCACCTTCCTCTTCATCATTCTTCCAGAGGTTGGGAAACTGGGCATTTATTTCCACCGGCATCAGTCCCGCAAAAATGGCGTTGCGGCAGTATTGTGTGGCTGTTGGCAGGATACTGTAAAACGTCTCCTCTGTTATTATGCGGAAACTCTGTGCAAATACCGGCTGGATTGCTTTCCATTGGTCGAAACGCAGATTATCGATCAGCACAAAGAAAACCGGCACCCCTTTTTCAAGGCTCGGAAACACTTTGTTTCGCAGCAGATTATGGCTCATTACAGGCGTTTCAGTTGTTTTTGCAGAAACCCATTTTGTGTAATTTTTTGAAATGAATTTGAAGAACTCCGTATTGGCCTCCTGTTTCTGTGTCTGAAAAACTTCCTGCATTTCCGGACTGTTGCTTTTTTCCATCTCAAGTTCCCAGTAAACCAGTTTTCTGTACAGATCCATCCATTCTGTATAGTTGGGGTTGCTGTTCAGTGTCATAAACAATTCCCGAAACTGCTGCTGATAGGCCGTGGTGGTTGTTTCCGCAACGAGTCTTCTGTTATCAATAATTTTTTTCAAACTGAGTAAAACCTGATTCGGATTGACCGGTTTGATAAGATAATCGCTGATTTGTCTTCCGATGGCTTCATCCATCAGATTTTCAGTTTCATTTTTTGTTATAAGTACAACCGGAATCTGTTGGTTTGTTTCTTTTATTTTGGTAAGCGTTTCCAATCCGCTGATACCAGGCATGGATTCGTCAAGCAGCACGACATCTACCACATTTTCTTTTACAAAATCAATGGCATCCAGACCGTTGGTCATGGCGTTTACTTCATATCCTTTGTTCTGCAAAAAAAGAATATGGGAGTGCAGGCTGTCAATTTCATCGTCTACCCATAGAATGGTTCCTAATGGCATGATTTCTTGTTTCGTATTTCTAAAGATAGTTTATCAGTCAGTCATTCCTAAATTTGGTGCCCGGAATGGATTCTTTTAACAAAATCAAAATGCGCACAGGTTCTCAGAAAATTATCAACGATCCGGTATACGGATTTATTACCATTGATCATCCGTTGATACTCGAAGTGATCCGGAATCCATTTTATCAGCGTCTGCGACGGATACAACAGATGGGCTTTGCCAACCTCGTATATCCGGGTGCCGTACATACGCGTCTTCACCATTCTCTGGGAGCCTATCACCTGATGTGTAACGCGCTTTCTGTGCTAAAAGGAAAAGGCATCGAAATTACCGAAGAAGAAGAACTCGGTGCAAAAATGGCTATACTGCTGCACGATGTCGGGCATGGCCCTTTCTCTCACGCACTCGAAAATAATCTGATCGAAAACCTGGATCATGAATCCGTTTCATTACAGATTATGCAATGGCTGAACAGGGAAATGAAGGGGCAGCTTAATACCGCTATTGCCATTTTTACAAATCTTTACCAAAAAAAATTTCTGCACCAGCTGGTATCCGGACAGCTCGATGTGGATCGAATGGATTATCTCAACCGGGATAGTTTTTTTACCGGCGTGTCCGAAGGTGTGATTGGTTATGACCGGATCATCCATATGCTCACCGTACACGAGGGTGAACTGATGGTTCAGGAAAAAGGAATTTACTCCATCGAAAAATTTCTCGTGGCGCGGCGGCTTATGTACTGGCAGGTATATCTGCATAAAACAGTTGTGAGTGCCGAAAGTATGCTGGAGAAAATCATTCAGCGCGCCAGAGAAAATATACACGGGGGCGACAAACTGTATTCCGGTTCGGAATCACTTGATTTTTTTCTATCCCATTCACCCCAGGACCCTTCAGAATACCTGGAAGCATTCAGTATGATGGACGATAATGATATCCTGAGTGCACTGAAACGCTGGATGAAGGAATCTGATCCAGTGATATCCACCCTGAGCGCCATGCTGATCAACCGGCGTTTACTTAAGGCTAAACTGCAGGCGGAGCCTTTTCAGGAATCTATATTGGAAAAATATCTGAATGAAGCTGCACCCCTGCTGAATATCTCAAAAAAAGATGCGGGTTATTTCGTATTCACGGGTGAACACAACAATACGACCTATGACCCGACGGATGAAAAAATTAATATTCTTTTCAAAGACGGGACCGTACGGGATATTTCCCAGGTCGACAATGCCCTGATTCACCGGAGCCTGTCAACAGCAGTTAAAAAATTCTATATTTGTTACGTGACAGGAGAATCATTTAACTGACTATCATTCCAAATTCATTTCTATGCAATTTTCTGCCGCCCAGATAGCTGCGTTAATAAATGGTAAGCTGGAAGGTAATCCGGAAGTGATGGTGAACAATTTTGGAAAAATCGAAGAAGCGCAGACTGGTCAGCTTGCTTTTCTTGCGAATCCGAAATACGAAGAGTATTTATATAGTACCCGGGCGTCCATCATCATTGTGAACGATAATCAGGTACTGAAGGAAAAAATCAGTGCCACGCTCATCCTGGTTCCGGACGCTTACCTCGCCTTTGCTTCCCTGCTCTCCAAATACCAGGAGATGATGAACCAGCAGCTGACCGGCATCCAGGAACCTGTATATATTTCCAAAACAGCTTCAATCAGCGAAAACGTCTATATCGGCGCTTTTGCATACATCGGCAACAACGTAAAAATTGGGAAAAATGTAAAAATTTATCCGCAATCCTATATCGGAGACGATGTTTCGGTTGGCGACCATTCCGTTATTTATCCCGGAGTTAAAATATATCATCATTGTGTGATCGGAGAATATGTGACCATTCATGCGGGCTCGGTCATCGGCGCAGATGGATTTGGTTTCGCTCCGCAGTCAGATGGCAGCTTCACGAAAATTCCGCAAATGGGTAATGTGGTCATTGAAGATTATGTGGAAGTCGGCTCCAATGCCACGATCGACAGGGCCACGATTGGATCAACGATTATTGGAAAAGGTGTGAAACTGGATAATCTGATCCAGATTGCGCACAATGTGGAGATTGGCAGTAACACGGTCATTGCAGCGCAAAGCGGCGTATCAGGCAGTACTAAACTCGGGAAGAATGTAATGGTTGGCGGGCAGGTCGGTATCGTAGGTCATATCCAGATTGCAGATGGCAGTAAGATCAATGCACAAAGTGGTGTTACCAAATCCCTGAAGACACCTAATAGTGCGGTTACGGGAAGCCCGGCATTTGATTATACAAGTGCTCTGCGCGCCCAGGCTGCCGCCCGAAAACTTCCTGAATTTGAAAAAAGAATTATTGAATTGGAAAAACTTATTCAGCAATTTCTGGCAGAAAAAATCTCTTAAGCTGAAAGCCCAAAGCGTAAAGCCTAAAACAATGGCGATTATATTCTCAATTCTTACATTCTTCAAATCATAAAGATGGCTGACCAATCTGCATTTCTGAGCGCGGTAAAATCAGGATATACTTTCAAATCCGAATCCGTCAAAATCGGAATGGGTATGCTGGATGGTAAAGCCGTTGCCGGCGCCGATATCAATCTCCCGTTAAAAACCATGAACCGTCACGGTTTAATCGCGGGGGCCACCGGTACCGGAAAAACAAAAACCCTTCAGATGATCAGCGAGTCGCTGAGCAATGCCAGCGTACCCGTATTGGTTATGGATATAAAGGGTGACCTGAGCGGAATCGGCGCCGCCGGCACCGTAAATAGTAAAATCACAGAACGATGCGCGGCCATCGGAATCAAATATGAACCCCAGGCTTTTCCTGTTGAATTCATGACCCTGAGCAATGAGAAAGGAGTTCGGTTACGCGCCACCGTGAGTGAGTTCGGCCCCATTTTATTATCACGCATTCTGGAGCTGAATGACACACAGGAAGGACTGGTTGCGATGATATTTAAATATTGCGACGACAATAAACTGCCGCTCCTGGATCTGAAAGATTTTATTAAAGTACTGCAATATATTTCGAATGAAGGAAAGGCTGAGATCCAGCAGGCTTACGGACAGATCGCGACAACATCAACCGGAACCATCCTGAGAAAAGTGATCGGATTACAGCAACAGGGTGCCGATGTTTTTTTTGGTGAGAAGAGTTTTGAAGTGGCCGACCTGATGCGGATTTCAGACGACGGCAGAGGCGAAGTAAACGTTTTACGGGTGACGGACCTGCAGGATAAACCAAAATTATTTTCGACATTCATGCTGCAGTTGCTCGCGGAATTATATGCTTCCAGTCCGGAAGAAGGAGATCTTGAGAAACCGAAGCTTGTCATATTTATCGATGAGGCACATCTGGTATTTGAAGAAGCCAGCGACGCCCTTTTAAAGCAAATAGAAACCATTGTAAAACTGATCCGGTCTAAAGGCATCGGTATTTTTTTCTGTACGCAGAATCCGACAGATGTTCCTGCCGGTGTACTGGCACAGCTGGGATTAAAAGTTCAGCATGCCCTCCGTGCTTTCACAGCCAATGACCGCAAAGCAATCAAACAGGCGGCGGAAAATTATCCATCCAGCCAGTTTTATAAAACGGAAGATCTCATCACCGGACTGGGTATCGGAGAAGCCCTGGTGACGATGCTGGACGAAAATGGCGTTCCCACTCCGCTGGTTCATTGTATGATGGCACCTCCCAGAAGCCGGATGGATATTTTGACACCTGCAGAAATTGATGAGATTACTTCGAAGTCCAAACTCATTCCAAAGTACAACCAGGTCATAGATAGCGTAAGTGCGTACGAAATTCTCACGCAGAAACTTCAGGATGCCGCAAATAAAAATCCGGCAGGTCCCGCAAAACCGGGAGCTAAACCCGAACCGTCTACGCTTGAAAAAATTCTAAACAGCGGAGCGGCCAGGCAGGTAGAAAGAACAGCGGCCAGTGTAATCACCAGAGGCGTGCTGGGTGCACTGGGGCTGGGAGGACGCAGCAGCTCAAAAAAGTCAGGATGGTTTTAGCTTGTCACTGATAAACTTTTTTTATGAAATATCCACTACCGGCAGTTAACAGGAGGAAATTTCTTCATAATGCCGCATTAACCACGTTGGGTACAAGCGCCCTAAGCATTCTTCCGTTATTGAACTTTGCCGGAACAGCTCCCGATCCGACAATCAATATTATTGGTCCGAGAGAGGGTTATTCAACCCAAATCGGAATACTGGTATCCCAATTGGACTGGGTAAGAGCCAGTGTGATCAGCGCGACAAAAGATCTTACCCAACCGGAGCTTGACTTCCTGGTAGATGCTCAGTCCAATTCCATCGGCGCACTGCTTTTTCATTTAGCTGCTACCGATGCAATATACCAGGACCTCACTTTTTATAATTTAAAGGATTTCAGCCCGGCGAATAAAAAGAAATTCGGAGTGGCCATGGAGTTAGGCGATGAAGGAAGAAAGCAAATAAAAGGACATGATCTGAATTTTTATGTGAACATGATGACGGAAGTCCGGGAAAACACACTGAAGGAATTTAAAAACAGGGATGATAAATGGTTCCAGGAAGTGGATCCTGATTTTTTTGGCGGACCCACAAATAATTTCTGCAAATGGTTCCATGTTTGTGAACACGAAGCCAATCACCGCGGACAAATGACTGTAATCAGAAAACGAGTCAGGCCTAAAGCCTAAAACCAATACAGGCCTAAAGCCTAAAGCCTAATGCCCAAAGCTTAAAACCAATACAGGCCTAAAATCTAAAGCCCAAAACCTTTTTATAAAATAAAAGCTCTTCCGTCAACCGTCAACCGTCAACCGTCAACCGCCAACCGCCAACCGTCAACCGTCAACCGTCAACCGTCAACCGTCAACCGTCACCCGTCACCCGTCAACTGTCAACCTCAGTCAACGCCGTCCTGCAAAACGTCCGCCACCAAATCCGCCGCCACCGAAACCACCTCCGCCTCCGCCAAATCGATCACCACCTCCACCCCATCCGCCGCCTTCGTGACTGCCTCCTCCCCATTGACTGGCGCCTGCATTACCACGGCTGCGGGCCTGTGCAGCGGATGAAATCTCGGGTGAAGGCGCGCTTGCTGATTGCCTGGAAGCGCCGGAAGCAGACGGTGTCGGTTTTGTGCCCGATGCTGGCGTCCAGCTTCCGTTTCCGCTATATTTATTCCAGCCATCACCGGTGTTTTTATAAACATTCCCGTCCTTGGCGGCATACATGTCCCCGTTGGCGGCTTTGGCCATCCCTCCGCTGCCATTGGCTCCATTGGCAGCCACCGCCTTTCCGCCATTTGTATTACGTGCTCCGGCTACCGTCTGGCCATAGTCGTTTGTGGCATGGGCTGTTTGTGTTGCGGTGCCTCGACCGTTATTGTAAACGGAAGTTCCCGCCTGTCCATAAGCGCCGGATCCCTGTCGCGTTGCCGCAGACGCCCCTGTGTATGGATTGTATGCCTGTCCCGCACTCCTTGTGCCATATGGAGTCGATACAGAAGCACCACGCGCCATAGTACCGGTATAAGGATTATATGCCTGACCAACGGTTCTGGATCCATAGGGACCATAAGCCGTCGCACTCCGGGCGTACGTGCCGGTATAGGAGTTATAAGAAGCCCTGTAAGTGACCCCGCCATATGCATATGGATGGTAGGCATAAGCGCCATAAGTGTAAATGCCGCCATAACAAATAGGAAAGCCCACAGGTGGATAGTAGAAATAGGGTGGTGCATACCAACCGGTGCCGGAAGCGATAATTGCCCCCACACCAACGCCCACTATAAATGCGCCCATATAACCAGCCGTATAACTTGCCTCCACCGTACCCGTGTTGGTAACCGTTTGGGTTACATAAGTCACATTATAAACAGGAGAACTTACGGGAATAGTATATATAGACTGCGGAATAGATGTGGCAACCACCCACGGACCCTGCGGATAGGATGAGACATACCACAACGCATTGATACACGCATAATAAGAATTATTGCCGACCATGATTACTTTATCCGTTGTGTTTTGCGCATAGGAAATTGAGGTTCCATCGATGGCTGTGAATTTTGGATCACCTGTATAGGTGATCGTAACAGGGGGGACCGCCTTGGGATCCACATCCACTTTGGTCGGAATTTGAGCGATCATCACAGCATCTGCCGCCTGGTCCGTTCCGGGAACAGCACTTAGTACGGAGGCCGCAGGACTGGATTCCGGAATGTTTGTAAAATCTGCGGGAAGGCTCGGCGTAGCATACACCCAGGGTCCGTTTAAACTGGGTGCACTAAACCACCTGCCTGATGTCAGAAAATAATATAGAGAGGTTTGACTTGAAAAAAATACATAACTGGAAGTATTGGAGGCGTATGTCAAATTGGTTCCGGGAATGGGTTTCATAACAGGTACACCCTGAAAAAGAATGATCTCTGCCGGACTGGTGGTATAAAATACCATCGGTATTCCAGCCTGCTTGGCCGGTGCCGGTATGGCTCCTTTGAGAACATTGGTCCAGTTTTCATCTTTTGCCAGGCTTATCAGGGATTTCGGCAACTGATTGGTATATGTCCAGGGGCCCTGTAACTGTTGGGATGTTTGCCACTCCGTTCCATCAAATAAAAAATACAGATGGGTCTGGGGGTCCTGAAAAAGGGGCCAGTTCGCGTTGAAAACATATTTCATTCCTCCTTTGCTTGCATCTGTAACAGCCGCTTCTCCCTGTAGCTGAAGCAGGATAGCAGGATTATTACTAACGTAGATGGTTGGAGGATCGTTTTTAATATTGGATGCGCCGGCTGGTGTTTGTTTTTTCGGAGTTGCCGCTACAATCCTGTCCATTGAAACAGTAACCGTTCTTGTGGGATCAAAAAATTCCCTCACTTTCTGACCCATGGCGGCTGCAGTTGCTTCATCCAATGACGGGAAGTGAACGTCACTGACCGATATATTAAAAATACTAACCATTCGCGTATAGGTATCTACCGTCGTGTTAGCGGTAATATAAACAACTCCGACTACTTCTTTCTGTTGATAAGGAGTTAGTGAAAAAGCCATTCTGAAATTCAGCGTCGTATAGTTTGGCCAATCCTCTACCTGGGGTGCGTAAAGAATCAGGACGGTGCCGCTGTTTGTTAATTGTCTCGGCCATCCCGGATCCTGTGCAATTGAAAAAATGACAATGAATAAAAAAGACGCGCTTAAAAAAATTCGCTTTTTCATATTTTCGGTTTCAAACATTTCTTAATAAATATCTAACTGGTCCGGAGCAATAGGGGATTATTCAAACGAATTTGGTAAAGAGTCAGTATTGACTCTGTTGAAGGATAATGGAACATAAAGTTAGCAGTGTTCGCTAAACATTTGCCTGCCAGTGTTCGGTTAAGCTGCACTTAACGGTTAAATATTGTTTGGCTGTTGGCAATGGAACAATAGTTAATTTTGCATCCTACAATCAAAAACATGGAGTTCAGAATTGAAAAAGACACGATGGGAGAAGTAAAAGTGCCGTCGGATGTTTATTATGGCGCGCAGACTCAGCGTAGTATTGACAATTTTAAAATCGCCCAGGATATCAGCCGAATGCCTAAAGAAATTATCCGCGCTTTTGCTTACCTGAAAAAAGCAGCGGCGTTTACAAATTTTGATGCGGGCATTCTTTCGGAAGAAAAAACAAAACTGATCGCACAGGTTTCCGATGAAATTCTGGAAGGCAGCCTGGACGCGTATTTTCCACTGGTCGTCTGGCAAACAGGCAGTGGTACGCAAAGTAATATGAATGTAAATGAAGTGATCGCATACAGGGGACATGTATTGCACGGCGGTTCACTGAAGGATAAAGAAAAATTTTTACATCCGAATGATGACGTAAATAAATCGCAGTCTTCCAATGACACTTTCCCAACCGCCATGCATATTGCTGCCTATAAAGTACTGGTGGAAGTTACCATACCCGGAATAAAAAAATTACGCAATACCCTGGCAGCAAAATCAAAGGAGTACATGCATTTCGTAAAAATAGGCCGTACGCATTTTATGGATGCCACTCCGTTGACGCTTGGACAGGAATTCAGTGGTTATGTGTCACAATTAGACCATGGTCTCAAAGCAATTGAAAATACGCTGCCGCATTTATCTGAACTGGCGCTCGGCGGTACCGCAGTCGGCACTGGGATCAATACGCCGGAACACTATTCAGAAAATGTAGCAGCTCATATTGCGCGGCTTACAGGGCTGCCTTTTATCACTGCCGGAAATAAATTTGAAGCACTCGCAGCACATGATGCCATTGTGGAATCACATGGCGCGTTAAAAACCGTGGCAGCATCCCTTATGAAAATCGCGAATGATATCCGGATCATGGCTTCGGGGCCACGGAGTGGAATTGGCGAACTATTCATTCCTGATAATGAACCCGGCTCATCCATTATGCCGGGCAAAGTCAATCCCACACAATGTGAAGCCTTGACCATGATCTGCGCCCAGGTGCTGGGAAATGATGTGGCTATCAATATTGGTGGAGCATTGGGAAACTTTGAGTTGAATGTTTTCAAACCCATGATGATTTATAATTTTCTCATAAGTGCGAGACTGCTTGGAGATGGATGCGTCAGCTTCAACGACAAGTGTGCTGTTGGTATCAAACCCATCGAAGAAAATATCAGAAAACATCTGAATAATTCACTCATGCTTGTTACCGCCCTCAATCCAAAAATCGGCTATTACAAGGCGGCAGAGATTGCGCAAAAAGCACATCTGGAAGGTACCACACTCAGGGAGATGGCTGTCAGACTCGGTTATGTGACACCGTCAGAATTCGATGAATGGGTGGACCCGAAGAAGATGGTAGGACACATTGATTAATTGTCAATTGTTAATTGTTAATTGTTAATTATGGTACGAGTTCCAATTAACAATTGACAATTGACAATTAACAATTACCGGAGTACCAATATCTTTTGAGTAGTAACATTCGTTCCGTTTCCATCCAGCATTTTAAAAATATATAGTCCCGGCGGAATATTCGCCAGCCGAACAATAAAATGGCTGCTTGAAAAAGTTTCCGTCAGAAGCCTTCTTCCTGATACATCATACATAGATACTTCGAAAGGCTGCTGGAGGAAATCACGACATAACACTTCCAGGTGATCGTTTGCCGGATTCGGAAAGACGATCGTCGTATTTATTTTCTCTTTCTTTGGGGGGGCAGGTGCCTGCTGGATTTCAAGCGTACCCGGCAGATAAACCATCCGCAGGATATGACCCGGTGTTTTAGTCGCAACCGTGGCGCCCGTAAATCCTCCGGTAGGCCCCGACGTCGAACCGCTGCTGTCGATAGCAAGAAACAGCGTATCACCTGTCGGTGCTATCGCGAGATCGCGGATACGATATTCATGCAGATAGGGAATCGTGTCGGTTATCTGCGGCGTACTTGAACTATCGATCCCTGACCCGTCAGATTTTAATTTGAGCCGGTACATGCCCAGTTTCAGCGAGG
>Ga0209167_10000228_pt1 | contig 51349 bp, 49 predicted proteins | sample Coa_R1_9_FD_187154 | JGI IMG/M metagenome (GOLD analysis project Ga0209167, IMG submission 187154) | Surface soil microbial communities from Centralia Pennsylvania, which are recovering from an underground coalmine fire - Coalmine... | ecosystem: Environmental > Terrestrial > Soil >...
TACAGGCCTTTGCCGTCGGGCGTGAAGGCCGGCGGGTAGTACTTGGTGTGGCGCAGGACGTCGGGCAGATCGCGGCCGCTGTCGAGGTCGCGGATGCGCCACTCCCGCCAGTCGGAGCCGGCGTTCGAGACGGCATACGCCAGGCGCCGCGCGTCGCGGCTGGCGACGTAGCCGACCACCACGGCGTGCGCTGCGGCGCCGAGCGCGTTCGGGTCGAGGCCCACGTCGGCAGCGGCGGCAAGCTCGGAGGTGGTGAGCAGCACGCTCTGCTCCAGCCGTCCGCTGTTGCTGGTGTAGAAATACCGCCCCTGTTCGTGAAACGGGATGCCGATCCTTTCGAAGTCGTACAGCGCCCCGATGCGCGCCTCGAGGCGCGCGCGCCCGGAAAGCGCGTCGAGGTAGCCGCGGCTGAGCGCAGCTTCGGCCTGCACCCAGGCACGGGTCGCCGGCGAATCCAGATCCTCCAGCGGGCGGTAGGGGTCGGCGACCGCCACGCCGTGATAGTCCTCGACCACGCTGCCGTGCGGGGCCGGCGGATAGCTGAGGCGGGTTTGCGGGCGCAGCCGCGCCGCAAAGGACGACCAGCACGGCGATGAACAGTGGGGCTACTATCCTGGACGCGCGCGACCTGTGTGAAAAGTTTCCTGTCGCTAGAAACGAATCGTGCATTTGATCCTCAGTTTGAAATGCAAATCAGGCGCGCCGATTCGCGCCGGATCGCACAAAAATATTTGGAAGTTGCAGGAGAGGGGATCTGCAGCGACAAACCCAGATTAATCAGTTAGGGAGAAAGCTTCGACTGGCCTCAAGGACAGATTCGGTACACGTCCAATTCGCAGTACTGGACACAAAGGGCAGGTGTCCTTAATTTGCGGATTCGCGTTTTATCTCAGAAATCATTTCTTTTCGAGGACGGTGATTTCACTGTAGAACGTGTTGCCGTAGTCGTCGATGAGCTAGAACGGGTTGACCTCGGGAAGATGATCCACCCCGCCGCCGTGTAGGTCAGCGTTGGGACGTGCGCCAGCGGATCAGTGATCGGTCAGGTCGTGCCTCGCGACTCCAAATTCGATTATATTGTTCGCCTTCGTTCGGCGACGGCGCTATCGTTGAAAGGCCACCCCGTACTCTCTCTTTTCAAGTCGCCGCAATTCTCGCCGCCACATGATCTTGGCGGGTACGAAAATATTGGGTGAATCACGCATAAAGGGCACGGCCACCGTAATGCTCGAGCCTTCTGCGTAATCGAGGGAGCTGACGAATCGAAAGCCCCCACGCGAGGCGTCCATCACTCGCACCACTTCCTCTGTGACGCCACTGTAGCGCACACAGGCCATGGCCATCGAATGAACCCGCGAATGCTTTCGCCGATTCGCTGCCCGTGGCGCTGCCGCACGAGCCCGAGCGGGCTCTTCGCCGCTCCTGCGAATTGGACCTGGCGACACATCATGAGTCGCCAGTGCCCAAACGGTGAGGGAGTGGCATTTTTTGCAGGGGAGCATGACGAGGCCGCGCCCCGCGAAAACTTCCGCTTGGATCTCATTCAGGATAACCTGGGCCCGACTCAGACAAGAAGCGCACTCAAGAAACACTTTTGGTTGCGAACTCTCCGAATCGGCATCGGGTAGAGTCTGGTTTTCCCAACTTTTTGGAGCCAGTTCGGTGAACATGACACGGTATGTATGCCAATCGGATTCCTTGCCGATCAGGTCCACAACGCGAGCGGCGGTTTCTTTGCCGCCCACATCTCTGCAAATCATGATCTCCTGGGAAGGATTCAAAATGGAAGCGAGTTCGATCGTGGCACCGAATCGGGTAATTTTGATTATCCGCGCTTCAGCAGACTCACGCTCACCGCTTCTTGCAGTCCACGAAACATGAATGGGGATAGATGGGGAACCGCGAACAGTGCCACCAGGGCTTTTGGCGTCCACGTGATGCGCCCCCGTCGAGGAGCTAGTTGCGCGTACGTTAACACGGTCCTGAGTGTTTGGGTGGTTCATTTTAGAGACCTTAATAGGCGCGCGTGTACCGAACTTCCCCGCGCTCCGGAGGGCATCAAAATCGCTTTACCCCGGAAGATATATCGGGAATCTTCTTGCACAGCATTAACGAGGACCTTGCCTGCGACATCATGAGAATATGCAGCCACAAAATCCTGATCACAGGGCCGCTGAAGGAATGTCCAACGAGATTGTAGGGCCCATCTTCCGCAGCCTTCGCGAGGACATCATGTAATTCCAGTTTCAACTCTTCATATCCTAACTATCGTAGAACAGCCTCAAGGTCAGATGGTACAAAGACCAACCGAATGCAAGTGCCAGAACCACGTCAACGTGAAAACTGCCCAATTTTCGTCCATTGCACATTCATGCTTCCTGATGCATGTTTCAGTTCGCAAAGAAAGCCAGGAATCTCGTTTGCGGTTACGTGGTAGATACGCGGAATACCACGCGGCGATTGCTGCGGCAGCGCGAAAGAATCGTGTTGTGCTGAGGGGTGGCGAGCAGGCGAATCCGGTGTCGCGAATTCCGTTACTCATTGGAGGATAAATTGCCGGCGGCCATTGCCCTAAAGCCCCGTATCTCCTACTCTCACGTAAATGCTCCAGACTGAATCGCCGAGCACCAAAAATCTCTCCAAGCGACGCAGCCAGCGCCTGCTTCTGCGTGTGCCTGTCCAGGCGCGGCGCAAGGTAAAGGGTGTGGACGTTCCCCCGGATGATACGGAGACGCTAGCCGTGAATGCGCATGGCGCGCTGGTCTTGCTGATCCCGCCGGCGGAGGAGGGCGAGCATTTGTTATTGCAGAACTTGATGACCAAAGAGGAGCAGATTTGCAGAGTAGTTTATCTGGGTCAAACGGAAGGCAGGCGTTTGCAGGTTGGCGTCGAATTTATTTCCCCCGCCCCTCATTTCTGGCCAGTGGTATTCCCTCCTGAAGACTGGAGTTCCGTTGGAAAAGACATCAGTCAAGCCCCGAAACTCTAACGAGCCCAACTGGTCTGGGCAAGCTCGATCCGCGAAACTTCCGCGTCATGTCGTCTTTAGCAAACCTCGCGGGCAGTTCCATTGACTGGCTATCACCTGAAGGTCAAGCTCAAATCAGTCGTGGCCGGTAAGTTTTCTTCTGCCGCCAGAATTGCCAACCGGTCGATTGCGCCAGCAATCGCCAAGAGGAGGCAAATCGTGACGATGAGAACTCTGTTGTCTCTCTATGCGATGATCGCAGTGGTTTTTTGTCTGGGATTGTGCGTGATGCCGGTGTTTTGGATAACGCTCTATGGCGCACACGCCGACCCTCAGGCAATATTGCTACTCCGCCTGGTCGGAGCGTTGTTTGGCGGGCCCGCAGTGATGACTTGGAAAGCCCGCAACGCAGAGCGCTCAAAATCCCGTGATGCGATTGTGCTTGGATTGATTTTCTTCAATGGCCTGGGCGCGTTTGCCGCACTGCTAGGCGCTTTGTCAGGCGTATACAACCAGTTCGCCTGGGGGCCAGTTGCCACTTTCACATTGTGCGCAATTGCCTTCCTTCTGGTTGGACGAGAGGCCATTTCCTCAAGTACACCCAACTGAGATCTCGAATCAGCTACTGCCATAGTTAAGTGTTGGGTTATTGCCGCGCGAGCGCGCATCGGCCTAAGAGCGAGTAATAATGGATAATGTGTGCCATGCGTAGGGCCGAACCAATGTTTGGGAGCGTTGTGCGACTACCCAGGCGTCCGCCAATCGAATCCTTCAATTACTTTCTGATCGGACTACTGCGCAGGTCTGCCGAAAGTCAGGCGCAACCCGGTTGAAAGCAGCAGGTCGTTGTCCTTAATTCCGAAAGGAGGATTGCTTATATAGATGTCGGCGAAAGTGATCTGCCAGCCAAGCCAGTTCTTCAGCTTTGTCGCGGCTGTGGTGTTGAATGTGAATCGGTAGCCGCCCGGGCCGCCGACGCCAGGATAGAATGTAAAATTCTCGCTAAAAGTAGTGCGGCCGCCTAGTTTTGTATCGAGCTCCTCTCCGGCCACCAAATCGGCGCCCCTCTGAGTGACCGCGGGAAACGCGAGCGTGGGCGGGGGAGGCGTGGGGTTTGCGAGAGAGTAGGAAGAAAAGTACTGCTGGTTGAAGCCTGCTCCGCCGGAAAGATCGAATGACGTATTTTTCGTCTTGACCACATGGTATCCGGCGCCGCCGGCAATCACGTTCTGAAGGTCCAGATGCTGCAGCGCGTTGTAATTGAATTCGGTCAAGCCAAACGCAAACCATCTTGAGCTGACGTCGACATCGACCCGAAAGCCTCCCTGAATTTGGTCGGCGGTCGTTTGACTCGGAGAAGTGTTGTCGTCTCTGCCGTAGACCGCGGTTCCATAGATCGTGATCTTATCCCGGTCGGTCCGGCGAACGGCCTTTCCGGATAGTGTGTACGTAAGCGTTGAGGAATTTCCCTGAGTCAAGCTCAGGCCAGTATCGAGCAGTCCGCCCCAAAAGTCCAAGAGGTGAGGATGTTGCAATCGGTCCATGGCGGAGTCATAGGCGGCTTCCTCCGAATCCGAGCGAATCACCTGGATCGAATCTTTGGAAGCGGTTACGACTCCCGCTGTCTGCGTGGCAATCTGGACTTGCCCGCCACTGGTCGTCACGGGCCCCACGATCATCTGTCCGCCATTCAGGCCGACGTGAAGAGGCTCCGCGGAAGAGATCGTGTCGATTGCGGGCCATAGGATCGTCACGACACCCGCAAATTCGGTCTTAATAACCAGCGTCTTGGCGTCGGACTTTACGATTGTGCCAGTCAGCCGGTCTCCGTTTTTCAGCGTGATTTGATCCGCGTGTGCTGCCCCGGCGAAAAGTGTTCCGAAGAAAACCAAAACCACTCCCATCATCTTCATTGGATTGCCCCCTTTGCTCACCTTCGAGATTGGGACTTGGAATCATGTCAGACCGGATTGCCCTTGGGCGCCGGCGGATTTGTGTTCTTGACGAACTCACGCTGGACCTTAGCCGGTTCAGCGGAAATAGGCATTTCCGACCAACGCCGGATCGTGTGTCAGGTGATCGAATTGTCCGCCGCAGAAACTCTGGGATGTCAGTCAATCAAGGATTTTATTCTTGGTCGCTATTACCCTTTTGAGACGGGTTTCGATTCAAGTTCTTCAGCCAATCGCTCCAAGCCTCCCGAAATCTTCCGCAACGCCTTTGCTATCTTGAGGCGGGCGGTGGGGCTGATTTTCTCCTCGGCAATGTCGTGAAGGCGCTCCAGTTCTCGATCGAGCTTGCGACCCATCTCTTCAAACTTGGTTCTCTCGCCCCCTAAGTATTCCTGTAATTTCTGTAACTCTTCGTAAAGCGCCCGCGAATCCTAAAACGCAAAGGGATAACGGGGCGAACAAGCTAGTCGCTCCAGCGTGTTCGTCGATGGTACTCGCCGCTGCGTAGACCTCCGAGGTCAATTACAACCGCGATAATCAGAATCAGCAGATTAATTCCTTCAATAGGCTGCCGAGTATTCACCATCCACGCGTAAGCCAGGGTCGTTAGAGGTACGAATAGGAATCCGATCAGAGGCAATAATAGACCGTGGTACGCTCGCTCCAAATAATTCGTGAAGAGGAACAACACCACAAGTGCGATGCGAGGGAACACCAGGATAACGATCAGCAAGAGGCAGGGCATGAGGGACCTCCGACACCGCACTTTACATGGAATTTCGTCGGCGCCCTGGGATCAGGCGCGACAGTCGAATCGGACGGACGGAAAGCGGCCTCGGCGCTATGACTTCGAGTACCGGTCCAGCTCGCCGATCAGCGGCCGAGCTTCCGCCGGCTGCCGCACTTCGCCGTGAAGAATCCGCTCGCGGCTCGCAGTTCCGTACATGTCCTTGTCATCGCCGTGTTCCGCGTGAACCACCGCGCCCTCCACGCTCGCTCCCGCAAACACGCCGTGCGTTCGAGCGTACGTCAGAATTTCAGCTTGCATGCTGACGTCCGTGCCCGCGGCGGTGTCGCGTCCCACCGGCCCCGCGGCGATACTTGCATCGCCGCCCAGACTGAATTTGTCAGCCAGCAAGCGGCCTGCGGCGCGGTCATTCATGAAAAGCATCACGATGTCCGTCGACGAAACTCCGATTTGCGGTCCAAAGCTTCCTCCCGCGACCATGATGAACACCGGGTCGCCCCAGCCGTGCGCGGTGCGGCAAACCACCACTCCCTTCCCGCCTTTCTCGCCCACGATGAAAGCTATTTTTTCTTCGCCGGGAACGATGCCGATGCATCTGGAGGAGGCCAGCAGTCGCCGCGGTATCGCTTTGTCCGGTGTATCCATGATTTCACGGAGCACTCTTGCAGCATGATCTATCCGGCGGGCGTCATCGTCGCGTGCCGCGCCAGAGGTAACTACGGGGAGAGTCAATCCGGCAATGAGCAAGCTAATGGCTATTTTTCGTCTCAACATTTTTTTTCCTTTCAGAGTTGGGGCGCGCCCAATGGCCGCACGCCCGGCACAGGTTTCCGAGAGTAATCGGACAATTCCGACCGGCCGTTCCTAGTGCTTGCCGACCGTATGACCGCGGCCATCGCGAACTCCATTTCCCGTGAAGTTGGCAACCTTATCGAGACGCTTTGACGGCTCGGGTTTATCGCCAATTTGCGGTGCTGGACCTTTTTAGCCATGATCGGGATGGAGACGGTTATTTACGTGGCCGTGGAAATTGGCGGGGCCATGAAACCACGGGCCAGCGCCGATGAAGACACCCCCCGTAAACCATTCCGGGGCGCAGTAGCCGTATGGAGCGCAGCCATAAGGAGCAGTGTCATAGTAACCGTATGGGCAGACAGGGCCGACACCAATGCTGACGGCGACGTGAGCCTTCATTTTGGAGGCGGACACAACGAAACAGATTGCAGCAACGGTGATTAACGAAATGCACTTCAATTTGTTCATGAGACATCCCCCGTCAACTTGTCCTCCGAGAGAGATTCGAGCTTAGCTCTGCGTCGCCACACGCTGATTCAAGTTATTTAGGCTAGCCCTTGCGGCCCGTGGTTGCTATCGGAGGTATCCCTTAGAATTGGAGATGGCAATTCTGTATTTTGGGTCCAAGGAGGACCTGGCGGATAGTTCGAAAAGGGCTCCCGATCCGCCGTTTGCTTATTGTGTTTGGTTTGATGAAAAGAAAGTCAAACAGGAGAGCAGCTTTCCGATAGCCACACTTGTTAAAGTATAGGCTTAATCTCTTCGACCCCTTTTGTCTTAGAGTGTGGGAAGATACAGAAAATGGGGCGTTACGGAGAGGAAGGCGGCATCGATGAGACCACTACGCTCAATGCGGCCTTTCTATCTCCCGCTACTTAATTGCCGCTTCCACAGCTCATCCACAGTTTATCCACAGAATTATTTCGCCCCAGTTTTGCCTATGCTGATGCCTGCTGCCCATCGAAACAGTCGAGACAATCTAATTGAGTCATCACCCATCACATCCTTCCGCCGTGGATGTAATATTCAGAGAGGCGGTGCTTCCTGTGATGTCCACAAGGCAGCTCGATCACTATAGGCGGATGTTGCTTGAGAAGCAGCAGGAACTGTTGGCTGCCACCAGCGAGTCCGGGCACCGCGTACCAGCCGCGGGCGTGTTGCGGGTGGACCCTGTCGAAGAAGCCAACGCGGATGCCGAAGCAGAGCTTCAAATCCGGCTGCATCAGACTGATGGCCCGCTCCTGCGAGCAATTGAAGATGCGTTAGGTCGCATTAGACATGGGACATACGGCGTATGTGGGAGTTGTGGGATGCCCATCCCCAAGGTCCGATTGGAGGCAGTACCTTGGACGCACCTCTGTCGAGAGTGCAAGGAGCGGCGAAATGCCTGAGGTCGTGCCAATGGGGAGACCCTTTGGCAGAGACACTTGCCACCCCAGCATGCCGGTAACCGGACGAGAACAATACCAGCTACCAAGTCCGCTTCTCAGATATGAAATATAGACAGTCGCGAGTGAGGTGGGGCTTCACTTCCTACTACTCTTTTTCTCGACTGCTCTGCCGCCTCCCATCTTTCGCGCCATGTGTAACAGAAGTCGCCGATCGCTTTCTTCCATCCGCCCCAAGAACAACCGCAATCTGTTAAAAGTACGAGCATCCTTTCCCGCGCTACCCCATCCTGTGCGACAACCTAGGTTCCAACCATCGGCTCGAAGACGGCAGGGGGTGCCCGGATGGATCCGCCAGATGGAAACCGCAAATGATCAGGGGTAGATAAGCGCGTCCTGTTACTAGCAGTTGTAGAACTTTAAAGGGATTGCCCTGACGCAGTCGCTTGATATAGAAACAGGTGCCTGCCTGAGCAAGTCGGGGCGCACCAGGTTGAATCGGGCGCCCCATCCAAGCTCCAACGCGCGCATCGGGCCTGGCTCAGTATGATTTTCCAGAGGGCGGTGTCTTTAAATGAGACGGATCTTGCTTGCTGCCAGTGTGACTGTTGCGCTTAGTGTTTTATTTGCTGGTCCAGTTTTGGCGCAGGACATAAACCACTTTTTGTGGAACCTCGACAGGGATAGTTACGGCCGCGGTCACCGAATTGGGGCGCCCTCGCCCGCGGATTGTTCGATCGACAAAAGCCAAGACAACCACAACAACAACCGCAGCGACAAAGATTCGTTGGTGTACAAGGATGCCGGCGCCGATAAGGACACAGACAAAACACCGCCCGTTAGCCCCGATGTTATCGTGAATTTCGTCACAAGCGGCGCCACGCCACTCAATCCGGGGTTCAACGGATTCAATAACAATTTAAAAAATGCAGTGGAATACTACGACCCCAACTTCCAGAAAATTCTAAAAACACTTTCGCCGGGGTGGCTACGGTTTCCGGGAGGTACTGACTCTGAGGCTTTTGATTGGGTGTCTGGGGAGATTGCGCCGGAATGGGTCACGGCTCTGGCGACGAACCCAGACTCATACCAACATGATATCAATGCAGCGGCTCAGCCAATCGTCGCGGGCAAGGGAGGTTCGTCGTTTTGCGACTATGCAAAGTTGGCCGACAACGTCGATGACGCGAAAATAATTGTCAGCGTCAACGCCTTTACAGACACCCCGCGATCCGCTTATGCCTTCGCCCGGTATGCGCTGGAAAACCATATTCCGGTGGCAGCTTGGGAATTGGCCAATGAACCCTACACATGGACAATGGGTCCGATGCCATTTTTTACGAATGGGGCCGATTATGCCGCCAAAATGAAACCGTACCGGGACGCAATCAAAGCCGCGGATCCGGATGCCGTGGTGGCCCTGTATTTCAGCGAAGCCGGCCATCCAGATGCCGCTTGGGACAACGCTCTGTCGAACTACAAACCGAGATACTGGGATGCGGTGACCTATCATGAATACGTCTATCCTGGGAGTCTGACGTCCTTCGACGATTTGATGGCTGCGGCGAATGGAAATCTATTTTCCAATACCACCAGCCATGTAACAGATTATTTGATGCCCCTGAATAATCCCGGTGTGCCGTACATAATCACCGAAGTGAGCCCCTCAGCCGGACATGGCGGTCTGCTGCTTGGCACACTCTATGGCGGAATTTACTCCGCCGAATTTTCGTTGCGCATGTCCACGCTTCCTCAGGTTAAACATGTCGCCTCATTTCAAATGCTTAGTAACGCCGGAATCGACGAGGTAAATAACAACCTGGATGTCGTGATGAGCGCCTTCGAAAACAATACAACGACGGATACTTCCGGCTTGGATTTTGGTTTCTTCGTCAGCGCCCAGGCGGCAGGCGAAGCCGTTGCCTACGGTGCGCTCCATAATTCCGCAAGGGTTTACGCGACTACGACCACCGGCGGTCCGACCGCCGCCACGGACGGAGGCGGAAGCATCCCGGCAATTTACGCGCAAGCCTACGAAGGTAAAGACGGCAGGCGTTATGTCGTGCTGACCAATAAGAGCGCTTCCAATGCAGTGGGGCAAATCATCCAGGATGGCGTAGTTCAATCTCACCGGATGCTCATGACCTTTGTGACCGGAGCCCATCCCCACTTGGTCAACACCGGGGTGGGGCCCGAAAATGTGCAGATTCAAACCCAGACAGTCTCCACGGCAGGAGCAGTGGCGATACCTCCCTACAGTGTGGTCCGGCTCGAATGGTGAGGTTGTCCGATCGTGCGACGCCTCGGGATTCTACAGGAAGCGCTTCACCGCGATAATGCCGGTCCGCCCCCTTGGAGTCCCGACTCGTTACACAGTGTCCGCCGTCTCGGATCTACTTCACCCCAAAGACCGCCGAATGAATCGTGGGGTCATTGCCCGCCGTGAACTGCAAGCTATACGTTCCGCCGGACAGGCCTTTCGTGCTCAAGTTGAAAATGTAGCCGCCCGTCGGTCCGAGGGTGCCGTCGAAGCGGAAGTCGTTATCTGGGTTCGCGTTCCCGGTATCTTCCACCGCCCCTTCCAGCCAAGTTAAGTTTCCTAACCAGTTTTCCTGTTCCGGGATCATACAGAATAGGATTCGAGTCTCATTGAACGGAAACGCGCGGAGCCAGAAGCGGGCGGTGTGGAGAGCGCGATCCGTCCGACGCACTTGAGTATTTCCGCGGGCTCGCTACCGGCTTGCTTTGCGTTCGCGACACTCGCGCGCAGTTGTTTCATGTCGGCAGAGGGCGCCGGCTTGACCGCTTGCTCACTGGGCACGGTTAGCAATTGAAAGAATGGCTGGAGCGGAAGGCCGCTCGCGAGCTGCACGGCAACCCGCGACCCAGCCGAGGTGCCAACGAAGAGGTCGGCGTTGCGAACATCGAGGCCGGCGTCGAACATGCCGACGATGAAACCGATTCCCCAGGCGTACGCGGCGTTGCCGCCAGCGCCGAGAACTAACGCGCGGCGTGTCACCTAGAATGCTCTGGCGCGGAAAGATGCGCTGCGAATATGCGCGAAAAGCGGACGCCTTTTGATGAGTTGAACATAGTTAGCGCAAGTGATTTCCAGGTCGCTGGGGCTCGCCAACTTAAATCCGCCCGGTGCCTAAAGTCATTGCGTCAGGCACCGGCGTTTTGCATTCGGCGCCTGCCATGATCCAGAGAAGGCACTTCAGCGGGTGGCGCGTGGCGCGGCCAGGAGAGGGCATTGTCTGAAGACCTACTCTTCTGAAGCATCGACCGCCGAGTAGCCTGTAGCTTTTTTCCTCAGCTCGAGTGCTGCGCGCGCTTGGCGGCCAGGGCTTTGGCCACCAGGGCCTCCAACACATTTTGGTCGACATCCGTGAGCTTCTTGATGTAGAGGCAGCCTTTGCCTGTCGTATGCTTGCCTAGTCTTGCGAGCAGCGCGGCAGCTTCGCCAAACCCGATCATGCCATACAGAACAGTTGCGGCCTTACGTGGTGAGAAAGCGACAACCGGCATATCGCCCTCGCGCCCACTCTCGTATTTGTAGTGGTAGCTGTCGAAGCCAATAATGGACGGCCCCCACATCTTCGGCTTTTCCCCGGCCGCGCTTTGCAATAACTTGACCAACGCCTTGGCGTCGGCGCGCCTCGTCGGCTCCGGGATGGCAGCGATGAACGCCGCCACACTTAATTTGGTGGGATTGGTTTTGTTCTCCGCCATTGCTGCTACCTCCTGCTCTTCGCGAGGCTAACATGACCTGAGGAAAGGTGACAGCAGTCCGCTGGCGGGTCGTCCTGGATGAGAGATTAACTTTCGCTTTACCGTCACCCGTTCCGAATAGGGAGATTCACGGCAACATTCTGACGCAAACTACACGGTTCCCTTCCCCCCCCCCCTAACTTAGCGATTTCGTGGGTTTCGACTAAGAGTCCAATGCTCCCGTTACTGAAGTCGTGAGTTCGAGTCGCACCGCCGACACCACTCTCACATGGTTGCTGTCCGCATTGACTTGCTCTGGAACGCAGCCTAACATCCACCCACGGACGACTTCCGAACAATGATTGGCCTAAACATATCTCACTATCGAATCTTGGAAAAACTTGGCGGGGGCGGCATGGGAGTGGTGTATAAGGCGGAGGATACCCGCCTCGACCGCTTCGTCGCTCTCAAGTTCCTCCCCGAAGACCTGGCTCACGACCACCAGGCACTGGAGCGATTCAGGCGAGAGGCTAAAGCCGCGTCGGCACTGAACCATCCGAACATCTGCACGATTTACGACATCGGCGAGGAATCCGGCAAAGCCTTCATTGCCATGGAGTTTCTAGAGGGCAAAACGCTTAAGCACAGTATTTCCGGCCGGCCCATGGAACTGGAAACGTTGCTGAACACAGCTATTGATGTCGCGGACGGGCTGAACGCCGCGCATACGAAAGGCATCGTCCACCGGGACATCAAGCCCGCAAACATTTTCGTAACCGAAGGCGGCCACGCCAAGATTCTCGATTTTGGCCTCGCGAAAGTCACTTTGGGCGCGCGTCCCTCCAGCCCTGCGTCAACGACAGATGGCAAGGCAGAAACCATTGACGAAAAGAACCTGACCAGTCCGGGCTCCACACTTGGCACAGTCGCCTACATGTCGCCAGAGCAGGCACTAGGCAAAGAACTGGATCCAAGGACCGACATATTTTCTTTTGGCGTGGTGCTTTATGAAATGGCAACTGGTCGCATGGCGTTTACAGGTACCACTTCGGCGGCAATTTTTGATTCGATATTGCATGGAGCGCCTGTAGCGCCGGTTCGGCTAAATCCAAGCGTGCCCGAAGGCTTGGAGCAGATAATTAACAAGGCATTGGAAAAAGAACGCGACATGCGTTATCAGCACGCTTCGGATTTACGCACAGACTTGAAACGCCTGAAACGCGAGACCGATTCAGGGAGAATCATTCGGCCCGCAGACGAGAGAAGTAGCGAAGGCCTTTCTGAGCGAACGCCATCCGCAATTCAACGGAATGACCCGACTGGCACGCAATCGCAAGAGGGCCAGATTTCCAACGTAGTTGGCCTAGCTTCGGGCGACGCGATTGCACAAGCCTCCAGTGGCGGTGTCCTCGGTTCAACTGGTAGAGTCCCATCCGCAGGCATGAAACGCGGGAGTTGGATACTGTGGGCAGGCATCGCGACAGTAGTGATCGCTGCGGGCGCAGTAGCAAGCTACTTCTATTTGGAACGCTCGCCGAAGTTGACCACCAAAGACACCGTGATAGTAGCCGAGTTTACGAATACTACGGGCGATACGGTTTTTGACGGCGCTCTGCGGCAAGGCCTCGCCGTGCAGTTGGAACAGTCGCCATTTTTGAATATCGTCTCCGACCAGCGCGTCGCGCAGACCCTTCGCTTTATGGGGCAGCAAGCCGACGCTCGCCTCAACGGCGATCTCGCCCGTCAAGTTTGCGAGCGCACCACCAGTGCGGCGATGCTGGACGGGTCCATCACCCAGATTGGCAGCCAATTCAATCTGATTCTGAAAGCTGTGGATTGCGCAACGGGAGAAACAATCGCCAGCACCGAAGCCCAGGCGCCTGACAAAGATCACGTCTTGGGTGTTCTCAACGATTTGGCGTCGAGAATGCGCAGGAAGCTGGGCGAATCACTGGGGTCGATTCAAAAATATGGAGCGCCCGTGGAGCAGGCCACCACTGCATCACTGGAGGCGCTAAAAGCCTATAGCCTGGGTCGCCAGGCGTTGGTCACGAAAAATGACCCCCGCGCAGCCGAGGCTTTTTTTCTGAGGGCCACTACTCTTGACCCGAATTTCGCTATGGCCTACGCCAACCTGGGAACTGCGTACTTCAACGAATCCGGCCTCGATCCCAGCAAGTTTAGCCTCGCGGGCGAAAACGCCGCCAAGGCGTATGCGCTTCGAGACCGCGTGAGCGAGCGTGAAAAATTCTATATTGATACACATTACTTTCAGTTCGGGTTGGGCGATCTGGAAAGGAGCATCAAAGCGTATGAACTATGGCGTGACACTTATCCCGCTGATGCCACATCGACTACCACAAATCTCTCCGCGATCCATGGGGCATTGGGTGACTTGGACCTGTCCCTAAGCGAAGCACAAGAGGTTTTGAAGCTTGATCCCAACAGGGCCCTCTCTTACTTCAATGTTGGCTACACTTATGAGCGAATGGGGCGGTTTGACGAAGCTCTGGCCGTGTTTCGTCAAGCGCAGGATAAGAAACTGGACACGACATCGTTCGGCGGACCGCGCTTTGATATCGCCTTCCTTCGGAATGATCATGCGGAAATGACCAGGCTGATTGCGGAGTTCTCGGCAATCCCGGAATCAGAAGACGGCTTGCTTGGCTTGCAGGAGTCGCAAGCCGCGATCGCAGGCCAGTTTGCGAAGGCCAATGAGATTGCGCGTCGAAGGATAGAAGGAGCGAAGCAAAAAGGAAATAAGGAACAGGAAGCCTTGCTGCATCTTGAAATTGCTGGTCGCGATATGCTGGGCAGCAACAGCTTCGCGGCGCAAGGCGAACTGCGTGCTGCATTGGCGCTTTCGTCGTCCCAAATAGCGGAAACTCAAGCCGCCTCGATGCTTGCCTTCCTTGGAGATCAAACTCGCGCCGCGCAAATCGCCGACGGCATCTCGAACCGTTATCAGGAAGACACCGTTGTGCAACGAATTTACTTGCCCATCATCCGTGCGCTGATCGAATTGGATAAAGATAATGCTACCCAAGCCATCGAGATCGTGAAGCCCACGGTTCAGTATGACTTGGGCGATGTCGCTTCGTTACGCACAGCATACATTCGTGGACACATCAATCTTGCCGCCAAGAAAGGCGGCGAAGCCGCCTTGGAATTCCAGAAAATTCTCGACCATCCCCAGATAGTGGGCATTGATCCCATGTACCCACTCGCTCATCTCGGACTGGCGCGTGCGCGAGCACTGTCTGGCGACATCCCGGGTGCGCGCACCGCGTATCAGGATTTCTTCACGGCGTGGAAAGATGCTAACGCGGATCTCCCCGTACTCATCCAGGCAAGAGCGGAATTCACGAAATTGAAGTAGAAGTTCTGCCCCTCCTGTCTAAACCCCCAAAATGTTAGCCTGAACCCTGGTGTAACCATGCCCCGCCGCCCACAGATTCAGCGGGATGCTCGCGATTTCGTCCACAACCGGAACATTCCTCGAAAACTCGCGTCGAAATAGGTAGCTGACTCGGTTGCTCAAAATCCCCGTATTTCGCCGGCCCATAAGTGCTTGAATGTGCGTGCCCGGAATTTGCGAATTGTCTTGCCCACAAACACATGTTCCCCGGCTACGGCACACGAACGGATTTGGGAGTTCGAAACTTTCGGGTAGCCGCCAATTTCTCCTGTCATTTCCAGTTTCCCATTAGGATAAATGGCGCCCAATAATAGGGATTTGTGTACAGCGCATGAGTGCCATGCTGGAGCGCTAGTTGTGCTTGCTGTAGAGCTTCGCTCTTCGTCATTCCCGGCACAGTAATCCATTGTTTGTAGAAAGTTGCCATCAATTGCCCAACGCTTGCGTCATCTAGGCTACACCCAGCTCCCAACCCTCTTGATTACGATAAGGCGACCACCACTCTCACGCTGCGGCGAATGAGGATTTGGGCAGAGGTGGTGGGAGCTAAACACTTTTGCGTCTCCTTTTGTCCACAGGTGGATGGATGTGAATGAGCACTTGCAGGACATGCTCTGCGTCTTGGCGCCCGACTGCCAGTGACAACCCTTTAATTCTCAGATAGATAGAACCGGTAACCAAGTTGTGATTACGTTGGCCCCGTTCTTGCAGCAGAGCTTTGGGATAAGTGCATGAACTAATTCGGCGTAACCACGCGGGACGCCCGCGGGGAAGGTTTGCATGAGGAGATTCTTGAAAAGCGCGGTGATTGCGGCGGCAGGAATGTTTCTGTGGACCGCGCAGCCGCTAAGAGCGAAGCCTGCCCCCTTGCCCCCCGCAGCCTCACGACCCGCAGAAACTTTCAAGAAACCCAAGAAACCATCCAAGAACAACCGCCGCCGAGGCCACCCGGGCAAGCGCAAGAAGGCGCACCGCCCGCATCTCAAATCCTCGGACAAGAGATAGTCACGCTCGCTCTTAAATGCTCCCGCATGAACCCCGCATTTGAACTGTACATCGGCCTCGACTACTCGGGCGCACAGACGCCATCCTCAAACCTCAAGCGTTTCCGCGTCTACGCCGCCGACAAGGCTGTTCGAGTAGCGCTATGGCGTGGTTTACATCGCGCGCCAACCCTTGTCGTGAATTAGGAACTATTCTTGATTCGAATTCGACCTGTATCGCGGAGATGGGGCGCGTGCCCAGTGCAGAGGAAACCGAAGCCGATCTATTAGACCTGCTGGCTTACCTCGACTCGGACCATCTCGTCCTCTGAGAGTTGCAGAAGCAAAACCATCTCTCAGTTGTTGTCCCTTCCCTTTAGTCAAGTCTGGAGTAAATCATGTGAGACAGTGGGACGGGCACGGCAACTCCCGCCTGTGCCCGCCACTGGTGCTGATGGATGGGTGTCTCCGACCAAATGGTTCCAAGCTGCAAACTAGGCGGTGCAGAGGATGCGGTCCTCAATGCTTGTCCGCGTCACCTTCGTCCGAATGTCGGGTGAAGCGAACGACGCCGTGGATCGCCTGCGTCCCGAAATGTGAGGTGGGCCCGTTTGTCGGACCACCGAAAGTCAACATGATGTTTGACAATTGCACGCTTGTTCCCCCGGTGATGTCGGCCGTCAACGTACACGGCGTTGATACTGTGCAATTCTTCATGAACGGCGCCGGGTTGCCATCGGCAGTAACGAAGACTGGACCGGTCACTTCAAAACCGCCGCCAACCAGTGGCGTGAACGTTGCGTCCTCGAGTGTGATGTGGTGGGTGTGGGGATGGCGACCTGTTGCCGCTGAGTTGTCGTTGACCGATCCAGGATTTACCACGTCCACCCAAAAATCGCTGTGAGTCATGTTTAGGACTGCGGAAAAATCCGCAGTGCCCGAGTCATCATGCACTCTCAACGACCACTCGCCCCGAATTTCCCAAGGCCCACTCACCCCTGTCTCGGGAGTATAGTCGTTGATCAATCCGCTTAGGTGTCGGGGCAACGGTGGATCTTGCGTTAACACGCCAGTGGCTACCGCCAGCGCCAAAACCGTGACCAAGCCTCCCGCCCACCATAAAGTTTTGCTCTTCATATGAAACCTCCAAGTTTGAAAGTTGCGATTTGTCGCCGCGAACCCCTAGGAGGCAGGACTTCGAACAGCTTCTGCTGATTAGTGCCCCAGGATCCCGTCTCAGCGATTTCACGCTTGAAATCTGCGCGAACAATCGACTAAGTTGGCGGCATCGTCAAACAGCAATGAGCGTAAGGACGGCTTTTCCGGGTGTTTACCTTCAAATGCCGTACTTTGCCACCTGATGACCGGGTGGGTTACAATCCTGGCCAACTGATCCCCGCAGTGGCCAAGCAACCCAGGAGAGCGCTATGGGCGAACCGTCTGACAAACCCGAATCCGCAAAGCGCCCTGAAGACCGTCTGGATTCCTGGAAGGAAATCGCCGCATACCTTAACCGCGACGTGACCACCGTCCAGCGCTGGGAAAAGCGTGAGGGGATGCCCGTTCAGCGCCACGTACATAACAAGATAGGCTCGGTCTACGCGATTCGGGCGGATTTGGATGAGTGGGTCCGAGGCCGGAAGCTTCCACCAGCGCAGGAGAACGGGAACAACACCCCCGTGCCGATTCCCGCAGAACTGCCCACTGGCTCTACGATCTCGTCCTCTCGTATTAGGTGGAGGGTGGTTTTGCCGCTGGCAGCGGTGGGAGCCGTGCTGGCAATTGGCGCGAACCTGTGGGTTCAGCGGACGGAGTATTTCTGGCGAAGCCCCATCGCCAACGCGCGATTTCAGAGGATTACGGATTTTGATGGGGTGGCGCAGGCCGCTGCGGTTTCACGGGACGGGCATTTCGTGGCGTTTCTCTCGGACCGGGACGGCCATATGGATGTCTGGGTGACGCAGGTCGGTTCGGGACAGGTCCACAACTTGACACACGGGACCGAGCCGGAACTCGTCAACCCGTCGGTCCGCACCCTGGGGTTTTCACCCGACGGATCTCTGGTCACATTTTGGGTTCGCAATCACGCCGACTCGAGCGGAGGCGACATCAGCATCTGGGCGGTGCCGGCGCTAGGTGGACAGCCGAAGCCCTACCTGGAAGGTGTGGCCGAGTTCGACTGGTCCCGCGACGGCTCGAGACTGGCGTACCACACGCCCGGACCCGGGGACCCGTTGTTCGTGTCAGATGGAAACCGGCGACTCGAGGATCGGCCGATATTTGTTGCGCCCGCGGGGCTCCACTGCCACTTTCCCGGGTGGGCACCCGATAATGCATTCATTTACTTCGTCGAGGGAGCCCTGCCCGAAAAACTGGACATCTGGCGCATCCCTCCAACCGGCGGGACCCCGGAGCGAATCACGTCGCACTTTGGGCGCGTTACTTATCCGGTCCTATTGGATCAGCGTACCCTGTTGTACCTTGCGAGCGATTCGGATGGTTCGGGGCCGTGGCTGTATAGCATGGACGTCGAGCACCGAATTCCACATCAGCTGACCTCCGGCCTTGATCGGTACACGTCGCTGGCGGCCAGCGCTGACGGGCGGCGTCTGGTTCTCGCGCTTGCAAATCCGAAGAAAACATTGTGGCGATTGCGGATCACTGATCCACCCACTGAATTGTCGGCACCTGCTCAAATCTCGGTTAGGACAAGTATAGGGTTCTCGCCGCGCCTGGGTCCAAATTATCTCGTGTATGTCTCCGCGACCGACACGAGCGAAAGCATTTGGAAGCTCGTGAACGGAAATGCAACGGAGTTGTGGAATGGCCAGGGAGCCCAAATCTTTGGGGGCCCGGCAATCTCCTCCGATGGACGCTACATCGCATTCTCGGTCCGCCAACACGGGCAGACGCTTTTGTACGTGATGCAGGCCGACGGCACGAATGCGCGGATTGTGACCGATTCGCTGGACCTGCAGGGCGCTCCGGCATGGGCGCCCGACGGCCAGTCAATCACCTCAGCGGTGGATGATCACGGCGTTCCCCGCCTCTTCCGCGTGCCGGTCGATGGCCACACTCCCGCGCGTATTGGACAAGAGTACTCGGTCGATCCCACATGGTCGCCCGACGGACGGTTTGTTGTTTACTCCGGACCCGACATCGGCACCACGTTTTCCGTGAAAGCTGTCACGGCCGAGGGCGTTGCGCATCCCTTGCCGTCACTGACCTTGACGCGGGGCGCTAGACATTTGGCATTCCTACCCGGAGGGCGGGCATTGGTGCTCCTGCGAGGAGAGATTCAGCATAAGAATCTCTGGATCATCGACATGGCGACGGGCGCGGAGCGCCAGTTGACCAACCTTAGTCCCGACTTCGACATTCAGGACTTCGATATCTCCTCAGACGGCCGTGAAGTGGTCCTTGAACGAGTGCAAGACCATTCGGATGTGGTTTTGCTGGATCTCCCGCGAGGATAATCGAGCTTCAGAATGCGGCGTTGGCGAGGGACAGTTGGACTGTCCTTCTCACGGTTCAATCGATGCGGTCACATGATTCTGCTTCAACATCGTGTTGAAAGCAGGCGTCCCGCTCTCGACGAGCTGTTTGAACTCTGCCTGAATTTGCACAAGTTGTTGCTTGAACTCATCGTTCACTGCGATTTGTTGCGCAGTGGGCGCAAGATCGCCTCCGCCGCTTCCACTTCCCGGCGTGCCGACCATCGGCCCCACCATCCAACTGATCCGCTCGTAGAGCTGCACGGGATTGCGGAATGCATCCTCGCTGCGGCCGGTGTTGTGAATGTCGATCAGCTTGCCTTCGAGCGCAACGACCCCAACCTCGAAATCCTTGGCAGCCTGAATTGCGGTTGCATGCTTCTGCTCATCCGCTCTAAGCACGGTTTCGAGGTCCTCGACTTGCCGCCGGGTCCACTCCAGGTGATTGATCATGTCTGCAGCCTGGTTCTCCTCAGCCAGCACTTCGCGGGCAAATTGCACTTGCGCGCGGATTGATTGCTCGGTGCCCGCGGAGTGAGGATCGGGTAGCACTGTAAGCTGCGTGGTCTCCTCGTGCTCGCCCGCCTTCACGTGGACGGTGTAATTCCCGGGCGGCACAATCGGTCCCGCCGGCGGAATCCTTGTGCCATACGCGGCGTAATTATGGTGCGGTTCCGCCCACGGCGCATCGAACGGCGTGGTCTGCATCCGCACGGGCGAGCCCGGCTCGTACCGCAAATCCCACCACACGCGATTCAGTCCCGCTTGACCTTCCATCTTCAGCGTGCGGATCGTTTCGTTGTTCGCGCCCGCAAAGGAAACCTCCACTCCGCGCGCAGCAGCCTTCAGCCAGAAGTTGATATCGGCACCATAGGGTGGATTTTCTCCGCTCACGTGCCCACCGACATCGGACTCGCGTCCGTCGTCGGTGTGCCTGAAGCGGTACGCCGACTGCGGCTTGAACAACTCGAAATCCTTCGTCTGAGCGCTCTCCCATTCGCGGAGCGGAGAGATGTCGTCGAGGATCCACACACCGCGACCGTGCGTCGCGATCACCAGGTCGTTAAATTTCGGCTGCACTTGCAGCCAGTACACCGGGGCGGGCGGCAAGTTGTTCCGCAAGCGGGTCCAATGATCGCCGTCATCCCACGTCACGTAGAGTGCATTGTCCGTACCAAGGAACAACATGCGTTTGCGCACGGGATCTTCGATAATGATATGCGCGCTGCTGTTCATTCCCTTCGGCACATTTGCGGTGATCAGCTTCCAACTTGCGCCGTAGTCTGTCGTCTTGTAGGCCCGCGCTTCGTAGTTTCCCACGTGCTGCAAATTCACGGTCACGTAGGCCGTCCCTGCATCGAAATGGGAAGGCTCGACGTTCCAAACCGTACCCCAGGCGGGGAGATCCGGAATGTTTTTGGTGACGTTTGTCCAGCGCCCACCGCCATCCTGGGTCACGTTCACCTGGCCGTCGTCGCTGCCCGTCCAGATTACGCCCGCTTTCACGGGCGATTCGGCGATGGAATAAATTGTGGCGCCGTCAAACGTCACGAGGTTGTCCGAAGTGATGCCGCCCGAGTTTTGCTCGTGCTCCTTATCGTCTGCTGTGAGGTCGGGGCTGATCACCTTCCACGACTGGCCGCCATCGGTGGTCATGAACAAGACCTGTGCTCCGACGTAAACGCGGTTGTGGTCGTGGGGCGAGATCGCGATCGGCGTCACCCAATCCCAGCGATATTTCATGTTTGCAGGCGCCCAGCCGTAGCTGGTGATTGGCCATGCCGATACATCGCGCGCCATGCCGTTTCGGAAATCGATTCGGGAAATGCGGCCGTTGTCGCAGCCGGACCACACAATGTTCGAATCTACTGGATCGGGGGTTGCAAATCCGTCCTCGCAACCGCCTGTGCCGGTCCAATAGCCCAGGGAAATCCCGCCGCGCCCACCGCCACCTCCTCCGCCTCCGGAAAGAGTGCGACTCGGTCCGCGAAACGATGACTTGTCCTGGATGTTGCCCATCACATTATAGGGAATCTCGTTATCCGCGGTTACGTGATAGGTCTGCGAAATCGGCAGCACAAACCTTTGATATGTGGCCCCGCGATTGTTGCTAATGCTCACTCCGGAGTCATTCGCGACCAACACGCGGTTTGCATTTGTGGGATCGATCCAGATGTCGTGATTGTCGCCGCCTGCCGACTCGAGTCCCGTTGCCGCGGGCGGACCGCTCGCTGTCTCCCCGCGACCGCCACCGCCAGCGCCACCGGGCTGAAACACGGTGTTGCCGCCGTCGCGCGACATGCTGAATGCAACCGAAAGAAAGTAAAGCAGATTCTCATCGTCGGGCGAAACCGCAAACCGCGTGTAGTAGGACGAGCGCTCCGTTGTCACGTGGGTCTGGTTTACGAGCGCCCACGTGCGCCCGCGATCATCGGAGCGGTACAGGCCGGGCGTCGTGTCCTGCAGCAGAGCGTAAACGCGACTCGGATTGCTGGCTGCGACGGCCACAGCCACTTTCCCAATCGGATGGTCTGCGGCGGGCAGCCCGCGGCCGCTGATTTTGTTCCAGTTGTTCCCGCCGTCGCGGCTCACGTAGACGCCGCTGCCCATTCCGCCGCTATTCAAATTCCAGCGGTGAATCTCCACCTGCCACATCCCGGCGTAAATCGTGTTCGAATCGCCCGGATCCATCGCCATTTCAGAACAACCCGTGTCGTCATTTACGTAGAGGACCTGTTGCCAGGTCTTCCCTCCGTCGCTCGTGCGAAAAATTCCGCGGTCGTGCTGCGGTCGAAACGCCTCGCCGATCGCGCAAACGAATACGACATTTGCATCGTGCGGGTCCACGAGGATGCGGGCGATGTGCCCGGTTTGCTCAAGACCCGTGTGCTGCCAACTCCGCCCCGCGTCGGTCGATTTGTAAACACCGTCGCCCATCGTGTAATAAGGACGGATCAGCCACGGCTCCCCTGTGCCCGCCCAGATCTCATCGTGAGCGGAGGGCGCCATCGCCAGCGCTCCCACCGCGGAAACATTTTCGCGGTCGAAGAGCGGCGTCCAGGTCGTGCCGGCGTCGGACGTTTTCCAAATGCCGCCGTCTGCGGCGCCGATATAGACCACATTGGGATTCCCCGGCTCACCGATAATGGACGCGACGCGATTTCCCTCCGGTCCCAGCGCACGGAAATGCAGCGCGCCAAGTCCGTTTGCGCCGCCTTCCGTTTCGTCTTGCCCGCGGCCACCGCGGCGTCCTTGGGCGACGCCGGGTGCAGACCAAAGCAGGCCAAACATCGCGATCAATATGGAGAGGATTATTCCGCTGCTTGGATTTTTCTGTGACCACTTTTCGCGGCTCATCTTTGCCCCCGATTCGATGGGATTCGCCGCTAAACTATCGCCAGTAGTGCTGTAAGCACAAGCCCAAAGTGACCGGCGCGGGTCCTTCATGGACCCTACCATTACGCTCGGCCAACCAGAAATTTCGAAAGCCAGGCATAAGAAGAACTCTCCACCACGCGATGCCCATCCATCTCGGAAGGACCATTTCTTTCGCAGAGCGGCCGGCGTCAGCATCTGCAACGACAGGCCGATAACGCCTCCTATTTTTTCGGAAACATGAACTCGCCTGACGGGTCTTTCTGCTTGATTGCTTTGACCTGACCATCTTCCACAAGGAATTCGAGGGTCAGATCGGAGAACTGCGGCAGTTTGAAGATCAAACCTTTCGCCTGCTTCAACTCATGATCGGGCTGCCCGGGAAATGTGATCGTCAATCCGCCATTTGTTTTCAACTTGATTTCAAAGGTTGATCCATCCGGAGTCTTATATACACCCGCCAATTGCACCAAAATCTTGGGATCAATGGTATCGGGCTTGCGGACAAAGACAGCCTCTGCCTCATCCAGGGACATCACCGCCTGATCCACGTCTCCCTGAGGATTGGTCCGAAAGTTTACCGACCATTTCCCGTCCTGTTCGTCATCGGCGGTATCGAAGCGGTCGTAGTGGAACTGGGTCATAGGCATGCGAATCTTGTGAAAATCGAACTGAAGCTGGTTATCCTTTAATCCAATCGTCATCGTGCCATAGGCCGGGTTGTCGTACACGCCCACATAGTCAGCCAATGCATGGGAAGGTTTTGTATTAGGAACACGGCCCTCGCCGGCCTTCGTGCGTGCCTCAGTACTCACTTTCTTGTCTTTGAGACGAATCTCCAGCTGGCGTTCACTCCACGGAGTGAGGCTCATCCCAAGCAAGCGTTCATACACGTTAAAGCTGACGATGTTATAGAGCGGCTGACTATGGTTTCCGATCTCAAAGACAATCACGCCGATGTGATCCTGCGGCATGAAGGAGATCTGGGTGTGGAATCCCGGTAGATCCCCCCCGTGCATAGTGATCAAGTGGCCGCGGTAGACAGCGGTTTCACGGCCCATACCATAAGCCGCATTCAACATCTCTCCCCAACCTCTGGTTTCAAGACTGGTGTTTGGCAGAGCGATCGAAGGCACCAGAGTGGCCTTCAGAACATCGGCAGGCAACACCTGTTTACCGTCGTATTTGCCATCGTTCATCAACGCGATGAGCCAATGTGACATATCGTCTATGTTGGAAACGATGGCACCGCAAGGAGCAACCCCGGCGATGTCTTCGTAATAGGGGATTCTGTAGATCTCAAAGGAATCCCGACGTTCAGTGAATCCCACCCCAAATTCCGGCTGTTTCAACATCTCCGCAATCGAATAGCCCGTCGACTTCATCTGCAAGGGATCGAAAATTCTCTCTTGGACAAACTGCTCCCAAGTCTTTCCCGACTGCAATTGAATCAGGTATCCGACCGCGGCGAACATGAGGTTGTTGTACAGGAACGTTTGTCGCATTGGCTGCTCTGGTTCCATATACACGAGCCTCTCGAAGAGCTCCTTGCGCGTGAAGTCAGATTTGTACCAAATCGTGTCGTGCCGGGTGATTCCGGTGCGATGCGAGAGCATGTCGTGGAGCGTTACTTCGCTATTGAGCTGCTCATTGTAAAAGTGGATGGTGGGCACGGATTCCCGCACCGGCTTATCCCAGGTCAACTTTCCTTCGTCCACGAGCATCCCGGCTGCAACAGCGGTGAAGAGCTTGGTATTCGAAGCGATGGGGACCATGGTGGCGGACGTAAACGGTAGCTTTTTCTCAAAGTCACGGTAGCCATAGCCTTTCGCGAAGACAAGCTTGCCGTTCACTACGATGCCCACACCCACGCCGGGTGCATTCCAGTCCTTGAGAGTCTTCGCCATGTACTCATCGAATCCTGCGAGTCTTTCGGCGACATTGAAATCCTGCGCGGTTGCACGTCCTGCGAAGGAAAACAGCAGCAGGCCAACAACAAATAGACGCCGCCACACTGATTTCATTTGCAATCTCCTTTTTCGGCAGTAATTTCCGCGAATTGTACCACTCGTGAACCGCTCATAAAGAGATTTGATCGATTGCCTCTGGCCCGTCGAGGGGCCTCGGAAGCGCCTCATAAAACTTTCGTGCCTCACCCACCTCGTGATCCAATCGGCGCTCGGTGATCTCGCCGGTGGAGGGGTCCAACATTGCAATTTGCTGAAAGCGCGTGTGAAAATCACATCCGATCATTAGCATCGCTCGGCTCCTTTCCACCGAGCCTTGGCCGATAAACCGATGCTAAGTCTATTCGGTTGCGGGGAGCCGACGACATCATCCAATCACCCAGTCAAACTGGTACATAAACTCGGGCTAGTTAGCACAATTGGAGTTCGCAGGCGAATTCGTCGAGCGCGATTGCGCCAGCGGGCAGTTAGAGAAAGGGGTCAATAGGATTTATGTTTCAATTCAAGATTAGGGCCCTCTATCGAATGCTAAAGCTCGCCTTATTCCTCCTGATCCTGGTGGCCTCTGCCCAGGCTGACCCGGTTCACCTTCGGACTAATGCTCTCGAAAATCCGCTCGGCATCGACACTCCGCACCCCACATTCTCTTGGCAGAGCGATGCGAGGACTCCGAATTGGATGCAGTCCGCCTACGAAGTCCTTGTCGCTACCGATGCAAAGAATCTGAGCCCCGGCAAGGCAGATGCCTGGGACTCAGGTCGAATTAGCTCTTCGGAATCCGTAAACATTGCCTATGCCGGTGCCGCGGTCAGGCCACAGCAACGCTATATCTGGGAAGTCCGCACTTGGGATGACAAAGGAAAGCGGACCACCTCTGCGCCTGCATGGTTTGAAATGGGCCTCCTGAACGCCACCGACTGGAAGGCGCAATGGATCACACGCAAAAACCCTGCCGCCGAACAGGAACTCAACGCAATCCGATGGATCTGGCTTGCCAATTCGGATCCAATGCACGTGCCATCCGCCACGCCGGCGCACTTCCTCTACCACTTACATCTCAATGCCATACCCAACGCTGCCAGTCTTCACATCCTCGCGCGCGGACAGTTCATTGCCCGGGTCAATGGCCACGTCACAGGCCATCACGATGAGTGGGGCGCCTTTGACCGTGAAGAGATCGCCTTCCTCCTTCATCCGGGCGACAACGAGATCGAGGTGGAAGTCGTCTCGCATCGATCGAACCCACCCACCAACACGTCGCCATCAGCCCTTGCCGCCGCGATCCACGTCACTCAAACAGATGGCAGAGAGGAGCGCATCGTGACGGACGAGCAGTGGCAGGCCCGGTCCACCTCTGACAGCGCCTGGCAAAGCGCACAGACGGTGGGCCCCCTCTCACTTCACTATGGCGTCGGCACAGACCGGCAGCGGGCCATCCCAGGACCAGATCGCGTCGCGACCGACGCCTCGCTCCTGCGCAAGGATTTCATCGTCGACTTCACAATTCTCACAGCACGACTCACCATCACCGCGCTTGGCGCCTACCAGGCATTTATCAACGGCAAATCTGTCGCGCCCGACACGCTGCTTGCGCCAGGTTGGACAGACTTCCACAAGCGCGTGCTTTACCAGACCTACGATGTCACGTCGCTCATCGGCCAAGGTGCAAACACATTCGGTGTTCTGCTCGGCGGCGGATGGTACAGCTCGCCCATGACCTGGTCTGGTTTCCGCTATACTCCGGGGCCGAACCTTTTGCGCGCGCAACTCGACCTGACCCTCGCGAACGGCGCACACCAGACTATCGTCACGGACACGACCTGGCTGACCGCGCGCTCGCCCATCACGTTCTCCGAGATTTATGGTGGCGAGTCCTACGATGCCCGCCTCGTTCAGCACGGCTGGTGCATGCCCAACATCGACGCCGCAAATTGGACGGCAGCTGTCGCCGCAACCCCACCCGATAACAGCATGGCTATCACCGGGCAGCCGGACCTGCACATCAACACTACGATCACGCTGCATCCCGTCAAGCTTGACCCCGCCAATGACGTCCATCCAACCATCTACGACATGGGCCAGAACATGGTCGGCAATGTTCGCATCCATGTCCGCGGTCCGCGCGGCACCGTTTTGCGCTTGCGCTACGCCGAGCGACTCAGCCCTGACGGCAGCATCTACACCGAGAACCTTCGCAACGCCGACGCAACCGATACCTACACTCTCTCCGGCGATGGTGACGAGATCTGGACACCGGCCTTCACCTTCCACGGGTTTCGTTACGTCGAGTTCTCCTACGCAGGTACGGCCCCGCCATCTCCACCGACCCTCGCTACCATTGACGGCCTTGTATTTAACAGCCTTCCGGCTGTGCCCTCCGTGCGCCTATCCAGTTCCAGCGAAACGCTCAACAAAATGAATGGACTTGGCGCCTGGGGACAGCGCGGAAACTTCGTCTCAATTCCCACTGACTGCCCGCAGCGTGATGAGCGTCTCGGCTGGATGGGGGATGCCGGAGCCTTCTGGCGTACAGGTACCTATAATTTCGACATTGAGGCCTTCACGCACAAGTTTATGCGCGATGTCACCGACGCGCAGACCCCTGCAGGCGCGTTCACCGATATCTCACCAAACATCCTTGGGCCGAATCCGGGCGCGCCTGGCTGGGGCGACGCAGGTGTCTTCATCCCCTATTCCGCATGGCTGCAGTACGGCGATGCCACCATCGTGGAGAGCTCGTGGCCGGCGATGGAGCGCTGGATGGATTTCATTCTGGTCAACAACCCCGACTACATCCGACGCAATGCCCTTGGCAACAACTATGCGGACTGGCTCGGGCCCGACCAGAACACCCCCAAGATTCTCATCGGCACTGCTTACTGGGCGCTCATCGCGCGTGAGATGGCGGAGATGGCGACGGCGCTCCATCGAACTGCAGACGCCGAGAAGTACCAACAGCAGTACGACAGCATCGCTGCCGCCTACCGCACTGCCTTCTTGAAGGAAGATGGCAGTGTCGCAGGTGATACGCAGACAGCGTACCTTGCCACGCTCTTCACTGGCATTGCACAGTCGTCGCTTCGCGCCAACATGGTCGATCGCCTCGTGAAAAATATCGAGGTGCACGGCGACCATCTCACCACTGGCTTCCTCGGGACTCCGTTTCTCTTGTTTGTGCTCGATGAGAATAACCACTCCGATCTCGCCTTCAAACTTCTCTTGACGGACACTTACCCCTCGTGGGGCTACATGGTGAAGAAGGGCGCTACCACCTGGTGGGAACGCTGGAATGGCGACACGGGAGACCCGTCCATGAATTCTTATAACCACTATGCATTCGGCTCCGTTATGGCATGGGTCTACCGGCGCGCCGCCGGTATCGACACTGACGCGAGCGGTCCCGGCTACCATCACCTCACAGTTCACCCTCATTTTGACCCCTTGCTTCCACAGCTTCACGCCGAGTACGACTCTGCCTACGGCACCATCGTCAGCGACTGGCAGCAGAGCGGGCGCCGCTTCACCATCACGATTCCCGCGAACACGACCGCGACCGTCACGCTGCCGAAGAACAAGACCGAGCACATCGGCAGTGGAACGCATTCCTATATCATCGAATAATCGTAGAAAGAGTTGAGTCGCCCTTTGCCGATATGCAAAACAAAGATTTCAGAATCGGCACTTGAGTTCTTTTTGACTGGAAGCTGAATGCAAAGCTGTACTGGCTGAGGTAGGGCGCGGGACCTGCAGCAGAGAGGAATCCGCATGCGGGTAGCGAAGGAGGCTACCGGGTATTCGCGCTGGATCGAGCGACTGCTGGCAGAGTTAGAGTTCGAAGTATGGATGGGCGATCCCGCGGAGATTAAGGCCAAGCGAGTGAAGAAACAGAAGTTCGACCGCGAGGACGCCCGACTCCTACTGCGGCTGATGCGGGAAAACAACTTTCCGAGGGAAAGTCTTCGACAGCGTCACACGACCGCGACCTTTACGTTGTGGATCGGGGGCAGCGAATCGAACAGGCAGTCCCACTGCTCACCCCCATCCCTCCCGATCCACAACTGACCGGTCGTCGTGCCGAAGTAAAGTGCGGGTGACTTGAGCCGATCGATGTCCATCGCGTCGCGCAGGATGGTGAAGTAGCTTTGCTTCTTCGGCAACCCACGTGCCAACCGGCTCCATGACTCGCCGCCATTTTCGCTGCGCCACACCGCTGGCGCGCCGCCGGGACAGGTGCGCGTCGGCCCCTCAAGTGGCATGACGTACACCGTATCGGCGTCATGCGGGTGGACCACGATAGGAAATCCGAAGTCAGACGGCAATCCCTTAGCGATCGACCGCCACGAGCGGCCATAGTCGTCGCTGCGTAGTACGCCAATGTCCGGCCGGGGCCCGCCAGGCCCCGTCCAATCAGCCCATCCACCATGGTTCTGCATATAGAGCCGGCCAGGCGCGTCCTCGTGCCGCGCGATCTTGTGAACGCACTGACCGAACTCGGGATAAGGGTCGGGCGCGAAGCCGGCGCCGACGCCTTTATTGGACGCCCTGAATGTTTCGCCACCGTCTTCACTCAAATAGTGGCCGCCCGTTGAGATGCCCAAGTGCACGCGATTCCCGTCGCGAATGATCGTGTGCATGCATAGCCCGCCATTGCCGGGTTGCCACTTGCGCGCGTGATCGTGGTTGCTAATCCCTGGCACCATGTCCCACGAATCGCCACCGTCGCGGCTCCTGAATAAGGATGCCGGCTCCACCCCGCACCATAGGTCTTTCTTGTCACCACCGGCCTCAAGTGACCAGATGTTGGTGAGCGCGCGGCCGTCGTCTTTGGGGAATGCTGGCGCCGATTTCGTCTCACTGAAGCTTTTCCCCATGTCCGTCGAACGCAACACTTTCATGCCGAAGAACGGATTGCAGCTCGAAGCATAGAGGCGCGGTGTTCCGCGCGTGTCGATCAGCGTCGCGTATACGGGAATGCCCGGGCCGAACGGCCCGCGCAGAGCGAAGCTGCGTCTCGGCTTCGCGGCATCCGCGACAAACACACCCTTCTTGGTGCCAATGGTGAGAATGATTCGATCCGCCATCTTTAGCCTCCTGAAACCGCCGGCAGGATTGTGACCACGTCCCCCGGCGCCAAAGTCGTGTCGACCCCGTTGAGATCGCGCACATTCTCCGAGTTCACAAACACATTCAGGTGCCGGCGTAACGCACCCGTTTCGTCACACACATTGCGATACAAATCCCACTGGCTCCGCTCGAGGTCCTCGAGTGCGGCGCGCACCGTATGTGCCGACATCGAGAGTTCAGTTGCGCCCGCGCAGTAACTGCGAAGCGGACCCGGGACATAGATCGTGATGGTCGGCGCCGAGCCCATAGTCCAAAACTTATCACTTACGCTTGAGACGTTGCAACCAACGCGATTGCAGACTGGGATCTGGCTCTGCTGCCGGTGCCCCGTAGAAGTGAATCAAGTCGCCATCCGCTGGCGGTTAGGTGCTGAGTTATGGGCAAACTGGAACTAATCCTCGCGTCCCGGTAAACGCGCTAACCGGAAAAGTTCGAAACAGTGATATGGGTGGGGCCGGAAGCCCTTCGAGAGAAACCGCAAAAGAGAAGGCGCACCCAAGGGGACGATCTTAGAACTTTTCTCCGCGATTTTGTGGTCGGTTTGACACAAATTGAATCGTGGTCAGAACCGAATTCATAACAAAATTTGGGTCCATAAGGGGATTGTCTCGGCTATTTTCTCGCCGACTGTTTTGAGCGCTGGGTTAGAATCATCTCATGAGCCGCGCAGCATTCCTGCTGTTTCTACTTGTGTGCACAAGTATTCATTCGGCTGTCCCAGACAGCGCCACTTTCGAGATTCGCTATCCGCGGTACAGTTACAAAAAACGAGTGGATTCACTTCACGAGATTGATTTCCGGAACTTCGAATTAATCATTTTCGGCGGAAGAGGAACGACGAATCTGGTTGCCAACCTAAGAAACGGTGTTTTTCAGCGCGATTATCCTAGCGCCTGCTATGACTGGATGAAATTGGCTTCCGTAGTATATTTCGATGATTCAAGATTCCAAGGCCAGAAGGCGCTTGTCATGGCGGACTTGGTTAGTGCGTGTGGCAGTTCCAGTGATTTTGGAGTAGTCCAAGTATTTGGGATTGCGAATGGTCAGCCTGTTGTACTCCAACAGATTTTGTACAACGAACGTGGCGACGGTGCGGGCTCTTCATACAATGTGAAGACCAGTATCCTAACAATCAAAGGCGTGCATGGCTGGGAACACTGCTGCCCGACAAATCTGGACGTCGGCACATTCAGGTGGAACGGGTCGAGATTTGGTCTCGTCAAAACTACTTCGATACCTTTATCGACCGCTAAGTAGAAGGAACCTAGACCGTAAAGGACTTGCCCAGTGAGTTTTGGTAGGAATGAAACCAACTGGCGCACCCAAGGGGACGATCTTAGAACTTTTCTCGATGATTTCGAGGCCAGCTTGACACAGGTTGAACTCCCAACCAGATTTGGCCTTTACCCCCTTCGCGAGACTTTTGCCCGCTTTTAAGGAGACGCAAAGAACCAGACACTTAAAAGGGGAGAATGTCCTTGGAGGTCGTTATTGATGGGGTACCGTAATTGCGATAGTAGGGGTTACTTGGACTTGCGAGAATTCGAGGGACCCCAAATCAAGTCCACTGCACGTTCGTATTTGCCACCCCCGATTAATTGCAAGGCATTTTCATAATCACCGCCAAAGTCAACTCGTGTGATTTCGCTCAGCCGGTAGGTTTCCAGTGCGTCATCCCAAGTCGCGTCAGGTCCGATTTCCAGAAGCGTCACGCGTCCCTTACTCAGGCGCACTACGCGACCAATCCAGCAGACACTTGGATCAACTTTCTGTCGGTGAATCGTCACCAAGGGGAACGCCCTGTTGGCCGTAAGCAAAAGCTGAGCAAGGCTACTAACGTCTACACTGGGCTTCCTGGGAAATCGTATCCCGCGTTTTCTTAACACAGCTTCGTGGAACGGAGCGTATTTATCAGGCACTCGCAATTTCCGTATGTCTGACAATCGATGGCATTGGAAACCGTCGTGTCGAATACCGTCCGAAACCAGCGCGAGAAGAAAAAACTGCGGCCCTATACCGAGCACGTAGCCGTTAACCGTCCCAGGTTCTAGGGCGCTAGCAAACCGCACAAGCAACTTATTGCGAAGTGCGAGCACCAGTTGAGATTTCTTCTTCTTGTGCATCGGAAAGAGATTAGCTCCAAGGTGAGGCGAGTGCAATGATCGCTAGCTCTAGATGAAGGCAGTATCGGGACAAGTGACTCCATGATCGCTTTCATTCGGGTCAGCAAACTAAGATGAATTCGAAACCAGTTGATGGGTTGCGCTTCGAGTAGTTGAGAACAAAACACAAAGGAGGATGGCGCGCCCAAGGGGGCGATCTTAGAACTTTCTTGCGTCAAATCGTGGCCAGCTTGCCACACGTTGAACTCCTCATTCGATTAGGACAATCCACAACACCAGCAGGTACTCGTGGACATTAAGGAAGTTCAACGTGCAATCCGTAAATCCGTGCTCCGCTTCGTTGCAGCGTTACGATCGGCGCATCATCAGAAGCCGACCCCGCCAGCACGCATTGCTCAGCGCCGCTGGCTAAAAGAGATTCAAAACTGAGCAGCCGTTCGCGTTTAAAATCCCCGGCGTGGAGACGATAGATCGGCTGGCCAGGTTCAAGCCCGTCCTGAATCAGCAGATACTTCGAGTCATGCGTCCACGCGCCCTGGCCGGAAAGTAGCTTCCCAATTGCTATTTCCTTCCATTTCTCGGCCTGCCAGTCAAACAGGAGAATCCGGCGTTCGTCACTGCTTTTGGCGGTCAAATATTTTCCGTCCGGCGACCACATCGGCGAAGTTAGTCCTTCAGATCCCGGAACCTTTGTGGTTTTGCGAGTTTCCCAGTTCACGATGTAGATTCCTTTTGGACCAGAAAATCCACCCGGAGCTGAAATGTTAATCTCCATCGCGATTGACTTGCCATCGGACGACCAGGAAGGAACACCTTGTTGCCCTTCTTGTGGCAACACCTCTTGCACCGCGCCACCCTGAGCACTGACTACGCACGCTCTTACCGGCTTGCCTCGCACTAAGCATTCAAAAGCGATTTTTGTTCCGTCCGGTGACCACCTTGGATGTGCGACCAACATTGGTGGCGCAGCAAGCTGGACGCGTTCCGATCCGTCCATCTTGCTGCGCCAGAGACTGCGGTCCGGCATGCGCTGAAAGGCGACCCAGTTACCGTCTCTCGATACTTCCAGATCCAGCCCGCGGACTCCACGAAGAAATGGGAGATGTTGACGCAAATCAGCAGCGTATATTTCGTGCTCGAATTCGCTGCGCGACCCAAATGCGAGAATTCGCGAGCCGTCCCGAATGGGTAACGGACCCCAAATAGGATTTGCCGTGGAGGTGAGTCGCACCGGATTTGTCCGACCCCAATGGAGCCAAGACCGGTGTTCGCTTACGGCCCACAGACTGCTTATTCCGCCTTCATGCAGAGAAGCGAATAAAAAATATTTTCCGTCTGCTGTCCAGTCTCCGCAGCATTCTCCTGATGGTTGAGTCCAGTCGGGAAAACGCCTATGCAAATTGCTGCCGTCGGCAGATGCCTCCCAAATTGACGGGGATTCGGATTGAAAATCTCCAACAGTAAAACTGAACCTGCTCGCGTCAGGCGACCATCGCAACATTCTGGGCAACCCTGAGGTATGAATGAACTGGCGGTCATTCTCGCCATCGCGCCGAACAATGCGAATATCACTTCCACGTGCGTAAAGAATTTCCTGTCCATTCGGATGCCATACCGCATCATCAACTTTAATGTTACCAACACGAATCGGACTTCCACCCTGGATCGGCCATATCCAAAGCGGCATAGCGATCCGCAGTTCGCCAAAATCTGCGATTAGAAATTCGGAGTGATCTAATGAAATGTCGAACACTCGCGTACTCGGAAATGGAGCTTGCACCGCCCGCGTTTCTCCGCCCACCGTCGAAGTCTGAACGACATTTTCGTGATCGCCCTGCCGCTCCAGAAAATAAACTCTCGCGCCGTCTGTAACTAACGGCGCCCACGGATCCGCACGTTCGGAAAGAGGAGCCTCTACAAATTGGACAATCTTCGGTTCAGGAACCGGCCAAAAAATTGCGACACCGGCAATTCCCGCCAGGACGACCGCCACAAAACCAAATGCCCATTTCAACCAGCTGGTGACAGGTTTCCGCTGTACCGGCTCGGGTCCAGCATCGAACGCATCGGGGGACTCAGCCGAATGAAGTGGGATCGTTTGTTCATATACCGGCGCAATGAACCTGTAACCAACTCGCGGGAGCGTTTCCACGTAGTGAGGATCCTCGGCCACATCTCCCAGCACCTGCCGGAGCTTCTTAACCGCTGTGTTCACTCCATGCTCAAAATCAACGAAGGTATCGCCAGACCATAGGCGATTCCGAATTTCTTCGCGAGAAATTACTTCGCCTGGTTTTTCAAGAAGCATGACTAAGATTTGGAAGGGTTGTCGCTGGAGTTTGATTCGTATGCCGTGGCGGCGCAACTCGCCAGTGCGCAAGTTCATCTCAAACGCTCCAAACTTCACTACATGTGAGCTCGAGGATGTTGGCGGCATTACCTAGCCTTAACTTAGCCAGCAAAATTCGCCGTAGTCTAGCTTACCAACTAGATTCGCGAAAGCACAAAAAGCAGTACATCTCATCCGCTAACACCTTACGCATCAATGGCTTAGCTGTTCACCCAAGTTCAACCGTCAAATCACCCTCCGTGCATTGCTCGATATATACGAGTTTTGCAACTATCACAGCTCGGAAAGCAAGTGGCAAACACTTGGACGAAAATCTGAATTTCTAAGCTGCGGAGGTTTCTCACGTGTTGAATAAGAGAATATTTGGCTCCCGTGTTCTAGCCGCATTGAGTTTGACCGCGTTGTTTGTGACCGGTGCGATCGCATCCGGAGTTATTCCAGATTTATTTGAGTTTGTAAATCCGACTGGGAAATCATCAACAGCTAATGACGCCGGTGCATCACACGAAAACAATCCATTTTTCCAGAGCCTGGGGACGAATGGACGGAGTTGCGCCACGTGCCATCTGGCGAGCGACGCGATGGGGTTGAGCGCTGCGAGTGCGCAGTCGCGCTTCGCGTCAACCGGAGGTAAGGATCCATTGTTCGCGCCGGTCGACGGCGCGAACTGTGAAGACGCCGTGACCGGAGATGAGGCAGGACATAGCTTGATGCTCGGAAATGGGTTGGTTCGCGTGGCTCTTGATCTGCCTTCAAACGCGCAGTACACGATTACCGCGCCCTACGATCCCTACGGTTGCGCCATAACGCGCGACCCGATGAACGGTCAGCCGGTCATATCGGTTTATCGCCGGCCGCTTCCTTCCACGAATCTCGGATTCTTGAGCGCTGTGATGTTTGACGGGCGCGAAACCGTAGCACCGCTGAATAACGTCAGCACGTTTCAAGCAAATCTTTTGACCGACCTGTCCCATCAAGCTGTGGACGCGACGCTTGGCCATGCGCAAGCCGCGGCGCCGCCATCCACGGAACAGGTGAATGCGATTGTGAAATTTGAACTCGGTCTGCATTCCGCGCAAGTTATGGATAACTCAGCGGGCAGGCTTGATGCCGAGGGCGCCCTGGGCGGACCAATGCATCTGAAAAAAGAGCAGTATTATCCCGGCATCAACGACTCGCTGGGGTCGAATCCGACTGGCGCAGCTTTCAATCCCCAGGCATTCACACTCTTCGATGACTGGCTGCACCTTGAGAGAGGAGAAAATGATCCACACAAATTGTCGCGTAAAGCCGTTGCGGAGGGCGAAAAACTGTTCAATACATTTCCGTTGACGATCACGAATGTCAGAGGGTTAAACGATGCGCTTAAGGTTTCATCAATTCCCGGAACCTGCACCACTTGCCATGACACGCCCAACGTCGGCGATCATTCTCTGCCAGTGCCGCTCGACATTGGTGTGAGTCATTCGGCGCAATCCGAGCTTGCATCGGAAATCTCGGCGGCCCTACCTCAATTAAGTGTGCCGGATCTTCCCATTTATCGAATCGCATGCAACGCCGGCCCGCTCTCGGGACAGGTATTTTACACATCCGATCCGGGGAAGGCTCTGCTTTCCGGAATCTGCACAGACATCAATCGCGTAAAAGGACCGATCCTTCGCGGACTGGCTGCGCGCGCGCCATATTTTCACAACGGTGCAGCGGCAAACCTTGAGCAGGTCGTGAATTTTTACAACCCGCGGTTCCAGATGAATCTTACCGATCAGCAGAAGGCCGACCTGATCGCGTTTTTGCGAAGCTTGTAGAATCTGAAGGATGCAGACCCCAGCGCGGAAGATATTGAACAACCGGTGAGGTAGATGCAAAGAGAAATGGTGCGCCCAAGGGGACGATCTTAGAACTTTTCTGGGGGAATTTGTGTCAGCCCTGCCACAGGGCGAGCTTTCAGTTGATGTAGGAGCTCAAGCCGCGGCCTGATCTGACGGAGTGCCGCGATCTTGTCCAGTAAGGCGACTTACCGGGCACGGGTCGGAATTTGTTTCCCTGGACCGAGGAGGCGCAGCATTCCTTGGGCTTTGGATGCAAGGCCCGTAGGTAGGCAGATATCAGTCCGATAGACTCCGAAACGACCCTTTCGGGCAAAGACGAGCAATTCATTCCCGACCTTCAGGTCGTTGGGCCAGAACCCGTTGCAGTCGCCCCGGTCGCCGCGACGCCATTGGACTTCCGCATTGCTCTTAATATTTCCTTTCCAATATTCGTAGACTCTGAAGACAGCCGCACCGCCCCTATGTGCAACTATCTTGCCGCGAAAAACCAAGTCAGAGTTTTTTAAGTCTTCCTGGAATCTGACATTTTCCTGACCGGGAGGCGCGACGAAGCAAGAGCATGCAGCTCCAGCACAGGGAAAACTGAGCGAAATCAACAATAAAACAGAGAGCCTTCGGCTCATTGCAGGTAATGCCTAGAACATATCTCACAAAGGCCAGAAAAGCACGTACTGCGATTGAAAGGCAGTGGGTCGGTTTGGGAAATCGTCCTAACCCTCACCATTATCTTGCTCTGCGCTTCCGAAGAATTAGAACTAGCACTGCGCAAGGGATGGCTCCGGATAGGAACCATGGCGCGATGACCACTATCTCCCATGCGCTGAATTCAGATGGGTCAGCTCCGAGCCAAACTGGTAACCAGTAAAGGGAATACGACAAGATGAAGGGCACGATTACGACCCAGAGCCAACGCAAAGCCACTGGCAGTACGGAGCATAGTAGCCAAACAACACCCACTGAAAGGACAGCAATTAGAATCGCCCCAGAGCCAATGGATAATGATTCGACAAGTGTCTTCATCTGTGCCAAGACAATTTCAGCAATTTCAAATTGACCCACTACCAATTGAAATTCCGGGGAAGCGGCTGGTAAAACCGGCAAGCGCACAAGTTCGAACGAGCAATAAGGGTGGCCCTGGAAGTCCCTGAAAAGGAACGGCGAGAAAAGTGGCGCACCCAAGGGGATTCGAACTCCTGCCGTCCCTGGTTTGAAGAGTTTTATGTGGCAATTGGTCGTGATGATTCCCATGGCCTCCTAAAATGGGACAGCTTATCCCGTCCCCTTTCGACTTTTCGCCTTCAACTTCACTGGACGCATCAGACTTCCGGTCAGAAGGTGCGGAGCTTGCAAATGGCTGCGGTTTGTTTTCCCGTCATTCATCAAACATTTCGCTGATGTCCTGGAAACTCACGGCTTCATCAGCAAAATCGAAAGTTCCCTTCTCCCGCATCTCCTGCGCCCCGCGTAGAAACGCGCCCAGAGCCGCGCGACAAAGCGCGCTCCCCACACTGATACGCTTCACCCCTATCGCGGAAAGGTCCGCCAGGCTAAGCCGGACTCCCTGCATCCCCATCAGCACATTCACAGGTCGGTCCAGCGAGCTCACCACCGCTGCGATATCATCTTTTTTCACCAGGCACGGCGCGTACAGGACATTGGCCCCCGCTTCCTGGTAAGCCTGCAACCGCTTTATCGTATCTTTCAAGTCAGCTCGCCCGAACAGGTAGTTCTCCGCGCGCCCGGTCAGAGTAAATGTAAATGGCAGACCCTTTACCACTTCGGCCGCCGCCTTAATCCGCTCCGCCGCATAGGTCATCTCATAAATTGGCTTGTCGCTTTGCCCCGTCGCGTCCTCGATCGAGCACCCCGCCAGGCCCGCCCCCACCGCAAGCCGGACCGTTTCTGCAACCTCTTCAGGTTCGTCTCCATATCCATTCTCCAAATCCGCGCTCACCGGCAGATCCGTGGCGGCCGCAATTGTGGCCGCGTGCGCCAGCATCTCCTCACCGCCGATTGTGGTGTCTCTCTGCCCCACGGAAAATGCATACCCGGCGCTGGTCGTCGCCAGCGCTTCAAATCCAAGACGCGCCAGCAGCCGCGCTGTTCCAACATCCCACGGATTAGGAATGATGAACGCCCCGTGGCGATCGTGCAGCGCCCGAAATGCACTGCCTTTCTCAGCTTGAGTCGTCATGTGGCCATCACTCCTCTTTTCCGAGTGTTGAAGGTAGCCCAAACGTCCCCTCAATCACTTCAGGGAACGTCCTCTCTTCCCGGAGAATAATGCGCTTGCTTTGAGCAAATTCAAAATTTTCGAGCGCTTCCGGATCCGACTTCAACCGTGCCCTGTACGCCTCGTAGGCCGCCAGGCTTTCGAACGCAATCAATCCCCACCCAATATCATTCGTTCCCTCATAGGGCAAGAAATATCCCACAAGATGTCCGCCACATCTGGGAATAATTCGCCCCCAGGCCTCGGCATACTTTTTGAACTCCTCACGTTGGAACGGATCAATCTGGTAGCGGATGAAACAGGTAATCATGATTCTTATCCTCCCGGTGTCCATGGGCTATTTATCAGCAACGCTTCCGAGCTTTGTAACTCGGCAAACACGGTGTATATTGATGCCCGCCCGAACCTGGTTTCTGTGCCAAGGGGCTCATACCTTGAGAAAACGAATCCAGATCTGCCTGCTAATCATCTCGCTGTCGCTCGCCGTGAATCTCGGAATATCTCAATGCAAGCTCCAGCCGCAAAAAGCGCCCCCTTCTGAGACCCATGCGCGACAGATCATCGGACTGCAAGGTATCAAGCACAACGAGGACGGCCAATTAAAGTGGCAATCCGCAGAAATTGAATTCGACGGCGCCCACAACACCGCGAAGATTCCCCTTTCTTCCATCGAGGACGTCTTCGTCGGCACAGAAACCACCGAGTTCGGCGGCACCGTAGGCGAAGTGGTCGAAGGCGCCTCCATGGCCGCTCCATATGATAGTGGCGCGGTCCTTCCGCTTCTCCTTCGCCAAAAAGTGGACGTGCTCACAATTGCCTTCCGCGATTCAGATGGTGGGCTCCACGCTGCAATTTTCGCCACCCCCAAGAGCCAGGCTACGCAAATTCGCACTGACCTCATTGCCCGTGGTGCCCACGCCTCCATGCCAAAATCATCCCCCCCTCCCAGCAGCTCCGGCGGCACTCCTCCAGATGCCACGCAAGTCCCGCCCTCTGCGTCGCCCATCCTGGCAGCAAATCGAAACCACACTTCCGTGCCGGCAATCCAGATTGAGCCTATCGTGCCCCGCAATGTGCAGATCCCGGACGAATTTCGGATGGCTATTTATGAGAACCTGATTGAAAGGCTGACCAAGGCCAGCATATTTCCCCACGTCTATCGCAGCGGAGATCACCGCGCGGAGCAATTGGATGACCTCCTGACGCTGCGAACAACCATCGATAAATTCAATCAAGGCAACCAAATGGAACGCCGCCTCACAGGTGTCCTCGGCGCAACCAAGATCAAAGTGCACGCCACAATTTACAATCGCGCATCTGAGCAAGTGCAGGCCGTTTCCGTGGAAGGCAAAGTCCGCATATTCGGTGAAAACCTGGGAGTCACCAGCGACGTTTCCAAGCGCATCACCAAGGCCCTCCGTAAATCATCCTTTTAGTTTAGGCGGGGTTGGACCGCGGAATTCCGTAGAAACCGCGACCACCCGCCCTTCCCTTGCCCTCACTGTCATTCTCACAATTGCACCACATGCATACTTCGTCTATCAAGACATAATGAATGTTGACACTCATCCTGACGTCGCCGTGTCCAGAATTGCCTCAGCGATCGGCGCCCCGGCGCGGGCGCGCATTCTTTATTCCCTGCTGGACCACCATCCACACCTTCGACGGCAAGGAGCGACCCGGATACTTGGCGAGTCTAGTGTCGGTGACCGAGCATTGCGGAACCCTATATGTTTGTGCTTCGGTAATTAAGGTCCCGATACCGGCCCGCACCTCATCCGACAAGAAGAGTTGAGAGCGCCGTTCAACGCCAGAAACGGTTGGAGTGTCGCCGCCATCAAATCGAAACGGCTCCACACGAGAATCCACGACGACGGAGCACCGGGCTGGTTGGTGAGAATCAATCGTATCTAGGCTGCCGGACTGGTGACGCGGCAAAACCTTAGAACCACAAATTTGTCCTGGACATACCTCCCAATTCAAATCATCGAGGCCGGTATTGTGACCCCGGTGGAGTCCACTGATCCCGATGAATTCAAGACACAAAGAGCGGGCCATGTCACCAGATCAAATTCAGGTTGACGTTGAAGGAAGATGTGAGGGAGGCCCCGCCCCATAGGCTCCTCCGCTGTCCGAGGGACGTGTGACCGGCGTCACAATTCGTTGTGACTGACATCACTTACGCAAGAAAAGCATTAATTGAATATGAGGTTGTTAGAGTTTGGATCCACGTGCGTGGGAATGGGGTGAATAGTTGTCCGTATTGCCTTTACGAAATTTGTGCGATTTTGCACAGTCAAGACCCAAGGGGTTTTATACGCTTTCCGGTCGCGATCCCAGTTTAGGCAATCTCGGGCCGGGTATTTAAAGCACGAGTATCTAAAAAACAGTGATGGGCCTCAGGAGGAATTGACGATGAATCGGGCAGCCACCAATTTTGCTGTGACCGCAACTCTTGTGGTGTTGGGCGGCTTCTTATGGATACTGGCTACAACACCGCGAGCCGATGCCATCCCGGCATTTTCAAGGAAGTATCAGACTTCCTGTTCGACTTGCCACAGCAATTATCCGGAGCTGAATGATTTCGGAGAGGCGTTCAAGAAGAACGGGTTCAAGTTCCCCAAGGACGATGACCAGTTCGTCAAAGAGCCGCCTGTCCTGCTTGGAGCCAAGGCACAAAAGGAAGCCTTCCCCAAGGCGCTCTATCCCGGGGAGATCCCCGGGAGCGTTCCCATCGGATTCCGTTATTCGGGCAATTTCAATTGGAACGCCAAGCAGCCTGCACCGCTGCAAGCGGCGGGATTCACTCCGCAGACGGATTTGTTTGTCCCCAATACGCTGACCATTATCAGTGCGGGAAGCTTCGGCCAGAACTTTGCGTTTTGGATTGACGACGACATTTCGGCCGGCGGCACGGGGGCCGGAGGGGGACTGGGCGACGGATATCTTCGTTACAATGACATCGGCCACATATTCAAGCTGCCATTGAATTCGCTGAACGTCCGTTTCGGCCAGTTCGAGTTGGACTTGCCGTTCTCGCAAGCGCGGACGATTTATCCGTCCGGATATGACATCTATGGCGAAACGGCAGTGGCCCAACCCTCGCCGGTTGCTGGACAGACGGTTTTCCAAACTACAAACAACCCATTCATCCTGGGAACGCCACAACGCGGGATCGAATTCGGCGGATATCCAAATAATGGAAACTTCACCTGGTCAATCGCACTGGTTGACGGGACCAATTCCAACTACGGGCTTGGGCAATCGATCTTCGCGCGGAACACGAAGGATGTGTACATCCGCGTCTCCCAAAGATTCAACCTGGAGCGCGACCCTGTCAGCCGCAAGGAAGTGCAGGCGGCGGGGCCCACGGGGCCGCGCGACCACACGTCCATTCGTCTTGGCGGCTTCTATTATGCGGGCACGAACGAACTCAACTATGGAGGCTCACAATTCGGCTTTCTGGGGGTAATCAGCGAACCCTTCTATCGCGCCGGTGGAGACGTGCGCTTCAAATACCGCAATCTTGAACTTTTTGGGCTGGGGATGGTGGGGCACGACAACAACCACTCGGTGGATACGAATGCTATGACCATCACCACCGCCCCCGCCGTCACTTTCACCGGCGGATTCGCCGGGGCCAACTACTGGGTTTATCCCTGGCTGATTGGCTACATGCGCTACGACTTCGTGAACTCGCCAACCGATTTTGCCAATGCCGTTTCTCAGTATCGAACACGCAACCGTTTTAGTCCGGGTTTCCAGATTCTGGTTCGCGCCAACATCAAGGTCATCGGCGAATACCAATATCACTGGGGAATGCCTTACGTCGACCCCACCACGAACAATACGTTGTATTTCCGGCCGAACTCTTTCGTGGGCGGAATTGATTACGTGTTCTAGCCGCACGCTTTTCTTAAATTTCAGTAAATCCCGGTCGCCTGGCGACCCGCTACATAAAGGAGAGTAAATGAACAGGACGCTAAAAGTGATGGCCATCGTGCTGCTGGCCGGTTTCGGATTCCCCATGGTGAGCCGGGCAGGAGACATCAAAGGAAAGGTGACGGCCCAAGGCATCAAGTCGCCGGAAAACATCGCGGTGTATCTGGATGCGGTCGCAGGAAAGAAGTTTGACGCGTCGGCGGATCATGTGGTGGTCGACCAGAAGAAAATGACGTTTGTCCCGCACGTAACCGTGGTGCAACAGGGAACCACGGTCGATTTCCTGAACAGCGACCCGGTGGGGCACAACGTATATTGGCCCTCGATCAGCGGAAATAAGAAGCTGGCTCACAATTTGGGAACTTGGCCACAGGGGCAGAAGAAGCCGTTCCAATTCATGGATCTGGGAGCCGCGTCGCTGCTCTGCAACGTCCATCCGGAAATGTCGGGATACGTCGTGGTGGTGCCGACACCCTATTTCGCAGTGACCGACAAAGATGGGAACTACACAATCAAGAATGTGCCGCCCGGACATTACACGATTCTGACCTGGAGCGAGGAAGGCAAGGCGACAACCACACCGGTCGATGTTACCGCGGCCACCACGACGGTCGACATCACGGTAAAGAAATAGCGAGGATACCCGCGCATATGATTCAATAAGCGCCCATGGTGCCCCGCTCAAAACTCGTGGACTTGGACTGGCTGGAGTCCAATTTTCCTTGCATGCAGGCCTGCCCGGTCCACACGCAGGCCGGACGGTACGTCTCGCTAATTGCGGAAGGGCGGTACGAAGAGGCTTACCGCTACGCGCGGGCACCCAATCCGTTTGCATCTATTTGCGGGCGCGTGTGCGGTCATCCCTGTGAAACTGCGTGCCGTCGCGGGAGTTTTGATGCTCCCATTTCCATCCGGGCACTCAAACGATTTTTGACGGAAAGGCACGGGCCGGAATCGCGCAACCCGCTTGACCTGATTAAGGATAAGCCGCAAGTCATTCACGACGAAAAGGTCGCCATAATCGGGTCCGGTCCGGCGGGCATGTCCGCGGCCCACGATTTGGCATTGCTCGGCTATCGTGTGACGGTATTCGAAGCCGCCGCCGTTCCGGGCGGGATGATGCACTTGGGAATTCCTGAATACCGCTTGCCTCGCGATGTGCTGGCGGCGCAGATCCGCGAGATCCTCGATCTGGGCCCAGAACTGAAACTCAATTCACGGCTGGGGAGAGATTTCTCCCTTTCCGATCTTCGCGCGCAAGGGTACAAGGCCGTTCTACTCGCCTTCGGGCTGCATCGCAGCCGGGATTTGCAGGTCCCCGGAAATGAACTCGACGGGGTGATGAAGGGAATTGATTTCCTCCTCAACGTAAATCTCGGTTACCAATTTTCCATCGGCAAGCGTGTGGTGGTGATTGGCGGCGGAAATGTGGCGATTGACGTGGCGCGCTCCGCGTTGCGCGAGCAACAAAAGCGCACGGTGACCGCTTTGACGGGCCAACTTCTTCCCGACAGCCTCACACCCAGTGAGATGGACGTCGCCATGAAGGAATTGATGGACGTTTCCCGCGCCGCGCTGCGCATGGGCGCGCGTGAAGTCCATCTGATCTGCCTGGAATCGCGCGAAGAAATGCCGGCTTTCTCCGAGGAAATTGAAGAAGGTGTGGAAGAAGGATTGAAGCTCCACCCTTCGCTTGGCCCGGTGCGATTCGTGGAAAAAAACGGGCGGCTCGCAGGCCTAGAAACCATTCACTGCAAATCGGTGTTCGATGCGCAACACAAATTCAATCCACAGTTTGAAGCGGGCACGGAATCCGTGATTTCGTGCGACACCGCGATTTTGGCGATTGGCCAGGCTTCCGATCTCTCATTCCTGCAGCCGAGCGACGGGGTAGAGACGACCCGCCAAGGCACGATCAAAATCGATCCGAACACTTTGATGTCTACGGCGCCGGGAATTTTTGCCGCGGGCGATATTGCCTTCGGACCGCGGCTGATCATAAGCGCCGTCGCCGACGGAAAGAAAGCGGCCGAACAAATTGACCGCCATTTGCGCGGCGCGGAGTGGAAGCCCAAACCAAAGTATGTCCAGATCACTGTCCTGGACCATCACGCCATGAAGGAACAATTCGACGAATACTCCCGATTGGTTGTGCCGGTCCTGCCTCTGGAACGGCGCACCGGCATTGTGGAGGTCGAGACAGGCTACACGGAGGAGCAGGCCAGGCTGGAGGCTTCGCGATGCCTGAAGTGTTGGGTCAACACGATTTTCGAGGGCAATGAAGAGCACGGCACCGAGTGCATTTTATGCGGCGGCTGCGTGGACGTATGCCCGGAAAAATGTTTATCGCTCGTTCCCCTAAGCCAATTTGAATTTCCGGGGGACCTGATCGGGCGATTAGAGACCGATGCGTCCGCGTACGAAGGGCAGTTGCAACATTTGGGCCCTTCGGAACTTACTTTGCGCTTGGGCTCAGTGATGGTGAAGGACGAAACGATTTGCATCCGCTGCGGCCTGTGTGCGGAGCGATGCCCCGCGCACACCATCACCATGGAAGCTTACGAGTTGTTCGACCGCGATCCTGAACTAGTGCAGATCGAGGGGATAACGGTGCGGCCATGAACGAACCACTTAAGCCTGAGAAGGCTCCGGCCGGACACGGCGGCCAAACAAAATCTGGCGCGACGCGGCGTGAATTTTTGAGCGATGTCGCGACGGGCGCTTTGGGTATCGCTGGACTGGGCTCGATGGTGGTGACTTACCGATATCTCTCGCCCAATGTTTTGTTCGAACCGCCGACAACGTTTCGCGCGGGGATACCGGATTTATATCCGCAGAATTCCGTCACCATTCTGCCGGAGCAGCAGGTTTACATCGTGCGGACCGACAGTGGATTTTATGCCGTGTCCGCTGTTTGCACGCATCTGGGGTGCATCACACAGTGGAAGCCTGAGCTCAACCAGATTGCCTGCCCCTGCCACGGCAGCAAATTCCAGCAGGATGGAACGAAGATTGAAGGCCCGGCGCCGCGGCCGTTGCCTCATTTCGCCATCACGCTCACGGGAGATGGTCAGCTCCAAGTGGACAAGCTGGAAATTGTAAATTCGAGCCAGGTTCTGAAAGTCTGAGGGCACCATGGCGAACACTTCATCGGCGGGAGGAACTCTGGAGCGGCTTCGAGCCACGCGCGTTTGGAAATCCGTTTTCCGTCGTGGGCCTGCCCGGACCAACCGCACTCGCAGCCTGGCTGTATTTGGAAATATTTTCCTTCACTTCCTCCCTGTAAAAGTACGTGAGAAATCGCTGGCCGTCCGGGCTTCCTATTATCTTGGCTCTCTTTCATTCTTACTTTTTATTGTGCTCGCAATCACCGGAGTCCTGCTGATGTTTTATTACCATCCCGCGGTCCCGCAGGCGTATCGGGACATGAAGGATCTCCGCTTCGTGGTTTCCAACGGCGTATTCCTCCGAAATCTGCACCGAGTGGCCGCGCAATTGATGGTTCTGGTGGTTTTCTGGCACATGTTTCACGTGTTTTATCGAGGAGGGTACAAACCCCCGCACGAATTCAATTGGGTCGTGGGCGTGGTGCTGCTCATCGTCACGCTATTCCTGAGTTACACCGGATATCTGCTGCCTTGGGACCAATTGGCTTTCTGGGCTATCACCGTGGGAACCAACATCATTTCGGCCATGCCGGTGGTGGGCAAGCAAATCAGATTCGTGTCCCTTGGAGGAAACGTGGTTGGTGAAAATGCGTTGCTCCGGTTCTATGTTTTGCACTGCGTGGTTCTGCCGTTGATTGCGATCGTGTTCATCGCTATTCATTTCTGGCGGGTGCAGAAAGATGGCGGATTGACCGTGCGAGAGGATAATGCCGGACCTGGAAAATAAATACGAGGCGGGAATCAGCTCCAACGCGAAGAAAGATCCCGTCCGCGTAGTCTTCGTCACCAAGAAAACATCCGCAAAGGTGACCGGGGATACGAGTCCGCAGGTGATGAGCTATCCGCATCTCCTGATGCGCGAATCCATCGCCTTCATGGTGCTGGTAATTGCGTTGGTGGGCGCGGCGCTATTTTGGGACGCGCCGCTTGAGCAGTTGGCTAATCCGCTTCTGACTCCGAATCCTGCCAAGGCACCCTGGTACTTCCTTGGACTTCAGGAACTCTTACATTATTTTCCGCCGCTCGTCGCTGGAATCATTATTCCCACTCTGGTGGTGGTTTCCATCGTGGTGATCCCCTACTTCAATGTTAACGTGCAGGGCAAACCATTGTGGTCGGAGAATCGCAAGCGGAATCTGTTGATCATTGGTGGCGTGCTCATCGTTTTGGGAATCCTGCTTGTCCTCACTGATGCGTGGACAGTGCTGGCGCCCACCGCTCTCATCGGCCTGCTCATCATCTATTCTTATTTCTCTGTTGAAGGCACTGGCGCGTTCCAAAAATATCTCGCCGCTCGCCCGCTCTCCTGGTGGGTGATGACCTGGTTCATTTTAGTCGCTGTAGTTTTGACTGTGGTTGGAACTTATTTCCGCGGACCGGGATGGTCATGGGTCTGGCCTTGGAGGTCCCATGTCGGCTGAGAATATGGGACAGGTTTCCCGACGGCTGCGGGTAACATTTGCGATCGCCGCCCTGGTGTTTGTCGCCGCGCTGGCCATCTCCCCGGTGAAAGACCTGCTCCGCGAGTGGAAGCAGTACAAACGAGCATACGTTAATTTTGCAAATACGCGGCCGGACACGAAGCGACTGCTCGCCGACTACCGCCCCGACATTGACCAAATCTGGATCCCCGATCTGGGTGTGGTGGATCGCTGCACGACATGCCATCAGGGAATCTCGCAGCCCAGCCTGATGGATGCATCCGTGCCGCAGCCTTTTCGCGCGCATCCGCCCATCCCGCATCGCGTTCGGGAATGGGGTTGCGCCGTGTGTCACCGCGGCCAGGGCGCCGCGACGGAAGTGGCTGCGGCCCACGAGACCACACTGGCGTGGGAGCAGCCGTTGCTCCCGGTTCGATACATCCAAGCTTCCTGCGGTTCCTGCCATCACTCGGATTTGCCGGAGACGCCGCAGCTCAATCGTGGCCGGCAACTTTTAGCAACTCTGAACTGCGTCGGCTGCCATCGTCTGCAAGATATAGACCGTCCTGACATGCTGGGGCCGGACCTGACCAACATCGGCGCGAAGGTCAGCAGAGATTGGATTTACAAATGGCTGAAAGAGCCCCGCACACTTTCAGACAGCACCGGCAATACGACCGTCAACGGGTATGATTCCGAACAATCTCCGCCGCGAATGCCGCAGTTCAAGCTGTCCGATGTGGAATTGCGGGCGCTTTCGGGTTATCTGAGCACGCTCCAGAGCAAGTCCTTCCAACCTTATCATGTGAATTCAAGTGTAGTGGCCGCATGGAGCAAGCGCCCGGATCTAGTGGAACAGGGTGAGCTTCGATTCCGTCAGATGTTCTGCTCCACCTGCCATTCCCTCGCGGTTACGCGAGCGGGAGAGACGAATCTGATCGGGGGCGACATAGGTCCCGAGCTTACCAAGATCGGAAGCAAGGTGAATCCTGAATGGCTTCCGGGCTGGCTGAAAGATCCACAATCTTATTTGCCTCACAGCAAGATGCCGCGTTACCAGTGGACCGATGAGGATCTCTACAAGGTCAGCCAATACATTCTGACCAAGTTGAAGGATTCCGATTTGCTGAGCAATGTCCCCCCAATGGGAGCGCCTACGCCGGCCGAAATTCAACAAGGGCGACGGTTGTTTGTGGACAAAGGGTGCGCCAGCTGCCACGCGGTCGAAGGGATGACTCCGCAACGCGACCTTGGCCCAGATCTTTCCGCCGAGGGCGGCAAGGATGTTTCCCAGCTGGAGTTCGGACAGTCCACGATTCCACGTAAATTGATCGCTTATGTTCAGGCCAAGATTTCTGACCCATCTTCCGTGAATCCCACTGCTCGCATGCCCGTGTACCGGTTGACGGCAGCCGATTTGGACGCAGTGACCACAGCCCTGCTGAGCATGATCGGCCCCCCTGCAACCGGCGGAATGCAGAAATTACAAGTCGCGCGCGCCGATGCTTCATTTCATCCTGCGGGAGAATTTGGCCGCGTCTATGAGCGGTACAAGTGCTACGCCTGCCACCAGTTCAACGGAGTCGGCGGCACACTCGCTCCCGATCTTTCCTACGAGGGCAGCCGCGCGCAGCGTCAATGGCTGATCAGCTTTCTGAAGAACCCGCAAACCATTCGGCCCACACTGATTTTGCGCATGCCTCAATTCAATATGACTGACCAGGAAGCCGCGACGCTCGCCGACTACTTGGGAATGGTTATGCAGAGCCCGGCGGTCTCCTCCTCTTCGTTTGACACTAAGAAATTTACGCCCGATAAAGTGGCGCTCGGGAAGCAGCTCTATGAGGTTAAATATCAGTGCCAGTCATGCCACACGATTGGTTCGGGCGGAGGCTACGTCGCCCCGAATTTGAATAACGCCGGGAATTGGCTTACTCCAGCCTGGATGGAAGCCTGGCTGCGCAACCCGCAAGCCATCGTGCCGGGGACAATTGAACCGCGCCGCTCCTATACAGATGAAGAGATCGAGGCGCTGACCGCGTATCTTTCCACGCTGCGTCAATCGGGAGCGGCAACGAAAACGGCGGCACGCGCTCCAGCCGGCGGATCCATCCGGGCGAATAGTGATATCGGGGGCCAACGATGAATCTGGGCCGGGCGACCATCTTGGCCTTGCTGATACTGGCGGTATTCGTGTCTGCGTGTGGTAAGCAAGGCGCCGCTGCGGCGCCCGATCCCCTGCGAAACGCATACGACACGGAGCCCGACTGGAACGACGCAACGAAGTTGATTCAGTTGAACTATCAGCAGGCCCAGGGCAAACGCATTTTTTACGCGCAGTGCGTCTGGTGTCACGCCGACTCCACTCCGGCGGGCCCTTCCAATCGCTCAAATCTGAAGCCCATGCCCGCGCTAATGAATGACGGAACCGTCCTCAATTCAGAAAGCGATGAGTATTTGCAGAATGTGATCACACTTGGCGGCAGCGCGGTTTCGAAGTCTGCGATGATGCCGCCTTATGGGCAGACGCTTACTCAGGAAGAAATCCGAGACGTGATCGCTTATACGCGCGCGATTGCACAACCACCTTACCAGGCCCCCGCGCGTCAGGGATCGCAATTCACCGGGAGGTAGCAATGGGAATCGCCAACCACAAATGGTTACATCTCGGCACAATAATTATTGTTAGCGTCCTGCTCGGGGGTCTTGCTGGCCAGATTGCGGCACAGGTCAGCCCTTCGGAGATACTCAACCCTCGTCTGAAAGCGGCGCAATCTGCATACTTTCCCCAAATCAAAGCCCTCTATAGCGAAATTAACAGCGCCCATTTTCCATTTACCTTTGCGCTGGGCCGGTATGTGGGGCTCGACCCCGCCAAACAAGTCGGCTCGGATGCGCGTGGGATTGAATTCGTAATTTTCCATGACCGCATGATTCTGAAGATCTCCGGGAATTACAACGCCGCCTATGGCTCGGAACGGATGACGCAAAATGAGCGGGCCAACCGCACGTTCATCGACGTCATCGCGCCGATTCTGCTGCTCGTCTCCAAATCAATTCCCGCTGATGTTTCATGCGATGGAATTGGATTCGAGATTTCCTATCACGTCAGGACACAGGCCAAGAATTTCGACTATGAGGGTAAAGAAATCCTGGTGGTGATTCTCGACCGTCCGGACGTTTTAGCGTTCGTTTCAGCCACCACCAACTCTCAGCGACAGGAAATATTGAATCATTCGGATATTTACCTGGACGGAAAGGAATTTGGGCTTTCGCTGGATGGAATCGCCCCCCTCGATCTGGATGCGCTCGACCGGTCTGGGCAGTCCCAACCTGTTCCGCAGCGGCCGGCAGCTCAGAATGCCTTGGCAACTCGGCCGGATTCCTCGCCTGTAAACCCTCCGGTCAAATTGGTGGGCATCAGGCCGCAATCGCAGCTGGATACTTTCAATCGCACAGGTCAATTGTCCGCGCCGGAGCAAATTCATGGCGAACCGGCCCCTGTGCCGGCGACCGTTGCCCCCGAAGCTGTGGTCGCCCTGACTGCCGACGACGCGAACAAATTGCAGGCGAAGTACCAGACTCAACTCGACGACTTGGCCAAGGAAGGCCTGGAGAAACATCATTTTGTTGATTACGCTCCACCCTCCTTCGTTATCTACAGGAACGAAATGGTTTTGCAGCTCACTCTGAGAAACACAAACCATTTCTCGCAGGACACAACTTCCATCTATAAGCGCGCTGCGCGGAGTTTTGATTTGTTCCTGGCCACCAGGCTGAAGGATATCCTCGACAAGATACCAGCGGACGCATCATTTAAAGGTTTCGATATCACCATACTGAATCAGTTTGGCACCGACCCCAAGTCCACGTCAGAAGCAATCGAGTTCATCTGTCCGAGAAGCGCGTTGCGCCGCTTCGTGGATGCGGACATCACCAACCAGCAATTGATCGATCAAAGCATTGTGTTGGTGAATGGAGTGCGGATCGCACTGAATTTGCAACTTGTGGAATAAGTCCGCGGATGAGTTTCGCCTGTTAAGTGTGAAACCGTTGGCAAATTAAAATCCACTTGCGGTGCTGAAATTAACAATTTTTCTGCTCTTAGCAAGTGGAGAGAGCTGGAACCCCACACCAGCAGGGGATTCGCAGAAGATCTTCCCAGGAGTTCTTGGACAACCTTCCCACTGCATGCTACAAGTCGCGCTTACGCTTCGATTTCGTAACATCTACCCCAAAGGGAGCGTCCATTGCCCGGCAACGTCGATCTCTACAACACCGCGTACGGAAATTCCGCCACGGATGCCTATCGCGAAATTCGCATCGAGACCTATGGCGAGGATTTCGGCCAGACCAGTTGG
>Ga0209167_10000230_pt1 | contig 50792 bp, 43 predicted proteins | sample Coa_R1_9_FD_187154 | JGI IMG/M metagenome (GOLD analysis project Ga0209167, IMG submission 187154) | Surface soil microbial communities from Centralia Pennsylvania, which are recovering from an underground coalmine fire - Coalmine... | ecosystem: Environmental > Terrestrial > Soil >...
TCGGTGGACTCATTCCTCGAGGCACAAGAGCGCATGGCCGTTCACGTACGCGCCGCGGACCTTCGAATTACGCTGGAAGCCGGCGAACGAATTCATACCGAGTCGTCGTACAAGTTTGCCGACGAAGACGTGGCGCGGTTGGCCGAGGGCGCCGGCTTTACGCCGCGATCGGTCTGGCACGACCGCGCAAAGAGCTTCAGCGTTCATCTCCTCGTTCGTCAATAAACGATAGGGAAGCCCGGGTCAGTCTAGGAAGTATCGGGCGAGGTATTTTCCCTATGAGCCGTCGCCTTCTCATTTTTGTCATCGTCGCTGCTCTTGCCGCAGGCTGCCGCGGAGCGAGCGGTCCAACCGGTGCGATTCCACCGGGCCCGGGAACGCTTTCGCAACTGCCTGGAGCGAGGCTCTCGCCGGACACCAACGTAAACGAGCTTCCGGAACCGCCGGTCGTCAAAGCGGTCGACGGCGTTGCGAAGGTCTCGCTGATCGCCAACGTTAATCCGGCCACGGGCTTACCGTCGTTTCAGTATAACGGTTTGCACGGGGTCGCTCCGACGATCGAAGTGCAACCGGGCCAGCGCTTCGTTATCAATCTCACCGACGACTTGCCGGTCAGCGGCGGCCTGGCGTCGGACATGAACTTGCACTTCCACGGGATGGGCTCCGCGCCGCGCAAACCCGGCGACGACGTCTTAGGCGTCCTTGCCACTCCCGGTCAGATGCTGCACTACGAAGTGCACGTCCCGATAAATCAGGAACCGGGCCTCTATTGGTATCACCCGCACGTGCACCTCGAGACCAGCTATCAAGTTGGCGAAGGTGGAATGTCGGGCGCGATCGTCGTCCTAGGCATCGAGAAGCACTTGCCTCGGCTTGCCAAAATGAAACAGCGCCTGATCGTCGTACGCGCGACCGGTATTGGCGTGAACGCGCGGCCTCACGACGACGCCGACGCGGCTGGAGATTCGGAAGATGCAATGCCCGGCATGGCTGGGATGGCCGGCATGCCGATGGCAACGGCGCGCCCGCTCAACAGTAATCGGACGCCGTGCCTTTTCTACGACGGTCTCAACGTCACGCTCAACGGGGCCTTCGAGCCGGTAATTACGATTGCGCCGGGAGAGAAGCAGTTCTTCCGTGTGGTCAATGCGACGGGCCATAAGACGCTCAAGCTCGCCGTGGACGGCGAAAACATCCAAGTGGTTGCGATCGACGGATTTGCTCTGGACAGTTATCCCGGCACGCCTGCAACCGAGTCGGTGCCGTACCTCGTCGTTCCGCCGGCCGCGCGCGCGGAGTTCATCGTGACCGGCCCCGCAAGCGGCCACGGCACCTTCCGGACGCTCTGCTATAACTCGGGGCCCAATGGTGACGGCGATCCTCCGTGGTTGCTCGCGAAGCTCCGGGCACCCAAGCATGCCGATGGCGGAGACTTTTCGACGCAGCCGATAACCGCCGGCGCGCCGCAGGTTCCGAATGGTTACAACACCAAGCTGCCGCCGCCCGCAGCCAAACGCGTCGTCGTCTTCAGCGAAAACAACAAGCCGCAGTTCTTCATCAACGGCAAGCAGTTTTCCATGTATTCGAAGCCGATGTACGTGGTTCACGTCGGTACGGTAGAGGAATGGCACGTCGTGAACGTTACGCAGGAGATTCACGACTTTCACATCCATCAGCTTCACTTCTTGGTCCAAAAGATCAACGGCGTGCCGGTCAAACACCCGTATTGGGCCGATAGCGTCGTCATTCCTCACCGCTATCCGGTTGGAATCAAGAGCGTGCCGGGCACGCTCGACCTGCTGATGGATTTCCGCTCCCCGATCATCAAAGGCGAGTTCCTCTTCCACTGCCACATCCTCGATCACGAAGACCAAGGCATGATGGCCAAAATCGAGGCGATTTAAAAAGGCCCCTATTTAGCCCAGCTCTTCGTCGCCGAGGTCCTCGATTACCATAGTAAACTTCGGACCTCGGCTCCTCGATCTGGACTAAGTATGAGCCTTTTTGCTCCTTCAGCGAGGTGCCGTGCGACGTTCGGCTAAGCGGAGCGTTGCGTCGACGGCGATTGCGAGCGCGCAGGCCGCGAGGCTTCCGGCCACGATCATTTGCGGCTGATGCAGCGTCAGGCCGTTGAAGATGAGGACGCCCAAGCCGACGCCGCCGACGTAACCGCCGAGCGTGGCGATCGAAATCATCGCGATCGCCGCGATGCGAACGCCGCCGATCAACACGGGCAACGCCTGCGGAAACTCGACGCGGAGCAAAATTTGAGACGGCGACATTCCTAGGCCCCTGGCGGCGTCGACTTGCGCGCGATCCACGCCGTTGATGCCGGCGACGACGTTGCGCGCCAGCATGAACTGCGCGTAGACGACCAGCGCCACAAAGATCGGCGTGTACCCTAGGCCGAACCACTCGACGAGGACGGCCAGCAGTGCGAGGCTCGGAATCGTGTAGATCGCGCCCAAAACGCCGAGCAGCCAGGGCGCGACGTTGCGGCGACGCGCCGCCCACAGGCCGAGCGGTACGGCGACGAGCAGGGCGACGGCTAGCGCGACGCCGACCAGCTCGAGATGTGCGGCGGCCAAAGCGGCTACGCGCGCCGGGTGAGCGGTGAGGTAGTTCATTCGTTCCCAGACCTCAGCAGCTCGCGAGCGTGCACGAAATAGCGCCGGTAGACGTCGTCGCCGGCATGAACGGTGTCGCGAACGTACGCCGTCGCCGGCTGGTCGAACAGCTCCAGCGGCGGGGCCACTTGTTCGACGCGGCCTGCGCGCATGACGACGATCCGATCCGCCAGCCGAAACGCCTCGTCGACGTCGTGCGTCACGAAGAGCGTCGTGGTCTCGAGGTCGCGCACGATTCGCACGAGTTCGCGCTGAAGCGCCGTGCGTGCCAAGACGTCGACCGCTCCGAACGGCTCGTCCATCAGCAGCGCGCGAGGCCGCGCGGCGATCGCGCGCGCAACCCCAACGCGCTGGGCCTCGCCGCCCGAGAGCTGACTTGGACGGCGATTGCGATACGCAGCCGGGTCGAGTCCGACGAGTGTCAGAAGCTCGTCGACGCGTTGCGCGACGTCCGAGCCCTTCCAACCCTGCAGCGATGGAACGACGGCGATGTTTTGCGCGACGCTCATGTGAGCGAAGAGTCCGACGGCTTGGATCACGTACCCGATGCTGCGCCGCAGCTCGACCGGGTCGAGTTCGGTAACGTCGCGCCCGTCGACCACGACGCGGCCGGCGTCGAGCGGCACCAAACGGTTGACGGTGCGCAGCAGCGTCGATTTCCCACAGCCCGATGGTCCGAGCAGCACGACGAGTTCGCCGCCGAGTAACTCAAACGATACGCCGTTGACGGCATTGCGATCGGAGCCCGGGTACCGGACCACGACGCCCTCAAAAGCAATTTGCGCTGCCTTCACGATTGGTTTGTGCGTCCTCCGAGTGCTTTGAGAAAAGCGGCCGCGACGTCGGCGGGATCCGCTGCGGAGTTCTCGACCGCGGCGTTCATCGATCGCGCTGCCTGGTCGGTGATGGCAGGCGAGACCGCATTGAGCACGCGCGCGATGGCCGGGCGTTCCTGCAGCGCTGCCTTTCGAACCAGCGGGGCGACGTTATAGGCCGACCAGAAGTGACGGTCGTCGCGCAAGATCACGAGGCGATCCGATTCGATCGCGCCGTCGGTCGTAAAGGCGCTGGCCACGTCGGCTTTGTTCTCGAGCAACGCTTGGTACTTCAAGGCGATGTCGTACGTGCGGACCTCTCGAAAGCGGAATCCGCCATAGCGCGTTTGCAGGCCAGGTAGCCCGTCGGGGCGCGCGAGAAACTCCTGAATCGTTGCCAAGCGTAAACGCAACGCAGCCGCCGCGACGTCCGAGAGGGTCGCCAGGTGCTGCGCGGTTGCGATTTCCCGCGTCGTCGCCAACCCTTGCGAATCGTTCATCGGCGACGGGTGCAGCCAGACGATGCCGTAGCGTTGCGCGAAGAGCCGCGCAACGACGTCGTACGCGGTTTTCGAATCCGCAATTGGCGGCAGGTGCAGAACGTCGATGAGGGCCGTGCCGGTATACTCCGGGTAGCAGTCGATGTTGCCGCGCGCCATCGCGGCCATGGCAATCTGCGTCGAACCGAGATTGAAGAGCCGCTCGACGCGCATGCCGGCATTCTCCAGCGCTTGCGCGTAGATCTCGGCGATGAGAAACGACTCGGTGAAGTTCTTGGAGCCGACACGAACGTGCGACCGATCGAACCCACAGCGCGCGAGCGCGGGCGTCGCGGCAATGAGCGCGAGTGCGCGCGCGCGAGAAAGGCTCACCGATTCTCCGCCATCAGCCGGCCCGCCGCTCCCAGCGCCAGATCGGCTCCCAAGGCAAGGGCGGCTACGAGCGCGGCCGTGACAAAGAGCAGCGTCGAGTTGTCGGTTTGGAGGCCGCGAACAATCTCGTCGCCGAGACCGCCGGCGCCGATGAACGTCGCCAGCGTAGCGCTCGCGATGGTCTCCGTCGTGGCAGTGCGCAGACCGACGAAGGAGACCGGCAGCGCCAGCGGCACGACGACCCGCGTAAAGCGCTGCAGCGACGTCATGCCCATGCCCGTCGCGGCGTCGACTGCCGCGCGCGAAACGCCGCGGATGCCGACGTCGACGCTGATGACGATGGGTGGAACCGCGAGAAGGGCGAGCGCAATGACCGCAGGTGTCGTGCCCACTCCCAACCAGGGCAGCAGAAGCATAAGGACCGCGAGACTCGGAAGCGTGCGCCCGACACCCGCCAAGGCGAGCACCACCCCTCGCAGCCAGGGAGATTGGGTGGCCGCAATCCCTAACGGAAGGCCGGCCGCAAGCGCGATGGCCAGCGCGGAAAGTGCTAGGGCAAGGTGTTGCGCGACGTGCGCCGGCAGGTCGTTTAGGGCCACCGGCAAGTTTTTGGCCGTTTGGGAGGCGAACCCCGGTCCGAACCGCTAAGCACTAGAATCATCGTGATAACCGCACCCCGCACCCCGCAGCCGGCGATTCCGGTCGCAAGCCTCGACGATCCGGCTTTTTATATAAGCCGTGAGTTGTCGTGGCTCGAGTTCAACGACCGGGTTTTGGAAGAGGGGCTCGACGAGCGTAACGCCCTGATGGAGCGGCTCAAATTCGTCGCCATCTACGGAACGAACCTCGACGAGTTCTTTATGATTCGCGTCGCCGCGATCAAACAGCAGATCGAGGCCCAGGTCATGCGCCGTTCCGAGGACGGCCGCACGCCCACCGAGCATCTCGCCGCGATCTCACAACGGCTGCGCGCCTCACTGCCGCTTCAGATGCGGCTGCTCAACGACCAGCTTTTGCCCGCACTCGACGCCGAAGGCATTCGCTTGATGCGCGTCGCCGAGCTCGACGAGGAGACCCAAGCCGCACTCGAGCGCACGTTCGACGATAACGTCTTTCCGGTGCTGACCCCGCTGGCCGTCGATAGCGGTCACCCGTTTCCGTACATCTCCAATCTCTCGCTCTCGCTGGCGGTAGAGCTGGAGGAGGCGACGAGCGACGGTGTCGAGCTGCACTTCGCGCGCGTAAAGATCCCGCCGACGCTGCCGCGCTTCGTCGCCGTCGGGGCCGTGAAGGATCGGCGCTTCGTCTTGCTCGAGGATTTGATCGCACATCATCTCGACGGCCTCTTTCCCGGCATGCACGTGCGCGATTCCTATCTCTTCCGCGTCACCCGCGACGCCGACCTCGATCTGCAGGAAGACGAAGCCGACGATCTCTTGCGCGCGATCGAGTCCGAACTGCGGCGGCGACGCTTCGGCGAACCGGTGCGCCTCGAAGTCGAACGGGGAATGCCCGAGTATATTCGCGATTTTCTCTGCAGCTCGCTCGAGCTCGAACAGGTCGATTGCTACGAAATCGAAGGCTTGATGGCCTTAAGCGATCTTTGGCAGATCGTCAACCTTCCGGGATACGAGCATCTGCGCGACAAGCCATACATGCCGGCCATTCCCAAGCGGCTGATCGGCGTGACCGACATTTTCGCGCAGATTCGGGAAGGCGACATCCTGCTGCACCATCCGTACGAGTCGTTCGACCCGGTGATTCAGTTCTTGCAGCAGGCCGCCGAAGACGAAAAAGTTCTCGCCATTAAAGCGACGCTTTATCGGACTTCGGGCAAGAACTCTCCGATCGTCAGAGCGCTCTTGACCGCCGCGGAGAACGAAAAGCAAGTTGCCGTCGTGATCGAGCTCAAGGCGCGCTTCGATGAAGAGAACAACATCGAATGGGCCAAACGGCTCGAGCGCGCGGGAGCGCACGTCGTCTACGGTTTTGCCAATCAGAAGGTGCACGCCAAGACGCTCTTGGTCGTACGCGAAGACGAAGACGGCCTTCGGCGGTATATGCACTTCGGAACCGGCAACTACAACGAGAAGACGGCGCGCCTGTATACCGACCTAAGCCTCTTTACCTGCCGTCACGATCTGGGCACCGACGACGCGCAGCTCTTCAACGCGCTGACCGGCTTTTCGAAGGTTACCGACTACGAAGATCTCTGGGTTGCTCCGGTCACGCTGCATCGCGAGCTGATCGCGCGCATCGACCGGGAGACCGAACACGCCCGCGCCGGCCGCCCCGCCGGTATCCGCGCCAAGATCAACGCGATCACGGAGGGTGACGTCGTGCGCGCGCTCTACCGCGCCTCGCAGGCCGGTGTCCCGATCGACTTGCTCGTGCGCGGAATGTGCGTGCTGCGGCCCGGTGTTCCGGGAGTCAGCGAAAACATTCGCGTCCGCAGCATCGTCGGGCGCTTTCTCGAGCATTCGCGCATCTTCGTCTTCGACAACGGCGGAGAGCTGGAGACGATCATCGCCAGCGCGGATTGGATGGGACGCAACTTGGATCGGCGCGTCGAACTCGCCGTTCCCGTCCTGGATCCGGTGATGGCCGAAACGCTAGCGTCGCAGATACTTACCGTGCTGCTCGCCGATAACGTCAAGAGCCGGGAGCTGCTCGGCGACGCCTCGTACACGCGCCTGTTGCCCGGACCCGGCGAGATGCCGATCGATGCGCAACGTGTTTTCTTAGCGCAAGCGCAAGGCCTCTAAGCGCCGCCGCGAAGCTGTTGGCAGGGCTGCGGGGTGAAAGGAACGAGCCCGCTGGGCGGGCCATTTTGCGGTGCTTTGAGCGTAGCCGTTTCACGGCGATACGGAGAAAGCCGTTCCGTAGTTGTTCGCCCCCCCGCCTGCGGTGGTGCCGTAGAGCGTGCCGTTAACGTCGAGGAGGGCCGCCTCTGGGTTTTCGCCGTCACCCGAGCCGCCGAAGCTGTAGAGTAAGGTCTCCTTACCGGACGTTGTGATCGCGAATACCGTTCCGCAACCACCGGGCGAGCATTTCGCCCCTCCATACTCGGTGGTGCCGTAGAGCGCGCCCTCGACGTTGATGAGGCCCGCAACCGGGTCGTAGCCGTCCCCCGACCCGCCGAAACTGTGGAGCACGGCTTCCTTGCCAGACGTCGTGATCTTGAACACTGTTCCGCATCCGACGCTCCCGTAGCACCCCGTACCGCCGCCGGAAAATGTGGTGCCGTAGAGCGTGCCGTTGACGTCGAGGAGGAGTGCCTCTGGGGATTCACCGTCAGAACCGCCGGCGAAGCTATGCAGCACGGTTTCCGCGCCGGACAGCGTGATTGAGAAGACGGTTCCGTCATAGCTCGCGCCTCCGAACTCGGTCGTGCCGTAGAGCGTGCCCTTGACGTTGATGAGGCCCGCAAGCGGGTCGTGGCCGTCCTTCGAGTTGCCGAAGCTGTGGAGCACAGTTTCCTTTCCGGACGTCGTGATTTTGAAGACCGTGCCGTCGCCCTTTGCTCCCCCGTAATAGGTGGTGCCGTACAGCGTCCCGCCGACATTGAGGAGGCCCGCAACCGGGTCGTAACCGTCGGAGTTCCCGGAACCGCCTTCGAAGCTGTGGAGCACGGTTTCCCTTCCGGACGTCGTGATCTTGAAGACCGTGCCGCATCCGCCGGAGCAGTTACCGCTCGCGCCGCCGGCGGAGGTCGTGCCGTAGAGCGTGCCGTTGACGTTGATGAGGCCCGCATCCGGGTTTCCGCCGTCGTCAGGATAGCCTTTGAAGCTGTGGAGCACGGTTTCTCCGCCAGACGTGATCGCAAAGACTGTCCCGCAGCCGTAGGTTCCCTTGCAATGCACGCCGCCGTTTGCGGTCGTGCCGTAGAGCGTGCCGTTGACGTTGATGAGGCCTGCCTCCGGGTATGCGCCGTCATTCGGATAGCCTTTGAAACTGTAGAATGCGCTGTATGCGGAACGGACGTGCTCTCGCTCCGCCCCGACTCCTGCAGGCGATGGGCTTAGCGGCGTGCCGCTTCCCCCGCCGCAGCCTGCGAGCATTGCAGCCGCGTAAGCTCCCAAAGCGTAGCGGCCAATATGTAAGATCCTCATGCTCTGTCCTTCTCCAACATAACGCACCGACAACCTAACGCGCTTCGCGGTCAGCTATGCACTGCTGTCGCACCGAGTCCATCTTAGCATCCAGACCGCGATTTTCGGAAGCCGCCTCGCCGCGGCGCCGAATCGGCGGCCCCTCGTCGCCGTGCAGCCGGCCGCTGTCCAAGCCGCAGCGCGGAATGGGGCGCGGCTGACCGTCGGTGCCGGAAGCCGTCTATGAAAGGCCTTGGTGTTGGCATAAACTTCGCCCCTCAAATGGACGTGACTGCGGACGCGGGGCGTATTGGTGAAGGTCGCGCGCGGGACTGCCCGTTGAGAAAAAAGAAGGCTTGCGACATGGACGACCTAGATCCGACATATACCGATCCGGACAAGTACAAGACGATTTTCGAGAACGACCGGGTACGAGTTCTGGACTACCGAGACACGCCGGGAGCGAAGACGAAACCACATCGACACCCTAACAGTGTGCTATTAACTCTGTCTGACTTCCGGCGCCGACTGACTGTTGGCGATGACGTTAAGGACGTCGCTCTAGAAACAGGACGGGCGCTCTGGCGGCCTGCCGAAATCCATACGGGGGAGAACATAGGGACCACCGATACACACGTCGTCTTCGTAGAGTTGAAAGACTGACCTAGAGGAGCGCCCCGTTTTGCCCGTCCGCCCAGCGGAGGCCTCACGGCCCGAACGCTAGTGCGTCGGGTTCGTTCATGTCCTGGGAGTATTTGCGCACCAGCAATGTCTTGCCCGGAGCGTATTCCGTTACCGTCGAAGCGAGTGGCTTGGGGCTGTTGGTCGGTTCCGGAGTCGCAACTCCATGTGCTCGGGGACGTCGGCAGTAAAGACGCTCTCGAATTCGGCTGCGGGGCAGCGCGATGGGCCATCGCGCTCGCGAAGCGCGGCGCGCGAGTCGTGGGCCTCGACGTTTCCCTCCGCCAACTCGAGCACGCGCGACGAAGTATGCGCGATGCCTGCGTTGATTTTCTGCTCGTTGCAGCCAGCGCGGAAGCGGTTCCGTTGGCGGATGCGTCGTTTGACATCGTCCTCTGCGACCACGGGGCGATGACGTATTGCGACCCGTGCCGCACGGTGCCCGAAGCGGGGCGCAACGCCGATTCTGAACGTCTGCTGGAACGATTCCGAAGATCGCGTCGACGACCGCCTGCACGCGAACTACTTCGATCGGCGTCGCTTTGAGGATGCGTCAAGCGTAAACTTTTCGTTACCCTATGGTGAGTGGATCGCGCTATTTCGCCGCAACGGCTTTATCATCGAGGACCTGATCGAGCTGCGCCCGCCGGAGGATGCGCAAACCACCTATAGTGATTACGCGTCGATTTCGTGGGCGCGTGCGTGGCCGGCAGAGCAGATATGGCCGTTAAGAAGCTGAACGCATAGCGGCTGCTAATCGAAAGGCTGGACGCGTACTTAAAGTGATACACGCGCCGGCGCGGCCGGGTTCTGACACCTTTTTAACCCGCCCGCCGGATGTGGCCTCTTGCCCTTCGCGCAGCTTTGGGGCAATGAACCTATCGCGACTCCTGAGGGCGAGTCCAACGTGGTATTGCCCCCGCCGATCAGTGAGGACGGCGCGACGTTCCCGCTGGCGGAGGTGGGGAACTCTAAGACCTCATTGCAGCCGTTGTTTGCAACGAAAAGCGTACCGCCGGAGACCAATAGACCGTACGGTGAGCATATCCCCGTCAGAGTTCCCGAGATGACCGCAGTAGGTGGAGTGTTCCCGCTGGCTGTCGACGGAAAAGCACTTAACGAATCCTTGACCAAGTCGCCAACCCAAATGTAAGACGTTGCGGAATCGAACGCGATTCCAAATGGCGACTGGAGACCGGTCGAAGAGCCCGAGAGCGTTCGAACCGGTGCTACGTTCCCGTTTGCATCAGGTCCAAAGGTTAAGATGGTTGCGTCGTAGGCATTTACGACGTAGATGTCGCCGCTCGCGTCAACGGCAAGATAGGATGGCCCGTCGAGGAGCGTATTGGCGCCGGCTATCACACGCACCGGCGTGGCGTTTCCTGTAGCTCCCGGCGCAAACACAGTGATGGCATTGCTGAAGCTATTAGCGACGTAAAGGTATCCGCTTGAATCCAGAGCGCTCCCAATCGGAGAATTAAACATCGTAGCTGATCCTGAGATGACGTTCGTCGGCGTAATATTACCCACCGTCGCTTCCGGATAAGACGTCACCGAGCCGGCGTGCGACTCGTTCACCGCATAGACCGCGCCGCCACCAACGACCACGGAGTCGGGGTAGTTCAACTCGGTGTAGGAGCCCGCAATCGAACCTACCGGCGCAACGTTACCGTCTGCAGAAGGCGCGAACAAAGCTATCGATTCGCCGGCATTGTTAGTGACGTAGAGGCATCCATGTAGGCATAACGGCGCACTGTATGTCCCCAGGGCCGATCGCGGCGATATCGCGACACTCGCGTACGACTCTTTGTCGAGGCTCCCGAGGTTCATTCCGCTCGGGAAAGCATATTCGACGAGCGGCACCTTCTTTAGATCCGAGTTGAATGAAATGCTAAAAAAGGCGGTATTGCTCTGGTTCACGGAGATGGCGTGCAAGCAGCCGTACCCCAGCGGAATTTCGCGCGACGGTAGAATCTGCCCGGGCGGGTACACGTTCAATGTGTCGGGAGAGCAAGAAGAACTGTTGGTTGCGACTAGTAGGTCACCGGCGGCGTCAAGGTATTCACTTCCGCAAAAAACCTGGCAGGTGAGTAGTTGGACGGGCGTGTTCGCGCCACCCGGAAACTCGTCGAGAGTCTCGCTCCCCCCAGTGTTTTCACTCTCTGTGTAGACGTTCCCAGCGCCGTCAACCGCGACTCCGTACAGGCCTCCGCCTGTTGTGAGTTCCGAAGTCGGCTTCAATGAGCCCTGACCGTACACGAGAATTACCGAGGGGACTTGTGTGAGATCCACGATGTATACTACGCCGTTACTGTCCACTGCGATGTCCGAGTAGGCAGTCAACGGGCCACTTTGAGGCGATTTTTCGCAGCCCGAGAGCGTGCGCTTAAGCTGCTTCGACTTCGCTGCAAAGACGTCGATGACGCACGAACCCGAATTGGAGGGGTCCGAAGGGACGACCAGGCTGACGTAAAGATTTCCGTCGCTATCTACGGCCAAGCCCCAGGGCTGTTGGCCGGACCGAAACGTGATCTTTCCAATCGGTTTGTGGGGCAGTTGCGTTCCGGTCAACGCAAAAATATCAACGACTCCGTCTTTGGGCTGCGAAGAATAGAGAGTCTGCGTCCCTTTCGTTAACCTCTTCAACCAATTCGGGTCGATGGAGAAATGCGGTTTCGGCAGAAGAGCGGAAACGGCGCCGTGCGATCGGAGGACACTCTCTTGCACCGAGGGGGACGGCGCTAGGGGTGCCCCCGCGCCACTACAGGCGGCAAATGCCGCAACGGCCGCGCAAAAACCTAACCAGCGCGCCAAAACTAAAGTTCGCATTTGATTCTAGCTTTCGTAAGCAGTCTCGTCGCAGCCTGAGCAACGATCGCTCCCTTGAGCCAACACTGCGCCTTCCCGCCGGCTTTGTCAATGACGGCAAGGCCGCAACGCCTCAAGCAGTCTAGTCGGGGCTCTTCGAAAGCTCTAAAACGATCTTCCATTCGTGCGGCATCACCGGCTGCACGGAGAGCCGTTGGCCGCGACGCAGCAAGGCCATGCCGACCAGTCGTGGTTCGGCGCGCATGCGCGCCAGCGTGACCGGATTCTGGAACGCTTCAACGTACGCAACGTCGACCATGAACCAAATCGGTTTGTCGGGTTTTGCGCGTCCGTCGAAGTACTCGCCGCCGCGTTCGAACTGCGTGAAGTCGGGATGGGCCGTCTTGACGACCTTGCAAGTGCCGACGGCCGCCGGCTCTGCAATGCTGGAATGGTAGAAGAGCGCGAGGTCGCCCAGCTGCATCTCCATCATGTTGTTGCGGGCTTGAAAGTTGCGCACGCCGGTCCACGGAGTCGTGCCCTCTTGGCGCAGCCGTTCGAATGAATAGGCGCTCGGCTCCGTCTTCAGCAGCCAGAAGCGCATTACCGAGCGATGCTGACGGTTACCGCCTGGGTCGAATCGGTGGGATGCAAAACCTTGAAGGCCTTCAGGCCGGCGGGATAGTTCCAAAACTTGATCGTGGTTTCGGGCGTCGCGACGAGCGTGTCGCTCTGTATCCACGATTGACCGGCGGTTTTCTGGAGCCAGCCGACAAAGCGGCTGATGCCGACGATCGTTCCGGCGGCGCCCGAAATACGCACGCGAAAATAGTTCACGCGAACGTCTTCACCGCCGTACTTCGTCGGCGCGTACGATTGCAAGGCGAAATACTTGCCGTCCCATTGAGCGTGCGCGACGTTGCCGATCGTCTTGCTCAGCGTGATCTTCTTGAAGTTTTGCGCGCCTGTCGGAAGCAGGGCGGCTACGTTCCCGCCGCTGATCGCGAGAAGGTTGCCGCCGGCATCGTAGGCGGGCTGCGGATTCGCGCCCAGCACCTTGCTATGAAAGAGCGTGGGGTTGCCGCTGCCGCCGCTGTAAATTTCGACCAAGGGAGCGTAGTCGCGAACGTCGTAGCTCGTGACCGCTAGGTTGCCCGTCGTCGGATCGCTCGAGCAGTTCACCGGAATCTGGTGGCTCGGAACGTCGAGCGTCGTAACCGGCGATTTACCTCCATGCGCGTATTCGTAGACGTACCCGGTGTCGGCTCCCGATTTACTCTTGACCTCGGCTGGGATAAAGACATCGCCTTTAGCGTCCGAACACATCGCCTGAATCAAGAACGGCGTCTTGAACGTGTCGACGAAGGTGCCGCCGGGATACGTGAAAACGAGAATTCGCTGCTCGGCGCCGGCGTAGAGAAGGTCGGTTTGCGATCCGGCGCTGTGCGCGAGAAGCGCCTTGTCCAGCGGTGCAACCGGGCTCGTGCCGGGCGGAAGTCCCGCGCAGTTGGTGAGCGCGGCGGTAAGCACGCCAAGGCACGCTGCGTAGCGCAACGCATGGATGAGCCTAAACATCATTGCGCAGTTCGCGGAGCGCGCCTCATGCCCTGGCTGCGGAGTGCCCGATGTGGTATCGTGAGGCGGCCATGCAGCAACGAATCGTTCGCGCCTCGCAGCACGGTTGGGAGGGCGTCGAGCCCGCCGGCTACGCTCCGAATGCGCCCGGCACCGGCGTCGCTCGCCATACCATCGTGGGAAGCCGGAAAGACGACCCCAGCGAGCCGGGGCCGAAGATGGAACTGCGCTATTTCGAGGTCCAGCCCGGCGCCGCGTCGCGACTGGAGAAGCACGAGCACGAGCACTACGTCGTCGTTCGCACCGGCCTCGGCTATGCCGTCGTCGGCGACGACGTTAGCGAGCTAGCACCCAACGACGTCGTGTACGTCGGCCCGCTGGTCTTGCATCAGTTCGTCAATCGCGGCGACGCGCCGTTTGGCTTCTATTGCTTCGTCGACAGCTGCCGCGATTTTCCACAAACGCCGACACCCGAAGAACTCGCGCGCCTGCAAGCCTCGCCGGCCGGGACGATCGCCAAACCTTTTGCGGTCCCGCCGCCGGTCAAACGCCCTTAGCGACGGGTCGCGCGGGATCGGAGACCCATTCGCTCCACGATCCGTTGTAAATCCGCGAACCTTCGAGGCCGGCGTGGGCCATGGCGAGCTGATTGACGGCCGACGAAACGCCGGAACCGCACTGATGCACCGTACGTTTGGAATCAAGCCCGCTGGCCGCGAATTCTTCGCGCAGACGTTCGGGTGATTTCAATCGACCGTCGGCTTCGAAGTTCTCTTTGAACCAGCGCTGCTTCGCGCCGGGAATATGGCCGCCGACCGGATCGATCGGTTCGGTTTCGCCCGAATAGCGCTCCAAGGCGCGCGCGTCGAGCAGATGCATCGTTTCGCTATTGAGATTCCGATGGACGAAGTCGGCGCCGACGACGAGCTCCGGCTGCAATGCAACGGCGAGCCGGCCTTCACGCGCGGCCTGCGTTCGCGTGGCCGTTACGGGAAATCCCTTCGCATTCCAGGCGGCAAAGCCGCCGTCGAGGACGGCGGTCGCGTCGTGACCGATCCATCGGCAGAGAAACCAGAGCCGGGCGGCAAACATATCGGCGCCTGCGTCGTAGGCGACGATCTGCGTCGCGTCGTCCACGCCGCAAGCGCGCAAGAAACGCGCAAACATTTGCGGGTCGGGCAGCGGATGGCGCCCGTTCGTCCCGGTTTTGGGGCCGGCCAAATCTTCCTCGACTCCAGCGAAGAAGGCACCCGGTATATGCGACTCGTCGTAGAGCCGCCGGCCGAGATCAAAATCGGCTAACGAGTGCCGGCAATCGAGAACGACGAGATCGGAGCTGCCTAACCGGTCGCGCAGCGCCTCAGGTGAGATAATCGTCGTAAACAATGCGAATGCTGCGGACGCTTAACGCAGATTGATCGTGGCTTTAGGTGCGGCAGGCGCCCCGCCGAAGGCTTCCTCGAGCGTCGTCTTCAACTCGCCGCTGGCTGCCATCGGTTCGAGAATATCGGTATCTCCGAAAAACTTTCCGTTGATGAAGACCTTCGGCAGCGTAGGCCAGTCCGTTATTTCCGAAAGCGCTTCGCGTTTGGGCATATTCTCTAAAACGTCGATCACTTCGAACGGATAGCCGAGCGCGTTAAAAAATTCGACGGTCTCGAGCGTGAAGCCGCAACGCGGCGCCATTTTCGTCCCCTTACCGTAGACTACGATTCGGGTGCTTGCGACTTCGCGCGCGATCTCTTCCTTCAAATCTTCGGGCATGATGCTTCCTTAGCTTTCGGTAATGATGGTAGTAAGTTCGACGGCGTGAACGCGCCCGTCGGCAAGCGCGCCTTTTAGCGCGCGGTAGACGAGCTGATGTTGCTCGATCAGGGTCTTGCCCTTGAATGCCTGCGAGCGAACGGTCACATTGAAATGGTCCATCGTGCCGGTTCGGTCGTGGATGCTCACCTGTGCATCGGGCAGTCGGTCGACGATGAGGCCTGTCAACGCGTCGTCGTCGATCACGACTTCAAGCGTGGCGAGCCCGCATTGAGCGCGTCGGCCAAGTTGCGCGCTTCGCCGAGAGTCTCGGGAAGACGACTCGCTCCCTTGGCAAGCGCGGCCGTAACCCCGCTGGCCAAAATGATTCCGGTGACGCCGAGCAGGATGGCGGGAACGCCGGTAGCGCGTACTGGTCCGGCCTCGATCGTGAACGTTCGCTGCACGCGCGCGAAACCGCGAAGGATTGCGCGCAGCACGCGCGCTCGTTTATTCATCACCTCGTCTCTACGTCGCGTCGCGCCGGAAGGCCTGGCGTCTCCACGGACGAACCGGGTCAGCGGCAAATGATGGCGGACATGGAAGCGGTGCGGCTGCACGAAACAAGCGGGCCGCAGAGCCTGCGCAGCGACCGAACTCCGATCCCGGAGGCCGGCGAAGGCGAAGTCTTGGTCCGATTGCGCGCCGCGGCGCTCAATCATCGAGACGTTTTCATCACACAGGGACTCTATCCGAACATCCGGATGCCGGTGACGCTCGGCTCGGACGGTGCCGGAGAGGTTGCCGCAATCGGTTCCCAGGGCTTCGCGGGTGCGGTGGGCGACGAAGTCGTCATCGATCCGATGCTTGGTTGGGGCGGCGACTCGCGCGTTTGGGATCCGGCGGCGGCGAACATTCTCGGAATGCCGCGCGACGGGACGTTTTCGCAATACGTCGTGGTCCCCGCGGAGAACGTCTATCGCAAGCCGGAGGCGCTTTCGATGGAGGAGGCCGCCGCAATCCCGCTTGCCGGGCTCACGGCATACCGCGCCGTCTTTACGCGCGGCGCGTTAGCGCGCGGGGAGACGGTCCTTATCACCGGCGTGGGCGGCGGCGTGCAGACCTTCGTTTTGCTCTTTGCCAAGCAGGCCGGCGCGCGCGCGATCGTGACCTCGAGCAGCGACGAGAAACTCGAGCGCGCGAAAGCGCTCGGCGCCGATCTCGCGATCAACTATAAAACGACGCCGGACTGGGCCAAAAGCCTACGCGCGGCCGGGCCGATCGATCTGGTCGTGGATTCCTCGGGCGGTGAAACGTTGCGCAAGGCGCTCGATCTCGTTCGTCCCGGCGGCCGCATCGCGATTTACGGCGGCACGAACGGCGACGCGACGATCAAACTCTTTCCGCTCTTCTGGAAACACGTAACGATTTTGGGAACGTCGATGGGCAGCCCGCAAGATTTCGCGGCGATGCTCGACCTCTTCGGAAAAGGTCTGCGGCCGGTCGTCGATCGTGCCTTCCCGCTGCACGATGCCGTAAAGGCGATGGAGCGCGTTGCGAATGCCGATCAGTTCGGCAAGGTCGTCCTAAGAATAGGCTAAGTCGATCAGAGCTGTTTGCCGTCGCACGTGCCGTCGGGCGGGGGAGAGTTTTGATAAATCGGTCCCGGATAGGCCACCGGCATGCCGCCCTTCGGATAGAGAATAACGTCGACCTTACTATTGGGCGTGAGCTGGCGTTCGCACTTGATCACCTCGTGCGGCTTGGATTTTCCCGTTCCGCCGATCCATAGGTCGAACCACAGCCCCTTGCAGCCGTTGCTGCCGCTGCCTTTGTGAGGCCCCGACGCGGCGCAGAGATCTTCGCGAATGAAGTATTGTTTGATGAACGGCACGTAGATTTTGATGCCGTAGGGAATCGTTTCGTCGTTCTTCTTTTCGGTTGCAAAGGTCGTCGGATTGCAGTACGTACCGTCGCCGCCCGCGCGCTTGTGGATGATCCCATGAGCGATCTTATTTCCGGGCGGCGAGTTATCCGGCCAACCGTAGAACGTGATCGTTGCTTGCACGGTCGTGGGATCTTGTTTGACTACGTAGCACGACGCGTTGTGCGCTTCGTTCACCACGGTCGGAAGCGCCGGGTTTCCGGAACGGTCGCACGATGCCAACGCAAGCGCAGCCGCCGCTAGAAGAAATCGACGGGCAAATCGGTTCATGCCAGCGTATATTCGTCGAGGCTTTCTAAACGCATCTCCGCGCCGATTTCCGCGGCTAACGCGGTCGCTTCGCCGGGGCCGACGATTGCCTCGAGGTCCGGATTGAGCATCGCGTACTCTTCGGGGCTCAAGCCCTGCTTGCGGGCACGTGCGACCACGCGACCCTCCGCCTGCAGGGCGAGGAGATGGGCGAGGATCTGCCGCGCCATCGCCGCCCAGAGCGCGTGCCGCTGCGGTGAATAAATCTTTCGCACGAGGTCGGGGATCGTCCGGGCTCCGTCGCGCAGGGCGGCAACGATCTGCTCTTCGCGCATTGCGCGATGCGCGATATAGTCGGCGATCTTTGGCTGCGGGTCGTCGACGACCGGGCCATGTCCGCCGTAGATCGTTCGGGCATCGGCGAACTCGGCGGCGAGCCGCTGCAACGTGTGCTGATATGGGCGCATCGCGCCGCCCGGCGGCGCGATCACCGTCGTCCCCTCGCCGAGAATCGTGTCGCCGGTAAAGAGTGCGCGCTCCGCCGGCAGGTAGAAGATGACGTGATCGAAGGTGTGGCCGGGTGCATCGATGATTTGCAGCGCGAGCGAACCGGCGGCGAATTCGGCTTCCAGCGGAAGGTCGAAGTCGCGAGCGATGCTGCTGCGGGGGTGCGCGTAGATGGACGCGCCGGTCGCGGCCGCGAGCGCGGGAGCGGCCAATGCGTGATCGGGATGGCCGTGCGTCAAGGCGATGCGGGCGATCTTTAAATTTTGCGCGGAAGCGGTCTCGATCAACGCGCCGATGTGACGATCGATTACCGGACCCGGATCGATCACGAGCGCCGTCCCGTCGCCGCAGTCGAGCACGTACGAGTTCGTACCGGTTAGGGTCATCGGCGAGGGATTGGGTGCGCGGACGAGCGTTACCATGCGTTTTCTAGCGCCGGCGGGATTGCGAAGTCGTCGGCATTGGCCGCCGGCATGATCGTCAAAACGGGTTTCGTACGAGCGTAGTGCAGCGCGTCGTCGACGGACGCGAACGAAGAGAGCCGCTCGAGATGTTTGATCGTGGGATAGACGAGGTGCAGCGTTCCCTCCCGATAGAGTTCGAGGGCTCGCAGCGGAGCGAGCCAGATCCCGTCGTGGGTCTCGTAGGCGTCGGCGCGGGCCGCTTGATTTGGTGGAGCGACTGCGAAGAAGAAGTGGGTGTTATAGCGGCGCGGCTCGCTGGGCGGGGTAATCCAATGCGAAAAAAGCGTCAAAGCGCGCGCGTCGGCGTACCAATCGTGAGCGGTCAAGAAATTCGCGAATGTCAGGCTGCCTTTGCGGACGGCGACGCGCTCCGCCGCCAACTGCTCCCAGTCTGCCGCCGCCACCGGCCGCTGCGAGGGATCGGATGCGAGCAAAACGCCGGCCTCTTCGAACAGTTCGCGAAGCGCGGCCACGAGCAGGCTCCGAGCGTCGGCCTCATCGACGGCCGGCTCGCTACTGGCCAAAGCGGGTGAAATCGAAGCCCGAAACTCTTTTTTGAGGCGATCTGGCTCCAGCCCGATGGTTCGGGCCTGCGCCGCGGGTGTGGCATCTTGCGCCTCGATCGTCCCGCCTGGAAAGACGAAGGCATCGGGCGCGAACGCGCTGCCGGCGCTGCGGCGCGTCAGATAGACCTCCAGCGGCGAACGAACGAGAATGACCGTCGCCGCCAAGCGCACATCGCTCACGAAGCGGTAGCGTCCTGTCACGCCGTGGCGAAAACCTCCCCGATGCAAATAGCACTGGGCAGCGACATGGCGGGGGAGCTTCCCGAGGCGATCGACCGGTGGCTGCGGGAGCACGATCATGCCGTCCGGTGTTTTGGCGCCCTGTCGGCCGAAGCGGACGACGCCTGGCCGTCGGTCGGGCGAAGCGTCGGCGCAGCGGTCGCGCAAGGCGAGGCCGACTTCGGGGTTCTCTGCTGTTGGACGGGCACGGGCGTGAGCATTGCGGCCAATAAGGTACCGGGCGTACGCGCGGCGCTCTGCGGAGACGCCGCAACCGCTCGGGGTGCCCGCGAGTGGAACGACGCCAACGTCCTCTGCTTCAGCATTCGCGCCACCTCGCCGGCCGTGGCCGGCGAAATCTTGGAAGCCTGGTTCGCCGGCAGGGTCACCCAAGACCCAACCTACCGCGCCATGATCGCCGAAGTCAGCAAGCTTTAAGAACGCTTCTTTTCGTTTTGGATCGGCCGGTCCGAGGCGAAAAGCAGAGGGGCTGCGCACTCGCGCAGCCCCGAAGTACTGCCGTTCGCCGGGGCACAGAACTGAAGCTGCGCAGCCGGTACTCGCTCTCGGGCGGTTTCGGCGACAGTGCACGCCGTCCTGACCAGAGAGGCCGATTCTACCAAATCAGATGCCGCTACTCAATATGTCCGGCACGAATAACCAGCCGCACAGGAGCAGGAGCGACCAGTTCACGGCGTGCGAGGTCCAACAGTACGGGCATTCGCGGCGCGTAACGAAAAGCAATGAAAAGGCCAGCACGACCGACGTCCCCGCAGCAAAGCAGACCATGACCAGCAGGACGGCCGCCGCGAGCGAGGAGTGAACGACCCAGACGGCAAGCGCCAGGGCGGGGTAGTAGAGCGTCCCGAGAAGGGAGTTAGGCACGCCGAAGAGCTTTGCCCGGGGCGATTTGACGACGCTAGGCCCGCGAATCTCTCCCCGCGCGGCGAGGATGCTCTTGCGAAGCATGAAAAGCGAGGTGTAGAGCCCAACTCCGCATAGCACCGTGATCACCGTGCGTACGATCATCGCTTGAATCGCCTCCTTCGGCGGGCTGCAGCTCTTGCTTTGCTGGCCGGTTCCTTTGTGCTGGCGTTCTTGGTCATTCGCCATCAGCCGCGCGTCGAGCACGAGATTCGGATCATCGGGCCGCTTGCCTATCCGCTGGCCATCGCGATCTTTGCGGTCGTCGCATCGGCGCCATTTTCCGTCACGGACGCGCTGGCAATCATGAACGGCGCCATCTTCGGACCGATCGAGGGGACGATCGTCGACACGGTTGGACTGGTTCTCGCCGCGTTACTCGGGTATTGGGTCAACCTCCACGCGTCGAAACTCTTCAACCTGCAGGACTCACTGCACCGCCTTCCGGCGTGGGTGAAGCGCTTCCCCGTGGGCTCGCCGGCCTTCTTGCTGGCAGTGCGCGTAATTCCGGGATTCGGCGGAACGGTCGCGACCGCGACCGCCGCCACCTTTCGAGTACCGATTTGGGTCCACGTCTGGACGATGTGCGCGATCGCCGTTCCCATTTGCGCGCTGCTGACGGTCTTTGGGGACCGCGTTACCGTTGCCGTACACGGATATGAATGGCGGGCGCGCCGCTACGCGACCCACTATTGCTTGACGCACCGCTGCCTGCACTTCCGCTTCCGCCGGCGAGCCGTCGCCTCGCCGTCGCCGTCGCCGTGACGCCGATCGTTGCGGATCGAGCCGGTCTCGATGCGCTTTGCGCTCGCGTTCGCGATGCGGGGCGCGTTGCACTGGATACCGAGTTCCACGCCGAGCGCACCTACTCGGCGCGGCTCATGGTCGTGCAGCTCGCCTTCGACGACGGCGCCGTCATCGTCGACGCGCTTGCGCTGACCGACTTACGACAGCTCGTCTTAGCGCTCACTCAAACCACGGTCGTCGGCCACGCACTGTCGGCAGATTTGAAGATCTTCGCCGATCGCTACGCCCTGGTGCCGTCGCGCGTTTTCGATACGCAAATCGCGGCGTCGTTTCTCGGCTACGGCATGCAGATCTCGCTCGCCGACCTGGTGCGCAGCGTCTGCGGCGTACGCTTGCCCAAATCGCAAACCGTCAGCGACTGGTCGGCGCGCCCGTTCTCCGAACGGCAAATCGAATACCTCGTCGACGACGTCGTCCATCTGCTGCCGGTCTACGACACGCTGCTTCCGCGCCTGGAGCGCAAAGGGCGCTACGAATGGGTCTTTGAGGAGTGCGCGGAGCTCGGCGACATCGAGCGATATCGCATGGACGAGCGCCGCACCTATCTGCGCGTCCCCGGCGCGATGCGGATGAGCCGGCGGGAACTGGGCATTCTCAACGAGCTCGTAAAGCTGCGCGACGCGGTCGCGCGCGAACGTGACCTCCCGGTGCGGTACGTGCTCCCCGATGACGTCATGGCCGGGCTTGCGGCGACAAAGCCCACGAAGACCGATGATTTTGCCCAACTCCGCCGGTTTGACGGCGGGATGAAGCGGCAGCTTGGCCCTTCGATTCTTGCGGCTGTAGCTCGCGGTCAGGCACTCTCCGAAGACGAGCTCCCGCAACGCCCGGTGCGCCCGGCGGCGCCGTCGCGCGATGCGCTCGTTTCGCTGCTTGGCGCGGCGATCGCGGAAATAGCACGCGAGGCCGAGCTGCCCTCCAGCCTGCTGGTGCCGCGGGCGGCGCTCGAGCGGTTGGCGCGCGAGATTCCCCTGGACCGCGAGAGTTTCGAGCGCGTCTTGGCACTGCAGCCGTGGCGGCTGGGACTCGTCGCCGAACCGCTCTGGCGGATGCTCCACGGCGAAGCGGTGCTGAGGATCGAAGGCTACGCCGACGGGGATCCGAAAGTACAGTTGCTCGATGAACCCTCATCCCAATAGCTTTGGCGCGCTCGATTCGCTGCGCGCCGGCGATCGTTCGTATGCCTATTTCCGGCTCGATGCGCTGGAGCGCGGGGGAATAGGAAAACTTTCACGCCTTCCCTTCTCGCTCAAGATTTTGCTCGAGAACTTACTGCGCTGCGAGGACGGGCGCGCCGTCAAGCGTGACGATATCGAAGCGCTCGGGCGCTACGACGGCCGTGGCGGCCGAGAACGCGAGATCGCCTTCACTCCGGCTCGTGTCCTGCTTCAGGATTTCACCGGCGTTCCGTGCGTCGTCGATCTGGCGGCGATGCGCGACGCAATGGCCGAGATCGGCGGCGACGCTCGCGTCATCAATCCGCTGCAGCCGGTCGAACTGGTGATCGATCACTCGGTGCAAGTCGACTACTTTGCGAACGCCGGTGCGCTGGCGAAGAACACCGAGCTGGAGTTCGAGCGCAATCGGGAACGCTACGCATTCTTGAAATGGGGACAATCCGCGCTGCAAGATTTTCGCGTCGTCCCCCCGGGAACCGGGATCGTTCATCAAGTCAACATCGAGTATCTCGCGCGCGTGGTCTTCGGCGGCGCTGGTGGGGCGCCGATGGCCTATCCCGACACCGCGGTTGGGACCGATTCGCATACGACGATGGTCAACGGCCTAGGCGTGCTGGCGTGGGGCGTCGGCGGGATCGAGGCCGAAGCGGCGATGCTCGGCCAGCCGGTGACGATGCTGATTCCCGAAGTAATCGGCTTCCGGTTGGACGGAGCGTTGCGCGAAGGCGTGACCGCGACCGATTTGGTGCTGACCGTCGCGCAGATGCTGCGCCACAAAGGCGTCGTTGGGAAGTTCGTCGAGTTTTACGGCCAGGGACTCTCGGCGCTGCCCGTCGTCGATAGGACGACGATCAGCAATATGTCGCCCGAGTTCGGTTCGACGGTGGCGATCTTTCCGATCGACGGGCGCACGCTCGAATATCTTCGCCTAACCGGTCGTCCGCAAGAGCAGATCGCCTTGGTCGAAGCCTATGCCAAAGCGCAAGGGCTCTTTCGAACCGATGCGTCGCCCGATCCCGAGTTTGCCGACACGCTTGCGCTCGATCTCGGCAGCGTCGAGCCGAGCCTTGCGGGCCCCAGCCGTCCGCAAGACCGCGTCGCGCTGCGCGACGTCAAGAACTCGTTTCAAAGCGCGATGGAGAGCTGGACGGCGGCGCGCGACCGCGCCAACGGAGCGGTGGCGCGCTTCGAGGACGAAGGCGGCGGCGGAACGGCGACGATCGCACAGACCGCTGAATCCGAGCTTTATGACGGCGCCGTCGTCATCGCTGCGATCACCAGCTGCACGAACACCTCGAATCCATCGGTACTGGTCGGCGCGGGGCTGCTCGCGCGCAATGCCGTCGAGCGCGGTCTTCGCACGCAGCCGTGGGTCAAGACGTCGCTCGCGCCCGGCTCCAAAGTCGTCACCGATTATTTGAAGAAGGCCGGCCTGCGCGAATATCTGGATCGGCTCGGCTTCAACCTCGTCGGGTATGGCTGCACCACCTGCATCGGCAACTCCGGACCGCTCTCCTCCGACGTCGCCGAAGCGGTTGCCGATCGGGATCTGATCGTCGCGGCGGTGCTTTCGGGAAATCGCAACTTCGAAGGACGCATCCACCCGCAGGTTCGCGCGAACTACTTGGCCTCGCCGCCGTTGGTCGTCGCCTACGCCCTGACGGGACGGATGGACGTCGACTTAACCAGCGAGCCGTTGGGGATCGGCAGCGACGGTCGTCCGGTCTACCTCGCGGAGATTTGGCCGAGTAACGACGAGATCGCCAAAACGATGGCCGCGTGCATCGGCGAGGAGATGTTCGAGCGCGAGTACGCTCACGTGTTCGATGGCGACGAGAACTGGCGCGGCCTCAATGTTGCGACCAGCGAGCGTTACGCCTGGGATGCGAAATCGGAGTACGTCAAGAAGCCGCCGTACTTCGACGGCATGCCGGAGCGCCCAGCGCCGCTGCAAGACGTGCACGGAGCCCGCGCGATTGCCGTGCTCGGCGACTCGGTGACGACCGACCATATCTCACCGGCGGGCAGCATTTCGAAGAGCAGCCCGGCGGCGAAGTACCTGATGGAGCACGGAATCGAGCCGGGGGACTTCAACTCCTATGGCGCGCGGCGCGGCAATCACGAGGTGATGATGCGGGGAACCTTCGCGAACATTCGCCTGCGCAATGCGCTCGCTCCGGGAACTGAGGGCGGGGTTACCCGCTACCTGCCGACCGGCGAAACGATGTCGATCTTCGACGCGGCGATGAAATACAAGGCCGGCGGTACGCCGCTGATCGTGCTCGCCGGCAAAGAGTACGGCTCGGGATCGTCACGCGATTGGGCGGCGAAAGGACCCTATCTGCTCGGAATCAAGGCGGTGATCGCCGATTCCTTCGAGCGCATTCACCGCAGCAACTTGATCGGGATGGGCGTCCTGCCCCTCGAGTACGTCGATGGTGCGGATCGCTCGACCTACGGTCTGACCGGCGAAGAACTCTTCGACATCACCGGCATAGCGGCGAGCCTCGAGCCGCGGATGCGCGCGCGCGTCAAAGCTACCGACGTGCAGAGCGGCCGATCGATCGAGTTCAACGTACGGGTTCGCATCGACACGCCGAACGAAGCCCAATACTACCGGCACGGCGGAATCTTGCAGTACGTTCTGCGTCAGCTGCGATCAGGTTCCCGAGAGGTCGACTCGGCCTAACTTATTGGTAGAGGTTTCGACGAACCACATGTTGCCGTCGGGCCCCTGCACGATCGCGGTCGGTCCCGAGGTCGAGCTGATATTGGAGTACTCGGCGATCTTACCGCGCATCGTGATTCGGCCGATCTTCGCGCCGTAGTAAGCGTAATTGCCCTCGTACTCGGTAAACCACATCGCGCCGTCGGGACCGGCGGCGATGCCGACGGGCTGTTCGCCTTCGGAGATGCCGGTCGAATATTCGGTGACGCTTCCCTCCGTGGTAATGCGCCCAATGCGCCCGCCGCTCATCTCGGTGAACCAAAGCGCGCCGTCGGGCCCGGGAGCGATCGAAGTAAGGCCGGCGCCGGCCGAAATTCCGGCCGTGTATTCCGTGATCTTCCCAACCGTCGTGATGCGCCCGATCGCATTTCCACTCTTCTTGGTAAACCAGAGCGCGCCGTCGGGCCCGACGGTGATGTCCTCGACGCCGAGGTCATCCAAGTAGGTCGCCTGCCGGGCACCCGTGGCATAGATCGTGATCTTGCCTTTGGTGGTGATTCGCCCGACGGAGTCGCCCTCGGCGAACCAGAGTGCACCGTCAGGACCGGCGACGATGTCGGAGAGATCGCTGTTCGCGACGTTATACTTTTTCATTTTCCCGTGCGCGAATCGGACGATCACACCATCGGCCCAGTCCGTAAGCCAATAAGCGCCGTCGGATCCCTGGGCGATGCCTTCGAACGCCGGGCTCGCGGAGTTGTAGTAATAATACGTGCCGGTTCGCTTCGCGGAAGTCGACACGCGCACCACCGCACTCTCGCCGTAATCCTGATCGACGTCGTCGGCGATCCAAAGCTGACCGTCCGACCCGACGGTCAAGGCCGTCGGGAAGTAATACGAACTGCTGCCGGGAAGATCGGAGAACTCTTCGATCTTGACGTGCTTGACGGCCGGTAGAACGCCGGCCGCCGGCGAGGGCAAGCTGCCGGACTGGAAGCAGCCGCACATCACCGCCAAAAGCGCGCCAGCCACGACGATCCGATTCATGGTCAGACTCTCCTGTTCATCATATGCGCACACGTCCCATCCGATCGGTAGCGCTCTCTACAAACCACATGTCGCCTTTTGGCCCTTGCACGATGCTGGTGGGCTCGGAGGTGGAATCGAATCCGGCGTATTCGGTAATCTTGCCGTCCATCGTGATGCGTCCGATCCTCGCGTTGCTCGGATACGAGTTCTGCAATTCGTACTCGGTGAACCACATCGCGTGATCCGGACCGGCTGCCAGGTCGATCGGGTGCTCCGACGGCGTGATCCCGCGCGAATACTCGGTCACCTTTCCCGAAGTCGTGATGCGGCCGATTCTGCCTCCCGCATACTCGGTAAACCAGAGCGCGCCGTCGGGCCCAGGCGCGATCGAGTAAGGTTCTGCGCCGCTCGAAATGCCTTTTGAGTATCCGCTGATCTTCCCTTTCGTCGTAACCCGGCCGATCTGATTGGCCGAGTATTCGGTGCACCACAGCGCGCCATCCGATCCCACGGCAATATCCAACGAAGGGCCCGCACCGTACGTCGTGATCTGGCCTTGGGTGGTAATGCGGCCGACCCCATCGCCATTGGTGCCGTTGGCAAACCACAGAGCCTTATCGGGGCCGGCCACGATGCCGACCGGGTCGCTGTCGTGCAACGGAAAGCCGGTGAAGGTCCCGTCGGTCGTCAGCCTGAGGATCTGGTCGTTGTATTCATCGGTCAACCACAACGCGCCGTCGGAACCCGCCGCGATGTCGTTGAAGTATGAGCCTTCGCTCGTGATGCCGCCATAATAATAGGTGTTGACGAGCTTACCCGAAGTAGCCACGCGCGCAACGGCGGATTCGCCGACGTCTTGGTCGATGTTGTCGGTAACCCAGAGTGAGTTGTCGGGGCCGACGGTCACCGCGCTCGGGAAATAGTACGGGCCATACTGCGGCAGGTCGGAGAACTCTTTGATCTTGATGTGTTCGGCGGCAAAGTGAGACTCCGCGGGCACAGGTTGCACTACTCCTCCGCCGGCGGGCACGACGACGTTGCCGCCGGAGTTCGAGCAGCCGTGTAGTCCCGCGGCAAGCGCTGCCGATGCGACGAGGCTGAAAAGACGGCCGGTCTTCATAGCGCTAGATCCTCACGCGACCGGTACGATCCGCATCGGTCTCGACGAACCACATATTACCGTCCGGCGCTCCCACTATCGAGGTAGGATATGAGTTCGAGGCTAAGTTTTTGGCGTATTCGATAATCTTGCCATTCGTCGTGATTCGACCGATCTTCGCCTCGGTTCGATAGGAGTCGTGAGACTCCGATTCGGTAAACCACATCGCTCCGTCGGCTCCCGCGGCGAGATCGACCGGTGCTTCGCCTTGGGTGATCCCGTGCGAATACTCCGTGACCTTCCCTGCCATCGTGATCCGGCCGATGCTGCCGCCCGCCAGTTCGGTAAACCACATCGCGCCGTCGGGCCCCGGCGCAATCGAGTAAGGCTCCGAGCCCGAGGTAATGCCGTTTGAGTATTGGGTAATCTTTCCGTGGGTCGTGATTCGGCCGATCGCGCCGTCGAACTCCGTGAACCAAAGCGCTCCGTCGGGCCCCGCAGCAATATCTTCCACGTCGCCCTGCGCGCCGTACGTTTTGATTGCACCCTTCGTCGTGATTCTACCGATTACGGAGCCATTGGTGTTTTCGGTGAACCATAGCGCCTTATCGGGCCCGACGGTGATGCTTTGAGGGCTGGCGGTCAATGGAAAGCTCGTGAACGTGCCGTCGGTGGTCATGCGAAGAATTTGCGAGTTATAGGAATCGGTGATCCACAACGCGCCGTCGGGGCCCTCGGTGATGTCGGCAAACGAGGCGCCCTCACTCGTCACGCCCCCATAATAGTACGCCTTGATGAGTTTGCCGGACGTCGCGATGCGCGCAACCGCGCACTCGCCGAAATCCTGGTCGATGTCGTCCGTAACCCAAAGCGACCGCTCGGGACCTGCCGCGATTGCTGTGGGAACGTAGTATCCGCTGTACTCGGGCAGATCGGCGAACTCCGTAATCGTTACGCCCTCCTTGGCGGACTGCCCAGATTGCGGGAGATGCGATGGGAGACCGCCGGCGGGAACGACGCTACCCGAGTTCGAGCAACCCGCCGCACCGGCAGCGAGCGCAGCCAGCAGGGCGACGAAGGTAAATCTCATGCGAGTCATTGCTGCTCCTTTCTAGAGCGTGGCGCGGCCGGTGCTGTCCGTATATGTTTCGACGAACCACATGTTGCCGTCTGGCCCCGAAACAATATCGCCCGGCCCCGAACCGCCCGAAAGACCTTTCGAGTACTCGGTGATCTTGCCGCTCATCGTGATGCGCCCAATCTTCGACTCGCGTATCTGGTACGAATCGTAGCTCTCGTATTCGGTGAACCACATAGCGCCGTCGGGGCCGGCGGCGATGGCCTCGGGCTCTTCGGTCGGAGTAATTCCATGGGAGTATTCGGTGACTTTACCGCTGGTGGTGATGCGCCCGATGCGCCCGCCGGTCCCTTCGGTGAACCAGAGTGCGCCATCGGGCCCCGGGGCGATCCAGTAAGGGCCGGCTGCGCTGCTGATGCCGGTCGTGTACGTCGTGAGCTTTCCGGCGGTCGTGATACGCCCGATCGCGTTGCCGGTCAGCTCGGTAAACCACAACGCGCCGTCCGGACCCGCGGTAATGTCGATGTCGCCGTCGCCGGCGTCATAGGTGGTAACGGTGCCTTTCGTCGTGATGCGTCCGATTACGCTGTATTCGGTAAACCAGAGCGCCTTATCGGGGCCGACCGTAATTCCGATCGGAGCGGTCTGCACCGGATAGGTTGAAAACTTGCCGTCGGTCGTCATGCGCACGATCTGCCAGTTGTAATAGTCGGTAATCCACAGGGCGCCGTCGGGGCCCGCGGTGAGGTCGACGAATGAGGACCCTTCGGTTGACCGCCCTTGGTAGTAGAAGGTCTTTAGCCGCGTGCCCGACGTGTCGATTCGAGCGACCAAGTTTTCGCCGTAATCTTGATCGATTACGTCGGTCACCCAGAGCGAATGCTCCGGCCCTGAAGTGATGGCCGACGGCGAGTAGTCGTTGCTGTACTGTGGAAGGTCGAAAAACTCTTTGACCTTTACGCGTTCCTTTGCAAACGGCATCGGGAACGACGCGCGTTGCTGCGTAGCGGCACTTCCCGGCACGACCCCGGCCGGATTCGAGCAGCCCGCCGCGCCGGCGGCAAACGCCGCTAAGACAACGACGACAGTGAATCGCATAGCAATCATCTCGGAGGTCCTACTCTAGAGCATTACGCGGCCCAGCCGGTTGGTCGCAGTTTCGACGAACCACATGTTTTTGTCGGCGCCCGCACGACCGCAGTCGGGTGATCGGCGGATCGGGCTGCCGGGGTTGGAGCACGCGGTGACTGGACGGGTGGCTCTCATCGTGCGATCCCCCCTCAAGGGATAGGACCCTGGTTAACTTATTCTGCCATAGAAATATGAAAAAAGTATTATGGTCAACAAATTCTTTAATAGCTTAGCAAGCGAGCTAACATAGTTGACATACGTTGTCATATTGCCGTAGTTTGATCGAACTGTGAAGGCTGACCGGCTCGTCGCGCTCCTGCTGTTGCTCCAGTCGCGCCGCCAGTGCAGCGCGCGCGTGCTGGCGGACCACCTCGAAGTCTCCGAGCGCACGATCTACCGCGATGTCGATGCGCTCAGTGCGGCCGGCGTGCCGGTCTACGCGGAACGCGGCGCTGCCGGTGGAATTGCGCTCTCCGACGGCTACCGCCGAGCCCTGACCTTCTTCAGTGAAGATGAGGTCCGGGCGCTCTTTGCCTCGGGCGCGAGTCCACTCGCGGACCTCGGGCTCGAGCGGGGCCTGACGCGCGCGCTCGAAAAGTTGCGCGGCGCCCTCGCCGACGTCCATCAACGCGCCGCCGATAAATCGTGCTCGCGAATTCATCTCGATCAACGCCGATGGAACCAACCCGAGCCGCCGTTGGAACTGCTTGCGACGCTTCGCCGGGCGGTATGGGACGATCGCCGCCTTCGCATCCGGTACGAAGATCGCAATCGCAAGTCGTCGACGCGAAGCGTCGAGCCTTTGGGCCTGGTCTCGAAGGCGGGCGTGTGGTATCTCGTCGCTCGCTCCGAGGGTGGGCTGCGCAGTTTCCGCGTCGACCGTGTCGACAGCGCGCACGAGCTTGCCGAGCGTTTCGAGCGACCCGAGGATTTCGTTTTGGAGCGTTATTGGGCCGAGTCGTCGTCGCGCTTTGCCGAGGCGTCGCGCAGCGCCGACTGCGGCGTGACGTTCTGCGTCCCCAACGACGCCATCGACCGTATCACGTATTACTGGCCTGCCGAGATCATCGCGGAAGACTCTCGCGAAACGCGGGTGCGCGTCACGTTTGCGGGCCGCGAGGTCGCGCTCTTTCAAGCAATCGCGTGGGCCGACGTTGCGACGGTCGTCGAGCCCGCCGCGCTGCGCGACGAGATCGTCGCGCGAGCACGGCACGCACTGACGCGCTACGCTTTGCGCTGATGGATGATGAAGCCGTTTCCTTCAGGGTCTGACCCGAACGCCATAAAACAGACGGGCGACTCCATCACGTCACTGAGCTTGAGCCCGCGTGCACGATAGTGTTCGATCGCCGCTTTGGCATCGTCGACCGCGAACATGACCGCGCCGCCGGTCTCGCCGTCTTCGGGTTTCCAAACGCCGAACGTCGAACCGTCGGGCAGGGTGAACTCGGCGCCGCGCCCTTGATCGTCGATCGCGGTGGGCTGCATGCCGAGAACGTCGCGGTAGAACGCGATCGCCGCTTGGGGGTCTTTTACGAGGTAGGCGCTGAGGTCGATTCCCTTGATCATTTAGCTCGTCTCCTTCATGATGCGTGCCATTTGGTAAGAGGATACCGCCAATATATGACACTTGCTGTCAACATTTCAGAAAACGCTACGACGTGCAGGGCCGGCGACCCGCCGGCATCGTAATGCTGGAATCCCGGAGGACTCTTGGAATGAAGTCTTGGACCATGGCAATTATCGCGCTAGTCGCGCTCTCGGCTGGATGCTCGAGCGGAGATATTCCGCCCCCACCGATTGGGACTCCGCAGGCCGGCGCCGGCCTTAGCCCGCCGCTTGCCGGCGCCCACAAGAAGGCGCAACACGTCTACTGGACGTTTTACGCGGGGAGAACTTACCCGGAAGTTCAGGGTGCGAAGATTCCGCTGGCTGCAAAGTCGAAGACGGTCAACGTCGGCGGTGACACGCAGAACGACTTGACCTACACCAGCGGCATGACCGTTGATAAGTCGGGGCATCTCTGGATTCTGTCCTTTGGTAAATACGGCGGCAACCCCGTCACCGCGCTCGTCTTCGACTTGCCGCTAAAGGCGTCGTCGTTACCGAAGTACAGTTTCGTTCTTTCCGGCACGGACGGCTCCGACGCTTTGGTTTTCGATCCGTCCGGAAACCTCTGGGCGAGCTCGCCCGGAAATAACGAAGTCTTGGAATACAGCGGCCCGTTTACGAAGAGCGGAAGCCTCAGCCCCGCGCTAACGTTGGATGGCGGAGGGTATCAGCCGTACGGTGTCGCCTTCGACAAGTCGGCAAATTTATACATCTCGATCTTCAACAGCACCGGGACGAATTCGATCGCCGTCGCGGCGCCGCCGTACAAGAGCGCCCCTTACTTCCTCGACGGGCTCACGTCGCCGGGATCGCTGACGTTCGATGCGGCCGGAAATCTCTACAGCTCGAGCAATGGATCGTCGGGAGCGGCCGTCGTACGTTACGACGCCGGTAACCTCAAGAAGGGGGCTAAGCCGAACGTCGTCGATCCGGCGGGTTTGCCTTCGAGCTCCTACATGTCGGCGTTTGCGTTTACGTCGACGGGCGACTTATATGTGGCTAACTGCGGTAACTCCGGCAGCGCCGGCATCGACGTCTATCCAACGAGCCGTCAGCACTTCAGCGCGAACCTCAAACCGTCGGTGCTTTACACCAATGCCGATATTCAGGGTGCCGGCTGCGCCTGGGGGATTGCGATCCGGTAGAGCGGCATCGCTATTCACTAAAGCATGACGCGGCGGAAGTCGGCGAGCAGCTCGGCGACGTAAACCAGGAAGCGCGCGGCGCCCGCGCCGTCGACGACGCGGTGGTCGTAGCTGACGCTGATCGGCAGCATCAGCCGCGGAACGAACTGCTTGCCGTCCCACACGGGTTTGGTTGCCGTGCGCGTCGCACCGAGGATCGCGACCTCGGGCGCGTTGACGATTTGGGTGAAGGCCGTGCCGCCGATGCCGCCGATCGACGAGATCGTGAAGCTGCCGCCCTGCATCTGCGCGAGCCCCAGTTTGCCCTCGCGCGCCTTCCCGGCGAGCTCGACGGCCTCGCGCGCGATCTCGATCAAACCCTTCTTATCGGCGTCGTTGATCACGGGTACGACCAGTCCCCCGGGCGTATCGGCCGCAAAGCCGATGTTGTAGTACTGCTTGAGAATTAGCTCGTCGCCGTCGAGCGAGGCGTTGAACTCGGGGAAGCGCTGCAGCGCCGCGACGCTGGCGCGAATCAGGAACGCGAGCATCGTGAGCTTGGGGCCGCCGGACTTTGCCTGTTCGGCGTTGACCTCGCTTCGCAGTTCTTCGATCGAGGTAACGTCGGCTTCGTCGTAGTTGGTGATGTGCGGAATAAGCACCCAGTTGCGATGCAGGTTCGGCCCCGAAAGCTTCTTGATGCGCGAGAGCGGCTTACGCTCCGTCGCACCGTATTGCGAGAAGTCGAGCTTCGGCCAGGGCGGAAGTCCGGCAAACGGCGTCGCGCCGCTGGCCGCAGTGACGCCGCCCTGCAGCGCACTCTTCACGAAGCCCTGCACGTCTTCGCGGGTGATGCGGCCGTTCGGGCCGGTGCCGCGCAGCTTTTGCAAATCGACGCCGAGTTCGCGCGCAAAGCGCCGAATTGACGGCCCGGCGTGGACCATGCCGTTACCCGACGGCGCCTGCGGCGCGGGTTGTGCCGGCGGAGCGGGCTGCGCTTGCGGTGCCGGCTGCGCTTGCGGCGCGGGCGCAGCCGCCTTTGGCGGCGCGGCGCCTTCGGAGAGTGCGAGCACCATGATCGGAACGCCCCGCGAGACTCGGTCGCCGACCTTTACCTTTACGTCTTGCACGACGCCCTCGGCCTCGGACGGCACTTCCATCGAAGCCTTTTCGCTTTCGAGCGTAATGAGCGAGTCGTTCTTCTTCACGCGGTCGCCGGGTTTGACGAGTACTTCGATGACCGGCACCTCTTTGAAATCGCCGATATCCGGAACGCGCACCTCGATCGTCTGCGCTTGCGCCGGCGCGGCGGGGGCAGGGGGCGCCGCCGGTGCCGCCGGAGCCTCTGGCGCCGCTGCAGGGGCATCCGAGCTCAACACTAGAATCGGCGCGCCCTGCGACACCTTGTCGCCGACCTTTACCTTCACGTCTTGCACGACGCCCTCGGCTTCAGAGGGCACTTCCATCGAAGCCTTTTCGCTTTCGAGCGTAATGAGCGAGTCGTTCTTCTTCACGCGATCGCCCGGCTTGACCAAGACTTCGATGACCGGTACCTCTTTGAAGTCGCCGATGTCGGGGACACGTACCTCGATGGTGGTGCTCATGCGCCGCTCTTCTACACCGTGATGGGATTGGGCTTGTCGGGATCGATTCCGTATTTTTCGATCGCTTTGCGGACGGTCGAAGACCCGACTGCCCCGTCCGCGGCGAGCGCCTGCAGCGCTGCTACCGTGACGAAGTGACGGTCGACTTCGAAAAAGCTGCGAAGCTTACGGCGAAAATCGCTGCGCCCGTAACCGTCGGTGCCGAGCGCGACGTAACGCCGGTCCATGAAGGGATGGATCTGCTCGGCGAAGGTGCGGATGTAGTCCGTCGCGGCGATACCGGGACCGAGCCGTCCGCGCAGCGACTGCTCGACGTACGATAGACGGGGCGCCTCCTCGGGATGGAGCATATTCCAGCGGCGCACGGCAACGCCGTCGCGCTGCAGCTGGTTGAAGCTGGGCACGCTCCAGACGTCGCTGCGAACGTTCCAGTCGCTCGCGAGCAGTTCGGCGGCGGCCTCCACTTCGCGCAGGATCGCACCGGAACCGAAGAGTTGCACGCACTGCGTTTTTTTCTCTTTCTTGCCGGCCGCGGTGCTCGAGTCGTGGAGAAGATACATTCCTCGCAAGATGCCCTCGCGCGCGTCGGGCGGCATCGCCGGATGACGGTAGTTCTCGTTGAGCAGTGTGATGTAGTAGTACACGTCTTCTTGATCGGTCAGCATGCGGCGCAGGCCGTCCTGAATGATCACCGCCACCTCGTACGCGTACGTCGGGTCGTAGCTGCAGCAGTTCGGAATGAACGACGCCGCAACTTGACTGCTGCCGTCTTCGTGCTGCAGACCCTCGCCGTTGAGCGTCGTGCGGCCCGAGGTTGCGCCCAACAGAAAGCCGCGCGTGCGGCTGTCGCCGGCGGCCCATGCCAGATCGCCGACCCGTTGGAACCCGAACATCGAATAGAAGATGTAGAACGGGATCATCGGCAGGTCGTGGTTGGAGTACGAGGTTCCCGCGGCGATCCACGACGAGATTGCGCCGGCCTCGTTGATGCCTTCCTGCAAAATCTGGCCGAGCTTATCCTCGCGATACCACATCAGCTGTTCGGCATCTTGCGGGTGGTAGAGCTGGCCGACCGACGAGTAAATCCCCAGCTGCCTGAACATGCCCTCCATGCCGAAGGTTCGCGATTCGTCGGCAACGATCGGCACGACGCGCGCCCCGATCTCCGGCTCGCGAGCCACGGCGTTGAGCACTCGCACGAAGGCCATCGTCGTCGAGACGCTGCGCTCGCCCGTGCTCTGAAGTTGCGCGTCGAAGGCCGACAGCTCGGGAACGGTTAGTGAGGCCGACCGGCGCCGCCGCCGTGGTACGCTGCCCAGCTCGGCAGTACGCTCGCGCAAGTACTGCATCTCCGGCGAATCCTCCGCCGGTTTGAAAAACGGGATTTTGTCGCCCGACATCTGCTCGTCGGTGATTGGCAGCGCGAAGCGATCCCGGAAGGTGCGCATGGCCTCCAGTTCCATCTTCTTGGCTTGATGCGCGATGTTCTGAGCCTCGCCGGCGTCGCCCATTCCGTACCCCTTGATCGTCTTTGCCAGGATGACGGTCGGCTCGCCGCGATGCTTGCACGCCGCTTCGTATGCCGCATAAACCTTGGTCGGGTCGTGTCCGCCGCGCTGCAGGGCCCAGATCTCGTCGTCACTCCAATCGGCGACCAGCGCCGCAGTCTCCGGATAGCGGCCAAAAAACTCGTCGCGGACGTACTTCCCGTTGCGTGATTTGAACGTTTGGTAGTCGCCGTCGACGCATTCGCTCATCAGCTGCACGAGCCGTCCGCTGGAGTCCGAGGCCAGCAACGGATCCCAACTGCGTCCCCAGATCACCTTGATGACGTTCCAGCCGTTCCCCTTGAAGATGCCCTCGAGCTCTTGAATGATCTTGCCGTTGCCGCGCACCGGGCCGTCGAGCCGCTGCAAGTTGGCGTTGACGACCCAGATCAGGTTGTCGAGCTTCTCCCGCCCGGCAAGGGAAATCGCGCCGAGCGACTCGGGCTCGTCCATCTCGCCGTCGCCGACGAAGGCCCAAACCTTGCGATCGCTCGTATTGGAGAGCGCGCGGTCGTGCAGATACCGCATAAAACGCGCCTGATAGATGGACATGATTGGGCCCAAGCCCATCGAGACGGTCGGGAACTGCCAAAAATCGGGCATCAGCCAGGGATGCGGGTACGACGAGAGCCCGTGCCCGTCGACCTCTTGCCGAAAATGCTCGAGCTGCTCCTCGGTGATGCGTCCTTCGAGGAAGGCGCGCGCGTAGACACCTGGCGAGGAATGGCCTTGGAAGAAGACCAGATCGCCGCCGAACGTTTCGCTGGGTGCGCGAAAGAAGTGATTGAAGCCGACGTCGTAGAGCGTCGCCGCCGAGGCAAAGCTGGCGACGTGGCCGCCGAGTTCGGAGCTAACCCTGTTTGCCCGGACCACGGTGGCCAGCGCGTTCCAGCGGACGTAGTGGCGCAGGCGCGCTTCGACCTCGCGGTCGCCGGGCATCGGCGCCTGTTTGTCGAGAGGGATCGTGTTGACGTACGGGGTCGTCAATCCAAGCGAGACGTGCGTACCGGCGCGCCGGGCCTCGTCGACGAGCGACGCGATCAGTTCGCGCGCGCGGCCCGGGCCTTCGACGGCGAGCACGCCCCGCATGGCCTCGAGCCACTCGCGAGTCTCTTGGGGATCGGGGTCCGGGGCGAAGCTGGTCATCGCTGCCGTCATTTCCGTCCGGCGCGCCCATCTCTTCCAAAGGCGGCCGTCTGCCTGGGAAGAACCGCGCTTCGGGCGTAAAGAGTCCGTGCGCGGGAGCTGAGTTAGGCTGAGAGGGCGGCCCCGAGCCGCCGACCGCACGTAACCTGATCGGGATAATGCCCGCGTAGGGAGGATGGAATGAAGGTTTATGTTGGGGGCAGCGACCCTTCGATTCGCGTTCCGCGCCGCGCGGTAACCCTGACCGACGGAACGGTGCACACGCTGTACGATACCAGCGGTCCGTACACCGATTCGGATTCGTCGCTCGACATCCACCGCGGACTCGAGCCGCTGCGCGAGCGATGGATTGCGGACCGTAACGATACGATCGAATTGGAAAGGCCGACTTCGCTCTATCGTCGCGGTCGCGAAGCGATGCCGGAGCTGGACGCCGTGCGCTTCGCGTCGCGTCGCTTACCGCGGCGAGCTAAGCCCGGCGGCAACGTGACGCAGATGCACTACGCTCGCCGCGGCGAGATCACGCCCGAGATGGAGTTCGTCGCGCTGCGCGAGAGCGTCGAGGCGGAGTTCGTTCGTGACGAAGTTGCGCGCGGGCGCGCGATTCTGCCCTCAAACGTCAACCACCCCGAGAGCGAGCCGATGATCATCGGGCGAAGCTTCTTGGTGAAGATCAACGCCAACATCGGCAACTCGGCCGTGAGCTCTTCGATCGAGGAAGAGGTCGAGAAGATGACGTGGGCGACGCGCTGGGGCGCCGACACCGTGATGGATCTTTCGACGGGCAAGAACATCCACGAAACGCGCGAGTGGATTCTACGCAACTCGCCGGTGCCGATCGGGACGGTTCCGATCTATCAAGCGCTCGAAAAAGTCGGCGGCAAGGCCGAGGAGCTGACGTGGGAACTCTTCCGCGATACGCTGATCGAGCAGGCCGAGCAGGGCGTCGACTATTTCACCATCCACGCCGGCGTGCTGCTGCGTTACGTGCCGCTCACTGCAAATCGCATCACCGGCATCGTCTCGCGCGGCGGCTCCATTCTGGCGAAGTGGTGCCTCGCGCACCATCGCGAGAACTTTCTTTACGAGCATTTCGAAGAGATTTGCGAGATCATGCAGGCGTACGACGTCGCCTTCTCACTTGGCGACGGGCTGCGACCGGGCTGCACCGCCGACGCGAACGACGCGGCGCAGTTCGCGGAGCTCGAGACGCTGGGCGAGCTGACCGACGTCGCGTGGAAGCACGACGTGCAAGTGATGATCGAGGGACCGGGCCACGTGCCGATGCACATGATCGAAGAGAACGTGCGCAAGCAGCTCGCCGTCTGCAAAGAGGCGCCGTTCTATACGCTCGGACCGCTCGTGACCGATATCGCTCCCGGCTACGATCACATCACGAGCGCCATAGGTGCGGCGATGATCGGCTGGTTTGGCACGGCAATGCTCTGCTACGTTACGCCCAAAGAACACCTCGGACTCCCCAACAAAAAAGACGTCAAGGACGGCGTGATCGCGTACAAGATCGCGGCCCACGCGGCCGATCTTGCGAAAGGGCATAAAGGTGCGGCGCATTGGGACGACGTGCTCTCAAAGGCGCGATTCGAGTTTCGCTGGCAAGATCAGTTCGATCTTTCGCTCGACCCCGAAACCGCGCGCGAGTTTCACGACGAGACGCTGCCGGCGCCCGGCGCGAAGATCGCGCACTTTTGCTCGATGTGCGGCCCGCACTTCTGCTCGATGAAGATCACGCAAGAGGTCCGCGAGTACGCGCAGCAAGGAATGGCCGAAAAATCGCGCGAGTTTATCGAATCGGGCGCCGAAGTCTACGTTCCGGTAGTGTGAAACCCTGCGCGGTATTCTTCGATCGCGACGAGACGATCGTGGTCGACGTTCCGTTCAACGGCGATCCGGAACGCGTCGAGCCGGCGCCGAATGCGCGCTCACTGCTCGATCGTCTACGCGAGGCCGGTCTTCCGCTGGCCGTCGTGAGCAATCAGAGCGGCATCGGTCGAGGACTTATCACGCGCGAAGCGGTCGATGCCGTGAACCGGCGTGTCGACGAGCTGCTCGGGCCCTTCGCGGGATTCTTCGTTTGCCCGCACGCTCCAGAGGACGAATGCGACTGCCGTAAACCCAAACCGAAACTGATTCTCGATGCGGCGCGAGCGCTGGGCGTGGATCCGGCCTGCTGCGTGGTCGTCGGCGATCGCGAGAGCGACGTCGAGGCGGCACGCAACGCCGGCGCAATTCCGTTACGCGTCGCGGGACCCGCCGGCTTGGCCGAGGCGGTCGAGAGTATCCTTTACTGGGTGGGGCCTTCGAGCCAATAGGCGAGGTCGGCGCCGCGGATTGGCGGCGTGACGGCATAGGCGTTCTCAGGAAGGCGGACGGTCTTCGAGAGCCGCTCCCACGTCTCGAGTACGCGCACGACGTAGTTTTGCGTCTCGTCAAACGGCGGGATGCCGCCGTACTCACTCACCGCTTTTGGACCGGCATTATACGCGGCGAAGACGAGGTCGTAGTGTTTGGTTCCAAAGCGTCCGACTAAGCCGCGAAGATAGCGTGCGGCGCCGGAGATGTTTTGCGCAGGGTCGTGGGGGTTGACGCCGAGCAGAGCTGCCGTCCCCGGCATCAGTTGCCCCAGTCCGATTGCGCCGGCGCGCGAAAGGGCATGGGTGTGCCAGCGAGACTCGACCGTAACGATGGCCACGAGCATGTTGGCATCGAGGCGCCAGCGGACGGCGTTGAGGAGCACCCGGCGCGCCAGATCGCGGCTCTGCCACCGCGGCAACTGAGGATTGATATGGTTCAAAACCCTGGCGTACACGGCGATTGCGACGGGTGTGGCGGGTACCGCTCGATTGGCCGCCTGCGCCGGTAGCACCAAAGACCCAACGGAAAAGCCGACCGCAGCCAGGAGGCTAAGGATGGTCCTGCGCATATGGGGCCGGTGGGTTCGCGCCGAGCTCTCGCCGTCCTTCTGTTCCTGTTCATTGTAATGTGTGGCCTGATCGCGTGGTCTCAGTGGTACGCAATTCACGTGAACGTTCCGAGGTATCAAGCGCAGCATCGGTCCGCACCCTTGCACTGATCGGGCGTGTCTTGATCTAGACGAAAGAAGGGTTTGGAGTTGATCGTTCCCCTGCTGCTTGCGGCGTCGCTTTACGCGGCAAATCCGGTCGCATCGCCTTTGCCGGCCTCGCCGCTGCCTCCGAGGCCGGAGGCCGCGGTCTCGCCGTCGCCCTCGCCGACGGCGTCGCCTGGGCCTCCGTTTGCAAACATGACCTGGCGCGAAATCGGTCCTGCGGGCGGCGGAGGACGAACGCCGGCGGTTGCCGGTTCGGCGACCGATCCCAAACTCTATTACATCGGCACCGCGGGCGGGGGAGTCTGGAAGTCGGCCAATGGCGGTCAAACGTGGGATCCCGTCTTCGACGATCAGGACGTCGCGGCGATTGGCGCGATCACGATCGATCCAACCGACAATCAAACGGTCTGGGCCGGAACGGGCGAGGGCAATCCGCGCAACGACGTGAGTTACGGCGACGGCGTTTATAAGACGACCGACGGCGGCAACCACTGGACGAATACCGGTCTGAAGGAGACGAAGTACATCACCCGGATTCTCGTGGATCCGCGCAACCATAACCACGTCCTCGTTGCGGCGCTGGGCGACGTTTTTAGCGATAACCCGCAGCGCGGAATCTACGTTACCGACGATGGCGGCAAAACGTGGAAACAGACGCTTTCCGTCGGGCCGCAGAGCGGCGCCTCCGACCTTGCGATGAACCCGCAGAATCCGAGTGTGCTCTACGCCGGTATCTGGAAGTTCCAGCGACGGCCCTGGACGTTCGTCAGCGGTGGCGATGAAGACGGCATCTACAAGTCGATTGATGGCGGCGCCACGTGGACGCAGCTCCAGGGACACGGTCTGCCGCCCAGTCCAATGGGGCGGATCGGCTTGGCGGTCGCGCCGAGCGACGGCAATCGCGTTTACGCGGTGATCGAATCAAAAGCGGGCGTGCTGTGGCGCTCCGACGACGCGGGCGCGAACTGGACGATGGTCAGCGATAACGCATCGGTCGACGCCCGTCCCTTCTACTTCACACACGTCGCGGTCGACCCAAAGAATGCCGACCGCGTCTACGCGGTTTCTTTTGAGCTGATGCTGAGCACGAATGCCGGCAAAACGTTCAAAGCGATCGCGCCGGCGGTGCACGTGGACTATCACGCAATATGGATCGCGCCAAACGATCCGGATCGCGTCATGACCGGCGAAGACGGCGGCTATGCCCTGACGCTCGACGGCGGCGCGAACTGGTTCTTCTCGGCCAACTTGCCGATCGGCCAAGTCTACCGCGTCGGACTCGGCAACGATAATCCGTATACGGTCTGCGCCGGCCTGCAAGACAACGGCGCTTGGTGCGGCCCTTCGAACTCGCTGGATCCGTCCGGCATTCAAAATAAGGCGTGGATCGCTTCGGCGGGCGGCGACGGCGAATGGAGCATTCCGGAACCCGACGATCCGAACTGGCTATGGTCGGACTCCGAGAACGGCTCGCTGACCGTCTACAATCGCGTGACGCAAGATCAGTGGTCGGCACAGCCGTACCTTCAGACGGGTAAAGAGTCGTGGGAACTCGCGACGAGTAAGTACCGGTTCAACTGGGAGTCGCCGATCGGTTTCGACCCGTGGCGCAAGAACGTCGGCTGGTACGGCGGCAACGTCCTTTTCGAGACGACCGATCGTGGAAGGTCTTGGCGCGCGATCAGTCCCGATCTCACGCGCAATCTCAAAGCGCACCAGCAGCCCGCGGGAGGTCCGATTACCAACGACGTTTCGGGCGCGGAGTACAGCGACACTATTCTCGACATCGAAGGCTCGACTAAAACCCGCGGCGAGATTTGGGTCGGCACCGACGACGGGCTCGTTCAGCTCACGCGCGACGGTGGAAAGCATTGGACGAACGTGACGCCGCCGGGCGCCCCGGAGTTCGCGCGCTTCGCGACGGTCGCACCCTCGACGCTCGTTGCGGGAACCACCTACGCCATCGCCGACGGGCACTATACCGGCGAGAACGCGCCATACGTTTACGTTACTCACGACTACGGCAGTCACTGGACGAAGATCGTCGCCGGCCTGCCCGCGGATCAATGGGCTCGCGCGATCCGGCCCGACATCCGCAATCGCAACATCGTCTACCTCGGCACGGAAGAGGGGATCTGGATTTCCTTCGACGGCGGAGCGACCTGGCAATCCTTCAAGAACGGCCTGCCGCCGGTTTCGGTGCACGACATTCGCTTGCAGCCGCAGTACGACGACCTCGTGATCGCGACGCACGGGCGCGACGTCTATATCATGGACGACATCGCCCCCGTGCAACAACTCATGGACGCGGTTGCTCAAAAAAGCCGGCTCTTTGCGCCGCAGGTCGCCTACGAATGGACGCTGCATCCCAACGACGACGGCGTCTACACGAACTTCGCGGCGGACAATCCGCCATACGGCGTGATGATCACCTTCTATCAGGCGCAGCCTCAGAAGGACGCTCCCAGAATCGACATCCTCGATAGCTTCGGCCGCGTGATTCGCACAATCTCCGGAACGCACAAAGTCGGAGGCAAGGACCGCCCCTACGTTCCGAACAAGGCCGGGTTGAATCGCTACACCTGGGATTTCAACGTCAATGGTCCGGTGAAATGGACCGGTGCGACCAACGACTTTTTCAATCCTCAGAGCGGGCCGGGAGTCGTGCCGGGGCTCTACTCGGTGCGGATGACGCTTTCAGGCCGGACGTACGTGCAGCGCTTCAAAGTCGAACCCGATCCGCGCTCGAAGTTCACCCAGGCCGAGTATCAGCGCGCCTTTGACGAGTCGATGCGCCAGCTCTCCCACGTGTCCCAGATCGACACGGTGCTCAATACGCTCGACGATCTGAAGAAGTCGATCGAAACCGCGCTCGCCGCCGCAAAGAAGGCGGACAACGCTGCGTTGACGGCCAAGCTCGAAGACGCGTCCAAGGCGCGGCAGACGCTCTTCGCCTCGCTCGCCGTGAACGTTCGAGGCGAAGGAACGGAGGACGAGACGGCCTTGCACGAAGACGTTCTCGGTGCGTACCAAAGCGCGCAAGGCCTCACGACGCCGGCCGTGGCGAACTTCATAACGCGAGTCGATGCCGACTACCGCAAGGGCATGGCGCGCTACAACACATTTGTGACCGGCGTGCTGCCGGGTGTCAACGCGGCGTTGACGCAAGCCGGCATGAAGCCGTTGCCGGCCGCCAAAGAAGTGGAGGCACTCTGATGCTCGTTTCGACGATACTCTTCGCGGCGGCCGCCTACGCGAATCTGTCGTGGCGTTCGATTGGACCGACGATTGCGGGCGGGCGCGTAGCCGCGGTGGCCGGAACGCCGCAGGACGATCAGCTCTACTATCTGGGAACGGCGGGGGGCGGGGTGTGGCGGTCGACCAACGGCGGCGCGACGTGGCAAGCCGTCTTTGAGAAGCAGGCCGTTTCGGCGATCGGCGCGGTCGCCATCGATCCGACCAACGAGCGCATCGTCTGGGCCGGGACCGGCGAAGCAAATCCGCGCAACGACGTGAGCTATGGCAATGGGCTTTATAAATCGAGCGACGGCGGGAAGACCTGGCGACGCGCCGGCTTAGCCGGCGTTTGGAGCATCTCACGAATCGCAATCGATCCGCGCGATCCGCGCCACATCGTCGTCGGCGCGTTCGGCGACCCGTTCAAAGATTCGACGAACCGAGGCGTCTACGTTACGTTCGACGGCGGAGAAAACTGGACAAAGTCGCTCTATCTCAGTCCGGCGAGCGGTGCGAGCGACGTTGCCATCAATCCGGTCGATCCAAAGATCGTCTACGCGGGCATGTGGCACTTTCGTCGCCTCCCGTGGACCTTCACCAGCGGCGGCCCCGACGGCGGCCTTTACAAGTCCGTCGATGGCGGCCGAACGTGGCGGAAGCTGAGCGGCCATGGCTTACCGCAGGGGTTCACCGGGCGAATCGGGCTGGCGATCGCACCCAGCCGCCCGAGCCGAGTCTACGCGCTCATCGAAGCGGCGGGTGGAATTTTGTGGCGCTCCGACGATGGGGGCGCGCGTTGGAGAATGACCAGCGACGACACGCTCGTCGATCAGCGTCCCTTCTACTTCACCCACATTGCCGTCGATCCGAAAAATTCCGACCACGTCTATGCGGTTTCGGAGATGCTTTCTGAGAGCAAGGACGGCGGGCGCAAGTTCAAGGAGATCGCTAAGGACGTTCACGTTGACTATCACGCGATCTGGATTGCACCCAACGATCCTAAGCGGATCATCACCGGCGAGGACGGCGGGTTCGCGCTGACGACCGACCTCGAACACTGGTCGTTTTCGAGGAATCTCACGATCGGGCAGATCTATCACGTCGGCCTCTCCAATGAAAATCCGTATCTCGTCTGCGCGGCTTTCCAAGATAACAACGGCTTTTGCGGTCCGTCGAACTCGCTCGACGACGAAGGCATTCTCAATCGTCATTGGATCAACGTCGTCGGGGGCGACGGCATGTGGACGGTGCCCGACCCGATCGATCCGAACTACATCTGGGCAGATTTGGAGGATGGTGCGGTCACCCTCTACGACCGGAGGACCGGCGTCAGCCGATTCATCCGTCCGTACGATTCGTTTCCCGGAAGCTTTCTCGGGCCGTTCGATTTGAGCAAGGCGGCATACCGCTTCAACTGGGATTCGCCGATCGCGTTCGCTCCTTGGGACGGGCACGTCGCGTGGTTCGGTGGAAACGTCGTTTTCCAAACGACCGATCGCGGCGAAACCTGGCGGCCGATCAGCCCCGACCTCACGCGCAACATTACCGAGCACCAGTTGCCCTCCGGCGGACCGTTGGCGAAGGACGTCTCGGGCGCCGAGTACTCCGACACGATTCTCTACATCGAAGGCTCTTCGATAGACCAAGGCGAGATCTGGGTTGGAACCGACGACGGCTACGTGCAGCTGACGCGCGACGGCGGGTCGCACTGGCAAAACGTAACCCCGCCCGGAGCGCCGCAGTTCGCGCGCTTCGAGACGGTGGCGCCGTCGCCGCTGGTTGCCGGAACGGCCTATGCGGTCGCGGATAACCATCGCATGGGAGATTACGTCCCGTACGTCTACGTCACGCGCGATTACGGCACGCACTGGACGAAAATTGATGGCGGGCTGCCGCGGGACCAGTACGCGCGCACGATCCGTCCCGATACGCGCAATCCCTATATGCTCTATGCGGGAACCGAAAACGGCCTCTGGATTTCCCTCGACAACGGAGCCCATTGGCAGGATTTCCGAATCAACCTGCCCGCGGTGTCGGTGCGCGACATCCGCATCCAACCCCAGTTCAACGACCTGGTCATCGCGACGCACGGGCGCGACGCGTGGATTCTCGACGACCTCGACTCCATCCAGCAGCTCGGCAACGCTCAGCGCGCCGGCGCCATGCTCTACGCACCGCGCGTCGCTTACGAGTATCGTTACCACTCCAACGATCCGGGAATCTACACGCAGTTCGCCGGCGACAATCCGCCATCTGGCGCGATCCTCGATTTCTATCAGACCGCGCCGCAGAAGAAACCAGCGTCGCTGCAGGTTCTCGACGCAAGCGGGCGCGTGATTCGCACCGTCAGCGGTACCCATAAAGTCAAGGGAAAAGAAGAGCCCTACGTTCCGAATAAGGCAGGCATCAACCGGTACGTTTGGGATTTCACCGAGGACGCTCCCACGAAGTGGCACGGCGCCGCGCGCGAGGAGTATCAAGGGCCGAAGACCGGACCGGCCGTCGTTCCCGGAACCTATACGATTCGCTTGGCGCTGGGCGGCCAGACGTTGACGCAAACGGCAACCGTGAAGCCCGATCCGCGCCTCGATTGGTCGCAAGACCAGTACGAGTCCGGCTACGCCTTTGCCCGTAAGTATTCGACGATTTATGGAAAGATCGACGAGGTTCTCAATAATCTCGACGCGATCAAGAAGTCGCTCGCGCGCGTCGCGGGTTCGGCGAAGAACGACGCGTCGATTACCAGCCAGGTTGCCGCCGCGCAGCAAAGCTGGAGTGCGGTCTTCGCGGCGTTTACCGCCGACTACAAGAACGACGAGGACTCGATTCAGCGGTCGGGTTCGCTGCGCGAATCGATTCCGCGCACCGGCTTCGGTGGCCCGCAGCTTCCGCCGACGGCCGAGCAGCTCGATTACGCGAAGCGTTTCGATACTGCCTACGCCGCGGCCGTCGCGCAGTACAACGACTACGTCGGGCTGCTCTCGCCGCTGCAGACGGCCTTGAAGACCGCCGGGATCAAACCGCTCGACGGCGCAACGCCCGTGTCACCGTAACACTTTCGGGAAGAGACGCTTCAGGAACGTTTCGTGGCGGAACGACGCGCTAGCGCCGAAGTGTACGACCGTCAAATCGAGCGACGGGATTACATAGAGCGCTTGGCCCGCCGAGCCGCTCGCGTAGACCAGATCCTCCGGCGCGTGGGGCGGGCGCAGCCACCAACCCAGGCCGTAGCGCGCGTTAGCGGAGGACCCTTGGAAGCACGGCGCGAGGCGCTCGCGCTCGTTGGCGATGGAGCGTCCGTATGCCAGCCAGTCCGCCGCGCGGAGCGATGCGCCGGTTGGCAGCGGATGCGTTCCGTCCTTTAGGCTGCGCCAGCTCGCCACGCGTACGCCGGCCGGGTCGAGAACGCGTGCGCGGAGGTAATCCTGCGGCGTCAGCTTGCGAACGGCAAGCTTGCGCGCGAGCACGGCCCCGAAGATTTGCAACGGGATGCCGCCGTAGGTAAAACGCGTGCCCGGCTCGTCTTTTAACGGTGTAGCGAGGGCGCGTTCGTACTCCGGGACCGCGGCGCCCAAGCCGCCAAAACCGAACCCGGCGGTGAGCGAGAGCAGCATCCGTAAGGTGACGCGACGCTTCCACGGATCGTCATGCCAGTCCGGGAATGTCGCGGCGACGGGCTCGTCGAGTTCGAGCAATCCATCGTCGCGAGCGCAGAGCGCCGCGGGACCCCAAAAGCTCTTCGTTCCGCTGTAGAGCGGATGCGGTTTGTTCGCGTCAAAGCCGTCGCCATACTCTTGCGCGACGATCTCGTTGCCGACTGCAATGACCAGCGCGTGCAACGCGTGCGTTCGCGCGTAGGCAATCGCCGCGGGGATCTCGATCTGGAGCGCCATTGGAGGAGCGTTCGGACGCCGCTCGCAAAAGCGCCTGCATGAGAGCGTACGTTTTGCTCGTCGCGTCGATCGCGGCCCTGGGCGGACTGCTTTTCGGCTACGACACCGGCGTGATCTCCGGCGCGATCCTCTTTATCGGCAAGCAGTTCGCGCTCGACGACCGGCTGCAGGCCTTCACGATTAGCGTCGTCTTGATCGGCTGCATCGCGGGATCGGCCGTCGCCGGATCGGTTGCCGACCGCATCGGCCGGCGCCCGACGCTCTTTGGGGCGGGCGTCGTCTTCTTGCTCGGCGCGCTGCTCTCGGCGTTGGCGCCCAACGAAGCGGCGCTGCTCTGCGGCCGTTTCGTCGTCGGCATCGGCATCGGTTTCAGCTCCGTCGTCGCTCCGCTCTACATTTCCGAAGTCTCGCCCGCCCCGACGCGCGGTGCGCTGGTTTCGCTCTACCAGTTTGCGATCACGATCGGCATTCTCGCGGCGTACATCGTCGACTACGTGCTCGCGGGGGGCGGCCAGTGGCGCTGGATGCTGGGCCTCGCCGTCGTTCCGTCGCTCATCTTGATGGGCGGAATGCTTCGCATGCCGGAAAGCCCGCGCTACCTTTTCAAAATCGGCCAACGCGAAGTGGCGCGCGAAGAGCTGGAGCGTATCTACGAGGACCGCGCCGCAAGCGACCTGGAAGAAGCCTCCATTGCGGCCAGTCTGACCGTCAAAAGCGGCGGCCTGCGCGCGCTATTGAGCCCGGCGATTCGGCCGGCGCTCCTCGTCGGCGTCGTGCTTGCGGTCTTGCAACAGATCACCGGCATCAACTCCGTCATCTATTACGGACCGAGGATATTTGAAATGGCGGGCGTCGGATCCGCGGCGGCCTCGATCTTGGCGCAATCGCTGGTGGGTGCGGTAAACTGCGGGATGACGCTGGTTGCGATATTCTTCGTCGATCGCGTCGGCCGCAAGCCGCTGCTCTATGCCGGGCTATCGGGCATGTTCGTGGCGCTGACGGTGATGGCGTACGCCTTCTCGCAGCCGCACCTTTCGGGTTCGCTCGGCACGATCGCGCTCGTCAGCATGATGGTCTACGTGGGATGCTTTGCGTTTAGCTTCGGTCCCATCCTTTGGCTGCTGATCTCCGAGATTTTTCCCCTTCCGGTTCGCGGCGCTGGAATGTCGGTTTCTACGCTGGCCAACTGGGTGGGAAACTTTGCGGTGTCGCAGTCCTTTCTGGGCATGGTCGAGCGTCTGGGAAGCCCGGCGACGTTTGGAGCCTATGCGGTTCTCTGCATCGTGACGATCCTCTTCGTGCGCACGATGGTCCCCGAAACGAAGCAAGAGCTGCTGGAACAAGTTCGCGTTGGCGCAGCTTAGCGTCGTAATCCCGGTCTACGACAACTGGTGGCTCACCGCGCGGTGCTTGAGCGAGTTGGCCCGGCTGCATCGATCCGGTTGCGCGCCTTTCGAAACCATTGTGGTCGACAACGCCTCGACCGACGAGACGCCGGAGGCGATTGCCGCTTTTCCGTGGGTGCGCTATCTGCGCCATGAGACGAATCGCAACTTCGCCGGAGCTTGTAACGCGGGCGCTCGTGCGGCTGGAGCGCCGCTGGTGCTCTTTCTCAACAACGATGCCTATCCGCTCGGCGACGCGCTGACGCCGCTCGTGGCCGCCTTCGAGCGGCCCGAGGTGACCGTCGCGGGCGGGGCGCTCTTCTTCGAGGACGGCGCGACTCAGGCGGCAGGGCTCGTCCTGCTGCGCAACGCGCACTGGCACTATTCTTGTCGCAATCTGCCTTCATCGCTCGACGGCGTCACCACGTCGCGCGATGCGCTGGGCGTCTCCGGCGCGGCGATGGCGGTCCGCACGCAGTGGTTCCTCGACAGCGGCGGATTCGACGAGTCGTTCGTCAACGGCTTCGAGGACGTCGACCTTTGCCTGCGGGCGCGCGAGCGAGGCGATGCGATCTCGTATGTCGCCGAGGCTCGTTTCGCGCACTACGAAGGCGCTTCAGCGGGCCGATTCGACCGGGAACGCGAGAACGAGGGGCGTTTCTATCAACGCTGGATGCGCCGCCTGGGGTCGCTGCCGCGAACGCAGCGCGGCGAAGTCGGAGCGATCACGATGCGGGAAAACGCGCGCGAAGACCCGCTGATCGCCGCCGCGCGCGAGGATCTGGTTTCAGCGTTGCGCTCCTTCGGCCATCCCGTAGTGCGTGGTCCGCTGCATCGCCGGCGTTGGTTCGACCGGCGATTTCGTCAGGCCGCTTCGATCGAGTGGTTTTCGCGTGAAGTTTCGCAGCCGGGAATCGCGATCGAGCGTCGCGCCGGCGCCTTCCCTTCGATTCGCACGCTCGGCGCCATCGGCATCGTGGTTCCGTGGCTTCCATGCGCGGCGCCGGAGCGCGCCACGGTCTGCACCGTTGCGCGTTCGAGCGATCCCACGTGCATCACCGTCGGACTCGCCGGCCTGGCGGAAGACGTTCGCGATTTAGACTTGGGCTATCCGGTCGTGCGGGTAACACCGGAGATGTTGCTCGGCGGCGGAGAGCGGGTGCCAGTAGCCTGCGTCGTTCACGGCGGGCTAACCGACGACGCCGCGTTCGGCAACGTGCTGCTGGCGCAGGCCGGAGTTCCGGCCATCGTGCTTCCCACCGACGGATTGCGGGCGATCTTCGCTTCCGACGTAGCGCTTTTCGCGCAGCGATCGGAGTTACTGCAAGCAACTGCGCGCTTCGTCAACGGCGCGACCCTCAGGGAGTGGTACGGGCGCCTCGTGGCGGCCGATTCGCGACGGCGGTTCTCGCCCCGCCGCAGCGCAATCCGCGTCGTGGATTTGCTCTGTGCGGCTCGCTTCGGTTTGGAGCGGCCGGCCACGGCGCGCGCCAATACCCCGCTTTAATCGATCGCACCGTAACCGCCGCCGCCCGGCGTTTGAATCGTCAGAACGTCTCCAGGTATCAACGGCAGGCTCGTCTTTGCGGCAATTCGCGTTTCGGCTCCATCGCGCGTTAACGTATGGCGCCCGCAAGCGCCCGGCTTTCCGCCGTCCTCGCCCGGCGGCGGCAGAGTATGGCGATCCGCCAGAAGCGTTGCCTGCGCGGCGCCTTCGGTGAGTTCTATGGATCGGATCAAACCGTGGCCGCCGCGGTGCCGCCCCGCACCGCCGGTGCCTTCCGCGATTTCGTAGCGCGCGACGCGCAGCGGATATTCGCGTTCGATCGCTTCAATTGGTGTGTTGAGCGTATTGGTCATATGGCAATGGATGGCGTCGATGCCGTCGCCGTTCGTACGGCCACCCGAACCGCAGCCGTTCGTCTCGTAGAAGCTCCACGTTCGTCCGTCGGGTCGCGTTCCGCCCAGCATGACGTTGCTCATCGTGCCGCCGCTGCAGGCCGGAACGCGTTCGGGAACGGCGCAAGCCAACGCACGCAAGACGACCTCGGCGTTGCGCGTGCTGGTTTCGACGTTTCCACCCGAGACCGGTGCCGGGCGCCGCGGATTGAGCATGGTGCCTTCGGGTACGCGCACTTCGACCGGGCGAAAACAGCCTTCGTTCATCGGAATCGTGGAGTCGATGACGGCGCGCAGCGCGTAGTGGACGCCGGAGAGCGTCACGCCGAACACGGCATTGAGCGGAGCGGCAAGCTGTGCGGAAGTCCCCGCGTAATCGAGTAATGCGCTGCCGTTACGCAGCTCCAGACGCAGGGCGATGACGATGCTCGGCTCGCCGTCGCGATCTTCCAGGTAATCGGTCGCGTTGAAAACGCCGTCGCCGATCCTGCGAATCGCCGCGCGCATCGCGCGCTCGCTGCCGTCGAGTGCGCGCGCGACGGCATCGTCGAACGCCTGCGCGCCGTAGCGGCTCAAAAGCTCGAGGAGGCGACGTTCGCCCGTGTAGTTGCCGGCGATCTGCGCCCGAAGGTCCCCGCTGCAGGCATCGGGCGTTCTCGAGTTCGCGCGGAAGAGCGCGACCGTTTCCGCAACGACGCGATCCTCGCGCATCAAACGCATCGGCGGAACGACGACGCCTTCGGCAAAGAGGTCGGGCGCATCGGCAGGCATCGAACCCGGAACCGCACCGCCCACGTCGGCGTGATGCGCCTTATTGGCGGCAAACCCGGCCAACTGACCGCGATCGAAGATCGGGCGCAGCAGCGTGACGTCGTTGAGATGCGTTCCTGTAACGTAGGGATCGTTCGCAACCCACATCTCGCCCTCGAGAACGCCGCCGTGCTCGCGCCCGATGATCTCGAGCATCCGTTTGAGTCCCCACGGCAGCGAGCCAAGGTGCACGGGAATGTGCTCGGCTTGCGCGATCAAGCGGCCATGACGGTCGAAGAGCGCGCAGGAGTGGTCGAGGCGTTCTTTGATATTCGGCGAGTAGGCGCTGTTGCGCACGGCAAGGCCCATCTCTTCGCTCGCATACACGAGTGCTGCATTGACGATTTCGGCGGCGATTGGATCGATCACGCC
>Ga0209167_10000231_pt1 | contig 50656 bp, 46 predicted proteins | sample Coa_R1_9_FD_187154 | JGI IMG/M metagenome (GOLD analysis project Ga0209167, IMG submission 187154) | Surface soil microbial communities from Centralia Pennsylvania, which are recovering from an underground coalmine fire - Coalmine... | ecosystem: Environmental > Terrestrial > Soil >...
ATCAGCTCGCCGCATTCGCGCCGCGCCGCGTCCTGCATCGCGGCGGCTTCGGCAGCTTCCTTGCGCAGCAGCCCGAAGAAGTAGCCGAAACCGATCGCGTCGAAGGTGCGATCGCACAAATCCTCGATCATCCGCGTCCGCGCGCGCTCGTAAGCGTCCTTCGGATAGACCGGCGGATCAGGATAAACCTGTTCGAGAAATTCACAGATGATCGTCGAGTCCGACAGGGTCTGTCCATTATCGAGGATCAGCACCGGCACCTCGGCGCGGCGGCTCGCGGCGCGCAGATCCTCTTTGCGATCGAGCGAGTAGCATCGCTCGCACGGCTCGTAGGGCACGCCCTTGAAATCGAGCACGATCTGCACTTTGCGCGCGTACGGACTGGTGGCGAAGGTGAAGAGTTTGAGCATCGGATCATCCTCTCGCAGATACGCTTCTTTTAGCGCAAAGCTCAAACGATTGCACGGTCGCCGATGGCGCGAAAGGACGACGAAGTGTCAACATCACACAGGTCGTAGGGAATACAATCACGCCAAAGAGGGCGCAATCATGGGAATGCTGGTCAATGGTAAGTGGCACACCGATGAAACCTTCCCCACCAGCGCGCAAGGGCAGTTTGTCAGACGTGACGCCTCGCTGCGCAACTGGGTGACGCCCGACGGCGCGCCCGGCCCCTCGGGTGTTGGCGGCTTCGCGGCCGAACCTGGCCGCTATCATCTGTACGTTTCGCTCGCCTGTCCGTGGGCCCAGCGGACGCTGATTTTTCGCCAGCTCAAGCGGCTGGGCGACGTGATTTCGGTCTCGGTCGTCGATCCCCTCATGGGCGCCGACGGCTGGGCCTTCACCGCGCCCGAGGGTTCGCTCACGCGGAACTCGACGCCGGATCAGATCAATCATGCACAGTTTCTATATGAGCTGTACGTGAAGGCCGACGCGCAATACTCAGGCCGCGTCACGGTGCCAATCCTGTGGGACAAGCGCCAAGCGACGATCGTGAATAACGAGTCGTCGGAAATAATTCGAATGCTCAACAGCGCGTTTGACCGTTGGGGCGACTCGACGCTCGATCTCTATCCACTTGCGCTGCGCGCGCAGATTGATCAGGTCAACGCGCTCGTCTACGCCAACGTCAACAACGGGGTTTATCGATGCGGCTTTGCGACCACGCAGGCTGCATACGAAGAGGCCTTCGACATTCTGTTTTCGACGCTCGATGAACTGGAGGCTCGCCTCGCGCGTCAACGCTATCTGATCGGCGATCGCATCACGGAAGCTGATTGGCGGCTCTTCACCACGTTAGTGCGCTTCGACGCGGTTTATCATTACCACTTCAAGTGCAATCTGCGCCGGCTCTCGGACTATCCCAACCTATGGGGCTACGCGCGCGAGCTCTATCAATGGCCCGGCGTGGCGGCGACCGTGGATCTGGCGCAGATCAAGCGGCATTACTACTCGAGCCACTCGAGTATCAATCCAACCCGGATCGTCCCGAAGGGACCACCGGTCGATCTCAGCATGCCACACGATCGCGGGCGCCGGTACGCGTAACCAACACTATCCCGGTGACCGATCTCACGATCGGACTCTTGACGCAGCTCGCGGACTCGCCTGCTCGCTACGCGCGGCAGTCGCGCTCCGCTAGTGTTCAGCCGATCGGCAGCTTGGTCAGGACCGCGAGGGTCTCGTCCTCGACGATCTCCTTGATGCGCGGGATGAATTTCTGAAAATCCGGATCCGACAGCGCCTTTTCGACTGCGTTGGCGTCGGGCAACTCCCAGAGATCGACGACGGTGTTGAGCCGCCCAATGATGCCGGCGTAACTGCCGTGCAGCTTCCAGCCGTGCTTCCCGAGCATCGGGATGATGTCATTAAGCAGCGCGATGAAATCCTGCAGCTTACCGTGATGAAGCTTGACTGACGCGGTCATGTAAACCATGGAGCTATCCTCCAAGCGTCGGTTACCACGCCCTCGAAATCGCTGTCAAATGCGCCTTATGTGCGAATACTCTCCTGCTCCAGGCGATCGCTGAGGGTTTTCGCAATATTCAGGAAGATCTTCGCGCCGATGCGTGGGTAGCGTTTCTGCATGCGGCCGAGGAAACGCTCATTCACCACTAAGACTTCGACATCCTCAGTCGCGACGATGTCGGCCGTTCGCTCCTGATGGCGAAGCAGGCCCATCTCACCAAAGACATCTCCACGATTGACTTGCCGCACGACCCGCGACTGACCATTGGCGTTGACCCGCACCTCGGCCCGGCCGCCGATAAGCACGAACATCGCGTCGCCCGCTTCACCTTGGCGGACAATGGCCTGTCCGAGCGGAAAGGTTTTGAGCTCGCCCATCAGTGCAACAATTTTAGCCTGAGAAGCCCGCAGCCCATCGAAGAGCCCGATAGTCTTGTGAGGGTCTTTGCCCAACTTCAGGTAGAGAAGATCCCACAGAGTAATGATCCGTGTAGTAGCCAGCAGGGCCGGGAGCAGCACCAGATCATTCACGAGCGCAGTGAGCACTGTCAGGGCGGTAAGGAATCCAAAAGTCTGGATAGGCACGAAGTTCGAAAACAAGAACACCATGAAACCCAAGCCCAACGCTGTCGATGCGTAGATGATGGGCTTGCCGACCGTGGCGATCGTGCGCGCGATCGCCTTGTCCTGATCGTCGGTTGCGCGGGTTTCATCGCTGAGACGAGCGAGGTAGCGGATGGCGTCCTCGACCGCGATGCCGATCGCGATCGAGGCAATCACGCTGGTGCCAACGTTGAGCGGGATACCGGTAATGCCCATCACGCCAAAGAGCAGCAGGATCGCCAGAACATTGGGCAGTAGCGAAAGGAAGCCAACCTTGATCGATAGGAATAGGAGCCAAAGGACCACGAAAATCACGGCTATGGCAAAGGCGAGACTGATGATTTGGCCGCGCACAATGTCGTCGGTAGCGCCGTTGAGCAGAATCAGACTGCCGGTCGGGCGCACGCTCACTTCGGGGGGGAAATGCTCTTTGCCGTAACGCCTGATCGCCCGCGCGACCTGCATGATATCGCTCGAACTGTTGAGACGCGTGCGCACCAGAATCCGGGCGACTGTAGAATCCGGGCTGAGTACCGCGGCAAATGCACTCGCGGAGCCTTGCTGCTGGTTCAGGTACACCAACTGGGCGATTCCCGGGAACCGCTCGGGATGCTGCCAAAAGCCGGTCGATGGGTTGCCGATTGCGCCGCCGGCGGTCCCCGCTCCGGCCGCATTGTTTTGAATCGCCCGGTCGAGCAGTTCGCCGTAATCAACTATCGATAGCGTCTGGTCGACGCCCGGCATGACCGCCAAATAGTTTTGCAGCCCTTTGATCCGCTGAAAGAGCTCGAAAGTCATCGCGCCGCCCTTCTTGCCGCTCTCTACTATCACATCGAAATTCTGCGTGCCGCCGATTTTCTCGCCGATGATCTCATTCGCCTGCCGCACGGGTGAAGATTTTCTAAAATATTCGATGAAGTTCAAATCGGCGCGAATACGCGCTATCCCCCACAGGCAGGGAAAGACCAGCAACCCCGCCGCGATCATTATCGGAACGCGGTACTGACGATCAAAATTCCCAACCCGCACCAGCCAGGCGCTCAGCCGATTCGATTCCCTGAGGGCGATCGTGTGGCGTCGAAGAGGCAGGAGGACAAGGATCGCAGGCATCAGCGTGAGCATCACCGTAGTGAGACAGACGAAACCAATCGCGGCGTAGAGTCCGAGCGCCTGGATAGTCGCGATACGGCTGACGAGCAGGGTGGCGAAGCCGACGACGGTGGTAAAAGCGGCAACCGTGACCGGAACCGTGACGCGGGCCAGCGTCCGCAGGGCAATTTGCTCCGCACTTCCGCCCTTGTATACCTCGTCTTCATACTGCGCGATGACGTAAATCGAATAGGTACTGCCGATGACGATCAGCAGGGTCGGCAACACCAGGGTGCCGATCGTGATCGCGGCGCCGGTGAGCACCATGATGCCGAGCGTCCAGACGACTCCGCAGACGACTGACATCACGGGCAAAAGCACGCCGCGGAGGTTGCGGAAGCAGAGGCCCAGGATCACGATGATCACGGCCAGGCTGAGCGGGGTGAAAGTCCGCAGGTCCCGGCGCATCAGCCGCAATGAGTTGACCGTGATGTGCTCCGAGCCGGTGAGGTACAACCGCTCGGGGCCGCGTTCATGAGCAATGATCTCCTCGAGGCGGCCGTCCAACCGGCTCTGCGCGGCTTCATCGTTGCCGATCTCATCCTTGAAAAAGATCAGAATGGCTGCGCCTTTGCCGTCGCGTGAGACCACGTTCAAATAGATCGGCGTGCTTGCGACTTTACGTCGCAGCGCGTCAAGGGCGGCCGGGTCCGTTGGGATCTGTGGAATGAGCCGAGGAGGATTACCGAGATCAGCTATCGGATCGGGCACGTTGGTCAGACTTTGGACGCGTCCGACGCCGTCGAGTTGCTCGACCTCCGCGGTAATGCGTTTTATCTTTGCCAGCGTGGCGGGGGTGTAGACGTTATCGGCGACTAGCCCGATGACATCCATGTCTTCGCTGCCGAAACGCGCGCGCACTGCTTCGTAGTACTTCTTCTCAGGATCATTCCGGTCGTACAGATTATCGACGGAACTGTCGAAGCGGACATGCCGCGCGTGATAGCCGAGGAAGGCCGTGATCAGCAACGCCAGCAGCACGATAAGCCTGGGCCATTGCACGACCAGTTGATTAAATCGCGTCATACTTCATTCCTGATAGCTGGAGCGATCGCGGCACATATCGGCTCGGCGCCGCATTCAACTACCAAGCGCCTCGAGCAGGGCCTTGGCTTCTTTGAGATCGAGGGTGTCGAAGCCTTCGGTGAACCAGTTGTAGATCTCCGCGAGCATCGTGCGCGCTTCCTCGCGACGACCCTGACTCTCGAGCAGCCGCGCAAGGCTTGTCGCGGCGCGCAGCTCGAGTGATTTGGCGCTCTGGTTGCGCGCAACCTCAATCGCCCGCTGAAAGCAACCCTGAGCTTCCTCGGTGGTGGATTGGTCTCTTCTCAACAGCAGCTCGCCTTTCAGCCGATGAATCTCAGCCTCATGCTCGCGTTCTTCATTTTTGTTTGCGACAGCCTGCGCTTCCGTCAAAGCGTTGAACCCATCGTCGAGACGACCCGTTTCCACGAATGCCTCGGCCAACAAGCACAAAAAAGACGGCCGCCAGAGTTCAAACCTGGTCGCGCGAAGCGCGGCCAAGCCTTCCTGGATCTGCGCAATCCCTTCCTCGTAGCGCCCCTGTAAGGCGATAGCCCCGCCGCGCAGAGTGGTCGCCCGAGGTAACCACTCGCTGAACCCGCGTTCGGCAGCTAGGGCAATCAGGCTCTCCGCGCTCTCTTGAGCGGAGCTTGCCTCCCGCCGAAATAAGTGCACCTCACCGATAAAGCGTTCGGCAAGAACTAGACTCTGCGGATCGGACAGCCTTCGAGCCAACGCGAGCGCCTCGTTACCACTCCTGAGCGCATGGTCGGGGTAGCCGAGCTGCCACAGCGTCAGGGCCATGCCGGACAGGCAATACACTGCAGCGTCAAACCCGAGATAGCGGAGCGCGAGCGTCTGATGGTGCTCAGGATCATAGATCGCGATCGCACTTTCGAGATGCTCCCTGGCGGGAATGAAATCGCCCGTCCAAAGGAAGGTATGTCCTAGAGCAATCTGCGCGTAGAGGAGTAACTCGGGATCGTGAGCGCTCTGCGCCAGCCGCAGAAGCCCTTCGGCAACTTGATGCGCCCTGTGTAACTCGCCTCGCACCAAATACATGACCCACAATCCAAACAGGGCGGGAGAAAGCTCCAGGGAATCGCCCAGTCGCGTACAAAGCTCCCGTGCGCGAGTGTAAGCGCGCTCGGTTTCCGCCGCGGCAAAGCCTTTAACCGCGGTTAAGGCAGGGCCGATCGCCAACTGAAGCTCGAGCTCCCGGCGATGCCGCTCGACGTTCTCGGGCAATGCGCTAAGCAATTCGAGGGCGTGGAGGTAATGGCGCGCGGCTTCCACCGTCGCGCTGCGCTCGACTGCCCGCGCACCCGCAAGCTGAAAATATTTCACTGCCTTGTCGTTTTCACTCGCTTCTGCCCAGTGGCGCCCGAGTACTTCTGGATGTTCTTCCCGGAGCTCGGCAAATCGTTCATCGATCGTCTGTGCCACCAGCCGATGGAGCTCTTTGCGGCGGCTCTTGAGCAGCGCTTCGTAAGCGGCGTCGCGGATCAACGCGTGCTTAAACTGGTAGATCGAATCCGGTGCGATCCCGCGCACGTAGAGCAGTTCCGCGTCGGTCAGACTGCGCAACGCGCCTTGCAGGTCAGCTTCCGCCATCGGATGGACTGCATGTAACAACTCGTAGGAAAAGTCGCTCCCGATGACGGCTCCGACCTGGATGACTTCTTTGGCCGCGCCGAGTCGATCGAGTCGCGCCATCAGCGAGTCGTGCAGGGTTGCCGGGATCTGACGACTCGCGCTGTCGCCGCCGCTTTCGAGCACCGCCCGCGTCAGCTCCTCGACGAACAGCGGCACCCCGCCGGTGCGTTCGACTACCGTCGCGATGGTCGCGTCGGACAGGGCTTTTTGCGCCGCCACTTCACCGACCATCGTGCGCACATCGCCCGCGCCCAGCCGGTTGAGCGTGATCTGCGTATGATGCGCTCGCGGGGGCCAGGACGGCCGAAACTCAGGCCGTGCGGTGTACAGGAGCAGCAGCCGCGCGGTCGCACCCTGTTCGGCGAGGAGCTGGATCAACTCCAGCGTGGAAGGGTCGACCCAGTGCAAATCCTCAATCGCGATTACAAGTGGGTGAGCTTTGGCAAATCCGAAGGCCCAGCCGACGAGCGTCGCAAGGAGGCGTTTGCGCTGTTGATCTGGCGTCATCGACAGTGGCGGATACCTGTCGTTGATCGGCAGCTCTAGGAGCGGTGCGATCAGTGGCGCCGCTACTTGTGGGTCGAGTCCGGCCGCTGCGAGCGAACCTTCCAGGGCAGTGAGCCGCTGTTCCGCGCTCTGGCTGGTCTCCCAATGGAAGCTCGAACGTCCGAGCGCATAGAAGGGCGTATTCTGAAAAAACGGCGCGGTCGCGCATTCGAGCCAGGTATAGGACGTTGCGGCAAGCTCTTCGCGAAAGCGTCGCAACAGACGCGACTTGCCGATCCCGGCCTCGCCGACGATGCTGACGACTTGGCCCTCGCCCTCGCAGATCCGTTTCCAGCGGCTGAGCAGCAGGCGCAACTCTTCTTCGCGCCCCACGAAAGGAGTCAGTCCGCCCGCCGCTGCGGCAGCCTCGAAGCGTCCGCGCATCCCGCTCGGCCGGACCACGCGATAAAGCTGGACCGGCCGTGCGATGCCCTTGAGCTCCTGCGCGCCGCGCTCCTCGACCACGAAAAGCCCCGAAATCAGCCGATGGGTCTCGCCGGTCACGACCACGCTGTCGGGCGCGGCCGTCGCCTGCACGCGCGCCGCGATATTGGCGGTATCGCCGAAGGCGTCGACCGCCTGACCAGTGCCCACGCCGACCACCACGCGACCGGAATCGATACCGATCCTCACCGCCAACTTGACGTGAGCGGGCTGCTCATTGAGTTGCGCGATCGTGTCGAGGATCGTGAGGCCTGCTCGGGCCGCACGCTCAGCGTCATTCTCGTGCGCCGCCGGGTAGCCGAAGAAGGCCATGATGCCGTCGCCGACGTAGCGCACGACCTCGCCGCCAAAGCGCGTGATCGCCTCGGCCGCCGCGCGCTGATAGCCCGCCACGGTCGCGCGCCACTCCTCGGGGTCGAGCTGCGCTGTAAGCGTGACCGAGTCGACCAGGTCGCAGAACAGAATCGTCAGGTGCCGCCGCTCACCGGCGGCGTCGGGCGCTCTAGCTCTCGGTGTCTCAGCGGCTGAAGCGTTGCCCGCGTTCAGGGCAGCGCCGCACTCGCCGCAAAACTTTTCGGCTGGCTCGTTCTCGGAGTGACAGGAGGGGCATCGAACGCTCAAGGCTGTGCCGCATTGCGCACAGAACTTTCGTCTTTCACGATTTTCTGCCGCGCATTTCGAGCAGCGCATCCGCATGTTACCAACTCGTCGAGCCGAGCCCTGGGATTTTTCAAATCGGCGGTGTCGAGGCCCTCGGTGAACTAGTAGTAGATTTCGGCAAGCATAGCACGCGCTTCGTCACGGCGGCTCTGATTAGCGAGGCATCATAGTCCTGATGTAAGCACGGCGGATGGCGCTGCGGGTTTGACATCGTCGTGGAGCGCGACTAGCTCTCAGGTATACAGAAAGATCAGGAGAACGAACGTTGGCCAAAGAATCAGCCACTAGTTCCGATCCGTTTTCAGCGTGGCGTGAATGGGTGGAAAAGTCCGAGCGCCAGTTGAACAGTTTTTTCAACGAAATGATGGGTTCCGATCGTTACGGCCGCTTTCTCCGTCAGTTCAGCGATTTGCAAATCGACACGCAAAAAAATATGAACGACGCCATGACGCGCTTTTTCACGTCGCTCAATCTGCCGACGCGTGACGATGTGCTCGCATTGAACCAGCGTCTTGGCGCGATCGAAGAAAGGCTGCGCGTGATCGAGGCCGGGATCGGCGCGACGGCGCCCGCGGACGCCGCACCGCGAACTAACAGTTCCGGACCGCGGCCGCCGCGCACCAGGCGACCGCCTGGCCCTCGCGGAGACGCACGATGAGCGCAAGCGCGCCCGCCACGGCGCCCCCGATCGCCGAGGTCGTGCGCAACGAAGTCGAGCGCACCATCCAGCGTAGTATCAAAGGGCTTGAATTTCTCCGCTCCAGCGATATGCCCGTCGGCCTCACGCCGAAAGACGTCATCCATCGGCGCGGCACCCTGGAGCTGCATCACTACCGGCCGCTCGCCGACGAAATTTATCGCGTCCCGTTGGTGATGGTGATGTCGCTGGTCAGCCGCTCCTACATCTTTGATCTCGCGCCCGGGCAGAGCCTGATCGAGTTTCTGTTGAAGAAGGGCTACGACGTTTATTCGATCGACTGGGGCGTACCCCGACCCGAGGACAAGCGGCTGCGGCTCGAAGACTACTGCCTCGACTTTATCCCCGATTGCGTCCGGCAGATTGCCCGCGACAGCGGCGAACCCGACGTCTCAATGATCGGTTACTGCATGGGCGGGATGCTGGCGTTGATCTACGCGGCGCTGCATGCCGACGGCCCGCTCAAAAATCTGATCTGCGCCGCGACGCCGGTCAATTATGAGGGCATGGGACTATTTCGCACTTGGAGCGACCGGCGCTACTTCGACGTCGACAAGCTGGTCGATACTTTGGGCAACGTGCCCGGCGAGTTCATCTACAATTCGTTCCAGATGCTCAAGCCGATGCAGCGGATCGCCGGCCAGATCAAGCTGTGGGACAACATGTGGAACGACGAGTATGTGAAATCCTACCGGCTGATTGATCGCTGGGGCGCCGACCAGATCCCGTTCCCGGGCGAGTGCTTCCGTCAGACCACCAAGGAACTCTCGTGGGACAACAAACTCTACAAGAACGAGCTGATCCTCAACGGTCAGCGGGTCGATCTGCGCAATGTCCGCGTGCCTTGCCTGACGATCATGGCGCAACATGACGATATCGCGCCCTACGAGGCGACCCGCGTGCTGACCGAAGCGATCGGCAGCACCGACAAACAGGACCTGCTATTGAAGGGCGGCCATGTCAGCCTGATGGCGGGACGCAATGCCAGCGGCCGGCTCTGGCCCGCTTTGGATCGATGGCTGGCGGAGCGCTCGCTATGACCACGAAGGGGAAGGCCAAAGTTTCGCGCGACTACCCGCGCACGGTGAATCTCAAAGACGGCCCGGTGACGCTGCGTTATCTGACAGCGAACGATCGCGAGGCGGCGTTAACCTTTGCCCGCGCTCTGCCCGCGCATGATCTGCTGTTCTTGCGCCGCGACATCACCCGGCCCGAGGTAATTGACCTGTGGCTCGACGGTATCGCACGCGGGCGCATGGTCAGCGTCCTCGCCGAACGGGAGGGCGCCGTCCAAGGTTACGCTACGGTGGACCGCGGCGAGCTCTCGTGGTCGCCGCATGTGGCCGAATTGCGGGTGCTGGTGGGGGCCGCGATGCGCGGTAAGGGGCTCGGCCAGATTCTCACGCAGGAGGCCTTCGCGCTCGCGCTCAGCCTCGGCCTCGAAAAGATCATCGCGCAGATGACGGTGGATCAGCAGGGTGCGCGCCGGGTCTTCGAGGGCATGGGTTTCCAGCCCGAGGCGCTGCTGCGCGAGCACGTCAAGGATCGCGACGGCCGCAAGTATGATCTGTTGATCCTCTCGCACGATGTCGCGAAGTTCCAGGCCCAGATGGAAGCCTACGGCATCACGCGGGCCTTCGACAAATAGGCGCCGACAGTGGCATACAAGGCGCTCGCGGTCGATCTGGATGGCACGCTGCTCCATTCCGACGAGCGCCTGACGCCGCGCAGTGTCGCAGCGCTCAAGTCGGCGGAGGCGGCCGGGCTCCGGGTCATCATTGCAACCGCCCGCTGGTATCAGCTCGCCGAGCGCGTGGCGCGCGAAATCGCGACTCACGAGCCGCTCATCGCCTGCGCCGGCGCCCAGGTGCGGCGGCCCGACGCTGATCGCGATCTGCTCGATCTGCGGATGCCCGAGGAGTTCGCCCAGCAGCTTTACGCCATTCTGGATCCGCGCCGTTGCGTCGCCTGCATCGCGCTCGATCAGGACGTGCTGCTCAAGATGGAAGGCCAGCCCAGCCCGGGACTGTTTCCGCCCGAGGCGATCGTCGTGCCGCAACTCGCAGGACAGACCCGAGTCGCCCCGCGTATCGCATTGATTCAAGGCACCGAGGCGGCGGCGGAAGTGCTCGCGCAACTGCGCGAGCCGTGGCAAGATCGCGTGCGCTTCGTCGAGTCCTTTTCCAGCCGTCGCAAGAGCATGTTGACCCTGACAGCAGCCGGCGCCGACAAGGGCGCAGCGCTGGCGCTGGCTTGCGCGGAGATGGGAATTTCACCGGCGGAGGTGCTCGCCTTCGGCGACGCCGAAGCCGACCTCGAGATGTTTCGCGTCGCCGGCGGCTCAGTCGCGATGGGCCAGGCGAGCAATCACGTAAAGTCGTGCGCCACTGCGGTCACGCTCAGCAACGACGACGACGGCGTCGCGATCGCGATTGAACGGCTGCTCGCCTCCGGTGAATTGCCGGCATTAATTCTCGGTTAGATTGGCGGCGGTCTCTTCCGTCGTGCCGTTCTTCAGCCAGTCTGTAATGCGTTTGTGGATGCCGATCGGATCGACCGCGGCGAAGCTGTGGCCCGCATTCGGGACCATCACGACTTCGGCGTGCGGGATGCGCTCCTGGAAGATCGGAACGTTCTCGGGCAGCGTCAGCACGTCCTTATCACCGTGCACGATCAGCACGGGACACTTGATCTGGTTGAGGCGGTCAGAGGCGTCAAAATCCGTCACGCCGGCGCGCGTGCGTTCGAGCGTCGCGCGCGGAGTCGGCTCGCCCATCTTGAACCCGGCGGCCATGAAGCTGCGTAACTCCGGATGTTCGACGATGAAATCCTCCGGAAAGAGTAGCGGCATGATGAGGTCGAGCGCCGGATCGGGATTTTCCGCCGTGGCGAGGTCGAGACCCGCCATCAATTGATCGACCAGCGCGTCGGGCGGCCGCGCGGCGAGCGGACCGCCCGGCGTGGTGCATCCGAGCACCACTTTTTCGACCTGCTCCGGATGACGCAGCGTGAGTTCCTGCGCGATCATGCCGCCCATCGAGATGCCGAAGACCTTCGCTCGCGCGATGCCGAGCGCTGCGAGCAGATTGCTGGCGTCTTCGGCCATCTGCGCAATGGTGTAACCGTCGGCGGGCTGAGCGGATTTGCCGGTGCCGCGGTTATCGAAATAGATGCATTTGAAGCCTGCCAGTAGCGGTAGAATCGGCAGCCAAGCGGCCCCCGGCGCGCCGAAACCCATGATCAGCAGCAGCGGTTCGCCCTCCCCGTAGGTTTCGTAATTGAGCTCGATGGCGCCGGCTTGAATGATTGGCATGCTCAAAAGTTCTCCTTACTGAACTGACGCAAAAATAAATCAGGCGGCGCGATCCCCCGCCGTTTGAGTTTCGGTCACTGACTTTCGCGCTTCTTTGATCGGTTGCGACTTCGACGCACGCTGCTCGCGCTCGATGTCGTCGCGCATCTGCACCATTGTTTGATGCAGGGTGTGGGTTGCATCGGCGACCGTCGTGCCGGGCGCGAAACGAATCGGCTTGCCGATCCGCGCCAGCGCCGGGCCCGGGGTTATCTCCTTGGTGCCCTTCGGCCGCATCGCACGCAGCCCATCCATCCAGACCGGCACCACCGGCACGTCCTTGGCCAGCGCGAGGATCGAAACGCCGTGGCGGAACTTACCCATCTTGCCGGTCGTCGTGCGCGTGCCTTCGGGGAAAATTCCGAGCGACCAGCCGCGATCGAGCAACTCCTCCGCGTAGCTCAGCGCCGCGCGTCCGCCGCCGCGCTGCACCGGAAAAGCGTTCATGCTCAGCGCGAAATACCAAGGTTGCTTCTTAATTCCCTTGCGCCCCTTGATGAACCAGCGATCGGCCGCGCCGCCCCACGCGATGCGCCGCTGGTAACGCTTGGGCAGCGCACTGAAGAGGACGAACAGATCCATGTGGCTCGAATGGTTGCCGATGAAGATCGCCGGGCCGTTGAGTTCGCTCAGGTTTTCGCGCCCCTCAATGGTGAGCGGCTTGAGGTACTTCCGCACGGTGCTCGTGATCGTGTTGTAACGCAGCACGCGGCGCACCGCCCGGGCCCAGAGACTAGTCTGCCAGCGAAATGGCCCGGTCGTTTCAGTGGTCTGCGTGAGCAGCCGCGAAAACAGGTCGAGGTCCATCGCCGGATAGATGGTGGTGCTGACCCGGCCCGCGCTCACGCGCTCGACCGCCAGGCGAAAGGCTTCCAGATTGTTGCCGGCCTCGACCACGGTCAGAAAGCTCAGATTGCCCGGCAGCGCGTAGCGATGAATTATCTTGGCGTCGAGCGCTTCGATCTCACGCCGGACCTCATCGAGACGATCGGGATGTTGGTAAAGATTATGTAGGCCTTCCGCGTTGGGCCGGCTCAGCATGACGTACAGTGGCATGACGCTTACCCCTCCACTCCAGCAGCGAGTCACGAAAACGGCGATCACTACAAAATGACGGCTCTCGCTACTTTGAGATATTCACTTGCGGGCGCTGGTGTCTTTGACCATCTCCGCGAAGGCGTCGATCGTCATCGCGGGCAGCGTGGTCAACTGGATCGTGCCGCGCGAGCCGAGCTCCACCGAAATGCGGGCGATCACCTCGTTGCTCGGCGCCTCGACGATATTAATGAAATCGTACCCGCCGAGCACCGCGTACTGCGTGACCACGCGCGCGCCCATCTTCTCGATTTCCTGGTTGACTTCTTTGAGCCGTTCCGGGCGCTCCTTGAGAGTTTTGCGCCCTTCATCGGTCAAATTGCTGAGCATCACGTATATCGCCACGCTTGCACCTCCTGGTCTCCGGGCCGGATGATAGCGCCGACGGGTATAGGTGTAAACTAAAAATAACGGGAGACAATGAAGATGAAAGCAGCGGTCTGGAACGATAAGGGCAGCCTCGATGTGGTCGAGCGGCCGGCGCCCGAGCCCAAGCCCGGCTGGGTGCGTCTGCGGGTCGCCGCCGCGGGCATCTGCGGCACCGATCTGCATTTCTATCGCGGCTCGTTTCCGTCGCCCAAGGGACTGCTGCCCGGGCATGAGATTGGCGGCGTGGTCGATCGCGCCGGCGACGGCGTCGAGCTGGCCGCAGGCCTCGCGGTGGCGGCCGAGCCGCTGGTCAGCTGCGGCGTCTGCTACCACTGCCAGAGCGGCGACTACAACCGTTGCGCCAAACGGATGCTGATCGGCGTGCAGGGCCGCGGCGGCTGCGCCGACTTCGTCACCGTGCCTGCAACCTGCGTCTATCCGCTGCCCGATGGCGTCTCACCGGCGGCGGGCGCGCTGGCCGAGCCGCTCGCGGTATGCGTTCGCGGCACGCGCCGCGGCCGCATCGAGTCCGGCGCGCGCGTGGTAATTATCGGGGCCGGAACGATCGGGCTGATGAGCATTCTTACGGCGCGCGCCGCGGGTGCGAGCACGATCTTCATTCTCGCGCGTCATCCGCATCAGACGGCTGCCGCCCGCGCGCTCGGCGCCGACGGGGTTTTTGACAGCATTGACGCCGTCCGCCAGCAGCTCGGCGAGACTCCCGTCGATTGCGTGATCGAGACCGTCGGCGGGCGCGCCGCGACCCTTAGCGACGCGGTGCTCCTCGTGCGGCCGGGCGGCGTGGTTTCGATGCTGGGCGTGTTCGAGGGTCCGGCAACGATTCCTGCCCTCGATTTCTCGACCAAGGAGATTACCCTGGTCGGTTCAAATTGCTACGGCCGTCACGGCGCGCGGACCGACTTTGCGATCGCGCTCGAGCTCTTGCACAATCATGCCAGCACTCTGACCGCGCTCGTCACGCATCGCTTTCCGCTCGACAAGATTAACGAAGCCTTCAGCGCCGCCGCCGACAAGCACAGCGGCTCGATCAAGGTGCATATTGTCCCGGCCTGACGCCCGCGGCGTTGCAGGCCGGAGCTGCATCTGGATGTCTCGTTAAGCGTGAGCCCGCGAGTCCCGCGCTAGGAAGCGGCCCAACGCGTGATACACCGCCGGATGAAAGACCAGGCCGAGGTGGCCGGTGTTGACTTCGAGAATTTCGCCCTCAGTGATCTGGGATTCTTTCGAAACGAAGGAATCGTCGCGGCCATAGATCGAAAGGATCTGGGTGCTGGGACTGAGCGGGCGGATCAGGTTCGCAGCAAACGGACACCCGCATTTCGGAAAGTCGCAGTCGGGATCCATCGCGTGGCGAATCGTCGTGCTTAAGCGCATCAATGTTCGAGCGGGCGGTCCAACCGGGGTGGTGACCGGCTTGCCGGCTTCGACCGAAGCCATCATCGAGGTGACGGGGGCACCCAGCATTACCAGATGGGAAACTCGCTCTTGAAAATGGCTGGCGAGCGCCCATGCGAGACCGCCGCCGCGGCTGTGCCCGATCAGCGCTATTGAGCTGGAATTACCGTCCAATTGGCTCGTAATATGGTCCAGAACCTGGCGGGTCACCCGCTCAGGACAACCGGCATTGATATTCAGGCTAGACTCAATCGGCATGTAGCCCGCGCATCTCAGCCATTTGTGCAGCACCTGCAGATAGAAATCGTTGCCGAGAAAGCCTGGGATCACAACGACGGGCTTACCGTCGCCGCGCGCTCGACCTATGCCGTAGAAGACCGGATCCACAAGCAGACCGGCGATATCGATCACCGTGAGCATTTCGTGGGTTAAGGCTGTTATCATTCCGTCATCAAGTCCGTTCATCTGCGTTGCCCTTTCTCCGAACCGTCGTCAGACGCCCGATTCGCAAAAGGGGCGGCACCGATCGAATCAAATCTGAATTAAGCGGCTTGATCGGTAAAACCGTCGAGGTCGTAGGTCAGCACCAGGATGTCCCGCAGGCGCCCGCGCCGATCCTGTACCCAATCGTGCAGCGCCGCTTCGACGCGGAAACCCAGCCGCTCGAACGCGGTGCGCGCGCCATGCTGATCCGGCGTCAACATCCCGCAGAGTTTTCTGAGACCCAGCGCCTGCCCGAGGCTGAATGCCTCCGCCACCAACGAGCGCCCAAGGCCGATTCCGCGAAACTGCCGCGCCGCGTTAACCCGCAGTTCGCCGACGCAACGCGTCCACTGCGCCTGCTCGCGATGGACGCTGGCATAGCCCGCCACCTCGCCGTTTACCTCCGCCAGCAAGGTACTCGTGTTGCCTGACGAGATGTTCGCGATCCACTGCGCAATGATTGCCGGATCCGTGATGTCGGTGCGGAGGTACAACAGATCGTCCTCATTGAGCTTACCGGCGAATCCGCTAATCGCAACCTTATCCGCGTCGGTCGGCTCCATCATGCGGATGGTAAATTCCTTGCCGTCGGTCGCGCGGACTTTTTTGGGGTATGGTGTCCCGATTTCTGAGGAAGCCACAATCTCGTCCTCCTTTGCTTGCCCGCTCGCAGCGCCAGAGCGCTCCTATTTGCGCCCGCCGCCAGCACGCGCCGATATTCTCAGAAGCGCACCGGTCAAGACAAGAGTCGAATCAGTCGCCCGAAAGCCCGAAGCATCGCTTGACCTGCTCTCAGCCGATGGCGCATCCTGCCCTCAGGTACCGTTCTGTATGGAACATACTCCTAAGAGGGGGCAATGGCTATGCCGGCAGATCAACCGAGTTATCGGCTTACCGACCACGACGCGTCCTTTCTCTATCAGGAATCCGCCGTCAGCCAGATGCATGGCGGCTTGATCTTTTTTCTCAAGGGCGAGCTGTCTTTCGACAAACTCTTTCATCATATGCGCGGGCGCTTGCACGTGACGCCGCGCTTCCGCCAGCGGCTGGTTTTTCCGCCGTTCAATATCGCCCATCCGACGCTGGAAGATGATCCCGATTTTCAACTCGAAAATCATGTCCAGCGTCGTGCGCTGTCGCCGGACCTCGATGAGGCCGGGGCGGTCCAGGAAATCCTGCGCTACAACAACAGCCGCCTGCTCGATCGCGCGCGCCCGCTATGGTGCATAACCCTCTTCGAGGGTTTACCCGGACACTCGATGGTCTTATGGGAAATGCATCACGCGATCGTAGACGGCGTCTCGGGCTTCGACCTGCTCAACAAGACGCTCGATTTCACGCCCCATCCCGCGATTAGCGAACCCAGCGAACCGTGGAAGCCTGCAAAACTGCCGACGCCCACCGAGGCTTATCTGCGTGCCCTGCGCGATACCGTCGTCAAGCAAGTCGACACGGCGACGCGGAATGTCCGCGAACTCATCGAGGATCCGCTCGCTGTAGCGCGACGCACGCTGGCCGCGCAGGCTGATTCCGATCGCGTGCTGAACGAAACCGCGCAGACCACCGCCGTCCCCACGCCATGGAACGCCGGTCCGGTTACCGAAGAGCGCAAGGCCGCCTGGCTGAATCTGCCCTTCGCCGAGTTCCGCGCAATCCGCGCGGCCTTCGGCGGCACGATCAACGATGTCGTCCTGGCCGTCCTTGCTGAAGGCGCGGCCCGCTATTTGAAAGATCACGGATGGCAGACGCCGGGCAAATTGCGCATTGGATGCCCGGTCAATGTCCGTCGTCCAGGCGAGGAGATCACGCTCGAAAATCGCGTCTCGATCATGATGCCGATGACGCCGGCCGAACCGACCGACGTAGTTGCACGGCTCCGCGCGCTGACGCTTGAGACCAAGCGCATCAAAGATTCGGGCGCGCCCTACGCCATCGAGCACATGATGACCGCCAGCACTGTGCCGCCCGCGATGCTCGCCGCCCTCGGTCAGGCCGGCGCTCAACAGATGGAAGCGATGGCGCAATACGTCCGCGCCATCAATTGGAAGCCCAGCCCCACCGGCCCGAACGCGCCCGTAACCGGTATCAACTTCATGGCGACCAATGTCCCGGGCCCCCAGACTACCTGGTACCTCGCAGGCTGCGAGGTCGCCGGCTACGTCGCCGCGGTCTCGCTCGCCGGCAACCTGGGACTGGGGGTCGTCATCACCAGCTACAACCAGCGCATCTTCATTACGCTGGTCGCGGAGCCGCGCCTGCTACCCGATGTCGAGTGTCTGCGCGATTTCGTTGCCGAGTCCTTCGCGGAGCTCCGCGAGCGCGTGCCGCAAACGGTGCGCGACCTGCAGGGCCATCAAGCCGCCGCTTGAGTCGGCGTCTCCGCCCGGCTCACGCCGCCGCAGCGGCCCGAGATGTTCTCGCCCTACGCCTTGCGTGAGGGCTTCCGGGCGATACGCGCGACTCACGACAATCGCGCTAAACCAACGCCACAACGAAAAGAGCGCGAAGGCCGCTGCCCCTTCGTCAGCTTCGCGCAGGGAGCTTTATCGCAATGGCAATCAGGCTACAGCGTGACAGCGTCGTGCCCGTTGACAGTTTCAGTCCGCGAGATAGCGTCGGCCGCTCCACGTTTTTCAGCGAGTTCTATCATCATCTGCTGACCTCTTCATGGCCGTTGCTGCTGATCCAAATTGCCGCCGCATTCTTCACCATGAACGCGCTCTTCGCACTGGGCTACTATCTCGGCGGCGGAGTCGAACATGCGCGCCCCGGCTCATTCAGCGACGTTTTTTTCTTCAGCGTCGAGACCATGGCGACCATCGGTTATGGGCAAATGGCGCCCGTCACGCTGCTCGCCCGCATCTTGATGAGCTTTGAGGCATTGACCGGATTGACCGGGCTCGCGCTCGTCACCGGACTGATGTTCGCGAAGTTCTCGCGTCCCACCGCCCGCGTCAGATTCAGTCGCAGCGCGGTCATCTCGGTACGCGACGGCGTGACCAGCCTGATGTTCCGCATGGCTAATGTCCGCGCGAATCAAATCGTCGAGGCCCAGGTTCATGTGATTCTTGCGCGGGCCGAGGTCACCGCCGAAGGCGAGGAGACCTGGCGCTTTTATGATCTCGAACTGAGCCGAGACCGCAACTCAACCTTTCGTCACTCCTGGACCGTGATTCATCCGATTCGGCCCGGCAGTCCGCTCTTTGGTGCGTCCCCGCAGGCGCTGGCCGCAGCCTTCGCAGAGATCGTCGTCTCCATGACCGGCATCGACGGCGCGTTCATGCAGACGGTTTATGCGCACCATACCTATAAGGCCTCAGACATCATCTGGGGCGCGCGGCTCGCCGACACCCTGATGCGCAGGCCGGCCGGTGATTTTGCTTTCGACTACGGCAAGTTCGACGCAGTGATCGAGACCGCAATGCCCGTGTGGGACGCGCCGCAAAACTAGCTGTCGGTCAGCAACTGCGGCGCGCCCCCTCAGAATAAAGTTCCACTTCACTGGCACTAAGTCACTTTTGTCATTCTGAGCGTAGGCTCACCAGGCGGAGTGAGGCTTGGCGAACGAGGCCGAGCAGGCGAGTCCGCGAGCTGCGTTAAGAATCGCCGCAGCGAAAGCCTGCCCTGAGTCTGTCGAAGGGAATCCCGGATTTTTCGGTCCTCAAATGAACCGGTTTATTTTGAGCAGAGCTTCCCAGCTATTTCGCCGCCAGAAAACGGCCGAGCGCGCGATAGACTTCCGCGTTGTACACCAGCCCCGCGTGACCACCGCCGACTTCGACAGTTTCCCCGGCATCGGTTCGGGCGGCTTGCTGCGGCACAACCCGATCGTCGCGACTGACCACCTGCAGCAGAGCCGTCGCCGGATTCAGCGTTCCCTGAACGTCCGCGATGAACGCGCATCCGCACGCCGGCAGGTCGCAGTCGGGATCGAGCAGGCGGCGGGCAAATGTGCTCGCCCGCGCCAGAATTTCACCCATCTGCGAGCCCGGAGCCGGGTTCGCGCCGCTCCTGACTGCATCACGGAAGACGCCGATTGGGGAGCCCAAGACCGCGAGATGTGAGACCCGACCTTGCATTGATGCCGCGATCGCCCAGGCAATAAGACCGCCTCGACTGTGCCCGATGAGCGCAATCGGCGCCACCGTCCCCGCCATCCGCTGGACGATTTCCGCCTCCACCTGTTCACGCAGCCGCCGCGGACAACCGACGTTGATTGCCAGCGTCGAGCGCACAGGCGCATAGCCGAGGCGTCGCAGCCACAGGCGCAGCGGTTCCAGGTAGAGGTCGCCGCCGAATAGCCCCGGCAGCACGACGACCAGTCGCCCATCGCCGCGCGGCACGTCCACTCCCCAAAAGACCGGATCGAACAGCACTGCCACTGTCACGCGCTCCTCGCTGGAATTTGAACGCTCTTCGCAGACGAACGCAACCCGCGCGTTCAGCCTTCGCGTGGCTTGCACCGCATCCCACTGGCGGTCACCATCGAGCAATGCGTATCGCGACGCCTGCCACATTGCTGCTGCTCGCGTTATCTGGATGCACACTCTTTCACCACGAAGAACCGCCGCAGCAGCGCTTTCTCGACGCCCTGAGTCGGGGCAATAATGCCGAGGCCGGCCAGATTTGGCTCAACATGAATCCCGACGATCGTCTGAATCTCGCGCATGGCGCGGGCCTCAAGTCCTCGGCTGCGCTTCAGGATATTCGTAACCAGCTTCAACAAAAGACCGAGGAGGCTGCGGACAGCGACACGCCCACACCTGCTGATCCCGCCGCTCAAGCCATCACCTTGCCGTCTCCGCTGACGTCCGAACCTTCTCGGGGCGAGCCATGATCGCTAAATCAAGTTGTCCGTTCGCGGTAATCTTCCTCCTCACGAGCCTTCTTGGGCTTGGATGCACGCGCGCCGCGGCCCCAACCTGCACCGCCTTCGGGGATCCGCCGGCGCACGTCTTCAGTCCGATTGTTCCCGTCTGCCGGTTGGGCCGGCGGATTGGTCCTTGGAACGATAGCGACGGCACGCCGCGCTACGCTTGCATCTACGAACCGCCCCAGTCCACGGTCAAACCCCTGCCATTAGTGGTGTACCTGCATCCCTCGTTGTTTCCCGCCGACAACGTCGAAATCATGACCAATCTGCTCGAGCAGCGCGGCAGCGCGAACCTCAGTGACGATCCGGCGCGGCCGGGCTTCATCCTGCTCGCACCCGAGGGGCGCAATACTCACCATTATTATCCGCCGCCGGACAGCGCCGGCCCGGGCTGGGACAATTGGTACCGTCAGTTCAGTCCCGATGGTGACGTGACGGCCGGCGGTGTCCGCTACCCCGAAAATGTTGACGCCGCCGCGATCGACCACTTCATCGCCGCAGAGGCCGCTACCGGCAAGATTGATCCGAACCGCATCTTTCTCACCGGATGGTCGAACGGGGCCGCTATGGCCTATGCGTACGGTTTGAGCCGACCGAAAATCGCCGCCATCGCCGTCTACTCAGCCCCCGATCCTTACCAGATGAACCCCGACGGCTGTTTTCAGAAGCCAGTAACGACCCCGCCTGCGAGTAATACTGAGGTCCAGATCTTCAATACCCAGTCGCCCGCTTATCAGGTGCATAACGCCTGCGACATCGCGGGGCTGTGCCCCAACGCGCTATTCTTTGCGGGGCAACTGCGCACTCTCGGCGTCGACGCGACCGATACGATAATCGACGGCGCGCAGCATGCTGTCGCCAGTTGCGACGCTTCATGCGGGACCGACCCCAACGGCGATCTGGACAACCTCAACGCGATGTCGCGCGGCCTGCTCAACCACGGCCGCTGGCCCTCCAAGTGGACTGCCGCGATGCTGGATTTTTTCCGCCGGCATCCCCTCAAGCAATAAGAGCGTGACCATGGATTTCGCCTTCAACCCCGATCAGGAACTGTTGCGCCGCACGCTCGCCGATTTCGCCGCGCGCGAACTCGCCCCGCATTACCTCTCGCGCGATCAGGATCGCGATCTCCCGCGCGAAGTCGTCGCCAAGCTCGGCGCGATGGGCCTGTTGGCGCCGATGGTCGAGCCTGCGCATGGCGGCCAAGGCCTCGACTACGTCTCGACCGGCATCGCCTTCGAGGAGATCGGCCGCGCCGACATCAACGCCGGCTACATCCTGCTGCTCTCAGGCCTGGTTGGCGCGATCATCTCGTCGCGCGGCGACGAGCGCCAGAAACGCGAGTTTTTACCGGCGATCTGCGACGGCAGTGTGGTCACGGCACTCGCCGTGACCGAGCCCAGCGGCGGTTCCGACGCGGCGCACGTCAAGCTCGCGGCGCGGCGCGACGGCGACGCTTACATCATCGCAGGCGAGAAGACCTCGATCTCGCTGGGCTCCTGGGCCGACACCGCCCTCATCCTGGCCCGCACCGGCGCCTACGATCAGGGCGCGCATGGCGTCAGCGCGTTTTATGTCGATCTGCACTCGGCCGGCGTCGGCCGCAATCGTTTCCGCGACCTCGGTTCGCGCGCGATCGGCCGCGCCCAGCTTTTCTTCGACGGCGTGCGCGTGCCTGCCACCGCGCGCATCAGCGGCGAAGGCGCAGGGTTCGTCCAGGTGATGCAGGGTTTCGACTTCAGCCGCGCGCTGATCGGCCTGATGTGTCTCGCCGCAGCACAACAGAGCGTCGACGAGACCTGCAAATACGTCGCCGAGCGCGAAGCCTTCGGCGGCAGTCTCGCCCGCTTCGAGGGGGTTTCCTTTCCGCTCGCCGAGGCCGCGATCCAGCTCCGCGCTGCGCGGCTGCTCTGCTACGAGGCACTCTGGCTCAAGGATCGCGGCGAACCTCACGGCTGGGTCGCGGCGGGCGCGAAATGGTGGGCGCCCGAACTTGCCGCGCAGGTGCTTCATCAATGCCTGCTGCTGCACGGCCATCTCGGCTTCAGCCTCGACCTGCCTCATCAGCAGCGGATGCGCGATGTCATCGGACTCGAAATCGGCGACGGCACCGCTCAGGTCATGAAATTGCTCGTGGCGCGCGCACTGATTGGCAGCGCTGCGAAGCCGTACTGAAAGCGCCCGCCGTTCATGCCCGAACGTGAGCAGCGAAGCGCAAGCGGATATAGTCGGCTGTCCAGCGCCCTTGCTCGTCGCACAGCACCGGCCGCACCAGCGCGATCACTTCGTCGCGCGCCGCCGCTCGCTCCGCCGGGGGCAACAGCTTGAAGAGCGGCTCGCCGAACGTCTCCAGCCAGCCCTCCATCGCGGTCGGCAGCGGCGTCGGACGCGGTATCAGTTCGATATAGTCAACGGCGAAACCGTTACGTTCGAGCCGTCCGCGATAGTCGTCAACCGTCGGAAAGTACCACGGGATAACGCTTTCCGTGCGCACCCCGCGCTGTTTCAGCACCGCGAGCATGGCCACCGTGATCGCGGCGACGCAGCCGTGCCCGCCCATCTCGGCAACGAAGCGGCCGCCGTCCTTGAGCGCACGGCGCACCCCGGCAATCACCGCGTCGGGATCAACCTTCATCCAGTGAATCGCGGCGTTCGAGAAGACCGCGTCGAACTCCGCCGCGAAGCTCAGGCTGAAGCCGTCCATCACCATCGCCTCGAGTCCGCGCCGCCGCGCCGCGGCGATCATCTCCGTCGACGCGTCGATTCCGATCACCGTCGCTCCCGCGGCGGCGATCTTTTCCGTCAGGACCCCATCGCCACAGCCAAGATCGAGGATGCGCTCGCCCGCGCGCGGCGCCAGCAGCTCAAGCACCGGCTGGCCTAGTGCCGGCACGAAGTACGCGTTGCGGGCATAACGATCGGCGTTCCATTTTTGTGCAGGTTCTGCGATTGACATTTCTGGACCTTGGTAGATTGTGATCGGATACTTTCGACGATATTGATTTTCGATTATCTTCGGCAAGGCATGCCGTGCAAAAAGCTCGAATTCTCCGGTCCTCTTCACCGAGTTACTGACCTTCGGCTTCTGCTTAATCTGAACCTCTGACCGGCGCGTAGCTTGAAGTAGAACCGGGTGCAAAAGACCGCCGCCACTTCGCTATCCGATCCGGCGCTGGTTCAAGCGATCGCCGCCGGCGATCAGGGGGCTTTGCGCATTCTAAATCAGCGCTACGGTCACGCCCTCGTGGCAGTCGCCGACCGCATTCTGATCGATAAGGCTGACGCAGAGGAGATCGCCGCGGACGTCCTGTGGCAGGTATGGCGTCAGGCGGTCACCTTCGACCCGGTCCGCGGTTCAGTCGGCGCCTGGCTGATGACTTTGGTGAGGAGCCGTGCGATCGACCGCTTGCGCGCGCGCAACGTCCGCCAGAAGCCGCTGACCGGCTCCGGCGAACTGACGGCAAGCGACGACGCCTCGCTCCCGATTCAAGACGCGGAGAGACGCAAGTTTGTTATGACGGCGCTAAGCAAACTCGGCGAAAACGAACGCGCAGTGCTTGAGCTCGCCTACTATTCGGATTTGTCGCAATCAGCGATCGCCGAAAGAACCGGCCTGCCGTTGGGCACCATTAAGAGCCGCATCCGCGGCGCACTCATCAAACTCAAGGAGGAGTTGAAAGGCTTCGGCAGCTAGACGATCCGCAACTATAAGTTCCGATGGATCACGATCAGGTAAAAGAACTGCTGCCGCTCGAGGCGCTCGGCCTGCTCGACGGCGACGAAGCGCGCGCGCTGACCGCGCATCTCGCCACCGTCTGCGACGAGTGTGAGGCCGAGTTGCGCACCCTGCGCGAAGCGCTCGCCGCGATGGCCCTCGCGGAAGCCGGCCAGGCTACCGCCGCACCCGGCCAGTCCCCCGTCGATCGCGTCTGGAGCCGACTCGAGTCGCGTCTCGGCCCCACCCTATCGGCTGCGTCGAGCAGCATGGATCCGAGTCGCCAGCCGGTACGTTCTGCGGCCCGTGAAGTCGATGCGGGCGGGCGCCGCGGCGTCGCGCGCGGATGGCGCGTTGCCGCCGTACTCGGCGCGGCCGCGGCCCTCCTGATGGTGGTCGTCGCGGGCAACTTCGCCAATCAACTCAGTTCCTCACAACACGACTCTGCGATTCAGCTCGCAGCACTTGACGAGCGCTTACGCGGCTTGAGCGAAAAGCTCATCTCCCGCGATCGCGAGCTGATCAGCCTCCGTCAGGAAGCCGCGGCCAACCGCCAGATGATCCATGCGGTGCTCGCGCCCGATCTGCGTACGATCAAGCTCGGGCCGCTGCCGCCCGCACCCGACGCCGCCGGCCTTGTCGCGATCAGCACCTCGCGCAGACAGTCCCTGCTTCAGGTCGCCGGGCTGCCGCCCGCGCCGCCAGATAAAACCTACGAATTCTGGTGGATCGGCGCGAAGAGCGGACCAGTTCGCGCCGCGCTCTTCACCGCGGGCCCCAATGGCGGCGCTACCGTCGTACCCTCGATGCCGCCGCCGGGTGAGGTTATTCTCGCCGGCGCCGTCACGCTCGAACCGGCCGGCGGTACCGATAAACCTACCGGCGCGATGTACCTCAAGGGTGCACCCTAGCGCTAGTGTCGTGTAACGTAAGTAACTTCTAATCATACGGCTGCAAACGTCTTTTATTTTCGACCGCCCCTTCGGGATTCCGCATGTAGATAAATAGGTTACATGACACTAGCCGTCGATGCGCCGAGGCGCCGGCGGTCGCATGAGTGTCCGCTCTGCGCGCGGCGGCCCGCCGCGTTTACCTGCTTCGCCCAACCCTTTATCCTGAAGCGGCATGCCCGCAGCCGAAGCAACTCTCGAGATTAAAAACCGGCTTGGGCTCCATCTGCGCGCCGCGTCGAGCCTGACCCAAGCGCTCAAACCTTTCAGCGCGAGCGTGACTGTGTCGAAGGGCGCCCACCAGGCCAACGCGCGCAGCGTTACCAGCCTGATCATGCTCGGCGCCGGAATCGGTTCCAGATTGAAGGTAAAGGCCGAGGGCGACGACGCCGCCGCTGCGCTCGAGGCCATTAAGCGCCTGTTCGAGGCCCGTTTTGGCGAAGATTGACTACACTAGTGGAGCGCGGTTGCCGCGCGGAACGAGCAAGCGAGTCTGCGAGCTGTGTTAAGATTCTTACGTCAACCCTCCCGCTCACCTTGACGCCTCCGTGAATCGTTGCTTATATGTAACCCCACCCTGATTTCGAGCGCCGACCTAGCCGGTCCGTCGATCGCGGAACGACGCTCGCCGCTGCGGTAAAAGATAATTGACCGATTTTTGCCCGCGTTGCTTCGCCAATCACCAAAGGGTTTTTGCCACGCCCGACTCCAAGGAGTTTTGCCTTCATGCCGTTGAATGATTTCCTGTTCACTTCCGAGTCGGTTGCCGAGGGGCATCCGGACAAGATGTGCGACCAGATCTCTGACGCCATTCTGGACGCGCTCCTCGCCGAAGACCCGACCTCGCGCGTCGCGCTGGAGACCCTGACCAAAACCGGGCTCATCGTGCTGGCCGGAGAAATCACCTCAAAATCCAATCCGGATTTCATAAAAATCGCCCGCCGCACCGCAGTTGAGATCGGCTACGACAACCTCGAGGTCGGATTCGACGGCAATATGTGCGCAGTGCTGACGGCGATCGAGCCGCAATCGCCCGACATCTCTCAGGGCGTCACCGAGGGCGAGGGGTTGCACAAGGAACAGGGAGCGGGCGATCAGGGCCTGATGTTCGGCTATGCCTGCGACGAAACCCAGGAGCTGATGCCGCTGCCGATCCAGTTGGCGCATCGCCTGATGGAGAATCTGGCTAAGCTGCGGCGCGAGAAAAAACTCGATTTTCTGCGCCCCGACGGCAAAAGCCAGGTCACCGTGCGCTACGCCAACGGCCGTCCGGCGGGCGTCTCCGCGGTCGTGGTCTCCACACAGCACAGCCCGGCAGTCAGCCATGCAACGATTCGCGAGGCGATCATCGAAGAGCTAATCAAAAAAACCATCCCGGCCGAATATCTCGACAAGTCGACCGCCTATCACGTCAATCCGACCGGCAGCTTCGTCGTCGGCGGACCCCACGGCGATTGCGGCCTCACCGGACGCAAGATCATCGTTGACAGCTACGGCGGCTATGGCCGCCACGGCGGCGGCGCCTTTTCAGGCAAGGATCCCACCAAGGTCGATCGCTCGGCCTGCTACATGGCGCGCTATGTGGCCAAGAACGTGGTCGCGGCCGGGCTCGCGAAACGCTGCGAAATCCAGGTTGCCTACGCGATCGGCGTCGCCGAACCGGTCTCGATCCTGATCGATACCTTCGACACCGGCACCGTGCCCGATCACAAGCTTTCGACCGCCCTGCGCGAGCTCTTCGATTTCCGTCCCGCCGCGATTATCAAGACGCTCAATTTGCGCCGGCCGATCTATCAGGCGACCGCCGCCTACGGTCATTTCGGCCGCGCCGCGGCTAACGGCTTTTTCCCCTGGGAGCGCGTCGACCGGGTGGACGCGCTGCGCAGCGCTTTTGGCGCCCAGAATCATTAAGTTCATCGCCGCGCCGATCGATTTTCGCGCTATCAGCAGGAGGTCTTCCGATGCCTGATTCTTCCCATCAGGGGCACGATGTCCGCGATCTGGCCCTGGCCGCCGCCGGCCGCAAACGCATCGAATGGGCTGACAATCAGATGCCCGTGTTACGGCTAATCCGCGAGCGTTTCGCTAGGGAACAACCGCTTAAGGGTCATCGCATGGGTGCCTGCCTGCATGTCACCTGCGAGACCGCCAATCTGCTGCGCGCGCTCAAAGCCGGCGGCGCGGAGGTTATCTGCTGCGCGAGCAATCCGCTCTCGACTCAGGACGACGTCGCGGCCGCGCTGGTCGCCGAATATGGCATCCCGTGCTACGCGATTCACGACGAAGATCGCGACACCTACTACAATCATCTGCGCGCCGTCCTCACGAGCCGCCCCACCATCACGATGGACGACGGCGCCGATCTCGTGAGCCTCCTGCATACCGAGTTCAAGGACGCGGCCAGTAACGTTCGCGCCAGCATGGAGGAGACCACCACCGGCGTCATTCGGCTGCGCGCGATGCAAAAAGACGGCGCGCTAAAAATCCCGGTCGTCGCCGTCAACGATGCCCAGACCAAGCATCTATTCGATAATCGCTACGGCACCGGCCAATCGACCCTCGACGGCATCATCCGCGCGACCGGCGTGCTGATCGCCGGCTCGGTTTTCGTTGTCGCCGGGTATGGCTATTGCGGACGCGGCATCGCGTCGCGCGCGCGCGGACTGGGCGCCGACGTCATCGTCACCGAAGTTGATCCGGTGCGCGCGATCGAAGCCGCGATGGACGGGCTGCGCGTGATGCCGATGGTCGACGCGGCCAAAGTAGGCGACATCTTCGTCAGCGCGACCGGCGATCACTCGGTCCTCAACGCCACGCACTTCAACCTGATGAAGCACGGCGCGATCCTCTGCAACTCCGGCCACTTTGACGTCGAGATCGACCTCGCCTATCTCAACGACTCCGCCGCCAAGGTCGAACGCAACGTCACCCACAATGTGGACGCCTACCATCTCAAGAGCGGCCGCGTCATCTATATTCTCGGTCAAGGCCGGCTGGTGAATCTGGCCTGCGCCGAGGGTCATCCCGCGCAGGTCATGGACATGAGCTTCGCCACCCAGGCGATGGCCTCGCATTGGGTCGCGACCAGCAAGCCGCTGCCGATCGCCGTGCACAACGTGCCGATAGCAATCGAGGAAGAAGTGGCGGCCCTGAAGCTCGCCGCGATGGGCATCAAGATTGACACGCTCACCGACGAGCAGAAGAAGTACCTGTCGAGCTGGCAAACCGGCACCTGAGCCCAGCGCGTTGCCGGCGCGGCGTCGAGCTTAATGTGGCGCGGTATTCAGGCAGCGATTGAGCGTCGCCTTCAGGCTGCGATCGTCACGCGCTTGCGGCGGCGAAAGACCTCGCCCGCGGCAAAGCAGAGCAGGATCAGCGCCACGGCGATCGCAAAACGCGGTGACATCGGATGCCACAGCGCGTCACCGAGAAACGCAAAGAGAATCGTTCCCGGAATCATCCCGATCGCACTAGCCCAAAAGTAGTCGCGAAAGGCGATCGGCGACGCGCCTGCAAGCAGATTCAACGCGTTGTAGGGGATTACCGGCACAATCCGCAAATACAAAATCACATAGAAGCCATTGCGAACCAGGCGATCCATCAGGTGGCGAAAGCGCTCGCCGATGAAGCCTTGGACGAACGATTTGCCCAGAAAGCGTCCGGCGGCGAACGCGATCAGCGCGCCCAGATTCGCTCCCACCAGCGACCAGACCGCGCCCCATAAAGCGCCGAACGCGAGTCCGGCCGCGATCGTCATCACCGCGCCGGGCAAGAGAAATGACGGTCCCACTGCGTAGAGGATGACGTAGGCGATCGGACCCCACGCGCCCCACGACAGCACTTCGGTCTTCATCAGCCGCGGGTTTTCAAACCACTCACCGTGCGCCACGAGCAAATAAATCGATCCGCCCAGCAATACCGCCAGCATCGCGATGCGCAACGCATTCACCATCAGCGAACTGCCTTGCGGCTTGCCCGCGGGCGCTGGGATAGGACCAACCGCAGCCATCAGAGGATGATCGCAATGATAGGGAGCGGCTCGCTGTCGGACAAGGAGTTTTCCGCGTCAGGCGAAGCGGCGTCGAGGATCGTTATTTCTTCTCGGAGTGCAGCACGCCGGATGAGTGTAACTGCGCGACCTTGGCGTCAGACAACCCGAGATGCTTCTTCAGCACCTCGCCGCCGTGCTGACCAAGGAGGGGCGCGATCATAGTCGGCAGTTCGGGGAACTCGGAGAACTTGAGCGGAAAGCCCGGGATAGTCACCTCGCCGAGGATCGGATCGCTGACCTTGCGGACCATTTCGCGGGCCTTGAAATACGGATGATCGAGCGCGTCAACGATCGACATCACCGGCGCCGAGGGCACGCGATGCTCTTCGAAAATCTTGAGCACCGCGGCGTCTGAGGGCTGCGCCTGCATCCAGCCCTCGATGATCGTGATCAGTTCCTTCTGATTCTTGCCGCGATCGGCCGCCGTTGCGAAGCGCACATCGTCGATCAGATCCGGCCGCTCGATCGCCCGCGCCATCGCGGGCCACTGCCGATCGAGTACAAGAATGACGATATACCCTTCCGGTCCTTTGAAGGCCCCGCACGGGCAGATCAACGCATGATGCGACCCCATGCGCTTGGGCACGAACGCGCCGTCGGTCAGGTCATAGGCCTGCAGGTTGACCTCATGCATGTGGAAGAGCGCATCGACCATCGAGATATCGATATGCTGGCCGACGCCGGTCTTTTCACGATAGTAAAGCGCGTAGCCGAGCGCGGAGAAGGCATGCACGCCGCTCCCCTGATCGGCGATCCCCATCCCGACAAACATCGGCGGACCGTCGGCCGCGCCGGTCATGTGCATCAGCCCGGAAAAGGCCTGCGCGATAAAGTCGTAGCCCACGCGATGCTTCAGCGGACCGGTTTTGCCGAACGCGGAGATCGACGCCATGATGAGGCGCGGATTGATCTGCTTGAGCGAGGCATAATCCAGCCCGCGCTTCTCCATCACCCCGGGGCCGTAGTTCTCGGTGACGATATCGACCTTGGCGGCGAGCGCGCGCAGCAGCTCCATCGCTTCGGGCTTCGCGAAATCGAGACAGAGGCTCTGCTTGCCGCGATTCTGCTGGACGAAGTAGCCGCTGCGGCCATGCTTGATCGCGGGCAGCAGGCGCGCCGGATCGCCCATCGGCGCCTGCTCGATCTTGATAATCTGCGCCCCCATCTCGGCCATCAGCCGCGTAATCGTCGGGCCGGCCAGATACTGCGTGAAATCCAGCACCGTTACGTCGGCCAGCATCAAGGGTTTTTTCGTCGTCTCGTTCATCGTTTCGCAGCTCCGATTTTCGCTCGGCTCCGACCTTCGTAACATCGGCGCCTTGCGCTCGACAAGCACGCGCATGCAGCTATTTTCGTCGCCGCGGCCGCAGCTCTCGCCGAGCCGGCTAGGGCGCTGGAGGCCTGCATCCCCGCACGACCGCACGCCCCGCGCGCGATTGGTAATCTGCGCGACGCGTCATTACTATCCGGCCCATGTGGAGGATGTGGCCGCACTTAAGACGGCTGTGGGCCGGGGCCGGTGCAGTGCTGGTTGGCCTGGTAGTCAGTTATCTCTACAATTTGTGGAGCAGGCAGGCGGTTCCGGATCTGCGCAGTCTCTATTTTTTCCTGCATGCTTATTGGGTCTGGGCGGGCGGTGGATTGCTTGCGCTCACAACAGTTTCAGTCCTGGCCGAGCGCGCGCACCGACGGTATGAGGCGCGGGCGCCGCGGCCGCTGCGAGCCCAGCGTCGGTCCCTGCGAGAGCGGCTGAGACGCACTCCTACAGCCCCAGCACCGCCGCCCCCAACGACTGCCTCAACGATGGTTGGCCGCGAGCTTGAGCTGGTGCGGCTGGGTGATTGGTTCGCGCAGGTCAGGACTGGACGCGGCGAGTGGTATTTGTCTCGGGTGAGCCGGGGATCGGCAAGACCACACTGGTGCGGGCTTTTCTTGATTCGCTGGCTGGCAGCGCAGTGCGAGTCGGCCGCGGGCAGTGTATCGAGCAGTACGGCGCGGGCGAGCCCTACATGCCGCTTCTCGAAGCGCTGACCCGGCTCTGCCGCGACCCCGGCGGCGGAAAGCTGGTCGAGATTCTCTATCAACTCGCACCCGCGTGGCTGGCGCAGATGCCGACCCTGGTCAGCGCCGAGGACCGCGCCAGATTGCAGAGCCTCGCGCAGGGCACGACGCAGCAGCGGATGCTGCGTGAGATGGCCGAGGCCCTCGAAGTGGTCGCGGCGGAAACGCCGCTAGTGCTCTTGTTTGAGGATCTGCATTGGAGCGATCCGTCGACGCTGGATTTGATTGCCGCGATCGCGCGGCGCAGCGAAGCAGTCCGACTCATGGTTATCGGCACCTACCGACCGGTCGAGATGCTCGCCGGGGAGCATCCTCTGCGTACGATGAAGGAGGAGCTTGCGATACATCAGCATTCTATCGAGCTGCGATTACCACTGCTGTCCGAGATGGACGTGGCCGCGTACGTCGCGCAACGATTCAGCGCCCGCAAAGAGAACATCGCTCCTGCGGTCTATGCCCGCAGCGAAGGCAATCCCCTGTTCATGGTCAACGTGGTTGACTACCTGATCGAACAGGACTCCCTCGCCGATGCCGACAAGATAGAAGCGCCGCGCAATATCCGCCAGATGATCGAGCGCAACCTGCTGCGGCTCTCGCCGGACGAGCAACGCGTACTCGAAGCGGCGAGCGTCGCCGGGACCGAATTCTCGGCCGCCGCGGTCGCCGCCGCGCTGGACGCGCCCCTTCGCGAAATCGAGAGTCGCTGCGCGCAGCTCTCAAAACGCGAGCAATTCGTGACGCGGCGCGGCGCGGTGACCTGGCCCGACGGCGCCGCGGCGGCGGCCTTCCACTTCGATCACGCCCTCTATCAGAACGTTCTGTACGCCAGTCTCACTGAAGGCGCGCGCGCCGATTACCATCGGCGAATCGCCGAACGAGTTGAGCGCGCCTATGGCGAGCAGGCCGTTGAAGTAGCCGCGGAGTTGGCCCATCACTACACGTCTCCCCAGAGCGGCATTTTCCCATTGGCAGCGAGCGGGACAAAGAGCAATCGAGCGCTCCGCTAACACTGAAGCGATTGGTCATCTCACGAAGGCGCTCGAGATGCTCGCCCTGTTGCCGGTGGATTCGGAGCGGCAACAGCAGGAGTCTCACCGTACAGATTATTCTGGGTCGCGCCTTTATCGCCGCCAAAGGTTATGCCGCTCCGGAAGTGCAACGAACGTTTGCGCGTGCGCGAGAACTCTGCGACCTCTTGGGCGATACGACCCACCTTTTCGCCGCATGGTATGGCCAGTGGTGGTTTCTCTTTGTCGCGGCGCAACTCGAACCCGCCAGGATTCAAGCCCGAGAGCTGCTCGATTACGCCAGGCGGCAGGCGGACCCGATTCTTCTGCTTACCGCTCATCGCGCGCTGGGCTACACACTCTATGATTTGGGTGAATTCGCAAGTGCTTGTCAGGAATTCGAGGAAGGCATGGGGATCTATCGCAAGCAATTGCATGCCCAGGCCGCTCGGTATGGAGGCACGGATCCGGGAGTGGGATGCTTGTGCTTTCTGGCGATGGCTCTATGGTACCGCGGTTATCCGGATCAGGCGTTGGCCCGGATCACGGACGCGGTAAGCCTTGCCGAAGAACTGGCGCATCCGCTCAGCCTGAGCGGCAGCCTGAACTTTGCCGCGCGGGTGGCGCAGTTCCGGCGTGAGGTGCAAGTTTGCCGCGCTCGTGCCGAGGCGAGCATCCTCGCCTCGACCAAGCTGGGGTTTAGTTATTGGTTGGCCGAAGCGACCGTGCTCAGAGGCTGGGCCCTGGCGGCAGAAGGTCAGAACGAACTCGGGCTCAACCAGATGCGCGAAGGGATGGGCGCCTACGCCGCGACCGGCGGAATGCTATGGCGCCTTTACTATTTGGCGCTTGCGGCTGAAAGCTGTGGTGTGGTTGGACGATTTGAGGATGGACTTACGCAACTTGCCGAAGCAATCGGCCTTGTGCAAACCACCGACGAGCATGAACATGAGGCGGAACTTTATCGGTTAAGAGCCGAGTTGAGCCTGAAGCGGACCGCAGTCGCTGACCTTTCCAAACCTGTTTTCAACGAAACGGGCGAACGGGATTTTCGCCGCGCCATCGCGATCGCGGTCAATCAGCAGGCAAAGTCGCTGGAGTTGCGCGCAACTACCAGTCTCGCGCGATTGCTACGCGACACTGGTCGTCGTGATGAGGCGCGCACGATGCTCGCGGCAATCTACGACTGGTTCACCGAGGGCTTCGATACCGCCGATCTAAAAGATGCAAAAGCACTTTTAGATCGGCTGGACTCGGAATCTTGACCCAGCTCCAGGGGGCGGCGGAGTCTGCTACTCGCGGCCAAGATCAAAACTCGCCTGCTCGCTACGCGCAGCAGCCGCGCTCCACTAGGAACCCGGGCACAAGCCCTATTTGTCATCCTGAGCTGGCAAGCACCGCGCGCCGTGTCGAAGGATCAACACGAAGCGCCTCTGAAGAATTTCACTTGTGCAGAGGTTCCCTAGTGCTCTTAGCGCTGCGGCCGGCCTGAGCCTCGTCGCAGCTCACCGAGGAGTTTTTGCGCCCGCGCCTGAGCGATCCGAATGACCGCCGCATCCTTAGAGTCGCGGGGTAGCGGACGCTTGACGAACTCTGCCAGTTCCATCAGATGCGTCCGCAACGCCGCCCGCGCCGCGGCGGGGCTGGGCGATTTGTTCGCCTGCAGTTTGCGCGGACCCTCATGCCCGCCCTCCGAGATGTACCAGTCTTTGAAAGCGCCGCGGAAACCCGCATGAAACATCAGGCTGCCCAGATGAGTTGCCGCCGGAGGCGCCCGCAACAGCAGCTCGGCATGGGTCGCGCTCTGTCCGGGGCTCTCGTACTCGATCATCAAGTGACCGCCAGGCGGGATCAGCGTGCCGAGCAGATCGATGAATGCGGCTTCGAGCCCCGTCGCCCGGGCGTCGAAAGTTGCGCCGTCATCGAATTCGACCGTGGGATAGATGCGCAGCTCGAACCACGGACGCACCAGCCGCCCGCCGCCGCTGACAATTCCCATCGCGAGCGGCGTGCGCGACGGGGTTGCGCGCGCGTCGCCTAGCGCCACGGACAGATAGAGCCAGCCAGCGCGCGGCCGCACGGGTTTGAGCTCGGTTACTATCAGGCGATGATCGCGGCCGTCGCTCGCGCGAATTGCGGCGCCGTCGATCTGCGCGGCAATCTGCCCCGCCGCCGACTCGATCAACATTCTCTCCATAGGAAATTAAGCGTCGATTTGACTGTTTGAGGACGTTAGAACGTCCGCGCATTACGGAGCTTTCCGTCTGGTCTTTCACTTGCCACGTGGCTAGTATAAGGAATTCTCAAGATGTCCGAATCTCTGACCAGCTCCCCGACTTTTCCTGCGGCGACCTGCGACAGCTGCGGCAAAACCGTGCTGACTCACCTCAGCTTCGATGAAGCCGGCCAGCCCCGGCGCTGCTGCGTCAACTGCGACGGCCCAATCACGTCGGCGCTGGCGTGGCTCTCGACCAGCGAACTCGAAACCCAGGGCTATCAGGTTGGTCCCGCGCGCGTCCGGCCCAGTGGCGGATGCGGCTCGGGTCAGTGCGGACGTTCTGCTCAACGACATTAACGCGCCGCTAATCGCGGCAACAACGGACCCGAAGGAATTTCGAGTCGGAGACATGCGCGAGTGAAGACAACCATCTCAGTGATCAAAGCTGACGTCGGTTCCATCGGCGGCCACATTAAACCAAGCGCCAAGCTCAAGGCGGGCGTCGAAGCCTTTGCCCGCGAGCGCGGCAAGAAGCTCCTGATGGATCTCTATGTCAGTTCGACCGGCGATGACGTCGCCCTCCTGATGTCGCATGATCGCGGCGTCAACGATTCGAAGATCCACGAACTCGCCTGGGACGCCTTCATGCACGGCACCAAGATCGCGCGCGAGCAGGGGCTCTACGGCGCCGGCCAGGATCTCCTCAAGGACGCCTTTTCCGGCAACGTCCGCGGCCTCGGCCCGGCCTCCTGCGAGATGGAATTCGAGGAGCGCCCCAACGAGCCCTTCGTCTTCTTCGCCGCCGACAAGACCGATCCCGGCGCCTACAATCTGCCCTTCTACCTGGCCTTCGCTGATCCGATGCACTGCGCGGGCCTGCTGCTTTCACCCAAGATGGCCAAGGGCTTCACCTACACCATCATGGACGTGAACCACACCGAGGGCGATCGCGTAATTGAGCTCAACGCGCCCGACGAACTCTACGATATCGCCTGTCTGCTGCGCGACAACGAGCGCTTCGTCATCGAATCAATCCGCAGCCGCGCCAGCGGCGATATCGGTTGCGTGGTTTCGACCTCGCGTCTGCACAATATCGCCGGCACTTATACCGGCAAGGATGATCCGGTCGCGCTGGTCCGCACCCAAGGCAACTTCCCGGCCACCGGCGAAGTCCTGTCGCCCTTCCGGATCGGCCATTACGTCGCGGGCACGATGCGCGGCAGCCATCATGGTCCGCTGATGCCGGTCAAACTCAATTCGACCATCAGTTTCTTCGACGGCCCGGCCATCGTCAGCGCCGCAGCGTTTTGCGTGCACGAGGGCAAGTTCACCGAACCGGTCGATGTCTTTGATCATCCGTTCTGGGACTGGGTGCGTAACAATGTCTCCGCCAAGGCCGCCGAGATTCGCAACCAAGGCTTTTCCGGCCCCGCGATGCTCCCTTATAGCGAGCTCGAATACGGCGGCGTCGTCGAGAAGATGGGTCAGCTCGACTCGCGCTTCATCGTCCGCAAGGACGATCACGCGGCGACCGGCAACGGCAACGGCGGCCGCAAGAAAAAAGCCGCTTGAGCCACCGCCACGCACTCAACGCTCTCTGCGCAAGGGCCGGTCCTGGACCGGCCCTCCTTTTTACCGCTCCGATTTCTTCTAAATCCACCAGCAGCCGTCCGTAACTCGCCTGGCGTCGCGCAAATTGGTTTTTCTCAAGCTGCGACTTAGTGTAAAAATAAATTGTAAGCTTCGACTGGAGACTCGGAGAGACGGCTATGGCTGGCGACAAACGCTCACAGGGGCTGGTTAAGTTCTGGTGGGTCCTGGCCGCGACGCTGGGTGCGGCAGCCGGCGCCGCCGCAGAGTCACTCTGGGGCCCTGCCAATACGCTCGGAGCGATTGCCGGAATCGGGCTGTCGCTGGCGCTCGCGGTGGGTTATCTCGAGCGGCCAATCCAGCCCGGAGCCACGACACCGCGATGGCCGCGCCCGCGCTGGCGGCAGCCGGCGCCGCGCCGCCGCCCCGAAAGCGCGAAAAGCTCCACCCCACGCGCGAAGCTGCATGCCGTCAATGGCCGCAAGCGCGGTGCCCCGCCCGTCTCCGGGACGCCCGACGCCCGCCGCTGAGCGAGCATCTGCGCCCGCGCCGCGAGCGCTCGCCGCCCGCGCAACGCCTCGCGAGCTTCCTCACTCCTCCCCTCAGCCGGCCGCCGCCTCTTCCCCACTCTCCGGCGCCAGCGGATCGATCCCCAGCAGCACGTTGCGCATCGCGTGCGCCGTCGCCCGCGTCAGCCCGCCCGTGCGTTCCAGCGCGCCGACCTGCGCGGCCGCTTCACTCTGCTGCCGCTCCAGCCGCTGCTGCATCTCCGTGAGCCAGCGCCGCTGACTGATCGTTGCCCGCCCGAGGTCGTTGATCGTCCGCGCGATGCGCGCCAGATCCGGCGTCTCCAGCGGCCGCGCGCATTCCACCAGCACGTCAAACAACCGCTGCTGCACCAGCCGCGACAGCGCCTCGGTCATGCGCCCCTCGTCGCCCTCGGCGCACTCCGCGATCACTCGCGCCTGCTCGCTGGCGCTCATCAGCGCGTCCAGTTGTTTGCGGTACCTTCTTCTGTAGCGCCCCAGCGCCGTGCGCGAAATCTGATAACCCTTCGTGGCGAGCCACGCGCTGAGTTCCGACAAACTCCAGTACGATTCGTCTGCCAGCCGTTGCTCCAGCTCCCGGCGCAACGCCAGCGGCAAGCGCACCAGCACGCTCGAACGCGACCCCAACAGCACCTGCCCCTCGCGTGCCTTGGCCAATTGCGCTTTGCCGTCCGCCGCGCCGGCCGCCTCGCGCCCGCTTTGCTTACTCATGCTTCTTCCCGCCCGTCGCGGACTCCGCCTCCGATAAAATTTTGGCCGCCCCTCCTCTGCACAGCCCGCGCCCGTGCGCCTTCGTCCAAGGCGCGATCCCGCCGCGCGCGACGCGCCGGCGCCTCGGCTCAATCTGCGCCCCGCGCGCGCCCTTGCCTAGGGTGAAATCTTTCCCTATCGCGGCTGGCCTCAGGCGCGCCGGGATCTCGCGTCGCCAGCGGAGCGCTCCCGCGCTGAGCGAACACAGGGGACGGCCGAGTCTGCGAGGCGCGGCCAGAGTAAAGAGTCTGCGAGCTGCGTTCAAGGAAAGGAATCCCGCTTCCGCTACCTGATGGCATGCACGCCAACGTCACCCACTGTCTGACGCCCGGTTTCTCGCAGTTTCATCCTGCACATGGTAGACCTCCGGATATGCTCGATCTCCTGATTCGTGGCGCCGACGTCGTCACGCCCGACGGCGTGGGCCGCTGGACGATCGGCATCGCCGGCGAAAAAATCGTGCTCGCCGGGACCGAGCCCGCGCCGCCGCCCGCGGCCGTGCGCACGATCGACGCGATCGGCAAAATCGCCGTGCCCGGCGGCATCGAGCCGCACGCCCATCTGGCCAGCGTGGTTGGAATGCATCCGGATGAGCGCCTGCTCACGCTCGGCCCCGAGGACGATACGCGCGGGATGGCCTTTGGCGGCGTGACGACGCATCTGGATTTCGTTTTCGTTCACCCGAGGACCGATATTCCCACCGCGCTGGCGCGCCGCCGCACGCGCTGGGAGGGCCGCTCTTACGTCGATTACAGCTTTCATATCGCGCTCGGCGGCGCGCTGCCGCTCGGCGTCTTCGAGCAGATGGCGGAGGCGATCCAGGAGGGTTTCCCGAGCTTTAAAGTCTTCACCAACGAAGTTCTGCCGCCGCATCCGGCGCGGATGCCGTTCAAGCTCGACTTCGGCCGCATCGGCCATGCGATGGAACGGGTGGCGCGCCACGGCGGCATCATGGTCGTGCATGCCGAGGATGAGGATCTGGTTCAATTCAACTATGAGAAATTCCGCGCCGCCGGCCGGACGCACGGCGTCAATCTTCATCTGGTGCACAGCAAGCTTTCGGAGCAACTCGCCTTCGCCCGCACGATTGCGATGGCGCGCGCGACCGGCAGCGCGGTTTATTTCGTCCATACCTCGGCGCGCGAAGGCGTCGAGGCGGTGGCCGAGGCGCGCGGCCACAATCTGCCGATTTATGCGGAAACCCTCCATCACTACGCCTGTTTCTCCGCCGCCGATTATCGCCAGCCGCGCGGCTTCTGCTACCACACCTATCCTTCGCTCAAGTTCCCCGACGATCAGGAGGCGCTGTGGGAAGGGCTCCTGCGTGACGGCGTCTCCACCGTCGCCACCGACGAATTTCCCACCGCCCTCGAAGTCAAGCTGCGCGGCGATCAGATTGACGATGTCACCGGAGGCAACCTCGGCGCCGAGGCGCGGATGGGTATCGTCTATACGGAGGGTGTCGTCAAGCGCGGGATGTCGCTCCGGCGCTATGCCGACGTGACTTCGAGCAACGCCGCGCGCATCCTCGGCCTCTATCCGCGCAAGGGCGCGATCGCGCCCGGCAGCGACGCCGACCTCTGTCTGATCGATCCGCAAGTGCACAAGCGCCTGAGCCGCGCGGACTTCCACGTCAGCGACTACAGTCCGTGGGAGGGCTGGGAGGTTCGCGGCTGGCCCGTGATGACGATTCTGCGCGGCCGGCCGATCGTCGAACACGGACAGTTGCTCGGCGCGCTCGGCGACGGTCAACTCGTGCCGCGCAAGATCGATCCGGTTATCCTGCGCCGCCCCGCCGGCTGATTCGTCGGGCGGGAGCCCGATTTCCAGATTTGCCTTGCCCTCACGATGTCCGATCGTATTCGCCTATCGGGTACGCCTAGCGTTGCCCGGATTAGGCAATTATTCGCTAACTGTTTGTTAACGCACGCACCGTTGCGAAACCTCCCATGTACAGAAAATCATTGCCCCGTATGGCGCAAGCGCCGTAGCGGGCGTATGACATTATGTATGCGCATTCAGAGGGGGATGCGGGACACGGTCGACCCGTACGCGATCAGCGGCGAGATCGCCGACCGCATCGCACTGGCCGAGACGCCCGAATCCTCTGCAGTGCGCGAATTTGTCATGACCCGCGCGGCCGAGGGCGCGTGGAGCGCGATTAACCAGCAGTTAGCCGCCGCGCACGGCGCGCTCATCTGGTTAAGCGGACCGTCCGGCGTCGGCAAGACCCATTTTCTCAATTACGTGACGGCCTTGAACGCGCGCGCCGGGGCTTTGGCGATGCCCGCAGGCCGCCGCCTGACGCTCGCACTCAGTTTAACGGCCGAGACCGCGGCAGAGCTCGATCGCGCGATCGCGCATCGTATCGGGAAAGCGCTGACCGGGGCCCCGTCCGATGCCGCCCTCTGGCGCAACCTGCGCGGCGCCGAGGGCTTGCGCGTTGTCCTTGATCAAGCCAAGCGTCAGGGCGTCGAAGCGGTTACCATCGCGATCGATTTTGACCTGCTCGACCCTGCGGTGGCGGCTTCGAGCCTCACCACGATGGCGGGTCTGGCGGGCGCCTTGGCGCGGCCGCGCTTTACGCTTATCGCGGCCGGACGCGCCGCTTCGTCAGTGGCCGAGGCTCGGGCTTTCGCGCTCGGCGCGCAGGCCGACGAGTTTGCCGCAGTCGCGATCGGCCGCGCCCGCCGTTTGGACGAGGCCGTGAGCGGCGATCTCCGCGACGCCTACGGCGCAGTTCAGCCCGAAGAGCAGGCTCTCGAAAGTCTCTTTCCATTCCATCCCGCGGCGGCCCAGATGCTCGTCGCGCTCGGCGGCAGTGCCGATGCGATCGCGCCGGCGGCGCGGCTCGCGCGCGAGGTGCTGCTGGAGGCGCGCGCCGCCGCGTCCCCGCACGCGCTCATATGGCCGACGCATCTGATGAGGGTCGCGGGCGTGCGCAGCGCCGTCGAGACCCGCCTGGGCGAGCGTGGAAGCGCAGCCCACGCGCTCGCGCTGGCCGCCGCCCGTGCAATCGACGCACCGCGCCGGGCGCTGGCCGCCGAAATCGTCGAGCTCTTGACGCTCAATCACGTGATGTTCCCGCGCGAGCCGCTCACGCTCGCGCAACTCGCTGCGCGCCTCACGTTGGCGGACCAGCACAACGAAGTGAAGCGAGCACAGGGGGCGGCCGAGTCTGCGAGGCGCGGCCAAAATCAAGATGCGGCCGAGTCCTGTCTTCGGCTGAACGTCGCAGACTCCGCCACCCGCCGGAGGCGCGGCCAAAATCAAAACGCAGATCAGCTCGCAGCAATCAAAGAAGTTGCGGCCGAACTCGACAATCGCAGCGCTGGTGTAATCGTTTTCGATTCCGCGGACGCGACGCTGCGCCTTAACGAAGGCGTCGCCGCGGCTCCCGAAGTTGCCCGCTTCAATGGCGCGCTGGCATCGATGCGGAGGTTCGACGCCACTCTGATGCCGGCTGCCGAGCTCGAGGAAATGCAAGCCGCCCGCGAGCGTCTGGGTTCGGCGATGGCGGCGGCGCTTGAGAGCGCCACCGGCAACCGCGACCGACTGCGCCAGGCGGCGCGCCACTCCGGCGCCACCCTGACCGGCGAACAGGAACAGACTTTCGCCGATTTCATCGCAATCGCCGAGGCCGGTCCGGCCGCGCTGATCGCCGCCGCGGCGATTGCCGAGAAACGCGCTGAGCTGACGCGAATCTTCGATGATTACGATTTGCTGGCGGTGCTCGCCGCCGCCACCCCGCGCCTGCGCGTAATGCGCGAGTATCTCGAGGCGATGGGGCTCCATCGCGAACTCGAAGATGATCCGCATCGCGACCCGGCCCTCGCCAAACTTGAAGCCGAATGCAAATTGCTGCTGATTGGCGCCGCCGCCGCGGTCCGCGCCCGCGCCGCGAGCGGCCTTGACGCCCTCGAGTCGCGCTTCCAGCGCTTCAAATGGACTTATGTGCCGTTCTATCGCGCCGCCCACGAGGCCTGGCGCGCGGAACTCGCGGCGGCGACAACCATTGCCGAGGATGCTGAGCGGCATCTGGCCGTACTGGCGCGACTTAACGGGATTCGCGCGCTCGGCCCGCCGCTAGGGCTTGAACTGGCGATTGAGTTCGCGCGTCTCGCGAGCGGCGTCGCGCGCTGCACACAGGACGGCGCGCTGTCGCCGGAAATCGCGCCTGTCTGCTCGCGATGCAATTACGTCATCGGTACGCCGTCGCCGCGGCCGCCATTGGTTGAATTGTTCGGCCGGGTCCGACGCGCGCTCGAGGCCCGGCTCGCCGCGCTCTCGCAGAGCGCGATTGCGCGACTTATCGCAGAACACGATGAAGGCGGCCGCCTCGAAGGCTTTCTCAGAATCACGCAGGCCGCGCAAACCGAGGCATTGATTAGCGTGCTCGACGACGAGCTTGCAGGCTATCTGGCGCGTCTGCTCGACGAGAACCCGGCGGCAGATTCAGCCTCGCGTGTGCGCGTGGTTCAGCCACTGCGCGTGGCGCGAGCCGACAGCCGCGGCCCGCGCTCGCATAAGGGGCAGCCGCGCAGCCGTCTCGATTAGTCGCCAGTATTGTGGTCGGGGCGCGAGGCTCACGCTCGCGGTGGTGTCACTTTCGCCGGAGTGCCGGGCGGAAACGCACTCGCCCTCCGCGGGCGCGGTTTGAAATTGACGCGATCCAGCAGACGAAAGTACTGGTTGCGCAGATTCTCGCACATCCACAGAAGCGCGAGCCCAACCGTGATGCCGATCGCCGTGAACAGTTCAATCAGCCAATGCCCGAACCGCAGTTGCTCGACCCGAAATGGCTCCTGACTCTCATTCATTTGCTCTGAAGTCACAATTCAAGGCTATGGCGTAGGGGCCTCGACTGCAAGAGCCCGCACTCGGCGGGTCCGCAGATGCGACATCGGGGCGAATTAATCAGGCTCGATGCACCGCCGGTGTCAATGAAGGTTCGCAATTTCAGCCGACGAGATCTTCAATTGGATAAGGTCTTGGCGATCGGCAGTTTCTTGGCGTCGCTTCCAACTTTTGGCGCTGCGGTCGAGAGGCTGAATGTAAACAAGAATTCCTTTTCACGGGTCGTCGCACGCGATTTTTGCTTTATCGATGAAGGTTTCGGCACAACCGCGGTATTGCGAGCGCCAATCCGAAGAAACTGAGACCGGCTGGTACAGGCATCGAGCTTGCTCCGACTCGCGTCGCTCGATGTGTTCGGCGTTTGCAACCAGACGCTGCGGCCTCGGTTACTGCGGCTATTCGCCGGACCAGATGGCTTGAGACGCGCATCGACTGGCGATCTATGTCTGAGCAGATAATCAGAGCCTTACTGATCGAGGATGATGCGGCCAAGGCCCGATTCGTGCGCGAGACGATGGCCCGCGCGGAGGGCTTCGAGCTCGAATCGATTGATCAACTGGGCGAGGGCCTGATCCGCCTGCAGCAGCCGGGGGTAGACGTCGTACTGCTCGATCTCGCGCTGGCGGACGCGCCTGGTCTGGAGGCGCTACGCTCGGTGAATGAGGCCGCGTCGCGGATTCCGATTGTGGCGCTCAGCGCGTCGGACGACCGCGCTCAGGAGCGCGACGCGGTGAAGTTCGGCGCCGAGGACGATCTGGTGATGGGCGCGTTCACTTCCGACCTGCCCGCGCGCTCGATTCGTCACGCGATCGATCGCCGGCAGGCGCGCGATGCAATCGCCCAAACGCGCGATTCCGCGTTGGAATCCGCTCGTCTGCGCGGGGATTCGGCGCGGTTGTGCCAGGTGATTACTAATCTGGTCGGCAACGCGGTGGGGTACCCTCTGCGAGATTTCGACTAGCGCGGCTGAGACCATGGTCGCCCTGACTACCGCCGCCGCCGGAAATCATCCGTATGACATCATTCTGATCGAAATGCAGAATCCCTCGATTGACGGCTTCACGCTGGCCCGCGCGATCAAGGCCGACGGCCGCCTCGCCCGGACGCGGCTTATAGGTACGTACGCGCTCGGCGCGCGTCCCGATGAAAACTCGATACGACCCGCCGGGATTCGCGGCCTGTTGGTCAAACCGATCAAACAGACGCAGCTCTTTAACACTTTGAATGTGACTATGGCTGCGATTGAGGAAGCCGCCAGCGGAAACGAGGCCAGCGGCTCCGGGCGCACGCGCCGGCGCCGCGTCAGCGAACTCAAGAGCACGTTGCCCGACGAGCTGCGCGCGCGCATCCGTATCCTGCTGGTCGAGGACAACGCGGTGAACCAGCAGGTCCAACTACGGATGCTCGAGCGGATCGGTTTTGCCGCGACGCCGGTGAACCACGGCGGCGAGGCGCTCGCCGCGCTCGCAGAACGCGCCTACTCGATCATCCTGATGGACTGCCAGATGCCCGAGATGGATGGGTACACGGCGACGCGCGAGATCCGTCGCCGTGAGGGCAACGGCCGCCACAGCATAATCATCGGGGTCACTGCACATGCACTCGCGGGCGATCGCGCAGAATGCCTTGCCGCGGGCATGGACGATTACGTCTCGAAACCGATCGTTCCCGAAGACCTTGCGGCCACCCTCGATAAGTGGGCCAGATTCCTCAGCGCCGGCGTCTCCCCGTCAACCCCAGCCGCCGGTATGGCGAGAATCCTGACAATGGAAGTTCTGGATCCGGAGAAACTCGCGGAATTGCGCGAGTGCCAGCGGCCCGGCGAAACCGACTTCGTCAATAATCTGCTCAACGTCTTTGTCTGCGATCTGAGCGTGCGCCTGCAGACCATCCGGGCGGCGCTCGACCGCGGCGACCTCAAGGCCGTGCGCGACGCCGCGCATTCCTTGAAGGGGGCGTCCCGTGAACTAGGCGCGCGCCGTCTGGCCGCAGTCTGCGATCAGGTTGAGCGCAGCGCGGGAGCCGACGGGCGTGCCGCTATTCAGCCTCTGTTAAAGGACCTCGATCGCGAAGCTAATTCTCTGCGGGACGCGCTGGAAGCGCAATTAACCGCCGCTTCGGCGTAGACCTCAGCACGAAAAGCTGAACTGGATTGGTTGCGGGGAGAGGATTTGAACCTCTGACCTCCGGGTTATGAGCCCGGCGAGCTACCAGACTGCTCCACCCCGCCCGCGCATAGTAACGATCGCGTCACACACGGGTCAACACAGTCCGGATTGGCAGAAGGATGATGCGGCAGTGCGCCGCTAATCCGCCAGCACGCGGATATTGCACTCGCGATGATGCTTCCCGAACTCATGCAACTCGCGCTCGATCGCGTTCGCATTCGGCGGTAGTTCGGTGAGCATCAGCTTGCGCGCCGCCGCCGGATCGATCCCATCGGCCTCGACCGAGAGGTTGTGATCGTCGCACATGATGAAGGCCATTTGTCAGCGCTCTCCTTTGTCTGCCCGCCGGTTTGTGCTACCTCGATAACGAATCTCGCGAATTCTCAGGAGCTTACGGATCATGAGCCTCAAGGGGAAGGCCGCAGCGATCGGCATCGCCGAACTGAAACCGTGGAAAGAGCCGCCTGCCGGCGTTACGCCGCTCAAGCTGATGTTCCAGCTTACCGCCGAGGTTTTGGCCGACGCGGGACTCGAAAAGCGCGACCTCGACGGACTGCTGGTCGGGATGCCCTTTGCCGATCCCGGGATGATCTACCCGGCCAGCCTCGCTGAGGTCTTGGGGATCAACCCGCGGATGCTGAACGTCGTCGATATCGGCGGGGCGAGTGCCGCGGGCATGATCTGGCGGGCCGCGGCCGCGATCGACGCCGGGATGTGCAGCGCCGTGCTCTGCATCGTTGCCGACCTCAACAAAATGGGCGACCAGAAGGTTCCGGTGATCTCGGTCCAGCGCGAATTCGAGGCCCCTTACGGCAATATCGGCGCGAACTGCGGCTACGCGATGATCGCCAATCGTCATATGCATGAATACGGCACGACGCCGTCGCAGATGGCGAAGGTCGCCGTGGATCAACGGAAAAGCGCCGTCAAGAATCCGCTCGCGGCTTTCGGTGACAAACTCATCACGATCGACGACGTGCTCAACTCGCGGATGATCGTCGATCCGCTCCATCTGTTCGAGATCGTCAGTCCGTGCAGCGGCGGCTCGGCCGTGATTATCGCCTCGCCGGAGGTCGCCAAACGCGCGAAGCGTCCGCCGATCTGGCTGCTCGGCGCCGGCGAGTACGCCAATCACGCCTCGATCACCTACGCTCCTTCGCTTACGGATTCGCCGATCAAGCCGGCCGCCGACGCCGCTTTCAAGATGGCCGGGGTCGAACGCAAGGACATCGACCTGGTGTGTCCCTACGATTGCTACACGATCACGGTGCTGGTGACGCTCGAGGATGCGGGCTTCTGCAAAAAGGGTCAGGGCGGCCCGTTCGCGATGGAGCATGATCTTTCGTTTGCCGGCGATTTTCCGTGCAACACGCACGGCGGCCAGCTTTCCTTCGGCCAGCCCGGGCTCGGCGGCGGGATGAGCCATGTGACCGAGGCCATCCGCCAACTGATGGGCCGCGGCGAAGGGCGGCAAGTCAAGGACGCAACGCTCGCTTACGTCAACGGCAACGGCGGCATCATGAGCGAGCAGGCCAGCCTCATCCTGGAGCGCCGATCATGAGCGCCTACGAGAAGCCGCTGCCGAAGCCGACGGCCACCAGCCGTCCGTTCTGGGACGCCGCCAAACGGCATGAGTTGCAGCTTCAGCGATGCGGCGGTTGCCGCGCCTTCATCTACTATCCCCGCGATCGCTGTCCGCATTGCCTGTCGGAGCAGCTCGAATGGCAGCCCGTCAGCGGCAAGGGGAAGGTGTATAGCTACACGACGGTGCGTCGCGCCTCGACCCGCTCGTTCTCCGACAAACCTTACGTGCTGGCGATTGTCGAACTCGACGAGGGTGTCCGCATGACGAGTAATATCGAAGCGCCGTCGGAGAGCGTCAAGATCGGGATGCCGGTGACGGTCTTTTTCGACGACGTCACGCCCGATCGTACACTGATCAAGTTCAAGCCAGCCTAGCGCTCACTGCGGCGTCCACATAGGCGCCGCACCGAAGAGGTGATCGACAACGCCCAGGTGATAAGCGAGAAACAGACCAAAACCCAGACTGAAAAACCCGGATGCGTTGATCAGGCCATGATGCAGCCACGCCATCCGCTGCGCGGCGAACATAAACGGCGCGGCAATCGCAGTAGTAATCAGCCCCATACTCACAATCGTCCCTAGACAGAAAATCGCGAGATAGAGTGTCGCCCACAGCGGCTGCGGGATTGCACTCAATACGAGCAAAGCGATCGCCGCGCTGCCCGCGAGGCCATGAACCAGACCGATTCCGAAGGAACGTAGCAACGGCCGTCGCACTGCGAGAACTGGGCGATCGAGTGCAGGATCCTCAAGGCTGTGACCGTGGTTCGATCGATCAGCGTCCAGTGTCGCGTCGCTGGAATCATGTCCATTGGGATCTGGATGATAGTGACTATGTCGATGGAGTTCGCCCTCGTCGATGTGGCTATGGGAATGTACGTCCATGGGCCGGGCGCCGGCGACCGCGGCTCCCCCGATGCGGCGCGCAACCTGGCGAACCGCACCTGCCGCGGCGCCGAGCCCGAGAAGAATCAAAACGATTGCCACTGCGAACTCCATCGCAAGGCCAATCCGCGTCGGGATCGCAATCTTGAAGACGATAATCGCAGCCCCCACCGCCAGCACGGTCAGAGTGTGGCCGAGGCCCCATATGAGGCCAATTCCCGTCGCCGTAGCCAGACGCCGCTCGCGACTTACGATCGTCGTCACCGCGATTACATGATCCGGATCGGTGGCGTGGCGCATTCCCAGAATCAGGCCCAACAACATCACGCTCAGCGGCGCAAGCGATCCTGCTATTCCAAAATTCATTTCAGTCCTTTTCGACGGTCTTCCGCTCGTGCCTTTTAGCTTCTAACGTGCAGGACTCCGGCCACGATCAGCGACTGGAGCGTCAAACCTACTCCGACGATCGTGATGACTGCTGATGAGGCCAATGGCAGCCAGCGCTCCGTCAACGGACCGCGGCCGCCAAAGCGGCTCATGAAGCGGCCGGCGTAAACCATCGCAAGGCCAAAAGTGATCAATACCGCGGCCAAGCCGGCGCTGAATGCGACAATCAGAAACAGCCCGAAGGCTACGCGATGAAACGCGAGCGCGGCGAGCAACACCACTAGCGCGGCCGGACATGGCACGATTCCGCCGGTGACTCCGAGTACAAATAGACTCTTGACGGAGAGCTTCTGTGATTCAAGCGCGAGTTCTAGTGTGCGAGGCTCATGCACATGCTGATGTCCGTGATGGTGACTATGGCCCTGATCGTGCGAACGGCTATGATCAGAATTATGCGAGTGAGTACTGCTCACATGTCCGCCCCACCAGGTGTGGCGATGCTCCAAACTCGGAGCATGATCGTGATCGGCCTCCGCATCAACACGATGCTCGTGTCCGTAACTGTGATCCGCGTGGTGACTATCGGTGGGTTCCGTAAGGTAGCGCCGCAGGAAGAGCGTCAAGCCCAGCCCTGCAACCAGCAAGCCCGACGCCGCGCCCAGCCACGGGTAGAGCTGCTCGGGCATGATCCACTGCGACGCGTACAGGGTGATGATCCCCAACGCATAGACCGATATCGTATGCGACGCAGTTACGATGCCGCCGAGAAAAACCGCGTGACGTGCGCCGCCGCGGGATCCGACCAGGTAGGCCGCCACCAGCGTTTTGCCGTGTCCCGGTTCGAGCGCGTGGAAACCCCCGAGTACCGCGGCAATCAGCGCCGCCATCAGAAGGAACGTGACATCTACCCGATTCGACTCGATCAAATCGGTAAAGGCGCTACGCGGGGTGCCCACCTTGTTGGCTGCGAGCTTGAGCCCGCCCGGCTCAGCTCCAGTGTCGAGCCAGCCCGCGTTACTTCCGCGATCCGCCAATTGCTCCGTTCCCGCCGGCGTCGCCGCGAAAGTCAAATCGGCGCTCAACACCTGCGGAGGGCTGTGCAGCATGTCAGTCGGATAGTTCGTGAGTTCAAGGCTGCGATCCTGCGAAGGGACTGAACTATGGTCTATGCGTGTGCCCGGTCCGCGGACTGCGACTATTTCTTTCCAGCCGGCATGATCGGGAAAGTTGCTATCCTGGTAGTGCAGTGCGAATGAGCCATCGACCAACCGATGATCCAAATGCGCCCAATAGACAAAACCCATTTTCATGGTCGGCAAGCCGCCGGCGCCTGGCGGAAAAAGCGCCTGCCGCGAAACGGTTTCAAGCACGAGCGGCGCACCGCCGACAGTCAGCGTCAACCCCTGCTTAAGGTTAGCGGACTGCGTCTTCAAATATCGCGCGACACCGGGATCGTCCACGCGCGGCACTATTCCACTTCGTTGCATCTCCTGGAAGGTCGGAATCTCCGCCATATCGATTATGTAATCGATTTGGACACGATCTGGGTCGGTGACAATCTTCGTGTAATGATTGACGCTGAAATTACCCATCGGATGGGCGAGGCTGAGTCGCGGCCAGGCGAGCAATACGAGCAGGATCGCGCTCGCGGCGCCGACCGCGCTAGCGCGAACCACTGGTTGCCTTTGCCGCATACTGCACCGTCGGGTCGCCGCCCAATGCCGCGTACTCGCGACTGGCGACGTTGTCGAGAATCGGCTGGAAGTGCGCATTGATCGTCATGGCCCGATCTAAATTCGCGCGCGCCTCGGTTTTATGCGCGAGCGCCGCGGATATCATTCCCGCGTGAAAATAGAGTCGCGCGTCGGTGGTGTTGAACCTTAATGCCGCGATTATGTGCGGGAGCGCCGCGTCCGCCTTACCGTCGCGATAGAGCGACCATGCCAGCGCGTCCTCGCCGTAGATATCGCGCCGGATCTGGTACTCGCCCACTGCCAGCGCGACGGCCTGCTGATGCTGCACGTCATGGTCCGCGTAGTAGTCAACCAGCACACGATTGTAGAGCACTTGATTAAGCTTGTTCAGACGCGCGATGAATTCGACCAGGTCATGTTGTTGTTTGGCGTCGCTGACGCGGCCCATCTCGGTGTAGACGTCGCCGAGGGCTGCGACGTATTGCGGCAGCGGAATGACGGCGATCGCGCGGCGATAGAAATCCGCAGCCTCATCCAGCTTACCTCGCGCCGCGCGGACCTGGCCGAGGATTGCCAGGGCGCGGTAGTAGTTCGGATAGGTCTTGAGCGAAGCGGCGCCTTGGGCGTCCGCATCATTCAGTTTGCCCATGCGGAAATAATCTTCCGCGAGCATCGCCTGCGCCCAGGCGATTCCCTCGAGAGGTTCGCCGGCCGCGATGCCGTCCGCGATTGCATGCCGCATATCTGCGATCGCGGTCTGGTCGTCGCCGCGCATCGTTTCGAGCCCCGAACGCCGGCTATACGAATAGAGGTCGGCTTTGAGTGCGATCATCTGCCCATAGGATCGCGCCGCCGGAGCGTATTCGCCGGTCTCGAGTTGCGCATCACCGAGGACGCCGTAGGCGTAGGAATCGTTCGGATCAAGCTTGATTGCGGTGTTGGCCGCCGTCGTCGCACCAGCAAAATCGTGCAGGGCATAAAGCACGAACGCCAGATGGCGATGAGCGGGCGCGAGCCGCGGTTGAAGCTTGATCGCCTCTCGCAGTGAATTGCCGGACAGATTGAAGTAAGTAATGTCTCCGGTCTGACGGCCCTTCTGACTATAGAGGTCGCCCAGTCGGTAATAGAGTTCCGCATCGGGATGTCGCTTCAGAACCGTTTGCAGAATCGTGATATCGCGGTCAATTTGCGCTGCTGGAGTCGGCGCTTGGGACTGCGTGCGTGCACTGCCCGAACTGAGAAGCGCCACGAGCAGGAACGCCAACACAATCTTGGGAATACTCAGACTGCTGAAACGATTGTTGGAGCTGGGTGTCATGGCTTTTTTGACAATGGTTATAGCTAATTGACTTGGTCGGCTAAGGCGGGACAACCGGAGCGGCTACGGCCGCCCGACTGCCCCGCGGTTAATGATTTAGGTGCCCGCCGGTCCACCATTAACCGGTACGCCGTTGCTACCCGGCACCGGACCGTTGGGAGAACCTGGGATTGGGGTCAACAGGTACGGGAACGCCACGTTGAAGAAGGTTTCGTCAAGGTATGCGCCGTCCGTAAACGGCAGGTTACCCGAGGGCGCCTGGCTCGGGGTGCCGAAGCCAAAGCCGCCTGGATTGATCAAGGCGCCCATAGCGACCTGCAGCGTGATGTCCACGACGTCGTCGCCGGGCCGCCGGCCGTTGGGATAGCCCGAGTCATCACCGCCGAGAGCGCCGAGCCGGCTCTGCAAGCCAAACGGTGTGACGGCAAACGCGGTATTGAGGCGCATCTCTTCAGAGGCTACGACATTGGGCGGCTGGTTTAGCCCGGACAGGCCCGTCAGAAAAACAGCCTCGAGATCCGCGCGCGGAAAGAGGGTCG
>Ga0209167_10000233_pt1 | contig 50466 bp, 47 predicted proteins | sample Coa_R1_9_FD_187154 | JGI IMG/M metagenome (GOLD analysis project Ga0209167, IMG submission 187154) | Surface soil microbial communities from Centralia Pennsylvania, which are recovering from an underground coalmine fire - Coalmine... | ecosystem: Environmental > Terrestrial > Soil >...
CCCACTGGCCACTGTTTTCAGGCTTCCGGCAGAAACTCGTATTCCTCGATGACGGCGGCGACGGCGAACTTGCCGTCCTTCTCCGCCTGGTCCACGCGCACAACCCGCCCCCGGCATTGCACGCGGATGCTCTCGGTCAGAGTGATCTCCGGCGGCAGGGTGAGTGTGAAACCGATGGGCGAGCCCTGCGCAATGGCGGACTCGAGATAAAAGCAGATGCCGCGCGCGCTCACGTCGCGAATCTCGACGGAATTTTTCTGCGCTCCCGTTTCCCCGTGTTGCACCGAAACGGGGACGTGCAGGGCAAACCTTCTGGCAGTGCGTTTCTCCTGCCCCGGCTCAGGCATGTTTGTGCTCTCCAAAGTGGCGTAAAGCCTGTGATGACTGTTGTTGGCAGGATGCCCGGTAGACGCCTTCTGCGTCAATACCACGCTTCGGCGAAGCCGTGGCTCTTTATGGTGGAGGGATGGCTCTTTATGGTCAGGGACCCGTGCTTCCTCGTGTAATCTGAAGGCGGGAGCGGCGCGTGATTTTCGTCCTCGATAACTACGACTCGTTCACCTACAACCTCGTCCAGTACATCGGAGAACTGGGCGAGGAAGTGGTGGTGCGGCGCAACGATCAGGTCACGGTCGAAGAAGTTGAGGCCATGGCTCCGGACAAGATCGTGATCTCGCCCGGTCCATGCACTCCGCGCGAAGCCGGCATCAGCATCGAGTTGATCCGGCAGGTGGCGGGAAAGGTGCCGCTGCTGGGCGTGTGCCTGGGCCATCAGGCGATCGGCGAAGCCTTTGGCGGGCATGTGGTGCGCGCGCCGCATCTGATGCACGGCAAGACCAGCGCCGTGGTGCATGACAACAAGACGATCTTTCAGGGCCTGCCGCAGCCCATGACGGCCACGCGCTATCACTCGCTGATCGTGGAAGAGAAGAATCTGCCTTCAGAATTGGAGGTCAGCGCGTGGACGACAGAAAAAGACGGCACCCGCACGATCATGGGGTTGCGCCATCGGCAAGGCGCCGTCGAGGGAGTGCAGTTTCATCCTGAGAGCGTGCTGACGGACGCGGGGAAAAAACTGGTGGGAAATTTCTTGCGAGGCAGTGATCAGTGGTCAGTGGCCAGTGGTCAGTGGTCAGTGATCAGTGGCCAGTGATCAGTGGCCAGTGGTCAGTCACCTGCTGCTAGGAAGCGAGTTCAAAAGACCGTTAAGAATGCGGCCTACCTCGGCTGCCTCCCGGAGCAGATTCTCGCTTTCAGCGTGCTCCATGTACCCTAGTTCCTGCGCGATGAGAATCTGGGTTTCGACCTCTATCAGGGAGCCTCGCGCATTCCCGAGAAAGTGCCGGAACTCTCCCGTGGTGAGCCTTGCTTGACCCTCTGCGATATTGCTGGGCACCGAGACTGCGGCGCGGCGTAGTTGCGCAACCAGCCCGTAGGTCTCGCTTCTCGGAAAGGGCTGTGTGCCTCGATAGATATGCAGTACCAAGGCCATCGCCTTTTTCCACACGACCAAATCGCGGTACGACTGAACTATTGGCGTCGGTGAAGCTGGCATGGATTGGAATATGCCCGCTCAGGGCAGCACCGGAGTGTGACGCACATCACTGAGCGGCTGTGGATTTCCCGGAACGGGCCGGTGAGAGCAGGCTGGTCTTGCACCACTGCTGACTACTGGTCACTGACTACTGGCCACTGGCCACTGACCACTGTTTCTAGCCTCTGTTTCTCGCCATTTCCACGGCTTTCAGCAGCGCCCCGGCTTTGTTCATGGATTCGTCGAATTCACGCGCCGGATCGGAATCGGCCACGATTCCCGCTCCGGCCTGCAAGTACGCCTTCTTGCCCTTCATCAGCATGGTGCGGATGCCGATGCAGGAATCGAGATTGCCGGCGAAATCGGCGTAGAGCACCGAACCGCCATAGATGCCGCGGCGGGTGGGTTCGAGTTCTTCGATGATCTGCATGGCGCGCACTTTCGGCGCGCCGCTCAGCGTGCCCGCCGGGAAGCAGGCGGCGAAAGCATCGAGCGCGTCGAGATCGTGGCGCAACCTGCCTTCGAGCGCCGAGACCAGGTGCATGACGTGCGAGTAGCGCTCAACGTACATCAGGTCTTTCACTTTCACCGAGCCGTATTCGCTGACCCGGCCGAGATCGTTGCGGCCGAGGTCCACCAGCATGACGTGCTCGGCGCGTTCTTTTTCGTCGCCGCGCATCTGCTGCTCGAGGCGCAGGTCTTCGGCTTCGTCGCGGCCGCGCGGATGCGTGCCGGCGATGGGACGGTATTCGAGCTTGCGTCCGGTGACGCGGACCAGCATTTCAGGAGACGAGCCGAGAATGTGGGTATCGTTCATGCGCAGAAAATAGAGGTAGGGCGAAGGATTCACCTGGCGCAGCGCGCGGTAGAGGTCGAAGGGCGCGACGCCGGGCGAGAAATCGAGGCGCTGTGAGAGCACGACCTGGAAGATGTCGCCGGCGGCAATGTATTCCTTCGAACGCCTGACGCTGCGCAGAAAATCTTCGCGGTGGGTGCGGGTGCGGACGTCCAGCTTGCCGGCGGGCCGCTTCGGCTTGCGCCACGCGGCTGCGCTCAGACCGCGGGCCAGTTTCTTTTCGAGCACGGCGATGTCGCGAATGGCGCGGGCATAGGCCTGGCGCGGACTTTCGCGGGAAACATCGGCAGCGGCCACGATGTGAATCTGGTGGCGCAGGTGATCAAAGGCCAGCAGGCGGTCGAAGAACATCAGCTCGGCGTCGGGCAGCGAGAGATCGTCCTTGGCGTGTTCGCCGATTTTTTCCAGCTGGCGCACCACGTCATAGGCAAAATAGCCGACCGCGCCGGCGGTAAACGGAGGCAGCCCCGGCACGGTTGCGGGGCGATGTTCGCGCAGCAGGAGCTTGAGCAGATGAAAGACGTTCTCAGTGAGCGTCTCGCGTTTGCGGCCGCGCTCAATGGTCACCCGGCCCTCGCGGGCTTTCACCCGCATATAGGGGCGCACGCCCAGAAAGGTGTAGCGGCCGATCTGCTCTCCGCGCTCGACCGATTCGAGCAGGAAGGCATAAGGCTCGGCTTCCGCAATAGCGAGAAACGCCGAAACCGGCGTCAACAGATCGGCGCTGACCGACTTCACCACCGGAACCAAGGTGGCTTCGCGGGCCAGCTGGGAAAATTGCTTGAAGTCAGGCTGGGGCATGGCAGAGAAGGCGGCTTAATTATACGTGGTCATCCCGAAGCCCCCGCGTTTCCTGGTAGGCCCCCGGCTTTCAGTCGGGGGCGGCGGAGCCGCGGAGCGAGGGATCTCACAGCAAGGAAATGTCGCTCAGGAGGTCCCTCGGCCCGCGAAGAAAAGCGCGGGCTCTCGGGATGACGTCAAGATCTTAAGATCGCGGTACCTGGATTCAGCTCGGCGCGGCGCGGCGCGTCCGTTTCCAACCAAAGCCTGTAGTAAACTGCATCGCGGGCTCGACCCGGGCAATCTTATTCTCTGAATTTTCGAATTTTCTGAGTTCTCCAGGAAAATCCTCAATGCCAGCGGCAGTTCGCACGGAAAATCTGCGCAAGGTTTACAGCTCGGCGCCTCCCGCCGCGGCCGGGGGCGGTTTTGGCGGCGGCCCGCGCGCCAAGAAAGACAAGAAAGAGCCCCGGCCGCAGATCACGGCTCTCGACGGAATCAATCTGCAAGTCGAGCGCGGACAGATCTTCGGCCTGCTCGGCCCGAACGGAGCCGGGAAATCCACCACCGTCGGAATCCTGACCACGCGCGTGAAGCCCACCAGCGGCACGGCGTGGATCGAAGACATTGACGTGTGGCGCGATCAGACCGCGGCCAAGCGGCTGATCGGAGTCGTCGCCCAGCGGCCGAACCTGGATTTTTCTCTCACCGCGCGCGAGATTCTGCAGTTTCACGGTGCCTATTTCGGAATGAATTCGACGGAGCGCAGCGAGCGCGCCAATGCGCTGCTCGAACGCTTCAAGCTCACCGACCGCGCCGACCAACTGGTGCGCGGATTTTCCGGCGGCATGATGCAGCGCATGTCCATCGCGCGGGCCATGATGCATGATCCGCAGGTGCTGTTTCTCGACGAGCCGAGCGTCGGGCTCGATCCCCAGACGCGGCTGCTGCTGTGGGAAATCATCCGCGAGTACAACCAGAAGGGACGCACGATTCTGCTGACCACGCACAACATGGAAGAAGCCGACGCGCTGTGCGAAAAGCTGGCCATCATTGACCACGGGCACATCATCGCCCAGGGCACGCCCGAGGAATTGAAAGCCTCGATTCCGGGCGGATATCTGCTGCGGCTGCGCTTCGGACATCATTCTCAGCCGCTGTTGGAGCGCCTGGGTACGCTGGCGAGCGTCACGGAGGTGCGGGCGTCGGGTGAGAGCGGGGCCGATCTCTACGCCGGTCGCGGGGGGTCGCTGATTCCGGAGATCGTCAGCGCGGCGTCGGCTCTGGGGGTGGAGTTGTCGGACGTGCACATCTCCGAGCCCAGCCTTGAAAATCTGTTTCTGCACCACACCGGCCGGAGCCTGCGCGAATAAATTACGAGGCGGAAGCGAGAAACCATGAACAGCAAGACTTTTCTGGCGCTGCTGGCGCGCGATGCGAGGGTGGCGCGGCGGAACATGATTCCGCTGATCCTGCAGACATTTCTGCAGCCGCTGCTCTTCGTTTTTATTTTTGGCCGCGTCATGGTGGGCAGCGGCTACATGCCGGTGAGCTACAAGAGCCTGCTCCTGCCCGGAATCATGGCCATCAGCATGGTGTTCACCGGAGTCTGGGCGGTCGCCATGCCGCTGATCGGCGAATTCCAGTTCACGCGCGAAATCGAAGACCGGCTGCTGGCTCCGATTGATATTGCCTGGGTTGCAGTCGAGAAAGTTGTGGCCGGGCTGATTCAGGCGACGGTGACGGGAGTGCTGGTGATTCCGCTGGCCTGGATCATCCTGCGGCCGGGATTGCAGCTGCACATTGCCAATCCGTGGCTGCTGGTGGCGATCACGCTGCTGGTGGCGGGCTTTTCCTCCTGCGGCGGGCTGGCCCTGGGATGCAGCGTCAACCAGCAGCACATCGGATTGATGTTCAGCATGGTGATGACGCCGATGATCTTCTTCGGCTGCACCTACTATCCGTGGAGCGCGCTGAGTAACTTCCCGATCCTGCAAAAGATCGTTCTAATTAATCCGCTGGCCTATGCCAGCGAAGGCCTGCGGGCCACGCTGGTGCCGCAGTTTCCGCATCTTTCGCTGCCGCTGATATTGGGAGCGCTGCTGGGGTTCGACATTCTGCTGCTGGTGGTGGGACTGCGGCAATTCCGCAACAAAGCCGTCAGCTAGGCAGCGCGGTATATCCCCTGCGATATTCCCTGCAAGGAGATCCCCATTCGACTCTCCCTGGCTGCGCTCGGGATCGCTCAGGGCAGGCTCTCGCTCCGCCGGAAGAACGGCTTCACTCGGGATGACCTCCTCTCCCAATCGCAGCCACGGATTGACCCTCCGGGCCAAACTTTGGTCACCTTGTGGGCCTGCCGAGGCCCGGTAAAATCAACCATATCTTAAGCATTTTGAGCGGCTTGCGTGCAACGTTCCGGAGCGCGCCGGTAGCCGAGGCGCGTCCGTGGGATGAACGCGTGGCTTGAGACGAGTTTCAGGATCTTACTTGTTCGAGATCTTAACTTGTTCGAGATCTTACTTGTTCGAGATCTATGGGCCCAACGATTTAAGCGCTAAGCGATCCATATGAAAGTCAAGTTCTGGGGCGTGCGCGGTTCCACGCCCACTCCGCAGGCCGAGAACATGCGCTACGGCGGCAATACGTCGTGCGTGGAAGTGCGCCTGGGCGATCGCATTTACATTTTCGATTGCGGCACCGGTTTCCGCACCCTGGGGCAATCGCTGGAGCGCGAATTCGGCCCGCGCCCGTTTCTGGCTCACGTCTTCGTCTCGCATTTTCATTGGGATCACATTCAGGGCATGCCCTTCTTCCGGCCGCTGTATGAAAATCCGGAAAGCCAGTTCGTGTTTCACTCCTCGGGCCGCTCGCGCAATCTGGAGCAGGTGATGGCTGAGCAGATGGCCGCGCCGTATTTCCCCGTGACGCTGAATCATATGCGGGCCAAGCGGCGCTTTTATGACATCGAAAGCGGATCCATCCATCTGGAGAGCGACATACACCTGAAAACGGCGTACCTGAATCATCCGCAGGGCTGCATGGGATTCCGCCTTGAAACCAGCGACGGCGTGCTGGTCTACGCCACCGACAACGAGCCGGGACATCCCACGTTCGACAAGGCCGTGCGCAAGCTGGCCGAAGGCGCGGACCTGCTTATCTACGACGCGCAGTACTTGCCGGAAGAATATGAAGCGCGGCGGCGCGGCTGGGGACACAGCCACTGGCGGGAAGCGGTCAACATTGTGATGGAAAGCGGGGCCAAGGAACTGGTGCTCTACCACCACGATCCTGAACACACCGACGCGATCGTGGACAAAGTGGTCGAGGACGCGCGCAATTACTATCCCAGGGTGCGGGCCGCGGCCGAAGGCATGGAGATCGAGATCTCCCAGAGCAAGAAGGCGCACGGGCAGTAGGCTGGTTCCGGAGTAAATCCCATAGATTCCTCGGGCGGCTGCTCAGGAGGCGAGGCTCACGCGAAGAGCCCGTGCATGCTGAGATCCCTCGGCCCGCGAAGCAAAGCGCGGGCTCTCGGGATGACCTCCACGCGTCGCGGACTCAGGCGCACTGGCGAGCGCGGGCTCTCGGGATGACCTCCAGGCATGGCGAACTAAGGCGGCCCTGCCGGGCGCGGGCTCTCGGGGTGACCTCCACGCGTCGCGGACTCAGGCGCACTGGCGAGCGCGGGCTCTCGGGATGACCTCCATCGAGTTAGCGGACTCGGGCGCACCGGCGGGCGCGGGCTCTCGGGGTGACCTCCACGCCTCGCGCACTCAGGCGCACTGCCGAGCGCGGGCTCTCGTGGTGACCTCCACGCGTCGCGGGCTCAGGCACACCGGCGAGCGCGGGCTCTCGGGATGACCTCCTTCGAGTTAGCGGATCCCCTCATCCGTAGGCATCGGTTGACGCATGTTAATTTGGGCGCTTATCATTTTTGTTTGGCCTCAGGGGCTGGTAAGTCTTCTGGGTAAAGTCGCCAGAAGTCGATCCTGAAACAGCGGGACAAGGCCGGACGTGAGGCAGGGCGCGAAGTTCATCATGGACAAGAAGAAGCTGGAAGCATTCAAGAAACGGCTGGAGACGCGGCAACAGGAGCTCCGGCGCACGGTCAATCGAACCCAGGCCGACGGACGCACGGTGGACGAGGACACGGCGCAGGATATCGCCGACCGCGCCGCCAGTTCCTACAACAAGGAATTCCTGTTCAGCCAGAGCAACAACGAACGGCAATTGCTGCAGATGGTGGATAACGCGCTGTCGCGCATTCGCGAAGGCAGCTTTGGGGAGTGCGTGCACTGCGGCAATGAGATCAACGCCAAGCGCCTCGAAGCCGTGCCCTGGACCCGGCATTGCATCGAGTGCCAGGAAAAGCTGGAGCAGGGACTGCTCGAAGAAGCGCCACGGTAATTTGCGTCAGGAAAAAGAAACGCCGCCGAGGAATCGGCGGCGTTTCGTGTTTGCGGCAGTCGGAATTTCTCCGGTTCGACATTTGAGCAGCGGGAGATCCCCATTCGACTCGCTCTCGCTGCGCTCGAACTCGCCCAGGGCAGGCTCTCGGCCCGCGAAGCAAAGCGCGGGCTCTCGGGATGACCTCCGAAAAAATTACTTCTTCTCGTCTGCTTTATCGTCCATTTCGGGCTGCGCGCCGGGCATGACCTTCAGCTTGGCCTTGCGCGCCTCCTCGAGTTCGGGATGCGGCAAGGGCTTGCGCGGCAGCATCTGGTCGCGCATCGCCGTGTTGTAGACGAAGATGGCCTCGACCACGGCGGCCTGCGCGAGATCGTCGGGCTGCAGACGCTCGTACAGGTCCATGTTGCTGTGATGGGTGCGCGAGGAATAATCGAGTTCATCCTGAATGAACTGGAAGCCCGGGATGCCGACGGCGTCGAACGATTCGTGATCGGTGCCGCCGGTGTTGCGCATGGTGATGGTGGTCACGCCCAGGTCTTCGAGCGGCCGGATCCACTGCCGGAAGATGGGCCAGACGGCGGCGTTTTCCTGCAGATAGATGCCGCGAATCTTGCCCGACCCGTTATCCACGTTGAAGTAGCCGGAGATTTTCTGCTGCTCGGGCAGTTTCAGCTGGATCGGGCCTCCGGGCTTGCGCACGAACTCAGGCAGTAAGAGCTGGTCCGGCGCGGTCGAGAGCGGCACAGTGCCGAAGTGCATCTTCACGTAGCCAATCGAACCGTAGAGACCCTGCTCTTCGCCGGTCCAGAGGCCGACGCGAATGGTGCGCCGCGGCTGCACGTGCAGGCTGGTGAGAATGCGCATAACTTCCATGGCGACCACGCTGCCGGCGCCATTGTCGGTCGCGCCCGTGCCGGAAGCCCAGGAATCGAGATGGCCGCCGACCATCACGACTTCATCCTTCAGCGCGGGATCGGTGCCGGGAATTTCTGCGATGGTGTCGAAGGCGTGCTCGTGGTCGCCGGTGAATTCGATGTCCACGTTCATTTCGAGCGTGACCGGAACGTTGGCCTTGAGCAGGCGATACACGCGGCCGTAATGCTCGATGGCCATCACGACGATGGGTAGAGCCTCGGCGTGCTCGCGTTTGTAGGTAAACCAGCCCATGCCCGAGCCGCCGTCATCGAAGATGGTTCCGCCGGAGCCGCCGTTATCGCGGCCGTCGCGGCTGGGGATTACGATGGCGAGAGCGTGCTCGTCGGCGAAGAACTTTCCGGCTTTTTCGCGGAAAGTCAGATCCTTGAGCCAGTTGCGCCACCACTCTTCGCGCTCGCGGACGTTTACCGGATACTCCGCCGTCTTCTTCAGTTCGGCGTCGTCATGGCGTGCGAACAGCGGCTTATCCACCGGCTTTACGTCGCGCATGGGGCCAAAAAGGACGATCTTGCCTGCCAGCTTGCCTTTGTATTTCTCCAGATCTTTCTCTTCCTTGGCTTCCACCCAGATGGCGCCGCCGCTGATCGCGCCGTGGCTCGAAGGCGACCAGGGCAAGGCCTGCGCGATGAAAACCTGCGCGTCGGGCGCGGACACACGCACCCAGGTGTTCAACTGGCGCCATCCCATGCCGAATTCGCCCCAGTCTTCGAGGTGGGCGTTGCTGCAGCCCATGGCGGTGAACTGATCGCGCGTCCACTCATTGGCGCGCTTGACGTTGGGCGAGCCGGTCAGCCGCGCCCCGATGCCATCCATGAGGCCGGAGGCATAGTCCATGACGTGGGAGTGATTGAGCCCCTCATCGCGAATGCGCTGGTACATTTCGAGATCAAGCGATTCGGTCGCGGGCTGCGGCAGTTCGTAGGACGGTTTGGTTTCGGTCGAGGTTTCTTTGGTTTTCTTGTCGGCGGCGATGGCCAACAGAGACACACAGAGGAGAACAGAAAGAATTGAGAAAAACTGCTTGCGCAAGCGCATCCGGGTGGTCCCTCCGAGAGAACGCAGCAGAGTAGCAGATAGCGGGGAGGGTCGGAAAGGCGGGGGCGATGAGCTACGTCTTGGAGGTCATTCCGAGCAAAGCCGTCCTTCAATCGGAGCCAGGGACCTCTGCGGGCGACATCCCGGCGCAAGGGAGATCCCTCGGCCCGCGGAGAAGAACGCGGGCTCTCGGGATGACCTCCAGGGCAAATAACAGCTGGACTGAGCCGCTGCTTCTCCCGCGCTCTTTTGACGCTGCTTTTCACCCCTGTTAAACTGCTGGTTTGCCGTTCATTCGATCGTCCAGCCATCGCCATCATTAGAAGGGAAGTTTGTGCGCGCCGAGACCCGCCATCAACTCAAACAAGATGCGTTCAGCCGAGTCACCATTGAGGCTGCCGAGAAAACCGCCCACTGGACGGTGGAACACCGTACCAACCTGATCATTGCCGGGATTGTCGTCGCCTTGGCCCTGGCCGCCGGAGTGGGCGGCTGGTACTACCTGAATACGCAGGACGAGAAAGCCAGCCTGGATCTCTCGGCGGCGGTGCGCACCATGAATACTCCGCTGCGCCCTGCAGGCACGCCGGTGCAGCCCGAGTTTCCCACCTACACCTCGATCAAGGAACGTTCCGAGGCGACCAAGAAGCAACTGCAGGCGATCGTGGACAAGTATCCCCATACCCGCACCGCCGACGAAGCGCGCTATCTGCTGGGCGTGACGGCGGAGAATCTTTCCGACAACGCGACCGCAGAAGCTGATTTCAAGCAGGTGACGGCATCGGCAGGCAAGGAGCTGGCTTCAATCGCGAAGTCGGCGCTGGCCGGCCTCTATGGCGACACCAATCGCACCAAGGAAGCCGCGGCGCTCTATCAGGAACTGATCAACAAGCCGACCACGTCGGTCAGCAAAGTGTCGGCACAACTGCAACTGGCCCAGCTTTACCAGGACTCCAATCAGCCGCTCGACGCCAAGCGCCTGTATGAAGAGATCAAGAAGGAAAATCCGGGGAAAGAAGCCGGCCAGATGGCCACGCAGAAACTCACGGAAATTGATAAGAAGTAGCCGGGCTCGATTTGCCCTGTTACAGAAGCCCACACCGCTCGTCCCTTCGCCCTTTACCGAGCATTGTCCGCTGTTACCTTCGTAAGCTGAATCGCCGTCCCCGGTCCTCGAAAATTGAGGAGAACTCAATTCCTCTGTCTGCTTGGGGCGATACCAATGAAGCTTTGCCTGGTCCGGCGACTGGTCTGCGCGCTCGCACTGGTCGTTCTCACTTCCCTGCTCATTTCGCTCTCGACTCCACTGGCCTTCGGGCAGGACGACGGCTCGCAGAGTCTGGCCGACGTAGCGCGCAAGCTGCGCAAGGATACGAGCGAAGAAGTCCGCATGACCGATGCCGACAGCAAGCGGCTGTTTGAGTCGGTGGACAAGATCTTCGCCTTCGCCTCGGAAGACACCGAAATGCCCAAGCACGGTCCGGTGAAGCGGCGCATGGTAAGCAAGGCCGACGTGGAAAAGTTCATGAACGGCCGGCTGGCGCGCGAGGAATTCACCAAGCGTTTCGCCCAGGAAGAGCTGAGCATGAAGAAACTCGGCTTTCTGCCGCGGGAGTTCAATCTCAAGGAATTTCTGGTAAAGGCCACGGGGCAGCAGATTGCCGGCTATTACGACGAAGAGACCAAGGTGATTTCGCTGCTGAACTGGGTTCCGTTTGACCGGCAGGAGCCGATTCTGGCGCATGAACTCACGCACGCGCTGCAGGATCAGAACTACGATCTGCAGAAATGGATGCGGGCAGGATCGCGTCCGGCAGGTTCGAACGGAGCCGGCAACGACGATGGGCCGACGGCGCGCAAGGCGGTGGTCGAGGGGCAGGCGATGGTGGTGTACGTGGATTATCTGCTGGCTCCGGCGGGGCGCACGCTCGAAGATACTCCCGACCTGATTTACAGCATGGAAGAGCCGATGGTGCGGGCGGCGGCCGATACGCAGATGCTGCACGACGCGCCCATGATCCTGCGCGAGGCGGGATCGTTTGCCTACAACGAAGGCCTGATTTTCGAAGGCGAACTGCTGCACAAGGGCGGAAAGGAAATGGCGTTTGCCGGGACGTTCCGGCGTCCGCCGCAGAATTCGCATGAGATCCTGGAGCCCGATGCGTACATCAACGCGGAGAAGCCGCCGCGCGTCGCCATCCCCGACCTGAAGCCGCTTTTGAAGGGACAGTACGAAGTGTATGACTCGGGCAGCGTCGGCGAACTCGACATACGAGCCTTGCTCAAACAGTACGGCGAACGCCGGGGCGCGGAAGAAATTTCTTCCATGTGGCAGGGCGGTGAATACATCACCTACCGCAAGGAAAATGCGCCGGCGGATGGATCGGGAACCACGGCGGATCTGGCTCTGGTCTACGCATCGAAGTGGAAGACGGCGCAGGCTGCCGAACGCTTCGCGCGCTTCTACACCAGCGCAGTCGGCAAGCGCTACTCGGCTGCGACCGTGAATGCAACCGTGCAGCAGGCGGATGCATGCAGCGGCGCGAACTGCCCGGTGTCGCGCGTCGAAATCACGACGGAAGAGGGTCCGGTAATTATTGAGCTTTGGTCCGACAATCGCGTCATCGTGTCGGAGAGCTTCGACGCCGATCTGGCGGCGCGGCTGCAGAAAGCGGTGCACGATGCAGGCGGCGAGCATGCCGAAGCGATTCCGCAGGAAATCGGGCTGCGGCTGTATGATGCGCCGGCTTTCCGCGCCTTCGCCGAACAGATCGGCGACGAGATGAGGCGGACCGTGCTCAGCCAGCACTAGCCACTGATTCCGCCGTCCAGTACCATGTTGTCCGATCCGGAAATTTCCCCGATTGGACGGACATGGCCGATCTCACGCTTCGCGTTAACGGCAGCGAACGAAAAGTCAGCGTCTCGCCGGAGACGCCGCTGCTCTGGGTGTTGCGCGACACCCTCGAACTCACCGGAACCAAATTCGGCTGCGGCGCGGGCCTGTGCGGCGCCTGCACGGTGCACGTCGAAGGCGGAGCAGTGCGCTCGTGTTCGACGCCGGTGTCGCAAGTCGCCGGCAAGAGCATCACGACCATCGAAGGCCTGAGCCCCAATGGATTGCACGTGCTGCAGCAGGCCTGGCTCGACGAAGAAGTTCCGCAATGCGGCTACTGCCAGACCGGGCAGATCATGTCGGCGGCGGCCTTGCTGGCGAAGACACCGAATCCCTCTGACGATCAGATCACCCAGGCCATGAACGGCAACCTGTGCCGCTGCGGGACGTATGAACGAATCCGCAAGGCCATTCACCGTGCGGCCGGCGGTGGCGCCGGTAACGGAGGCGCGCGATGAGCCCGCTCTCCCGCCGCGAATTTGTGGTGGCCGGAGTAGCGGCCGGCGCCGGACTCGTCATCGGTTTCTATCTGCCGCGCAAGGGCCAGCCACAGGAATCGTTTTCACCGAATGCGTATCTGCGCATCACGCCCGGCAACCAAGTCACGATCGTGGTGGCGCGCTCGGAGATGGGACAAGGCGTGCGCACGGCGCTGCCCATGATCCTGGCCGAAGAACTGGAAGCTGACTGGAGGCAGATCGAGATCGAGCAAGCGGGCGCGAGCACGCTGTTTGGAGATCAGACGACCGGCGGCAGCGCCAGCGTGCGGACGACCTGGGATCCGATGCGCAAGGCTGGAGCGCAGGCCCGCGAGATGCTGATCTCGGCCGCGGCCTTGAGCTGGGGCGTGCCGCGGTCGGCCTGCACAGCGGAACTCGGACACATCAAGCACACGGGCTCAGGGCGAAGGCTGAGCTATGGCGAACTGGTTTCGAAAGCTGCGGCGCTGCCGATTCCGACCGACGTGCCGCTCAAGCAGAGCAAGGATTACAAGATTGTCGGCCAGCGGCTGCCGCGGGTGGATTCGCCGGCGAAGGTAAAAGGCGAAGCCACTTTCGGAATTGATTTCCGCCTGCCTGGAATGAAGTTCGCCGTGCTGTCGCGGTGTCCGGTGATCGGCGGAAAAGTTTCTGGGTTTGACGATAAGGAGTCGAAGAGAATCTCCGGCGTTAGTTACATGGGGAAGATTGGCGATTCGGCCGTCGCCGTGGTCGCGGATTCGGTCTGGAGCGCGATGGAAGGCCGGCGCGTGCTGAACGTGACTTGGGACGAAGGTCCGAACAAAGATCTCGACACGGCAGCGGTGACAGCCTCGCTGAAGCAGGCGGCATCGAAAAAGGGCGCGAGCCTTTTCTCCGCGGGAGACGTGGCCAAAGTTTCCGGAAGAAAAATCTCCGCCGAATACTCGCTGCCGTTGATGGCGCACGCGCCCATGGAGCCGGGAAACTGCACCGCGCATTATCAGGGAACAAAGTGCGAATTATGGGCTCCCACGCAGGTTCCGCAGGATTGCCGAGACTCGGTTGCTCCGGCGGTCGGGCTCGATCCCGATCAAGTGAAGGTCAATGTGACGCTGCTGGGCGGAGGCTTTGGCCGGCGTCTGGAACACGACTACGCGGTCGAAGCGGCGCTGGTGTCGAAGGCGATCAACGCGCCGGTGAAAGTCATCTGGACGCGGGAAGACGACATGCGCTTCTCGACGTACCGTCCCGCGAGTCTGCATCAACTTAGCGCCACGCTCGACAGCGCGGGAAATCCCGCCGCGCTTACCCACCGCCTCATCGCGCCCTCAATCAGCGGACAAAAAGGCCAGCCGACGCCGGGCAATGTCGATCCGGACTTGCCCGATGAGGCGGGTCCGGTCTACGGCATCCCGAATTACTCGATCGAATATGTGATGACCGAAACCCCGGTGCCGCTGGGCTGGATGCGTTCGGTCTACGCGCTGCAGGCCGGGTTCGCGCTCGAAAGCTTTATGGATGAGCTGGCGGTTGCCGCGGGCAAAGATCCGGTCGAGTACCGGTTGCATGTGCTCGCGAAAGATCAGGACTTGCCGTACTTCACCACCACGTGGAAGACGGCCCGCATGCGGGGCGTGCTGCAACTGGCAGCGGAAAAAGCCGACTGGAGCAAACCGCTGCCCGCCGGGCGCTTTCGCGGCGTCGCCTGTTTCGGCTGCTTCGCTTCCTATATGGCCGAGGTGGTCGAGATCAGTATGGAGAACGACGCGCCGCGCGTGCATCGCGTAGTGGCCGCGGTGGATTGCGGGCAAGTGATTAATCCGAGCATTCTCGAGCAGCAGATTCAGGGCGGTATCGTCTATGGGCTGGCAAATGCGTTGCGGGCAAAGATCACGATCGAGAAGGGACGCATCGTGCAAGGCAATTTCGACGACTACGCGCCGCTGCGGATGGACGAAACGCCGACGGTCGAAGTCTACGCCGTCACCAGCCCGGAATCGCCCACGGGCATTGGCGAGCCCAGCGTGCCTCCGGTCGCGCCCGCGTTGTGCAACGCGATCTATGCCGCTACGAAGAAAAGAATCCGGGCGCTGCCGATTCTGAGCTGAACTCAACGGGAAAGCCACATGCTGCGCCGACTTGCTATCGCCATTGCCGTTCTCGTTCTCGGTTCGCTGGCGGTCGCGCAGAGCGCACCGTCGACGGCTGCTCCCGCCTCGCGGCTCGCGCAACTCCGCCTCGCTCATCTCCGCCACGGAGTCAATCTCACCGGGTGGTTTGCGCAGGTTTATGACGCCAAGGGCTACACGAAAGAACATTTTCAGAACTGGGTCACCGCGTCCGATCTCGCGCTGATCAAATCGGCCGGCTTCGATCACGTGCGGCTGGGAGTGAATCCGGCGCCGCTCATGGAGGCGATGAAAGGATCAGGCGGCGGCGCCGAGTATCTCGCTTCTCTCGATGCCGCGCTCAAGCTGATTCTGGATGCCGGGCTCGCGGTGGAACTCGACGTTCATCCCGAGTCGGACTTCAAGACGCGCCTGAGCGACGACAATTTCGTCGAGGAGTTTGCCGGTTTCTGGCGCATGCTCGCGAAGCGGTATTCGACGCTCGATCCCGAGCGGGTCGTTTTCGAAATCGTGAACGAGCCGGAGATGCGCGACGCCTACCGCTGGTACGGCGTAGAGACCAAGCTGGCAGCGGCGATCCGGCAGGCTGCGCCTGAGCACACGATCCTCGCGCCGGGCGCGCGCTGGGACGATGAAGACGACTTGCTTTTTCAGGAGCCGCTGCGCGATGCCGACGTGATTTACGTTTTTCATTTCTACCTGCCGCATCTGTTCACGCATCAGGGCGCGACGTGGAGCGTTTACTACTGGCGCTGGCTGAAGGGCCTGCGCTATCCGTCTTCGGCTGAAAATGCGGCCCAGATCGCGGCGGCGGTGCCGGAGGCGCGCGACCGGCTGTACGTGATCCGCTACGGTTATGAGCGCTGGGACGCGGCCCGGATCGAAGCCGAGATCAATCAGGTCGCCGAATGGGGCAAGCAGCGCGGCGTTCCGGTCGCATGCAACGAGTTCGGCGTCTACCGCGACTTTGCCGATCCGCAGGATCGCGCGGCTTGGATCAAAGACGTGCGCGCCGCGCTCGAACACCACGGCATCGGCTGGACGATGTGGGATTACTCCGGCAACTTCGGCCTGGCGGCGAAGAAGGACGGGAAGACAGTGCTGGACGAGAACGTAGTCAAAGCGCTGGGACTGCGGTGAATCCGAGCGCTCGATCGCTAGAGTGCTGGAGTGTTAGAGCGCGCCCAGCCACTTCACCGGAAAGCGGGCCGCCAGAGCGTTGGCGAGGCGCTCGTCGGCGGTAATCAGTTGCTTTTTCGATCGCGCGGCGAGCGTGACGTAGAGGCAATCGTACACCGATCGGCCAAAATCGAAAGCCATCATTACTGCCTGTTGCAGAAGCATCTTGGATGGAGAAGTCGGTAGGTCGCGTTGCATGAGCGTCTGCATCGCCAGTTCCGCAGCCGATTGCTCGAGTCTCCGCTGTCGGACTGCCTTCCATAGAATATTGCCGCACTCCGCCCAGAAAATGTCCGGCACAATCAGGTTCACGTCTCCAGCTTCGTAGGCGTCGAGCAGGCGGAAGGCTTCCGGCCGCAAAAGCTCTCCCTTGGCCGGTAGCATCCACTTGGCGGCGACACTTGCGTCCAGCACGAACGAGGTCAACGCTCGCGGTCCTCACGAATCATCTCTTCCGCGGAGGGAAACGGACCGGGGGTGAGCGGCTCTCGCGAAGCAAACTCGCGCATACGGCGCGCAAACTCGCGCCGCCCGCGCAATTCTTCCTCAGTGGGGACGTTCTGCTCTAGAAGCTCGATTACCGCAGCGGCAATCGACTTGCGATTCTTCTTCGCCTGCTTGCGCAGAGCCTTGTAGAGATCGTCCGGCACATTCTCGACATAGAGCGTTGCCATAGGGAACTCCTAGGAAAAGTCTAGCATACTCCTAGGCTGATTACGAAGGCCGCTTTCTTGACACCCACGCCGCTCTGGCTTTATCCTAAGTCTTGTTCCTTGCGGTACTTACGCCCTCCGGCGTGCTTCCGCGGGCGGGTCCGGCCGGGGTGATTCAGCCGGGCTGGTTCGGCAAGTCAGCCGCGGAGGTTTCGGCAATGTTCCTGGACATCAAAGACCTCGAACTTAATCCTCTGGAGTTTGACGAGGAACTTGCGCCCGGCGTGCTGGATCTGGGCGAAGAGGCGCGGCAGCGGACTCCGTTGCAGGCTTCCGGACGCGCCGAACTGGTCGAGGAGCACCACGGCAAGCATCAGGTCATCAAGGACATACGGCTGCGCGGGCGTTTGTCGGCGGGACTCGAATTGCAGTGCGCGCGGTGTCTCGAGCCGGTGCCGCAGAAAGTGGACCGGGAGTTCGAATTGCTCTACCGGCCATTGGGAGCCGATTCCGGCCGGGATGAGCTTTCTGTAACCGACGCCGAGGCCGAGATCGGCTATTATCAAGGCGAAGGACTGGAACTGGAAGATGTGCTGCGCGAGCAGGTATTGCTCGCCTTGCCCCTGAAAGTGACCTGCCGCCAGGACTGTCGCGGCCTGTGCCTGCACTGCGGCAAGAACTTGAATCTGGAACAATGTTCATGCGCCGTTCCCATGGAAGACCCGCGGTGGGCGGCGTTGAAAGAGATTCGTACCAAGTTGGAGCGCTAACCGCTGTCAGCTCTTTTTGAACGATATCTGCGGCCGGCCCGAGGGCCCCGCGAGAGGAATTTTAACGATGCCGAATCCGAAGCGACGTCACTCCCAGAAGCGCACTTCCACCCGCCGGGCGCACGACGCGCTCAAGGGCCATTCACTTTCTGAATGCCCCAACTGCCACGAGAAGAAAATGCCGCACCGCGCCTGCCCCAAGTGCGGGTACTATAAGGGACGCGAAGTCCTCGATGTTGAAGAAGCCAGCTAGTTTCGCACCGACATGCCGAGCGTGATCGCGCTGGATGCGATGGGTTCCGACCGCGCGCCCAAGCCTGAAATCGAGGGCGCGATACAGGCGGCTCGCCAGTACGGCCTGCGCGTGCTGCTGATCGGTCCGCAAGAATTCGTGCGCGCCGAGCTTGACCGCCATCGCGGCGCCGGGCAACTCCCGCTCGAAATCGTCCACGCCAGCGAACACATCACCATGGAAGACAAGGTGGAGGCGATTCGCGCCAAGCGCGATTCCTCCATGCGCGTGGGCCTGCGCCTGGTGCGCGAAGGCCAGGCCGCCGGATTCGTCACCGCCGGCAATACCGGAGCGGCCATGGCAACGGCAAAGATCGTGTTGGGCGCTGTGCCCGGCGTGGACCGGCCCGCCCTGGCCGCAGTTTTTCCCACCGCGCCCGGAGTGCCCGCGATGCTGCTCGACGTCGGCGCCAACGTGGACTGCAAGCCGCAAAATCTTGAGCAATTCGCCGTGATGGGCGACATTTATTTCCGGGCCATGTTTGGCAAGAGACACGGCGCGCCGCGGGTGGGCCTGCTTTCCATTGGCGAAGAAGAAAGCAAGGGCAACGAACTGACCCGCGAAGCGTTTCAACTGTTGAAGCAGCTGCCGCTGAATTTTGTGGGCAACGTCGAGGGGCGCGACCTCTACAACGGACATGTGGACGTGATCGTGGCCGATGGCTTTGTCGGGAACGTTGCGCTCAAGATTTCTGAGGGCGTAGCCAACCTGGTGCGCACGGCATTGAAGGAATCGCTGAAGGCGACGATCACGCGGCAAGTCGGGGCGTTGCTCTCGCGCAGCGCGTTCACCGATTTCAAGAAGCGCCTTGATCACACCGAATACGGGGGCGCGCCGCTGCTGGGGGTAAAAGGTGCGTGCATCATTACGCATGGATCGTCGAATGCGAACGCGATCAAGAACGCCGTCCGCGTGGCCGCGGAATTCGCCGAAAGCGGCATCAACGAATCCATTGAGCGCGGCCTGGCCGGGTTAAGGCCAGCCATGCAATCGGTCTGACTTCCGTAACTGATCAACTTCATGACTGAAAAAGCCATCGCATTCCTCTTTCCCGGGCAGGGCTCGCAGTTTGCCGGCATGGGAAAAGATCTCGCCGAGAAATATCCGGTGGCGCGGCGCACCTTCGCCGAAGCCGACGAGGCGCTCGGCTACAAGCTCTCGCAAGTTTGCTTCGAAGGCCCGGACGATAAGCTCCGGCTGACCGAAATTACGCAGCCTGCGATCCTGACCACATCCATCGCCGTGCTGCGCGCACTCGAAACGCATGTCCCGCGGCCCGCGTTCGTGGCCGGCCACAGCCTCGGCGAGTATTCCGCGCATGTCGCGGCGGGCACGATTCAGTTTGCCGATGCCGTGCGCACCGTGCGCAATCGCGGCAAGTACATGCAGGAAGCCGTTCCGGTCGGCGTGGGCGCGATGGCGGCGATCCTTGGCATGGATCTTGAAAAAGTCTCAGCCGTCTGCCAGGACGCGGCGCAAGGGGAAGTCTGCGAGCCCGCCAATATCAATTCTCCGGAACAGATCGTGATCTCCGGCAACACCGCTGCCGTGGAGCGTGCAGCGAAGCTCGCCGAAGAACGCGGGGCCAAGAAGGCCAAGCTCCTGCCGGTGAGCGCGCCGTTCCATTGTTCGCTGATGAAGCCGGCGCAGGATCGTCTCGAAGCCGACCTGAACCAGTTGCATCTGGAGAAGCCGGTCTATCCCGTGGCCTGTAACGTGGACGCCGCCCTGGTGACCGATGCGCTCGCCGCGCGTGACACGCTGGCGCGGCAAGTCACCGGCGCGGTGAAATGGGATCAAAGCGTGCGCCTGCTGATTGCCCAGGGCGTTGAGACCTTCATCGAAGTCGGGCCGGGAAAAGTTCTTTGGGGATTGATGCGGCAGATTGACCGCTCGAAAACGGCTTTCGCTGTCGGCGATGGCGCGTCGCTGACCAAAACGATCGAGGCGATGCGGGAAACGAGCGAAGGCACAGGATCATAGCGACAACCGAGCACCAGTTCCTGACCAGCGCTTCTAACGAAAGATCAGTTCACAGGGCGGGAAACTCAGTTTCTTGTCCGACTTCTCAAACCATACCTGCGCATGCTGGGCGCGGTCGTTCACCACCACATCCACCACCACGCCCGTGCCGCCGCCGGGACAGGTGCTGGCTCCGTAAACTTTCTGGGTTTTGATCAGACCCCATTCGCCGCCCGGGCCCCAGTCGCGGTAGAAATCGCCGAAGGGATAGCGCGTGTAACGGTCCGCATGCTGCCGCCAGTCCGGATCGTGCATCCAGATGCCGTACGCGGTGTTGTAATCCTGCTTCTGCAGCGCGTCGAAGAACTTGCCCACCACGCGCTCTTCCGGCCAGTAGCGATTCCACCACACGAAGCCGAGCACGAGCAGCAGGACGACCACCGTCACGATGATCCGCTTCCTGCGCTTGCGTTCTTTCTCCACGTCGTATTGCTTGGCGTCCAGAAGAGTCATACCTCTCTAGCATAACGGACACGGCAGGCCGGAACAAAGTTCCCGGACACTATTCGCCGCCGGGCACGCCGAGGTCGCCGAGAAAAATCAGCGAGGGCTCTATTGCCATCGATGGTCTCGGCGTCCTCTGCACCCTCGGCGGCGAAATGCTTTACAACGTTCGCTTGAAGAGTGGAATCGCGATCCCTAGCGTGATTGCGGCGAAGATGGAAAGAAACGCCATGTCTCCCCAGACCGCCGACAGCGTGGTCTCCTTGAGCAGCAGGCACTTGAAGCCATCCACCGCGTAGGTGAAGGGATCCATTTTCGCGATCACGCGCAGCCACGGCGGAAACGCCTGGATCGGATACACCGAGCCGCTGGGGAAAAACAGCAGCGTGTTGAGGATGCCGAACATGGCGCGCGGCACCAGCGGGTCTTCGATGCGCACCATCAGCAGAAACATCATGGTGTTGAAAGCCAGCGAGGTCAGCGTGATCATGATCAGCAGCCCGAACATGGTGACGGGATTGAAAATCGTTCCCACGCCGGCCATCAGCGACCCGATCACGACGATAATCACGCCAGTCATGACCGCCTTGATCGCGCCCGCCAGGTTCAGGCCGAGCACCAGCTCGAGTTTCGTAATCGGCGTGACCAGGTAGCCCTCGTGCACCCCGCGGGCTTTGTCGTCAATGTAGAGCATCCCGCCGCCGATCATCACGGAGACGAACATGGCCAGCGCCAGCGAGCCGGGCAGCAGATATTTCATGTATTCGATGTAGGGATAGAGTTCGACTATATCGAGTGCGGTCTGCTGCAGGATGCGCGGCGAAACCGTGGGCTGGTTCAGAGCGCTGGTGAGGTCGGTGAGTTCGGATTCGATCGCCGAACTCATGAAGTTGTCACTGTTATCCACGACCAGCGCGATGCGGGGATGGTTCTCTTCATACACGCGCCGCGAGTACTGCGGTGGAATGATGACCGCGCCCTCCAGCTTGCCGTTGCGGACGTCCTCCATGGCCTGCTGGTCGCTGTCGTATTCAATCGGAGTGAAAGTGCGGATATTGACGCGGACGGCGTCGAAGGCCTCGCGAATGCGCACTGCCTGCGGTCCGCCGTCCTGATCCACCAGGGCGATACGGGCGTCGTGAATCTTGCCGCCGAAGGCGTTGCCCAGAATGATCAGCTGGACCAGCGGAAAAATCATCGAAGCCAGCATCAGCGCCGGGGAACGGAAGAACTTGCGCATTTCGCGCTCGACAATCGCCATCATTCGATTCATAGGCTAATCCTGAGTCGTGAGTCCCGAGTCCTGAGTCCCGAGTCCTGAGCCGAAGCACTCAGGGACTTGATCAATCCGCTTAATATGCGTCCGAGTTCGTCCAGTTGCTGAGTCAGCTTCGTAGCTGTTGCGCTTGGCAAATAATGGCGCTGCTGCGCGATCAAAACTTGTGTTTCGATTTCGGCAAGAGAACCGCGCGCGTGGCGTAGAAATCTCACGAAATCACGATTGGAGTAATGGGCTTTCCCTTCGGCAATGTTGCTGGGAACTGAAACAGCGGCGCGGCGCAGCTGACTGACAAGCCCGAACTGTTCATTCGGAGGAAAACCTTCCGTGGCGTCGTAAATCGCAGCCACGAGCGTCATCGCCTTCTGCCACGCAATCAAGTCTTTGTAGCTGCTCTGACTCATACCGTTCTTACTTGTGCCCTCAGCGCCACACGACTCACGACTCGGGACTCAGGACTCGTTACGGTTGCAGTCCCGGCCGCTGCGGCATCATGAAGCCGTATGCCTTCTGCAGTTCGTCGCGCAGCTGGCGTCCGGTGTAATGCACGAATACGTCGTCGAGCGTGGTGTTCTGCACGGAAAGCGATTTCACCGCCACGCCCGAGTTCACCGCCATCTCCACGAGCTCCGTGGTCGTGCGCGAGCCGTTGCCGGTCAGGACGCGGTACATGCCCGCGCCTTCATGCTGCACCGAGGTGACTTCGTCAAGCGCGTGCAGCTTCTGCTCCCAGTCCTCGGGAGGATTTTCAAACTGCGCCTCGATCACGTTCGATCCCGGCACGCTCGCCTTCAGCGCCATGGGCGCGTCGAGCGCGACCAGCTTGCCGTGATCCACGATAGCGATGCGGTCGCAGAGCCGGTCGGCTTCGTCCATGTAGTGGGTGGTAATCAGTATCGTGAGCTGACGCCGATCTTTGATGTTGCCGAGCATTTCCCACACGGCGACGCGCGAGACCGGATCAAGCCCGGTAGTCGGTTCGTCGAGAAAGAAAATTCTGGGATGGTGCACCAGGCCGCGCGCGATCTCGAGCCGCCGCCGCATTCCGCCGGATAGAGTTTTGGTCTGTGCGTCGCGCCACTTGGTCAGGTCCACCAGTTCGAGCAATTCACTGATTGATTTCGCGCGATCCCTGGCCGGGACGTCGTAGAGCTTGGCGTAGATGTCCATGTTCTCTTCGACGGTCAGGTCGAGATCGCTGGTCAGCGCCTGCGGGATGACGCCAATCATGCGGCGCGCGGCGTTTGGTTCTTTGGCGACATCGTGTCCGGCGATGCGGGCTTTGCCCGAAGTGATCGGGATGAGCGTGGTCATCATGCGGATCAGCGTGGACTTGCCGGCTCCGTTCGGCCCCAGCAGTCCGAAGATTTCGCCTTCCTTCACGCTGAACGAAACGTCGTCCACGGCGGTAAAGTCGCCATACTTCTTGACGATGTGGTCCACCTCAATCGCGGCGGGCGCGCCGGGATCGTAAACCGCATGCGGCAATTCGGCGGCGGCTCCGGAGAACGCGGCCGGCGCGGGTTTGGAATTCGATTCGGCCGTCATGGCTTCTCCGATTGTGGTTCCGCGTTTGCCGTGCTCGAAGTCGGCTCGCGCTTTAATTGTTCCGGCGAAACCAGCACTTCGGCGGTCATGCCCGGAACGTACTCGCCCCTGGGATTGTCGAGGCGTATTTTGAGCACGATGGTCTTGATGTCGCGCTTGCGCCGGCTCACATCGCGCTGCGTCGCGTAATCGCCTTCGACCGCCTTGAAGAAAACTTTGCCGCTGGTCTTGGTTCCGCCGGGCAACCGGATGCTCAGCGTATCGCCGTAGCCGATGTGATCGGCGTAGGTCTCGGGGATCGCCGCGCGCACCCAGGTGTCGTTGAGGTCCACGACAGTTACGATCGGCGCGCCAATGTTCACAACTTCTCCCTGCCGCGCCGCGCGCACTGAGACCGTGCCGCTCACCGGGGCATAGACGTCGGTATAGCCGAGCCTCACTTCCGCCTGGTTTTTGAGCGCGATCGCGTTCTTGAGATCGGCTTCAGTCGAAGCGACCGTGCTTTTGGCCGCGTTGGCCTGCTGAGTGCGGGCAATCGCCGAGGCCAGGTCCGCCTCGGTGGCCTTGACCATGTCCTGCTGCGCCTGCACGTTCGCCTGCGCGGCCTGCAGGTTGGTTTCCGCCTGCACGCGTTCCTGATCGGAAGCTACGCCAGCTTTCGCGAGTTCGATCGTGCGGCGGCTGTCACTGGCGGTGCGGTCGAGCGTGGCCTGCGCCTGCACCAGTTGCGCCCTGGCGTTTGACACCTTGGCCTGGGCATTGGCCACGTCACTGGAGGTGGAACCGGAAGTGGATTTCTCCGTGTGCTGCATCTCGGCGACTTTGTGCTGCACGCTGGTGATCGAAGCCCTGGCGGCCGCATCCTGCGCCTGCAGTTCCGAAGGATCGAGTTGCGCGATCAGATCGCCTGCTTTCACCGGCGTGCCCTCATCCACCAGCAGCTTCTGAATTCTTCCTTCCACCTGGGCGCTGACGATCACCTGGTTGGCGTCCACGGTGCCGATCAGCACCAGATCGCGCGAATGGTCGGTCGAAAAGTAGTAATAGGCCGACGCGATCACGAAGATAATTCCCAACAGGATGAAGAAACGGTTGCGCGCGCTCATGAGCGTGCTCCTTGTCTAGCATTGTGGCCGGGGCGGAACAGGGCCGCCGAAATAAAATCGAGAACCGCCGCTTTGCGCTGGGCCACGCGCTCCGGCATGAGGGGATTGAAGTGCACGATACGCTGCATCATGGGAGCGCTGCTGAAATAGAAAACAATCATTGCGACCATGGATGGCACAAAATGCGCCGGGTCCACCGGGCGGAATTCGCCGTCGGCGATGCCCTTCCGCATGACTTCGCTGACCCGCCCGAACATGGGCTGGATGTAGTTCTTGACGATCTTGTCAATGTGCTGCGACTGGCCCTCGCGGGCGCGCATCATCTCGCGCTGCATGAGCCGCGGATACATCTGGTTCGAAGCCACGAAATCGAAGTAGGCCGAAACGTAGGCCAACATTTTCTCGCGGGTTGCCAGATCGCTGTCCAGCACGCGGAAGACGGTTTCTTTCAGGCCGGAGAAGGCTTCATCGAGCACTGCGCCGTAGAGTGTTTCCTTGTCCTTGAAATAGTAATAAAGCAGGGCCTTGTTGACCTTGGCCTCGCGGGCGATCGTATCGGTGCGGGCGCCGGCGATGCCGTGTTCGGCAAACTCGTGGGCCGCTGCTTTCAGGATGGCGGCGCGGCTTTCCTCGGGCTGGCCGCGGGAGCCCATGCGTACGGGGAGACCGCGGCGGGAGACAACGCTGCGTTGTTGAAAGAGGCGAGCCATACAGGGATCCGATATTCTTAATTAACCAGTTAGTTAGATCATAAGCTCGGGCCTCGCCACTGTCAAGCGGTAAAGTCTTGCCGGCATTCGCCGTTTATGGGCTTGTCATCCTGAGCGAAACGCGCCCGCATGGGCGCGCGGAGTCGAAGGACCAATGCACTTCGCCAGCCGCGTTTCAGCGCCGGCAAGTTGCATAGGTCCTTCGCGCGAAGAACGCGCTCAGGATGACAACGGTTTGGGGCAAGGACGCCGCTGCATTTTTTTCGCCTGCCGCCTCGGCAGCATGGACAACCTGGGGAGGATCATGGTTCGTCGTTGCTTTGTCATCCTGAGCGAAGCGCGCCCGCATGGGCGCGCGGAGTCGAAGGACCTATGCACTTCGCCGGCTGCGTTTCAGCGCAGACAAGTTGCATGGGTCCTTCGCGCGAAGAGCACGCTCAGGATGACAACGGTTTGGGGCGAGGACGAAAAGTCGGCGCTACGCGCCCACTCCTGCCGCCTCCGCTGCGGCGATGGCCGCGGGCACTTCGTCCACGTGCAGAGTCTGCTGCAGGTAGTTTTCAAAGGCCGTCAGGCGCGGCGCGATCGCCTCTTCCGTCGGATACACGCTGGTCAGCACATCGGTCGTCTTCAGGCCGTTGCCGGTGACGCAGACCACCGTGGTTTCGTCGGGCAGGATGCGATCCTGATGGTAGAGCTTGCGCGCGCATCCCACCGTGACTCCGCCTGCGGTTTCGGTGAAGATGCCTTCGGTTTCGGCCAGCAGGCGAATCGCGTCCACAATTTCCGGATCGGCAACGTCTTCGCTCCAGCCGCCGCTGTTCTTGATGCACCGGATGGCATATTGTCCGTCAGCTGGGTTGCCGATGGCCAGCGAGCGGGCAATCGTGTTCGGCTTCTGCGGTTCGATCTCGGAGCTGCCGGTCTTGACCGCGGTGGAAATCGGCGAACAGCCGGTGGCCTGCGCGCCGAAGAATTTCACTTCTTTGGCCTCGACCAGGTCCAGTTTCACCAGTTCATCGAACGCCTTCTTGATCTTGATGATCAGCGACCCGCCGGCCATGGGGCAGACCACGTTATCGGGCAGGCGCCAGCCGAGTTGTTCGGCGATTTCGAAGCCGAATGTCTTCGATCCCTCAGAGTAATACGGCCGCAGGTTTACGTTCACGAAGCCCCAGCGATGCTCGTCAGCGATCTGCGAGCAGAGCCGGTTGACCTGATCGTAATTGCCGGAGATGCGCACGACTTTCGCGCCGAAAACATTGGTGCCCAGAATTTTCGCGGGCTCGAGATCGGCGGGGATGAAGATCCAAGCCTTCAGGCCTTCGCGCGCCGCACCCGCGGCCACGGCGTTGGCCAGGTTGCCGGTGGAGGAGCACGACACGGTATCAAAGCCGAACTCACGCGCCTGCGCCAGCGCGACCGCGACCACGCGATCCTTGAAGCTGAGCGTGGGCAGACACACCGCGTCATTCTTCAGAAAAAGATTCTTCGGATGCGTGCCCAGTCGTCCTGCAAGATGGGGCGCGGGGACCAGCGGCGTGAAGCCCACCGGCGTGCGCGGCGTGTAAGCGGCAGGCAGGGGCAGCAGTTCGGAGTAGCGCCACATGTTAGCCGGCCTCTGCGAAATGCGCTCGCGGGTAAAGGTTCCCTGCGCGACCGCGGCGCGCAGGGCGTCGTAGTCGTAAGCGACTTCGAGAGGAGAGAAACAGTCGTCGCAGATGTTGCGCGGCTGGTTTCCCCAGGTCTTGCCGCACTCGCGGCACCGCAGTTCGTAGTGGGACATGTGGCTACCCGCTTTCGCGAATAGCTGAGGACGAGCCGGAAAAAGCGGCCTTAAAAAGCAAAGGCCTCTTTTTCCAGGAAAAGGAAAAGAGGCTATCGGTTGCAGCAACGAAAGCTGTCAGCCGAATCTCATGTTCCCTGTTTCCAGGAGAGAGTTGGCACCAGCATCCCGGGATATATGATCCCGGATCGGTTGCCGTGGCGTCTCAGGGCTCGTCCCTCAGCCACTCTGCATGAAATTCAGGTCCGTCGCCGAAATGATCGGCAGGCGGACTTGTCCTAGTGATGCTACAAAACGCCGGACGCCTCGTCAAGCGGGAAAAAGCGCGAAGGTAATGCCCTTCGTGAACCTGCGGTTAAAAATAGAAACTCGGCTGAATGCCGCGGGTTCTAACCCTGCGGGGACGTATCGTGCGAAATCTCGGCGGGCATTTCGGGCGGGCTGCAGTTGCGCTCCTTGGCTATTCCTTGGCGATCTTCCTCGCCAGTGCCCCGGCCACGGCCCAAGCCGCCCCGGGATGGTCCTTCGTCGAACTCTATGCCTTCGGCGCCAGCCCAACGCTGGCGGACGGCATCCAACCCGAGGCCGGGATGGTCCGCGACAACGAGGGCAATCTCTACGGCACTACATTTTTCGGCGGTAACGGCACGGGCTGCGATATCAACTTCGCAGGCTGCGGCGTGGTATTTGAGATCACTCCCAGCGGCGTCGAAACCGTGCTGCACGCCTTCAGCGGCGCGAAAGATGGATGGAATCCTACGGGACGTTTGATCCGCGACGACGCGGGAAATCTCTACGGCACGACGCAGTTCGGCGGACTCTTCGGCTACGGGACCGTATTCAAGCTCGACTCTTTCGGCAACGAAACCATCCTGCATCACTTTCGCGGCGGAAGTGACGGGGCCAATCCCAACGCGGGCGTGGTTGAGGATTCGACGGGAAATCTTTACGGCACGACGCGCTACGGCGGCCAGGGATGCGACGGCGAAGGCTGCGGGACGGTGTTCAAGATCGCTACGAGCGGCGCTGAGACGATTCTTTACCGCTTCCGCGACGGATCGGATGGCGCGAATCCGCTGAGCGGAGTGGCCCTTGATTCCGCCGGCGACATTTATGGCACAGCCTGGGCAGGAGGAATTTTCAACTACGGCACGATCTTCGAGATTGACATTCTCGGCCACGAAAAAATTCTGTATCACTTCGCGGGTGGAGGCGATGGATCGAATCCCGTCGGCGGCGTGACGCTCGATAAGTCCGGGAACCTGTTTGGCACAGCGAGCGGCGCGGGCAGTTCGTACATCGGAACCGTGTTCGAGGTGAGCGCCGCCGGTACCGAAAGCACGGTGTACACCTAAGGTGTACGGGTGGACGGAGCGTATCCCACCTCGCATCTGCTGGTGGATTCGGCCGGGAATCTCTACGGCATGGCTTCGCAGGGAGTGGCGGGATGGGGCAGCGTTTTTAAGGTTTCCGGCGGCACATTCACTCTGCTTTATTACTTCAGCGGAACGCCGGACGGCGGCCTCCCGGTCGGCGGACTGATCATGGATTCGAGCGGCAATCTCTACGGCACGACGTCCTCGGCGGCGCCGAATGGCTGGGGATCGGCGTTCGAACTGCAGAAGATGCAGTAGGGCTGAGGCGGGAGCTACGACAGTGCGTTGGGAACGAGAACGCTCAGGAACTTTATGCGAACTGGAAAACAAATAAGTGGAGCAATACTTGGGCCAATCCTGCTGGCGTGTCTCGTCGCCGGCTCCGCCCCGGCGCAGAATGGTGACGCAAAGATCGAGCCGATCTGCCATCCGACGGTGACCGCGCCGATCGAGGTAGCCACGCCGCGCCAGAGAAATGACGCCGGGCTGAAAGCGTTGCCCCCGATTGGCACGTGGGGATTCTCCTGGCCCGACGCCCAGCTCAGCGCGCTGCGCAACGACGACGGGAGCCTTTACTTCTTCAGCATTGATGCGAGCTTCCACCCGCGGCATCTTTACAACGGCGAGTGGGTGGGCAATAACAATTCCGGTTCGGTGGTGCGGACCATCGGCACGCTCGACAATCCGCTCGGTTCAACTCCGCCGATTGACGTCGTGATTGCCGCGAATCCCGACCCTAAGGTGAATCCGCACAACTGCGATCCGACCAGAAATCCCATGAGTTATTGCTACACCTACATCGGCGGCGGGCCAGTTTATCAGGTCCCCCAAGGACCATTGGGCGCCGGAGACTGGCTGCTGGTCTATCACGCGGAATACAACGACCCGCCGTATTTCATGCTGGGCATGGCGATTTCGAGCGACAAAGGACTGCACTGGACCGACATCGGCGAAATCATCCGCGTGAATCAGCCCTTCAGCTACTCGGGGCAGGGCATGCCCTTTGCGATTGGCGATCCGCCGCTGGTGATTTCGCCCGACGGAAAATATTTCTACGTGTATTTCCAGGACTGGCTGTTGAGCGGTGCCGTGACCAACATTTCTGTGGCCCGGGCGCCGATCGCGGAAGTAATTCAGGATGCGTTTGGCTTCGGCGTGCATCACGCCGCGCCCTTCAAGAAGTATTACCAGGGCGCGTGGGATCAACCGGGAATCAGCGGAGCGTCCACCGACCTCGCGCCGGAGTGGCATTACGGCGGCGGGATCACGGTGTCTTACGATTCCTATCTTCAGCGCTATCTGGACTTCAACGCCGATTCAGAGAATTACAGCTACGCCGAATCGCCCGACGGCCTGCGCTGGACCGACAGCATTTACCTCGGCACGCTGGGAGTAAATCCCAACGGCGCGGGCTACGCAGTCGGGATCGGCCCGGGCGACGACCCCAACATTCTGGGACAGCAGTTTTACATTTACTACACCCAGTTCCGCGGACCCTGGCCTACGTCGCAGTCAGTAAAGCGGTTCACCTTCACCTGCCAGTCGTTGTCGTCTCAAGCTGCCGTGGAGTAGGACTTCCCCGCAAAGAGTCCTGGCTGGGAAATCCCTCGGCCCGCGAAGAAAAGCACGGGCTCTTGGCATGACGCCCCAGAAATATCGACTAACCCACCGGCTTCACACGCTGGCTGCCCGAGCCAGCGTCCCGCTCGCGGGTGTACAATCGCTTTCGCTTTTTCCGTACAAATCCAATCGCGCTGAATCTCGCGGGGAAAATCATGAAACCTACGCTTCGGCTGTCGGTCGTAGCCTTCCTGTTCATTTTTGTTTTTGCAAAAATCGCGCCGGCCGCGGCGCAGCAGTCCGACGCACCCAAAACCGCTACGGCCAAGAAGCCGCCGGCCCAGTCCGCGGAGAAACCGGCGGAACCCAAGCCTGAGGCCGAGTCCAAGCCGATGGCCCGCGAGTCGGCTCGCGAGAGCATGGGGGACAAGGATAAAGACAAAGAAGAGCACTACGACATGGCCGAGCAGCCGCCGGTCGTGACCCACCACTCGATCACGGTGGACGGCAAACTGCTGAAGTACACGGCCACCGTCGGGCGGCTGCCGATCAAACGCGGCGACGGCAAGATCGAAGCGGAAATGTTTTATGTCGCCTACACGCTCGATGGGCAGGAGGCGGCCAAGCGTCCGCTGACCTTCGCCTTCAACGGCGGCCCGGGATCAGCCTCGATCTGGCTGCACATGGGCGCGCTCGGACCGCGCAGAGTGGTGCTGCAGCCGGATGGCTTTATGCCGCCCGCTCCCTATCACATCCAGGATAACCCTCACACTTTGCTCGACAAGACGGATCTCGTGCTGATTGACGCGATCAACACCGGATTCAGCCGCGCCGAAAACGCCGAGATGCTGAAGAAGTTCTGGGGCATGAAGGGAGACATCGAAGCGTTCAGCGAATTTATCCGCCTATACATCAGCCGCAACGAGCGCTGGTCCTCGCCGCTTTATCTGTTCGGCGAAAGCTACGGGACCACGCGGTCGGCCGGCATTGCGGGATATCTCTCCAACCGCGGCATCTCCTTCAACGGCATCACGCTGCTTTCCACGGTCTTGAATTTTGAAACCCTGGAAGACAATTTCACCAACGATCAGCCCTACGTGTTTCTGATTCCTTCTTTCACCATGATCGCGGGCTATCACCACAAGCTGGCGCCCGATCTCGAGCAGGACATGGCAAAGACCAGGGCGGAATCGGAGAAGTGGGCCTCGACCGAATACGAGCGCGCGCTCGATAAGGGCGATGCGCTGACGCCGCAGGAACGCCAAAACGTGATTGACCAGCTTGCCCGCTTCACCGGACTGAGCAAGGAAGTGATTGACGAAGCGAACCTGCGCATCAACGTGCAGAAGTTCACCCACTATCTGCTGATTGACCAGAAGGTGCGCGTAGGCCGTCTGGACGGCCGTTACACCGGACCCGATCCGAATGGATTGCTGGACACGCCGTTTTACGATCCGACCGGAGCGGCCACTGGGCCTCCGTTCACGTCAGTGTTCAACAACTATCTCCGCACCGAACTCGAGTACAAGGTGGACATGCCCTACAACGTGAGCGCGCCTCGTGGCGGCCCCGGCGGCGACACCTGGGACTGGGGATCGGCGGGGCAAGGCTTTCCCGACACCGCCTCGGCCATGCGGCAGGCAATCGTGAAGAATCCGTATCTGAAGATTCTGGTGATGGAAGGCTATTACGATCTGGCGACGCCGTATTTCGCCGCCAACTACACCGTGGACCATCTCAATCTGCCGCCGAAGTATCGCGACAACATTTCGTTCGCAACTTACGACGCGGGGCACATGGTGTATCTGCCGATGGACGGGCTGAAAAAGATGAAGGCCGATCAGGCCGCGTTTATCGAGAAGACGGGCGGGCAGTAAGAATTTATTTTTCCGTCAGAGTGGTCACGGTGAGCAAGACGGGAGTGTGATGGTGCCCCGTGATCCCGGCAAACAGAGTGCCCGTAGCAAGGACCTGCTTTCCCACCAATGCTGCATTTGTCTTATAGAACTCGGGTTTTATTACTAACTGGACCCTGCGGACATCCTTCTGTGCGGCATTCAGGTCAGGGTCTTTCTGATCCTGATCAACACAGATCGGAGTCGACAGGTCGAGCAGCCAATATGTCTCTGCCTTATCGCCTTTGCGGATGCTCTCGTAGTTTGGAGGGCCCGGAAATGTCCCCGTGATCAGCTTGCCCTCCAACTTCACTACGTCGGGCTCATACGCGAGGCAACCGGATCGCGACTTCGCTTGCGCACAACATGGCCCGCCCAGGCCCAATAGTAATGCGGTGCCAACAACTCCCGCGCTCAACGCACATGTGATCCGCATTCTCACGTGCCTCACCGGCTGTACTGATTTTTCTTCTTGTCTTCGTGGCGCTCTATCCCCAACTGGATGAGGCGGTCGATCAGATCGGGATAAGCCAGGCCGGACGCCGCCCACAGCTTGGGATACATGCTGATGGAAGTGAAGCCGGGCATGGTGTTGATCTCGTTCAGATAAATCTTGCCGGCTTTACCCGGGTCCATCAGAAAATCCACGCGCGCCAGGCCCGAGCAATCCACCGCCTGAAAAGCTTTCACCGCCAACTCCTGAACCTTCTTGGTCTCGGCTTTGGTGAGCTTCGCCGGAATGATGAGCTGCGAGCCTTCGTCGAGATATTTCGCGGTGTAATCGTAGAACTCTTTGCCGGGAACGATCTCGCCGGGGACGGAAGCCGCGGGTTCGTCGTTGCCGAGCACCGAGCACTCGATCTCGCGGGCCTTCCTTTTCTTTCCGCCTACGCCCTGTTCGATCACGATCTTGCGGTCGAACTTCGCCGCTTCTTCGATCGCGGGCCCGAGTTCCTTGCGGTCGTGCGCCTTGCTGATGCCGACCGAGGATCCGAGATTCGCCGGCTTCACGAACACCGGATACTTCAGCTTAGCCACCAGCCTCTCGACCTTCTTCGGATCCCTTTCCCACGCACTGCGCAGGATGGTGACGTGCTTCACAATCGGCAGACCGGCCGCGACGAACAACGACTTCATGATGTCCTTGTCCATGCCGGCGGCGGAGCCGAGCACGCCCGCGCCGACGTAGGCGATGTCGGCGAGTTCAAACAGACCCTGAATCGTGCCGTCCTCGCCGAAAGTGCCGTGCAGCACAGGAAAGATCACGTCCACGTTGATGGCGCGGTCGCTGGCGCGGCGCAGCAGCGCGGCGTCGGTCTGGAAGGGCACAAGTCCGCCTTCGCGGTGCACCGGCTCCGGAGGCACGACCACCGATTCGCCCTGCGCCAGAACCGCGGCGGCGGGCGTGTTCTGCGGATCGCCGGCGCGCAGGTGGCGCGGCTCGAGCACGAGTTTGCCGGTCAGCAGACCCTCGGCATGCTCGGCAGTGAGCCAGCGGCCATCTTTCGTGATGCCGATGGGGACGACTTCGTACTTGTCTTTATCAATCGCCTTGAGAACCGACGCGGCCGAGAGCAGCGAGACTTCATGCTCTCCGCTGCGCCCGCCAAATAAAATACCCACGCGAAGTTTTTTCATGACAGTTCAGTGTGGACGGGCCCGAGGGGCGCGTCAATCGCCGGAATGGTACGGCTTTACCGCCGAGCACGCAGAGAACACCGAGGAAATTCGTATGGTCCTTTTTCTCGGCGTACTCGGCGATCTCGGCGGTAAGGAGTTACAGTATCTTTTTCCCGAACGCCGACAGCGCCAGTTCCACCGCAAGATCCGCCGTCTGGTTGTGTTCGTCAATCACGGGATTGACTTCCACGATCTCGAAGCTCGCCATGCGGCCGTGGTCGGCGATGATTTCCATGGCAAGGTGCGCCTCGCGATAGGTTGCGCCGCCACGCACCGGAGTGCCAACGCCGGGAGCGTCTTCGGGATCAACCCAGTCCATGTCGAGCGAGATGTGATAGCCGGCGGTGCCGCGTCCAGCCATGCGCAGCGCTTCTTCCATCACGGTGCGCATACCGCGCTCGTCAATATCGCGCATGGTGAAGACGCCGATGCCGGCGCGCCGCACATTTTCTTTTTCGACCGCATCAATGTCGCGCACGCCCACCAGAACGCAGTTTTCCGGCTTCACCTTCGGAGAAAAATCGTAGATGTTCGCCAGTTCCCCTGGCCACAGGCCCATCAGCGCGGCCAGCGGCATGCCGTGCACATTGCCGCTGGGAGAAGATTCCGGCGTATTGATGTCGGTATGAGCGTCAATCCAGATCAGGCCGACACGCTGATTCTGCCGGCGATAAAACTCGGCCACGCCGGAAACCGAGCCGGCAGCCATCGAATGATCTCCGCCGAGCGAGAGCGGAACCATCCCCGCCTCCAGCGTTTTCAGCACCAGTTCAGCATGCTTGGTGCAGGTCGCGGTAATTTCCTTGAGATATTTGGCGCTGGCGTGGCCTTCTTTTTTCTGCTCCGGAATCGCGACGGCGATATTGCCGCCGTCTTCGACCTGATGGCCGAGAGCTTCGAGCCGGGCTTCGAGTCCGGCCACGCGCACGGCGGACGGTCCCATGTCCACGCCGCGCCGCGACTGGCCGAGATCGAGCGGCACGCCAATCACGCGAATCTTTTTGGGAGCGACGGAAGTGGAGCTGGTTGTTGTCATGAAGGTTCGATTTAACTTTCAACCTCGTTATTCACCGCCGGGGACGCCGAGAACGCCGAGTCGGGAAAATGATTGACGATTCTCTTCAGGCCGCTTTTCAGAACGACGCAGTGGAAGTTCATGAGTAAGCCAACCCTCTTTCCAGATAGCCGCAGGTAGGAGAGCAGCTGCGCGTCATGAATAGGCCGCCGGTGAACCTCGATCGCCGCGCCGATGATGCGCCGGGTAATCGCATCGAGTCTGTCTTTTTCTTCCATTAATCCTCGGCGCGCTCGGCGTCCTCGGCGGTAAAGAATTACGGATACAGCCGGTACAGCATTCTCGGGAACGGAATGGTTTCGCGCACGTGTTCGAGGCCGCAAATCCAGGCCACGGCGCGCTCGATGCCCATGCCGAATCCGCCATGCGGTACGCTGCCGTATTTCCGCAAGTCGAGATACCACTTGAAAGCTTCTTCGGGCAGGCCGTGCTCATGAATGCGTTGCAGCAGCAACGCGTGCGACGCCATGCGCTGTGAGCCGCCGATGATTTCGCCGTAACCTTCGGGCGCGAGCACGTCCACGCAGAGCGCCAGGTCGGGCCGCTCGGGGTCGGGCTCCATGTAGAACGCTTTTACTTTCGCGGGATAGCGGTGCACCATCACCGGCTTGTCGAACTGCGCCGAGAGATAAGTTTCGTCGGGCGAGCCGAGGTCTCCGCCCCACTCAAACTTCGATTCGAGCGCGCCCTTGGCGTGACCCTCCTGCAGATTTTTCACGGCATCGTCATAGCTGATGCGGGGAAACGGCGGCGTGATTTTTTCGAGCTTTGAAATGTCGCGACCGATGGTCTTCAAGTCCGCCTGGCGGCGTTCCAGGCAGCGCTTGACCAGGAAGCTGATCAGGCCCTCGGCTAGTTCCATCACGTCGTCGAGTTGCGCGTAAGCGACTTCGGGCTCGACCATCCAGAACTCGGTGAGATGGCGGCGCGTCTTTGATTTTTCCGCGCGGAAGGTCGGGCCAAACGAATACACCTTGCCCAACGCCATCGCCGTGGCTTCCACATACAACTGGCCAGACTGCGTAAGGTAGGCCTGCTCGTCGAAGTAGTCCACGGGAAAAAGCGTGGTCGTGCCCTCGCACGCGGCCGGAGTGATGATGGGAGGGTCGGTGAGCGTGAAACCGCGGTCATCGAAGAAATCGCGCGCCGCCTTGATGATCTCGGCGCGTACGCGCAGAATCGCCGCCTGCCGCTGCGAGCGCACCCAGAGATGGCGGTGCTCCATCAGGAAATCGGTGCCGTGCTCTTTGGGCGTGATGGGATAGGGATCGGATTCGGGCACGCGCTGCACCACGGTCACGTTGGCGACGTCGAGTTCGTAGCCGCCGGGCGCGCGCTTGTCGGCGCGGACTTTGCCCTCGACGATCACGCTCGATTCCTGGGTCAGAGTCTTGACCGCCTCGAATACTTCCGGGGCAACGGCGTTCTTGGGGACCACGCCCTGGATGATGCCGGAGCCGTCGCGAAATTGCGGAAACAAGAGCTTGCCGCTTTCGCGCAGGTTATAGAGCCAGCCGCGGATGGTGACCGACTGGCCGTCGTGCTGGCCGATTTCTGCGATGGTGGTGACAGGTGATGACATGGTTTCGAGGTCAATGCTCAATGCTACTTTTAGTCGGAGGGCGGAATTTCGAGAGTCGACTGCTCAGGCCCTCTTACGTAGTTGGTGACCCTAAGGATTTCATATACCGGCTTCAGCACGGTCGTGCCCTCCACGCGTTGCCTCTCTAGAAGGTCAACGATTAACAGGTCAGAGTGATTAAGACGGTATTCACCCTTGGCACACTTTTCAAGAAAGCCGACATCTTTGATCGTTGCAACAACAATTTCACCACCTCGGCGAAACGACCAATCCCTCGGGTCCCCGTCAAAGGCTCCACGCTTTGGGTTCAAGTAAACGCCGCTGTGTGTGTGTTCCTTGACGATCTCAGTTCCTTGGATCTCGCCTTGGGATAGATATTCTTTAAGAGCGGGTACCTCGTCTCTGGTCACAACGACTTCGGATTCCCCATGGTCCTCTATGTAGGTCTTGACATCCGATATCGACTCCTGCCGCTCTATAGGCGCGCCATAAACCCTATAAATGTTGTTTGTAATACTCGAGTTGGATACGAGCTTGTGGACGGGCCCGGCAACGGTAATGCTCCTGTCGTCGACTGCAGTGTATCGGAGCTCGCCAGGCCCAACTTCTTCGACTGACTTCGGCTTACCCTTTAGCCACTTTACGAGTTGGACCGCGCCGAAGGGCGTGCCCGCTACCAGCCCAATCCACTCAAGCACTGTCTTAATCTGGTCGACCGGATGAGTGCTAAGCAGGTCAAGGAACTGCTGCAGGTGGCTCTGGGGAAAGACGGTGAGGTCCACGATAAACGACCCCTCACGGAAGGGCTTCACGTTGACGCCGATCTGTCGTCCCCCAGGGTTTACTTCCTGATTTCCTTCCTGAATGAGCTCGCCAAGGGCCAGCAGGGTAGGCGCGAGCTGAAACACGTCTACTTCGCGCACATCACCATTCAACTTGTAAACGAGATTTATCTGGTTGTCAGGCATACTCCACTTCTAACGGGTGTGGGCCTACTCCCCTTCCAGGGTCTCGAACGTCTCGCCCAGCTTCTCCAGCGGATTCACTTTCACGTCCTCTTCCAGTTCGAGCAGGACCGGCGGGGTGTGCGGTGCGGAGCGCAGCAACTGCATCGCTTCCTTCCAGTCAATCGTTCCCTGCCCCGGCCATAGATGTGAGTCTTTATCTTTCTGGTTGTCGTGCACGTGGGTCGAACGGATGTGAGCCCGCAGAATCTCGAAGGCCTGGCTTACGGAACCGGCGAGATGCGCGTGGCCGAAGTCAAAGCACACGCCGACGTCGTCAAAGTGAGCGGCATGAATCATCTCCACCAGCTTGTCGGGCGTGGAAATCTCGTTGGGCGTGTTCTCGAGCAGGATGCGCACGCCCAACGGCTTGGCGAAGGCCCGCAGGTGCTCGATCGAGGTCATGGCCGCTTCGAATTTCTTGTCGCTGAAGGTCTCATTGGTCGTACCCAGGTGCTGAATGAGGAAGCGAAATGGAATCTGTTCGGCGATTTCGAGAGCGCGCTTGATCTCGTCCATCGCATCCACGCGGGCGGCGCGGTCGGTCGAAGCCACGTTTACCGGAGGCGCGCCGGCGCGTCCCCATTCGTAGTCGGCATAGAGCGGCGAATGGACCGAGTGCAAAGGCATGCCGCTGCCGCGAAACCAGTCGGCGATCTCTTTCACATGCGCCTTGCGGTTGGCATAGTCCAGGTGCTGGCGGGCGGCAAAAATCTCGATGGCCTCGACGCCGGAGCGCGCCAGACCGTCGAGAATGCCCGGATGCAGGCGCTCTTTGATGTAGAGATACGTGGAAACGGCTTTCTGCATGATTGGTTGAGGGCAACTCTGTCAGTATGACTTTTTCTAGTATCCCACGGCCTTTCCGTTGTTGCGGTCATCGCTGGCGCCCAGCCGGTCGCCCGAAGCCGGATCCACGGCGATGCATTCCGCGTCGCTCCAGTAATTCTCCACAAACGAGCCGTAGTGCAGACCGACTTCGATGTTGTAGCCCATGGCGCGCAGCGCGGCCAACGTGTCGGGCGAAAACCACTTCTCCACGTTGACTACATCGGGCAGCCACTGCTGGTGAAAGCGCGGAGCGTTGACCGCCTCCTGAATATTCATGCCGTAGTCCACCACGCCCATCAGAACGTTGGCCACGGTGGTGATGATCTTGGAACTGCCCGGCGAACCGAGCACCAGCACCGTCTTGCCGTCATGGACCACGATTGTCGGGGTCATGGACGACAGCGGGCGCTTGCCCGGCCCGATCGCGTTGGCTTCGCCCTGAATCAATCCATCACCGTTGGGGACGCCCGGCTTGGATGAGAAATCGTCCATCTCATCGTTCATGAGGAATCCGAGGCCGTCCACGGTGACGCGGGATCCGAACCAGGAATTGATCGTCGTGGTCACGGCGACGGCGTTCCCGTCGGCGTCCATGACGGAGTAATGCGTGGTGTTGTTGCCTTCACGCGCCGGAGTTTCCGGCGGATGTGTGGACGCGTACGTTTCAAGCTGAGCGAACACGGCCGGGCGCTTCAGATCTTTGCTGACGCTGGCGTGCCCAGGTTCGATGGTTTCGCGCCAGGCGGCGGCGTATTTCTTGTCAATCAGCTGCGCGACCGGGATTTTGGTGAAATCCGGATCTCCCAGAAATTCGGCGCGATCGAAAAATGCGCGGCGGAAAGCTTCGAGCGTCAGGTGCATGGACTGCGCCGAGCGGTCGCCCAGCTTGCCGAGATCGAATCCTTCCAGAATATTCAGCGACTCGATCAACACGACGCCGCCCGACGACGGAGGCGGCGAGCTGATGACTTCGTATCCGCGGTAGCTGCCGCGAATCGGCTCGCGCTCTTTCACTTCGTAATGGGCGAGATCGTCGGCGGTGATCAGGCCTCCGCCTTTCTGCATGGCAGCGGCGATTTCGCGGGCCATCGCGCCATGATAAAAGTCGTCGGGATCGGCGGCGATGCGTTCTAGGGTTCGCGCCAGATCGGGCTGGCGGAAAACTTCTCCGGCCTTGTAGTAATCGCCGTTACGCTGAAACACGCGATGCGATTCGGGAAACTGCGCCAGATACTTGTCATGCATGGCGCGGGCTTCATCCCAGGTGAGCGCGTAGCCTTCGCGGGCCAGGCGGATGGCGGGAGCCATGTCCTGCTTGAGCGAGAGCTTGCCCCACTTGCGCTGGGCATAGACCATGCCGGCGACCGATCCGGGCACGCCGCTGGCTTTATATCCGATCTCGCTCGCACCCTCGATGACGTTGCCCTGGGCGTCGAGATACATGTCACGGGTCGCCGCCGCTGGAGCTTTTTCGCGGTAGTCGAGGAAATGGGTCTGGCCGTCGGCCATGCGGATGAGCATGAATCCGCCGCCGCCGATATTGCCGGCCGGCGAATGCACCACGGCCAGCGCGAATCCGGTGGCGACGGCGGCGTCCACCGCGTTGCCGCCGGCTTGCATGATTTCAACGCCGGCCTCGGAGGCCAGTTCGTGGAAGCTGACCACGATTCCATGCGCCGCGTGGAATGGGCGGACGGCCGCCGCCGCGGACTGCGAACCAAGCAGCCACGTACCCACAAGAAGCAAGAGAATCAATAATTTATGAGATGGCCGCATGCCCGTAGCCGCCGGAAAAACGGCGAGACTCTTGAGGCTAGCCGAGACTCCGGGGTGGAGTCAAATGTGTGGCGTTATCGTTGTCGGCATCCGGGAACGACAAGCTGGTTTGCCGGGAGGTCCCTCGGCCCGCGAAGAAAGGCGCGGGCTCTCGGGATGACGCATTCGAAAAGAGGAAAGCTGACGGATCAGCGCTAGCGCCTGAACGCTAAGGGCTAAAAGCTGAGGCGGCTTTCCTACACCTGCTGCCGCGACTCGCCCAGGGCCACCTTGATGTCCATTTTCTTCTTGTCGCGGTAGATGGTGACTTTCACGGTGTCGCCGGCGCGGTGATTGTTCATCATCTGGGCAAGATCTTCTTCGTCCTGCACATCCTGGTCGTCCACGGCAGTGATGAGGTCGCCGCCGAGCATAATCGGGGTGTTGCCGAGGTAGGCACGCTCGGTGCCGCCGCGCAATCCAGCCAGATCAGCCGAGCCTCCGGGCGTGACCCGGATAATCAGCAATCCGTGATCCACGGGCAGACCGAGTTCGTCGGCCAGTTCCGGGCCGACCGGGATGGTACTAACACCCAACGCCGGACGGCGCACGCGGCCGAGCGTCATCAGATCGTTGAGCACCGCCTTGGCGGTGTTGATGGGGATGGCGAAGCCGATGCCGGCATTCTGTCCGACGTTGGACAGGATCATGGTATTGATGCCGATGACCTCGCCATGCCAGTTCATCAGCGGGCCGCCGGAGTTGCCGGGATTGATGGCGGCATCGGTCTGAATGGCTTCGTCAATCATGGCGCCGTTCGGCTCGCGCACCGGCCGGATCGAACTCACGATGCCGCGGGTCATAGTGCCGGCGAGGCCGAACGGATTGCCGATGGCGTAGACCTTCTGTCCAACCTGGAGATTGCGGGAATCGCCCATCACGGCCGGAACCAGGTCCGGGGCCTTGATTTGAATCACGGCCAGATCGTGAGGCGGATCGGTGCCCACGACTGTCGCTTTGAACTTCTTGCGGTTATGCAGCGTGACCTCGACCTGCCGGGCGTCGGCGATGACGTGATAGTTGGTGAGAATGTGGCCGTCTTTATCAATGATGAAACCGGATCCCTGGCCTTCCTGCGGCACCAGGCCATAGAAGAAATCGAAGGTCATGGCGCGGGAGGTGACGTTGACGACCGAAGGAATGTTCCGCTTGTAGACGGAAATGTTGTTCTGCTCCTCACCATCGAGCGCCTCTCCGGGCGCGGCCTCAGTGATTTCGAGGCGATCGGGACGGCTGAGCCAGTTGGCGGAAGGAAATTCTCCCTTCGCATTGGAACGCCAGGTAGTGAAATAGAAGAATCCGCCGGCAATCACCAGCGCAAGAATGAAGGGACGAAGAATTTTCATAGCAACTCTTTGACTATAACGAATTAGATGCTCGACCCAGGAGTGGGATTGTCTCAATACGTGATTCTAGAGCGGGTTTCATAAAGACGTGAACCGCCCGGCCTTTACAATCGGTTCCGGCAGGTCGCCCACATTCATGCCCCTCGCGGCGAATGATCGCGGCGCGGGTTTCGTCATGCACCGCATTTTCCGCGACGGGCGTTTTGATTCTCTTGTTATCATCTCGTGGCACCTGCTTTTTGTCATCTCGTAGCGCAGCGAAGAGATGTGTTTTTCTTCCCCGCTCACGCCCAGGAGAGCCTCATGGCACGAGTCACCGGAATCGGCGGCGTTTTCCTCAAAGCCCGCGACCCCAAAGCCCTCGCCGGCTGGTACGCTCAGCACCTCGGCATCCAGCTCGCCGACTACGGCGGCGCCACGCTGCTCTGGTCCGACGAAGTCCCCGCCGGTACCGGCCAAACCTCCTGGATGATCTTCCCTGACACCACCAAGCACTTCGGCGCCCCGGAGCAGCGCGCCATGATCAACTACCGCGTCGACGACCTCGAAGGCCTCCTCACCCAGCTCCGCGCCGCCAACGTCCCCGTTGACCCTCATCAGGAATCCGCCTCGTACGGCCACTTCGCCTGGATCACCGATCCCGAGGGCAACCGCGTCGAGCTCTGGCAACCTCTCGTCGAGACACCCTAGAGGCTCAGGACTTCTCGGCCTCGGCGCGCAGTTGCTGCCAGACAGCGGCCACTTGCTCGCGGGTGCGTTCGAGCGAGTCGGAGTTGTCAATTACGTAATGCGCGTGTTTTACCTTTTCTTCATCGGGTAGCTGCGCCGCCATGCGGCGGGTGACTTCGTCGCGGGCGTTTGCGAGATCAATTTTCTGGCGCGCGGCGAAGCGGGCGGCGCGCTGTTCAGGGTGGCAAGTGACGACCACGAGCTTGTCGAAGTGATCGGCAGCGCCGGCTTCCAGAATCAGCGCGGCTTCGACGATGGCGACGGCATGCGGGTCGTGCCGGCCGATTTCCCGCATCCATTCGTCCTGGCTGCGAATAACCACAGGATGCACGATCCGGTTCAGTTCGGCGACGCGGGAAGCCACCTGCTCGCCGGGAGTTCCGGGAGGCCCGAAGGCTACTTCTGCCAGCCGGGCGCGGTTGACGCTGCCGTCGGGATTGAGAATTCCGCCGCCGAAGTGGCGGACGACCTCGTTGTAGACCGGCCGTCCGGGCTGCATGAGCGAGTGGGCAATGCGGTCCGCCTGAACCAGGTGAGCGCCCAGCGCGATAAACATCTCTCCCACCGAGGATTTTCCCGACGCGATGCCGCCGGTAAGGCCGACTTTCAGCATTCCTTCCCCAACCTACGAGATTTCACCGCCGAGGTCGCAAAGGACCCCGAGAAGCAAATAAAAAAGCAGGACTTCTCCGCGCACTCGGCGATCTCGGTGGTGAATGATTCCTTCCCCAACCTACTAGATTTCACCGCCGAGGTCGCAAAGTCCGCCGAGGAGCAAATCAAAAAGCAGGACTTCTCCGCTCACTCGGCGATCTCGGTGGTGAATGATTCCCACCCCAACCTACTAGATTTCACCGCCGAGGTCGCAAAGTCCGCCGAGAAACAAAAAAAGGATTTCTCTGTGCACTCGGCGATCTCGGCGGTGAATGATTCCTAGACTCGCGCCAACTCGCGGCTTCCGCGCCGCAGTTTTGCCGCCTTCACCGTATTGAACATCAGCATGGCAATGGTCAGTGGTCCGACGCCGCCGGGCACCGGCGTGAGCGCTCCAGCGACTTCCGCGACCTCGGGGTGGACGTCGCCGATCAGAACCGAGCCTTTCTTGCGGAAAGTCTCCTCCCGCTTTTCGTTGCCGGCAGAAGCGAAGAAGCGCGCGAACTCGGCGGGATCGGTGACCGTGTTCATGCCGACATCAATGACTACCGCGCCCGGCTTCACGAAGTTGCGGGTAATCATGCCGGCGCGGCCGATGGCGGCTACCAGGATGTCGGCCCGGCGGCAGACTTCGGCGAGATTGCGGGTTTTCGAGTGGCAGATGGTGACGGTAGCGTTGGCGTTGGTCAAGAGCATGGCCACGGGCTTGCCGACGATGTCACTGCGGCCTACGACGACGGTTTCCTGGCCCGCGACAGGAATCTGGCTCCGGTGGAGGATTTCCATCACGCCGGCCGGAGTGCAGGGCACCAAGCCGGGGCGCTGGGTGGAGAGAAAGCCGACGTTCATGGGGTGAAATCCGTCCACGTCCTTGGCCGGATCCACCGCCAGCAGTACTTTCTTGGCGTCCACCTGTGGCGGCAAAGGCAGTTGCACCAGGATGCCGTCAATCTCGTCGCGCCGGTTCAGGGAGTCGATCAGCGCCAGCAGGTCCTCGGTCGTGGAGGACTCAGAGGGGGTCAGCTTCTCGCTGTAGATGGCGACTTCCTCGCAGGCCTTCACTTTGCCGCGGACGTAAATCTCCGAGGCCGGATTGTGGCCGACCAGGACGACGGCCAGTCCGGGACAGAGACCGTTCGCAGCCAGGGCTTGGACCTCGGCTGCAACTTCAGTCCGAATCTGCTGCGCGATTCTGGTGCCGTCAAGGATGGTGGCTGACATGGGGCTTAGCTGATTTCTCCAAACACAAAATCTTACACTGTCGCCTGGGCAGTTTCGCGCAGCTCTTCGCCGTGGGTGCGGTAGAATGCCAGATCATGCTTGCCCCCGACCTCATCGAAATGCTGGTTTGCCCCGCCTGCAAGCTGAGTCTGGAATACCGTCCCGACCCGGAGAGCCTGAAGTGCCCCGGGTGCCATAGAGTCTACGCAGTCAGAGACGGCCTTCCGAACATGCTGGTGGATGAGGCCAAAGTCGAGCCCTAGTCTCAGGTCCGAAGCGAACCGTTCAAATTGAGCCCGCGGGATCTCACCCGTAAACGACATATTGTGTCAGTTCTGCGACGAACCCCCTGCACCAAAGGCACTTCCTGGGGTGCCGGCCGGGTGAAGGTTACGACCGCAACTTCCGATAAATCCTCGGGTTAGAACAATCCAGAGAGCTGTGGGAGCCGTACTTTAGATAGCAGCAAATTTCGGCATCCGAATTGCATGCAACTTCAACAGGTGCCGATGAGTCTAATACGGCAAAGTGGGTTGAAAAGGTCGGAGTCGGAGGTGATGACGGCCATGAACGAGAAGGCACAAGACGTGATGCTGGTAAGCGAGAAGCTTCAAGACAAAGACAGATTTACCCAAACCGAGCTGTCGGCGCTGCGCAGCGATCTGTTGCAGAGCGGTATGCTCGATTCGTTCGAAGCAGCCCAGTTGCTGCAGGTGTTCCTGATGGGCCGGGGCTATGGGGTGTCGCCCAAGGACGCGCTGGATGCGGCTGGCCGCGTCGAGATGGCCGGTTGCGCACTGCCGGTTCTGCAGTTTGAACTGGAAAATCTCGCAATGGTGATGTAATCCGGCGGCGGCGAGCTGGTAAACAGCCGAGCGAGCAAGATTGATTGAGCAGGGGTGAAGGCAAGCCAAGTAGAAACGGTGGGGTAAAAGATTCTGGCCAGCCGGGGCTCGCGGGAGCGAGCCTCCGGAAAGATGGAAGGCTGTAAACAACCAGCAAGACCACCTTTTAGAAGACCAGTTCCACAAAGAGAAAGCCGGGCGAACTTGCCCGGCTTTGTGGTTTCTGGGGCGCTTTTTCCGCGGCTATACGTCACTCGCTATTCATAGCGCAGGCTTTCCACGGGATCCAGCTGGGATGCACGCGTGGCCGGGACCGTCCCGAAGATAATTCCGACAATCGAAGACACGACAATGGCGATAATCGCCGCCAGTCCCGAGATGGGCAGGCGATAGTCGGTAAGGAAGCGGACCGAGAACGGAACGGCCAGCCCGGTCACAATTCCAACCACGCCGCCGGCCAGCGAGATCAGCACGGCCTCGGCGAGAAACTGGAAGCGAATTTCGCGGTTGGTGGCGCCGATCGCCTTGCGGATGCCGATCTCGCGGATGCGCGACGTCACCGTCGCCAGCATGATGTTCATGATGCCGATGCCGCTGACCAGCAGCGTGACGAACGCAACCAGCATCAGGACGAGCGTGAGCGAGTCGGCGATCTTGCCGGCGACGGTGAGCAACTGGGTCAGATTCTGGACGTTATAGACGGACTCGGCGCGGTGGCGGGACTGGAGCACGCGCTTGATGGCGGCGGTGGCCGGGACCACGTCCTGGGCGCTGGCCACGGAAAAATAAATCTGGTACACCGCCGAGGTCGGAGTGAAGAACCGGCTCACGGTGTACGGGATCAGCATGGTGTCGTCCTGGATCTCAGACTGGCCGAACGTATCCACACTTTCCCGGAAGATGCCCACGATGGTGAACGGGAGGCCGGTGCTCAGCTTGATGACCTGCCCCACCGCGGCTTGCGTTGAACCGTAAAGCCGGATGGCAAGCTTGTCGGTGATGACGCCGACTTTGTTGCGGCCGGAAGTGTCCTCGTTATCGAAGAATCGTCCCGCCAGCACGACCAGATTGCGCACCCGGATGTATTCCGGATTCACGCCCAGCACGAGGATGTCGCTCTGCTTCCCGGCACCGACACTAATGCGATCATTCAACGCGATGGTGGGTGAAGCCGCGACTACGCTCGAAACCTGCTCGCGCACGGCCTGCACATCCTCAACCGTCATGGGATCGGGGGTGGAGTCAATGCGCTGGGTCCCACCCTGGTAGTCGGCATAAATCATGTTGGTGCCGATGGATTGCAGCTGGCGGAGGATGTACTGCTTGCCGGTCAATCCGATGGTGGCTACCAGAATGACCGAGGCCGTGCCCACGGCCATGGCGAGCGCGGTCAGCGTAAATTGCAGGCGATTGCTCAGGAAGGCGTCGTAAGCGAAGTTGATGACTTCGTTCAGACCGATCAGACGCCGCCGGGTTATCAGGGGGACAGACGGAGTGATGGGCATCCTGGAGATTAGATGTTAACCGCGGCCAGCCGGAGCCGCAATGCGGGAAGCCGGCAATCTGCCGCCGGCGATGGCCACCGCGGCCAGCACGACGAGCAGCGGATCCACGGGCCGTAAGTAATAGGTTTCGGGATGCGTGAAGTAATAAGCCAGCGGGAAGAAAAACAGCACGATGGCGAAACGCGCCGCGAGCGACGAGTCGAGGCGAAACGTCCGCCGTAGACCGAACAGCGCGAGCACGGTCATCGTGGTCGCCACGAAGATATTCGGCGGATCGAGGGGCTCGTCCTTCAGATAGTCGCGGCTGAAGCTCCAGTAGCCGGTCCAGAGATAAACGATGCGGCGGCCGGTCATCCAGAGGAACCAGGCGGGATGAGCGCGGACGTAGGCTTTGCCCTGCTGCATTTTGTGATCCATATAGGCAATTTCGCCCACGCGCTCGTACTCGCTTAATTCGGCATCGCTGTGGTTGGGATGCAGCGCGCTGTTGACCCAGCGCGTGGAGTAACCGTTGTTGCCCATGTAGAACTCGAGTCCGACGCCGCTGCGGACCGGGATGAAGCGATGGAAAACCTCGTAGTCGCGAACCAGCCACGGCGTGAGCACGGCGACTCCGGCAAGAGCAGCGGAAAGCATTGGAGCGCGCCACGGCATTCCGCGGCGGTAAAGACGGTAAAAGGTCCACAAGCCAAGAAAGGGTAGAACAGCGAGCGAAACCGGCTCGGTCAGCGCCGCCACGCCGCACAGCGCCCCGAACGCAAGCCAGTCGCGCCCGCGCGAAGAATTCTCCAACTGCCACGCCCACCAGAATAGCCATGCCAGCATGAGCGTGAGCAGGCAGGTGGACCAGGCCCAATCGGCGCCGTAGTAAATGCCATAAGGGGAAAAAGCCCAGCCCCAGCCGGCCCACTTTGCGACGCGATCGCCAAAGCCACGCCGCGCGATCAGAAAAACCGGAATGCAAGTCAGCGCAGAGAACAAGCCATTCAGTGTAAGAGCTGCGACGATCGCAGCCGGGGTCTCACTGCCGAAAATCTTGAAGATGCCAGCCAGCAGGTAGGCGTAGACGGGCGCCACCACGGCGGTGGGTCCGGTGTCGGCGAAGACATTGCCGAAGCCGTGGCCGGAAACCAGGGAGCGGGCGACCAAACCAAAGGCCCAGTGTTCGAGCACGAAGGGATCCAGCCAATCGCGGTAGACGAACGGAATCACAGCCAGACGAATAGCCAGCGCAGCTAGAACCATCCAGACATATGTCGGAACGCGCGCTACGGGAGAAGAATTTGGCTGCATTTGTGCTGGGAGAACGATTCGCCTGTGCCGAAGCGTCCTCAGTATAGACGGCAGACCAGAACCTGATCGTTGGCAAAGGGGCAGTGGGACGAATCCCCGAACGAAGCGGCGGCGCGATCGGTCTTCGAAAGGACGATCCAGTTCACGCCGAACTCGGTCTTCAGGCGGGTGAAATCCGGCGCACCGAAGTTGCGCCAGCCCTGCTGCGCGTTGACTTCCCGCAGCCAGCGCGGAGCCAGCGGAGGAACGCGCGCGGCCATGCCGCCGTCCTTGACATAGTCGGCCAGCACACTGCGCTCGGCGAGAGCGCGGAAGCCGTGAAAGTCCTCGCCGGGCAACTCCATGTAATGCGGATCGAGAGCGAAAAGGCTGTCGGTGGGGGTATTTTGGCGAATCCAGGCGAAGGCTTGCAGCCACTGATTCCCCGATGCCCTTCCCGGAAGTTCAAGGTGCGCGGTCGCGGGATACATCGCGCGCTGCGCATAGAACATGCCGGCGGAAAGCGGAATGAATAACAGCGCCCAGCGGTAGACATGCTTCTGCAGAAGGAACTCGCCCAGCAGTCCGCCGATGATCAGGAACAGAAACAGATAGAGCAGCTGCAGATAGCGCATGGGCTCGAAGGGCCGCAAGCGCTCGAGCGCGGGAGGGAGCATGAGCAGCAATCCGAAAAGCATCTGGAACAAGCCGTAGTAAACGAGTGCGGACGCCAAGGCCGGCAGCGGCGTGCTGCTGGTCCGTTGCTTCAGGCCTCGCCGCTTTAGCCACCGTTGCGCAGCCCACAGAAGCGCCAGCGGCGCGAGAATCCCCAGCCACTCATACCATTGCCAGTGGGCCACGTAGTAAAAGCTGCGGGTGGAAGCGGCCTGACGCCAGGCGTCCGAGGAAGGCTCGAACAGCCAATGCAGCGGCAGGTACAGCGGAACAATCATCGCGGGGGCTACGGACGCGGAAAGAGCTGCGGCGCGTTTCGAGTGAGCGCGCAGGTTCCACCAAAGAAAGAAGCACAGCGAAATGCCGAAACTGGCCATGATGGCATGAATCGAGAATGCGATCGCCAGCAGAACTGCGGCACGAATCAGTTTTCGATCCAGCACGTCCACCACGGCGGCCAGAATCAGCGCCGTAGCCAGATTGCGCGGATGCAGATATTGATCGGCCAGGTTGATGCCGGTCCCGGATACTGGGATGGTCAGCAACGCGGCTACCAGAGCGACCGCGCCCCACTGCGCCGGGCGCGAAGTGAAACAACGGCAACCGATACGCCAGCAGCCATGCAGAATGAGGAAGATCGCCGCCAGTTGCCACGCCAGAATCACCCAGTCCAAATTCAGCCAGCCCAGCGGCACGTGCATGACCCGCACCGAGGCGGCAATCAGCTTGTCGAAAATCGTGGCCTGAAATTGCAGGCGGAAGAAATCCGCACCATGGGGAAATAACGCCGGATTAAGGTTCCGCTTGATGGCGGCGAGATAGAAGGCGTCGTCCTCTAGGCCGGGGTGATAGCCCATGACCAGGAACGCGCCGACGGTCATCGCAGCGAGGGCTGCGAGATCGGAAAATCTGGTTTGGGATGGGCTCGACGGATTGAGACTCGTGATGGGTGAGGTCGCTGACATTTCCGAGGGCGGGATTTGGCGCTGGCTTCAGGCCGGGCGCGCGGTCTCGCCATGGCGGACGTAGTAGCCGGGGTCGGCCGATTCGAGCCGCCGCCCCTGCTCGCTGAAGCGCGGCAGATGAACCAGTCCGGCGCGCTGCAAAGCGAACTGCAGGGTCGTGCCCAGCACGCCGAATCCGTATTTCACGCTGCGGCGGAAGTTGATGGACGAGGCTTCCTCGAAATACTTGGTCGGGCAGGAGACTTCGCCGATACGAAAGCCGAAGTGCACGCACTGCGCCAGCATCTGGTTGTCGAAAACGAAATCGTCAGAGTTCTCGAGCAGCGGCAATTCGGTGAGCACCTTGCGGCTGAAGGCGCGGTATCCGGTGTGATATTCGGAGAGCTTTACGCCGAGGAACAGGTTCTCAAAAGCGGTGAGCGCGCGGTTGGAGATGTATTTGTAAACAGGCATGCCGCCCAACAACGCATTGCCTCCGATGATGCGGGAGCCGAGCACGACATCGTAAACGTCGTAAGCGACCATGCTGGCCATGGCCGTGATCAGCAGCGGCGTGTATTGATAGTCGGGATGCAGCATGATGACGACGTCGGCGCCGGCCGCGAGGGCCTCGCGATAGCAGGTCATCTGGTTGCGGCCGTAACCGTAGTTGCGGTCATGCTGGAAGACGTGCAGGCCGAGTTCGCGGGCCAGCTCCGCCGTCCGGTCGCGGCTGTGGTCGTCCACGAGGATGCAGACGTCCACCAGATCCGGCACCTCGCCCACGGTCGCGCGCAAAGTCTTTTCCGCGTTGTAGGCGGGCATGACGACGGCGATGCGCTTGTCGTTAATCATGGCGGGAACAGGCTGCAGTAATCAATTCTAGCCCAAAGGGACGGGGGGCTCATTTCATGTTGTCGAGAATCGAGCCGACGATGCCGCCGACCACGCCGCCTCCCACCGTCTCTTTGGTGGCTTCGTGGGGCAGATATTTGTCAATGGCGTGAGCCAGCTTGGAAATCGGCAGGGTCTGCAGCCATACGCGGCCGGGACCGGTGAGCGAAGCCAGGAAGATTCCGTCACCGCCGAAGATCAGGTTCTTGATGCCGGGAACGGTCGTGATCTGAAACGAGACGCTGGACTGGAACGCTCCGACGTGTCCGGGATGGACGCGAAGGTTCTCGCCGGGCTGCAGGTCGCGCACCACTAGTTCGCCGGAAAGTTCCAGCCAGGCAATGCCCTGTCCGGTGAGCTTCTGGAGCAGGAAACCATCGCCGCCGAAAATGCCGGCACCGAGGGATTGCTGGAAGCCGACGCTGATCTGAATCTGCGGCGTGGCGCAGAGGAAGCCGTGGCGGTGAATCATGAATTCGTGGCCGGGTGAAACCTCGACGGGCACGATGTGACCCGGAAGTTTGGTGGCGAAGGCAACTTCACCGCCGGCCCCGATGGCGCGATACTCGGTCATGAAGATCGAGCCTCCGCCGGCCACCCGCTTGAGCACGCCGAACAGGCCTCCGCCCCCAGCAAACTGGGTGTGCGTGGTCATCTGAATCGAAGCGCCCATCCAGGAAAGCTCTCCGGCCTCGGAAATGACGGATTCGTTGGGATGGAGCATGAACTCGAGG
>Ga0209167_10000234_pt1 | contig 50376 bp, 40 predicted proteins | sample Coa_R1_9_FD_187154 | JGI IMG/M metagenome (GOLD analysis project Ga0209167, IMG submission 187154) | Surface soil microbial communities from Centralia Pennsylvania, which are recovering from an underground coalmine fire - Coalmine... | ecosystem: Environmental > Terrestrial > Soil >...
GGGCGTCTCCATAAACGACGCCAACTTTTGAATCCGAGTCCAGGATTGCAAGAGCGCCATCGATCCAGCCGTCACGCATGCGGTCGTCGGCGTCAAGCGGAAAGATATACTCGCCGCGAGAGGCGGCGATGCCGGCATTCCGCGCGCCAGCTAGTCCCTTATTGGCTTGCCGGATGACATGAATCCCCTGTTTGCATAGCCCGTCGATCTCCGTGCGGGTGCGGTCGTCCGTAGAGCCGTCATCGACGACGATCAGCTCGACGTCGTTACGCTCGGCGTGGAGGACGCTGTCGACGGCCTCGCCCACAAATGCCCCGTGATTGAAACACGGAATCACTAGCGAAATCGCACATCGCTTGCTCATTGTGAGGAGGCGGCTCGCAGGGAACGCCACCGGCGGCGCAGGGTCAGCCGGAGGGCCGTGAGGGCGGGGCGGATGAGGCGGCGTGGCGCACGCCGATCTACGGCTGCGGCGCGCTTTATAATGGTCCATCGGAGCCTAGGCGGAACACGCCTATCCAGCACCGGGGGCACCCAAAGCCAGGAAAGGTCGTCACAAATCTTGGCTCGCGCTGCCCGGTCAAGACCCAACCTTTCGAGCATCCAGCCGACGACATAAAGGGCTTCCCCGGGCCATACCCCGCTTTGCTCGCTCTTGCTCGTGACGCTGGCGTCGTGAAAGCGGTAGTAGTTGAGGGGATCTCCCACGTATGCGATCATGCCCCCGGCTAGAGCCATCGCTGCCCAAGTCTTCCAGTCACCGCAGTACACAAGGCTCTCGTCAGCGCCACCCGCCATTAGGTATGCGTCCTTCCGAAAAACCGCCGAACTCGCACCGAAGATGCTGTTGCCGCGAATGAGACGCTCCCGACACTCCTCCGGTCCGTCGGCCAAGAAATCTGCTGACCACCTCTCCGTATCTGGTGAGGACAGCAAAGAATCCTGAAATCCGTGCAACTGCCCGTGTTCCGAAACCCTCCACGAGCGGCAGTAGGCGAACGCGGCCCTTGGCTCCGCACCGAGTCGTGATACCAAGCGCTCGAGGAATCGCGGGTCGGCGTAATCATCCGACTCCGCGATCCAGACGTATTTTCCGCGAGCCAGGCGCACGCCCTTGTTCCACTGTTTGAACGTGCTCCCGGAATTTACTTCGTTGAATTCGAGCCGCACCCGTGGATCAGATGCGTACTCTTGAAGGATCGCTCGGCTGTCGTCCGTGGAGCAGTCGTCCAGGAGGATCAGCTCGAAATCCTGAAACGTCTGCGCGAGGATCGTCTCGATGCGCTGTCGCACAAATCGGGCGTGGTTGTAGTTCGGAACGACGACGCTGACCTTTGGCATGGTCGCTTCCGTTAGCACACTAGACTCGGCGAGCCGCTGCAATGAAGTAGGTCGGGCTTTCGGGCGCCCACCAGCGCACCGGGCGGACTGCGAAACCGTTTAGAGGATTTGCCCAGATCTGGCGAGCCGCCAAAATCTCTTCGACGACCGACACGCGCTCCTCGGGGGTCGGATCGTAAACCGCCCTCGGAAAGAATCTGAATTGCGCGGGTCGTCGCAGGCGGGCGCGGCCGCCGGTATTGGGCGGGGCGTCCAATGCCAGACTTCGCAGGCTCCAATTCGGAGCCGAGTGCGGCCGCTGCGTGTGCAATTGAACTGCGCGGAATCTTCGTCGCAAAGCAGATACGAACTGGCTTTGTGTCATTTCGGAGCAGTGATATGGGTTCTGCGGCCTGCCGGGTCTGGAGTAAACATCTCTGTTTGGAGTGGAGACGATCAACTGCCCTCCCGAGACCAGAACGCGGGCGCACTCGTCGAGGAAGCGGGCAGGGTCAGGCACGTGTTCAATCGTCTCGAACGAGACCACCGTTTCCACCGACCCATCGGCTAAGGGAATATTCTCTGCGCTTCCTTGTCGCGCGTCGATTCCATATCTGTCCCTCGCGTGCATACAGACGTCCTCGGAAATATCAACGCCGATCACGCTGGCGGCTCCCGCTTTCAGCAGCGCTGCCGCGCCATAACCTTCACCGCAGGCGATATCCAAGACACGCTTTCCGCCCACGAAGCGGCAGGCAAATGCGTAGCGGTAAACGTGCTCCCAAAACGTGAACCTGTCGGCCGACTCGGGCACCATTCGCTCGCCCGTCGGCTCAAGGGGAGCCGTTCGATGAGCCACAGCTGTCACGGCGTTCATAGGCGCTCGGCCCTGGCTATCCCCACCGCATCTCCGTTCCCGTGCGCGGGTTCAAATTCCGTCTCCCACTTCAAGAGTGGTCGAACGACGCCTGGAAGTGTGCCCGCGTAGTCGCCGCGCACGGAATCGCCGTCCGTGGAGTCTATGACCTGGAAACCGATCGCGCTGCGCTCGTGGAAGTGTACGTTGAAGGGCATGAACGTCGTGACAGCCGCGTCTACGAGGAAAGAGCCTTCGGCCAGAAAATTCCCCGGGATCCACGCCGTGCTGACGTATCGACCGGCTGGACGGGGACGGCGATGCCACGTTTCATCCTGATCGATCGTCACAAACACCGTGACGCCCTCCTGGTTGAAGATGTGAACGTTCGGCGCCAGCACCTGTCCGCCTCGCAACACATCGAACACCACATCAACCCCAATTGGCTGGCGAATGTCGAACGCTTCCGCGACCGCGCCGTCCACTGATCTGACTCGAACAGCTCGCAGGCGCACCACATCATTGCCCGGTGCATCGCGGTCGATCCATTCGCGCGCTGCCGTTGTCTCAAGCTCAGACCGAAGGTATGCGTCCATAACCTCGTGCGTGCCACCGTCCCTCACAACCTGGCCTCCACTTAACAGCATGCAGCGCGGGCACAGGCGCGTTACAGCGGCGACGTTATGCGAGACGAAAATGACGGTGCGGCCCTGGTGGGCGACTTCGCCCATTTTGCCGAGGCATTTTTTCTGGAAGGAGACGTCGCCGACGGAGAGGACTTCGTCGATGAAGAGGATTTCGGTTTCGAGGTGGGCGGCGACGGCGAAGGCGAGGCGGATGTACATGCCGGAGGAGTAGTGTTTAACGGGAGTATCGATGAATTTTTCGACTTCGGCGAAGGCGACGATCTCGTCGAACTTGCGGGCGATCTCGCGGCGTCCCATGCCGAGGATGGCGCCGTTGAGGAAGACGTTCTCGCGGCCGGAGAGCTCGTGATGGAAGCCGGTGCCGACTTCGAGGAGGCTGCCGACGCGGCCGTGAATGGTGGCCTCGCCGACGGTGGGCTTGGTGATGCGCGCCAGAATCTTCAGGAGCGTCGATTTGCCGGCGCCGTTGCGTCCGATCAGGCCGAGAACTTCGCCTTCCTTTACGTCGAAGGAGATGTCCTTGAGCGCCCAGAAGGTCTTCTTCGGCCTCGGGCGAAGCAGGCTCAACGGGTGGCGCAAGGCGCGGCCGAGCTGCTCCGTCAGCAGCCCGTGGGACTCGTAATGGCCCACGCGAAAACGCTTGCCGATTCCCTCGACGCGAATGACAGTGGAGGACAACGCAACACTCCTCAGCAGCCCAACCGTGTATTCGTGTTCCGCGACCTAGATTGTCTGGGACCACGCCCGTGCATGAACTGTCCCCAGGTCAGGCGGTGGGGCACTCTCGAATTCTACCGGAAGTGGACGGAATTGATAACTGTTCTACGAAAAGCTGGCGGACTATCGTTCGGGCTCTATGATGCCGCTCCGGAAACGATGAGCCGATTCGTGGCACTCGGGACACAGAGTGATTAGATTATCCAGATCGTCGTCGCCGAGCGCACTCCGAAATCGGATGTGGTGGACTTGCAGTTCCGTCGCGCGGCCACACTGCTGACATCTCCAGCCATCTCTTTCGAGAACTTTCCGGCAAAGTGTTCGGTAGGAATCGCAGTCCAGCTTGACCCTCGTGCTCAGTGGCACTAACGGTGCATCGGGTACCGTTTCCGATTCCGAGACCCCTGGGGTAACGCGCGGCGCCTCGGGCGCTGCGCCCACGAGAGTTCACAGTTGAAAGTTGAAAGAAAAGGGCGACTTAACCAGCCGCCCTTTTTTGTTGCAGCGCCCTAAGCTGTCATTCTGAGCGAAGCGAAGAACCTCTCTTCGAATCTCGTTACCGCAATCCATAGTCGAACAGGATGCTCGTTCCATCGTTCAAATCGATTCGGAAGAAGTAGGTCTGGTTCGACGACAAACTCTTATTGTTGATGTTGAAGATCCACTGCTGACCGGTGGGATCCCAACGGAACGCCGTGTCGGGCGTAGTAGAATCGACACTGTCATCCACTGTGGTCGTCAGCGTCCCAGAAACGATCTGCACGAGGTTGAACGACTTGACTACACCGGCTGTCCCAATCGAAATGCCGTTGGCGTCGCAAACGCGGAATTTTGCGGGCGAGGTGCTGTTGCCTTTGAATACGCTCGTGCCGTCCGCATTGATCGGTTGCAGGATCAGGTGGCCCGCGTCGCCGTCGCACACGCCGCCCGAGGCATACTGTACGGTCAGCGTCCCCATCTTGTACGTGATGGCATAGTTTGTCGAAGTTTCACCTAAGCACGTGATGGTGAAAGTTCCCACCATAGTCCCATTTGTTGTTGTCGTGCAGGCCAAAGTTCCGGTGAGCGCGCTGGCGTTCTGCCCGAGGACAAGTCCATTGTAGGTTGCCGTGAATGCCGGCAGCGATCCGTCGAGGATCATGCCTTTGTTGTCGGCCGTGATTGTCAGTGGGGCCGGGTTTTCCGTTACGGTCCCGTTCACGTAGCTGATCGAGTAGTTCCCGTCCACTGCACCGGCGCAAGTGCTCTGATAGGGGCTACCAATGACCGCGCTGCTGCTGGTAGCTGTCGTGGAGCAGTTCGGCTGGGTAGTCAGGTTGGCGGCGGATTCCCCATTCACAAAGCCGCTGTAACCCGCGGTGATCGTCGGAACCGTCCCGCCATAAATGAACGATCCGCCGTTGGCTGTAATGGTCAGCGGGGCCGGGGTGATGCTGGCGCTCGTAGTCCCCGTCGTCGTCGTGAGTTTGTAATCGCTGGCCTGACCGCCGCCCAGCGTGATGTTTGTGATGTTCACCGTCTGCGGCGTCGCCACGTCCTTGCTGGCGAATGCACCTGTTGCCGTGCAGTTCACCATGTCGCTCGAGAAAACGCCCGACGCAAACGAGCAGTGCAGCGCCGCCGTCGTGGTTCCGTCGTACTGCTTGGCATCTGCCGTCACCGTTGCTGTCAACGGGGCGGGGGTGATGTTGGCGCTTGTGGTCCCCGTCGTCGCGGTCAGGCTGTAATCGCCGGCCTGCGCCCCACCCAGCGTGATGTTCGTGATGTTCACCGTCTGCGGCGTCGCCACGTCCTTGCTGGCGAACGCGCCCGTTGCCGTGCAGTTCACCATGTCGCCCGAGAAAACACCCGACGCAAACGAGCAGTGCAGCGCCGCCGTCGTGGTTCCGTCGTACTGCTTGGCATCCGCCGTCACCGTTGCTGTCAACGGGGCGGGGGTGATGTTGGCGCTTGTGGTCCCCGTCCTCGCCGTGAGGCTGTAATCGCCGGCCTGACCTCCGCCCAGCGTGATGTTCGTGATGTTCACCGTTTGCGGCGTCGCCACGTCCTTGCTGGCGAATGCACCCGTTGCCGTGCAGTTCACCATGTCGCCCGAGAAAACACCCGACGCAAACGAACAGTGCAGCGCCGCCGTCGTCGTTCCGTCGTATTGCTTGGTATCCGCCGTCACCGTTGCTGTCAACGGGGCCGGGGTGATGTTGGCGCTTGTGGTCCCCGTCGTCGTCGTGAGGCTGTAATCGCCGGCCTGACCTCCGCCCAGCGTGATGTTTGTGATGTTCACCGTTTGCGGCGTCGCCACGTCCTTGCTGGCGAATGCACCCGTTGCCGTGCACGTCACCGTGTCCCCGGAGAAGACCCCGGACGCAAACGAGCAGTGCAGCGCCGCCGTCGTGGTGCTGTCGTACTGCTTCGCATCGGCTGTCACTGTCGCCGTCAGCAAGGCTGGAGTGATGTTCGCACTCGTTGTTCCGGTCGTCGCCGTGAGCTTGTAATCGCCAGCCTGACCGCCGCCCAGCGTGATGTTCGTGATGTTCACCGTTTGCGGCGTCGCCACGTCCTTGCTGGCGAACGCGCCCGTTGCCGTGCACGTCACCGTGTCCCCGGAGAACACTCCAGACGCAAATGAGCAGTGCAGTGTCGCGGTCGTGGTGCTGTCGTACTGCTTCGCATCGGCTGTCACCGTCGCCGTCAACGAGGCCGGGGTGATGTTGGCACTCGTTGTTCCGGTCGTCGCCGTGAGCTTGTAATCGCCGGCCTGCGCTCCGCCCAGAGTGATGTTTGTGATGTTCACTGTTTGCGGCGTCGCCACGTCCTTGCTGGCGAACGCGCCCGTTGCCGTGCACGTCACCGTGTCCCCGGAGAAGACGCCGGACGCAAACGAACAGTGCAGCGCCGCCGTCGTCGTCCCGTCGTACTGCTTGGCACCCGCCGTCACTGTCGCCGTCAGCGGTGCGGTATTCACCATTTGGGTGAATGTGTTGAAGCTATTGGTGAATTCACCGGTTCCGACGAAGTCGGCTTCGATCGTATGGCTGCCGGCGCTCAGCGTGGAGGTGGTCAACGTGGCGCAGGCGTCCGGACTGGGGCTACAGGGCGACACACCAACTGCGGTTCCAGAATTCACGCCGTCCACTTTGAATTGCACGGAGCCGGTGGGCGCAGTCATGCCCGAGGCGATTGTCGCGGTGAAAGTAACCGATTGCCCATACGTAGAAGGACCCGCCGACGAAGTTACTGTCGTTGTGGTTGCTATGGCAGAAGGCGTGAGAGGAATGTTTTCGCCCGGGAAAGTTCCACCCTGGCTGATGCTGGAACTGATTGAGTTGGAGTTGAAACCGGGCGCGGAAGCCGTCACAGTAATCGTAGCTGACTGGCCGTTGAACGTAAGCTTCGGTCCATCGCCGGACTTGCCGTCAAATACATATGCACCGTCGCTCGTCGTCATCGTTGTCGCGGCCGGAGTGTTCGTGCAGCCGCTGGTACAGGTCACCATCGCGCCCGAGATCGGGGTGCTCGTGGCCGAGCTCTTAACTGTGCCGCTGAAGGAAGTGGCGTTACCATCCGTGAAAGAGTTCTGCGCCTGGATGCCGGAAGAAGCGCCAGCGGCGGTTAGGTAGAAGCGGACGTTCACGTCAAGGGAATCGGTGACGAAAGAGCTGTCGCTGATGTTGCCGTTGGCGTCGGCCTGGACTGTGTAGGGGCCATGCGTATCAATCAGCGGGGATTCGACGAGCTGGATTGTGACCGCTTCGCTGGGGCGGAAGCCGCTGCCCGTTATGGTGACCGCGGTTCCCGGCGGATAGTCGCTTTGGTCGGTCTGCACGACAGGGTAGCCGTATGCTTCGGTGGTATTCAGGGCATTCCCGTTGGCGTCGTTGCCGCCTGCTAATGCAACGATGCCATTTCGCACCATCGTGCTGCTAGTCGTATTCACCTGGTTGGCTGAGCCCGCCGAGCCGCTTCGCACGGCCGGTACATAAGCATTCGGGTTAGGCAGGTCAGCAGACGCGAAGCTGTAGGTCCAAACGCCCTGTGCAGATTCTTGCGGCGAGAAAAGTTCCGGCGAACTAACCGCTGCGCCACCGGAAGTACCGTCAACGATCAGAATGCTGTTGTTGTTCGGCAGCAGAATCGCCAAATGGCCTTCGCGCGGCGTGGCGAGAGCCGCTGTGAGCGTCGTGAACGCTGGGGAGGCGGCACTGGGATCGAAGATTTCCGTGGGGGTGACGTCCGCCTGTTGTGAATTTGCGTTGCCATTATTTCCGCCGATCACCACAACGACGCCGTTGAGCAGCGTCGTGACCGAATGCCCGAAGCGGGCCACCGAAAGCACCGGCCCGGCGCCGATCGTGCCAGCAACGGGATCGAAAATATCGGTCGATGCAACTGGCGCGGTCCCGTTGGATCCGCCGACGATCAGGACGCGACCGTCCTGCAGCACCGTCATGGCGTGTTCCGTTCGCGGCGAGGACATCATGCCGGCAGCCTTGAACGTGCTGGTGTTCGGGTCGAATGTCTCTATCGTTGAGCTACTCGCAGTGCCATTCTGGCCACCCGCGATCAGGACGCGCCCGTCCTGAAGGAGGGCAGCCGTAGCGCCAGAGCGGGCTTCGGTCATACCTACGCCCGCACTGGTCCAGGAGTTCGCCACGGGATCGAAGATTTCGGCGGTGCTTGTGGCACTTCCGCCTGCGGTGACGCCGCCGGCAACCAGGACACGGCCATCCTGCAGTGCGACCGAAACGTGGCTGGCGCGCGCATACACCATGGGCGGCGCGGGAGAAACGGTACCGTCCGTGTTGAGGAAATCGGCGCTGGCCACGGGGCCGCTCGCCGAGTTGCCCCCAATAACAAGGATTCGGCCGTCTGGAAGCAAAGCCGCCGACGCGCCTACGCGGGCACTCGAAAGAGTTCCCGTCGCTTGCCAGGTTCCGCTCGAAATCACGAACGCTGAACCGCTGACGGCAGCAACTATGCAGAGAATCGTTAGCACACTGATAGGTATATTTCGAATCGATCGTCTCATTGCAGACCTCGGCTGGGACAGGTCTTTCAGGGAACACTCCAACGCGGGAGCGCCGCCCGGGAGACGGCCGAGCACACGTCAGGCGTTCGAAATAACGTCTTTCAGTAAAACCTGAGGGGACTTACAGGGAGGAAGCAAGTCGAGGGCCAGCTTTTCGGGTCCTAACTCGCTGGTCCAACGAGAACGGCCGGCTTCTGCAAGCCGCTTATTCCGATAGGGTTAGAGAGTGTTGAGAATGAACACGGGATCGCGGGTATCCAATTCAGGCGCCCGAATTGAGAACAGGAAATGTCTAGCCGAGGTATAGGCGTACTTTTCTGTGTACAACCGTTTTCTCCGACCAGGGGGGGTGGTTCCGGAGTCCGGCGGAAAACGCACAGGTCTCTTGCGTTTCCAAGTGTCTACAGCTGTGAGGCCGCGATCGAGAAGTGCCACGGATCGCGCGGGACGGGTACCCATTCAGAAAGCCGCGGATCAGGATGCCGTCCGCGTGTTCACCCGCTGTTACCTCAAGTAACCGCCCCGACTCCAAGCTTAACATTGTCACTCGAGTGTTCACTCCGGTGCTGGCGAAGCACACGAAAACCTCAGCCTCGTCGATGTGCTCTCCATCGGAGTCGATCGGATTCAGCGAAATTTCGAGCCGATGAAGAAAACAGGTCGAGGCTTGGAAAGGTACGCGGATTCCGGACGAAGCCGCGAAACTCGTTATCTACCGGGCGTTCGTGCAGGGCGAGTTGGACGTCCCCAACCACTTGGCACGGTGCGTCCACGATCTGTATTTCGATCCTCCAGTAGAGGAGTTTGCTGCAAGAACGACATCGAGTCTCTCGAATGCATTCACCAGCGCATTCAAAGACCTCGATCCAATCCCGCAGTTCTGCGCCACTGCAAAGCTGGCGTCGTTCCTCGACGTTGCGACTGCGGGCCTGAACTGATCGATGGGGCACGAGAAGCGACCCCTGTCGGGCGCGGATGAGCGGAGGCAGTCCGGTCAACTGCCTCGTAGCAGGCTGCTGAAAAATTGAATCGGGACGGCAATTCTCTCTGCATTTGCGTTATTTGTGAGTTGCGACTGACGGTTCGCGTAGGTTGCCGTGCTGCCTAACGCCGAACTGGCGTTCTCGGCCCCCTTCACCGACACTACGGCCCGGGGTCACGGCCATGCAGCAGGCGGGCAAGATGATGTTCGTTGGATTTGACGCGAGTGAAATGTACCTCGACACGATGCGGTATCGGCGGATCCACGGTCTCGTCGTTCAGAACTCATTTTTGATGGGTGAACTCGGGGTGCGAACCCTCGCGGATCACCTTAACGGAAAATCCGTACAGAAGCGGATCGACATTACGCCTGTCATGGTGACACCGGACAATATCGACAGACCCGAGATCCAAAGGCTCTTACACCTGCCGCCAGCGGCATGGTTCATACAGCGGGACGGCACCGATCGAGCATTCAAGAATGCCAAAACTCGCACATGCCCTGCAGGTTCCGTTCTATCAATTATTCTACGAAGGCAAAACGGCCCCGCTCTGCCTCCGCCTCTCAAGCGGAAGGCGGCGGACGACAACGTGCGCGGCACATCAAGCGGCGGGGTGCTCCTGCTCCTTGCAGTTGCGGCAGTGGCGCGCCCATGGCACGGCTTCGAGACGCACCTGGGGAATCGGTTGCTGACACACCTCGCACACTCCGTACGTCCCACGTCTCATCCGCCCGAGCGCCTCGTCGATCGCTCGTAAGAGATGGCCGTCCGCTTGATGGACGTGAATCTGGAGATCCGCTTCGGCATCGGCATTCGCGTGATCAATGAGATCGCCTTCAGAGCCTCCTGCCCGCGGTACGCGAGGCTCAGCATCGGGTTCGGGAAACGACAACTCCTGTTGCTTCTCCAACAATCGTTTTTTGTATCGCTGCAGTTCGCCTGGGCCCATGGGTCTGCCTCGTGAGGGGAAGCGTTCCTATTTGCTGCATTCTACACCTGAATTCGGCTCCAGGGGGTTCCTTGGCTTGACCGTGACGTGGAACGAGATCAGAATCGCCGCAACGTGTTTCCGATGTGCTGTATGCCCAGTCACGCCTGCTCCGATTGCGACGTCCCCGGCGAAGGCAATTGCAGCCGTTGTCATGGAAAAGGGAAAAACTATTCCGGACAAGTCATTCGGGCGGTTCCGCGCCGAGATAACCTGTCCACTGTGCAAAGGGAGCGGTGCTTGTCCGACATGCGGCGGCACTGGCGAAATCGAGACTGGCGGCGAAAGCGGATAGCCTCTTGTCCGGACATGAGAGTTGGCCCTTGATTCCGCGCCTCACAATCTTGTGAAGGCACAATCTTTAAAAAAGGAAGGAAAAGCAATGCACGACAAAATCGGCAAGGTTGCCGGGGAAATCTGGCGCGCGGGAGCTTCTGTTCCGCCCTCTGCATTTGGCGTTTTACGAAGATTTCTTGGCCAGTACTTCGAGCGAAGGGATCGACTTCGGAGCGGTGAGCGTGAGTTCCGGAGGTTGATTGCCGCTCCTCCGAGCCTGTACGAGCATTTCCACTGCCAGTGGTGTGTTCGGCGGCATGTAGATCGTAGCCGCCAGAAGACCTTTACGAACCCACTCTTGTCCGGTCTTGGGCAGTCCGTCGCATCCAATGTAGGGTAACCGCAGCCATTTCGCCCGCTCGGAAAGATCGACGATCTGATCGAAGGCCCTTCTTGCACCCATCGCCATCGAGTCATCTTGAGCAGCGATCAAATCCACGCGGGCTTTCTTTGAAGTGGTGAGGCTTAGCCACGACTGAACGGCTCGTGTGGCACTTTCCTCCGTCCATTTCCCTTTGAGCAGATGGATTTGAATGTTTGCCGGCTTGGTTTCCCTCATTCCTTCGGTTCGTTCCCGAGCCGCAGAGTTGTCCGACGGTCCTTGAATGCAAAGTACAGCACCGCCTTTCGAAAGAAGAGCAGCGATCTGGCGTCCTTGAAGACGGCCGATCTCCCTGTGGTCTGAACTGATGACAAAAGCGGGAGCCGAGCTCGCTTTTCGCAGCTCCGAGAGATATTGAGCCTCGCGGTTCAGGACTACCCACCCGATCCCCGCGGCCGCTGCCGCGCGGGCAGCCTGCGGCAGAGCTGTCGCACCAACAGGCTCAAAGACAATGGCATCAGGGCGCGAATCTGCATGCGATTGAATGACGTTGAGCAGTTGCTGGCTTTGCGTGATGGAATCATTTTCCGCAAAGATGATGTCAACGTGCACGCTGAGCTGGCGCGCAGCTTCCTCCGCAGCTGTTGCCTGCTCGAGCTGATAGTCATTGTCCTTCCTGGTGAGCGAGACAACAAAACGTAATCGGTTTGTTTTGGGGATTCCCGGCACGGGGTACGCTCGCTTCGAGAATATATCAGGACTCGTCGTCCTCTCGATTTGTTCTGACGTCCATTTCGCACGAGTAACGCCTCGTTGCCCCGCTTCCCCTGTGCGAAACGGTTGCGAAGAGGATAAGATGCGCACGTTCTGGGTTGAGTGGTGTGGATGCCCCTCACTGACGGAGGTGACTCTTGGTGCGATGGAGAACTCTACGCGCAGCCTTCCTGACGTGCGGCGCAGTTCTATGGGCCTCGCATTGTGTCCGCGCGCAGCAAAACTACGTGGTGATCACGCAAAATGACGTTCCGATGAAAACGCGGGACGGCGTGACGCTTCGTTCGGACATTTACCGTCCGAGAGATGCAGGCAGGTATCCGGTCATCTTGATGCGCACGCCCTACGATAAGAGCGTCGGCTGGGCAACGGCGGCCGCCTATCAGATTGCTACGCACGGCTACGTCGTCATCGTGCAGGATGTTCGTGGCCGGTACACGTCGGAAGGCGAATGGTACCCGTTTCGTCACGAGTCGGACGACGGCTACGATGCAGTCGAATGGGCGGCCGGGCTGCCGTTCTCGAATGGCAAGGTCGGCATGATGGGCGCTTCGTACGTTGGCGCGACGCAGATGCTTGCGGCGATCGCTCGTCCTCCGCATCTGGGGGGACTCTGCCCTGCCGTCACGGCGAGCAATTACCACGACGGCTGGACGTACCAGGGCGGGGCGTTCGAGCAGTGGTTCGACCAGAATTGGACGACTCAGCTCGCCACCAATACACTGTGGCGACTGATCGCGAGGGATACCAATGCGCTGGTGCCCGCGCGCGTTCTTCCCCTCACTCAGTATCCCGCGTTCAATTACACGTCTCTTCCTTCCGGTGCCGAGGCAACGGCGCAACTGGCACCCTACTATCTGGATTGGCTCGCGCATCCCGACTATGACTCGTATTGGAAGCAGTGGTCGATTGAGGAGCATTTCTCGGACATTCAAGTTCCTTCCCTTCACGTCGGCGGCTGGTACGATATTTTCCTTGCCGGCACACTGCGGAACTACATGGGAATCAAGATGCACGGCGGCACGGACGCAGCGCGCAACGGCCAACGCTTGCTGGTGCAAATCGGAGGGCACGCCGGTTTCGGACGACGGATCGGCGACGTCGAGTTCGGCGACGAAGCCCTCAAATATCCTTACGCAGCGGTCGTGATCGATTGGTACGACTACCTCTTCAAGGGGGCGCAGAACGAGTTCGCTGAAGCAGACAAGCCTGTGCACATTTTTGTAATGGGCGTAAACAGGTACCGCACGGAACCGGATTGGCCTCCGCCGGAAGCGACGCAGACTCGGTACTACTTGCATTCCGGCGGCTCGGCGAATTCGGTGCGCGGCGACGGTAGACTCTCACTTGTTTCTCCCAAGAGAGAATCGTCCGACAAATTTACCTACGATCCGGCTAGTCCAGTGCCTACGATTGGAGGGTCGCTATGCTGCGACGCTGAGCACTACGAACCTGGGCCGCGCGATCAGCGTTCCGCCGAGAATCGCAATGATGTACTTGTCTATTCGACTCCGCCGCTCGCGGAGGATGTGGAGGTGACCGGACCGGTGACACTGGAGGCTTGGGTCAAATCATCTGTCGTGGACACGGATTTCACGGCAAAGCTTGTGGACGTGTCGCCCGGCGGATTCGCCACGGATCTCACGGACGGAATCCTGCGGATGCGATACCGCGATTCGCAAGAGAAGGCCGAACTGATGAATCCCGGCCAAGCCTACAAAATCGTGGTGGATTTGTGGGCTACGAGCGACGTCTTCGCGAAGGGCCATGTCATACGCTTGGAAGTTTCCAGCAGCAATTCCCCGCGATTCGATCGGAATCTGAACACGGGCATGGAGCAGGCAACGAGCCGCGAGTTTGTCTCGGCAACCAACACGATTCTCCACGATGGCGACCATCCCTCGGCGCTCGTGCTGCCAGTAATTCCGAGAGCGGCGGCTGGTGAGCGATAGGGCACGCGCGACCTACGCGGCGATTCACCGTGCACCCCATCACCTGGTTTGATCGAGTCTCCGTGCAAAGACGATGAGGATGCGAGAAGCCCTCACGTTTTAGAGTTTATTAGGACGTTCATCTTGACGATCGAGCTTCGCAAGTGCTTAACTCCCGCGAAGGTGCACTGAGGAAGCGCCGCCACACTTTTTGATCTTGTCCCCGGCAAGCCATGGAGGATATCGATGAAAATCAACACTCGCCGCACATTCTTCAGCGGAATTGCAGCAATGATTGCCGCGATAGCCGGTGCGCCAAAACTTTTCCCGCAGCAGCCCGCTGCACAGAAGCCTGCCGGAGCCCCAGAGCCGGGGAACGACCGACCCCGTCGCGGCAATCACATTCATAACGGCATCTACTATTTTTCCGGGACGGGTGCCAACGACGGCTATGGCAAAGAGAATCATGTTCTCGTAACAGATCCCTTCGAGAAGCACGTAACCCGCACAATGGACGCTTTGAAACGGTCTGTCGAACGTGCAGGCAGCACTATGGACGAGATCATCCATCTGCAGGTGTTTTTGTGCCTACCCCTCGCCGATGGCATTGCCACACCGACGGGCGCGGCACGGTTCGAGGCTCATAAAGCGCAATATGAAGCCTTGAACAAGATCTACGGCACTTATTTCAGCCCAGGGAAAGCCCCTTCGCGAGCCTGCATGGCTGTCGAATGGATTCCCGGCGATTCGCTGATTGAGATTGTTGGTAGCGCGGCGGTGATGAATGTACCCTCCTCGCCTGCTGGCTTGTAATTTCAAGAAGAACTACCCATGAATCTGAAATCTGCCTGGAGTCGACGTTCTTTTCTCTCCACGCTTGGCGTCATCAGCGGCAGTTTGTTTGCGCCAGCTGAGCTTCGGGCCAAGACAAAGAAGGCCAAGCGGTCCGCGCACTCTCTTGACGGCAACCCTATTGTCCCCATCACAAGCGGACTTGGTTCGACGGGCGACATTTACGCAGAGCTCGGCGTAACGCCGCTGATCAACATCAATGGCACGGTAACCGTTATCGGAGGCTCGGTAATGGCACCGGAAGCCATGGAGCTGATGCGCAGGGGCAACGAGCATTTTGTCCTTATCGATGAGTTGGAAGTCGCAGCGGGTAAATTCATCGCCAAGCTTTGCAAGTCTCCTGCTGGTTATACGGGTCTGGTCACGGAGGGCGCTGCGGCGGCACTCGTGGTCGGATATGCCGGTATGATGACCGAAGACCTCGAGCCACGAATCCGAGCCTGTCCCGATGTAACAGGTTTCCCGAGGACGGAAGTCATCATCCAAAAGAGCCACCGCTATCCGTTCGACCACCAGATCCGTCAGACCGGTGCGACGCTAGTCGAGGTTGAAACAAAAGAAGAAATGCTTGAAGCGATTAATCCAAAGACGTTGGCCATTCATTTCACCAATATCCTCTCCGACAAAGGTCAAGTGAGCGGGCCTGAGACGATTGAGATCGCAAAAGCGCATGGCCTCTACACGTTCAACGATGCCGCCGCGGATGTGCCGCCGGTTCAGCGGCTCTGGGGGTACCCGGCGATGGGTTGGGACATGGTCGCCTGGAGTGGCGGCAAGGATATCCGCGGACCGCAGGCGTCCGGCCTCCTCATCGGCAAAGAAGAGTTGATCCGCTGGGCATTACTGAACATGAGCCCGCAGGAAGATCGCGTCGGCCGTTGCTGCAAGGTTGGCAAGGAGACGATTTTTGGCTTCCTGAAGGCGCTGGAGATCTTCGTCAATCAAGACTACGACGCCACGCTGAGAATGTACGACGCTCGCGCACAGGTGATCACTGATGCCCTGAAGAAGTTCGGAGTTAGGGCGCTCCCGAGAGAGTTCGATCCAGAGGCTCTCGGCAACGTAACACCTCGTTACAGCTGGCAGATCGATGCCTCCAAGTTCAAGATCACAGGACACGAGGTGATGCAGCAACTGGCTGATACGCGTCCGATCGGAATCGGCAGCATGGGAGCTGGAGCGAGCGGCATGCGCGGACGCGATCCGGATGGGCTCATCAACGATCTTCGCGCTGATGACCGTCGCCCGCGAAATGTCCGCGATCCGAATACCTTCGGATTCGCCGTCTGGCAACTCAAGGACGGGGAAGACAAGATTATCGCGGTTCGCCTCGCCGAAATTTTCAGCCAAGCACCGAAAGCAGAATAATGACCTTCACTGACTATCCTTGTGGTGATGCAAAGGTGGATGGTCTATGTCACTTTTTTAGATAGCCCAAAAATCCGGACGTCGAGGTCCGCAGTCGGTAAAGCGAAGTGGTCGCCGTGATGTACAAAGTTCGCCGGTCCCTCTCGCCCCATGTTAGGTTCGCTGGCTGTTCGGGCATGGCGATCGTTCCCAGATGATGGCCCTGCGAGTCCCACACCCAGATTCCCTTCGGGCCCGTAACGAAAATGTTTCCCTCCTTATCGATCTTCATGCCGTCGGGAACCCCCTCATGTCGGCCGCCCGGTTCTTCGCCAAAGACGCGCCCGTTCGCTATCGCGCCGTCTGCGAAGTCATACACGCGAATGTTGCGCTGCTTGCTGTCATCCACATAGAGCTTCTTTCCGTCGGGAGAGAAAGCCAGTCCATTCGGCTGCGACAATTCCTTGGTCAGAAGCTGGACCCCGCCGTTCCCGTCGAGACGGTAAACGCCTTGAAAGGGAGTCTCTTGCTTTTGGCCGCTCGGCAAATCGAGTGTGGGATCGGTGAAGTAAATTGCACTGTCAGGGCCAATCACGACGTCGTTCGGACTGTTGAATTTCATGCCTTGGAAATGGTCCGCGAGGACGACGTACTTGCCATCGGGCGTTATTCGAATGATGGCGCGCAACACGCTGGCGCAATCGATCAGGTGCCCTTGCAAGTCGAAGGTGTTTCCATCGGGATCGCCCAGATCAATCACGCTCTCTTTGCGTCCGTCAAGATCCACCCGGAAGATCTTGTTGAGGGTCTCGTCGCTGACATAGACAAAGCCGGATGGGTCCCACACGGGGCCTTCGGTAAAGCCGAAACTGGACGCAACCGTCTCGAGCTTTGCATCGCGGCCCACAAGCTTCCAAAATTTTGGGGAAGTCCGTTGCAGCTCGAACTTGCGCTGCGATTCTTGCGTGCGCGAGGCGCTCACCAACAGCATGACGGGGAGAATCCACAATGAAGCGAGACGGGCTATTCTTACGTTCAAGGACATCCTCCGAGACGGAATTCCGGATCAGCGGTTTTCATGAAAACCCTTTCGAGATGCGGCGGCCGCTTGGGACGTCGAGTTCTTAGCGGCCGTACGCATGAGGAAACTAATCAAATCGTTCAGCTCATGGGCCTCAAGTCGGTGCGCGTAATCCGCTGGCATCAGCGATTGCTGTGGATAGTCGATGTGGGCGAGGTCCGACTTCATCAAGAGGTGAAATGCGCCGTCGGGCGTTTGCAGCTGCAGTGAGAAATTATCTTCGTTCCGTGCAATTCCCGTAAGCCGTTCTCCGCGGGCGGTGACAACCGTGACCGTCTTCTCGCGGGGAGCCAGAATCTTGTTCGGGTTGCTGATGGCCTCACGAATTTCGTCGACGCTGTGAGAGCTTGCGTACAACGAAAGGTCAGCACCAAGAAAGCCGCCAGAGCCGTTGACCATGTGGCATTTCGCGCAGCCGGCCTTCCCGAAGAAAAGCGAACTTCCTTTTGCGGGATCGCCGGGAAGAGTCGCCGATTGCAGGTCGCCTCGCAGGAGGCTCCGCAGATAGGCGGCAACTCCGCGAATCGCCCGTGCATCGAGAGCCCCGTCGAATGCCGGCATCCCCCTCGACGAAACGCCTTTGCGGACGACGGCGGCAATGTCTGCGTCTGACATGCGCTGCACTTCCGGCCTGGCGAGAATGTTCGGAGCGTGCTCGCCACCACGTGCGTCAAGTCCGTGACACGAGGCACATTCGCTTACGAAGATCTGCCGCCCTGCGATCAGGTCCGCAGACGATCCTGCAGCTCTAGCGCGCCTTGACGGTCTCGACTGCGCTGCCAGGGCCACCGCGCCGGTCACGTTACACGTGAGGAAGGCCGCCAGCAATGATGCGCGCAGCCGCCCACGGGATCCCTCGATATGGCTTAAGGACAAGCTCCTCCGTCCCGCGGCCGAATTCCGCAGCTTCTCGCGCTTCGGGAGCAGTTCAGGGTACATTTTCACCATGCGAGGACGAAACAAGGAATCGTCGGAGACTTGGGACTCCCACTCGGCTCTTAGTTACACGATGTCACTCTACGAGTCAACGAGTAGTTTATTGAACTTTAATAAACACGAAGAGAAGTGTTCCTGTGCCGCCAAATGCGGTACAGTGCGCACATGGCCGGTAGTCTAAAAGGGGAGAAGATGAGAGAACCATCTCGTTGGTCACCGCTTCGCCGTTGGGGAAAAGGTGCCGTCTCGGGTTTGGTCTTGATCGTCCTTCTGAGTATCGCCCAATGGTCCGCGCATTCCTCTTCGCGTGTGGTGGCCCCCGGCGACGAGTCGGCCCTGCTGGATGGGTACCGCCACGTCGAAGTTGCGTCCGTTTCCGACGCCATTGAAAAGGTCTCGGGTCAACGGATGTATATGACTCATCGAATGCGGGCGATATTCCCGGCCAAGTTCGCCGGGATTGCGCTGACCGTGGAATTGAAGAGGGAGGAAAACCACGATCCCAACGCGCTTAACGGCATACTGGAAGCGATCGACGAGGGCAGGCCGAATTCCGTGTATGTGATGGTAGTCGAAAACGGAGCGGACATTGCCGGGATGGGCGGATTGATGGGAACGGCCATGGCGGCGCGGGATTTCTCGGGCGCCGTCATTGATGGTGGCGTTCGAGATGTCGCCTACCTCCGAAAAATTGGCTTCCCGGTTTTCGCTTTGGGGATTGTGCCCTCGACGTCGGTCAACCACTACCGTTTTGCAGGCGCGAATGTTCCCGTGGTTTGCGACGGTGTGCGCGTAAACCCTGGCGATATCTTGGCTGCCGACGCAGACGGTGTGGTCGTCGTGCCGCGCGCAAAAGCCGCCGACGTTCTGGCCGTCGCGCAGGAGATGGATTTCAAGGAACATTCCATGTACGCGTACATCGAAAAACTCAAATCGATCGAGGAAGCCGTGAAGAGGTTCGGGCGCCTGTAGTAGTTCGGGCTCTCTGGCCGCTTGGACAATTGCGATGTGCAACCTGAGGCTTTCAAATCTGGCGGTTGCGTGGTTGGTGGCCGCAGTCGGTTCCGCCGCGGGCATTCATCCTCGGCGGCCTTCATTGACTCCGCCGCCCCCCCTTGAGAACGGATGCCGCATTGAAGCAACCGAGTTCGACGGATGGCACGCGCAACAAATGACCAACCGATGGCTAACGCTCACTCTCGTGCCGAAGCTCGGAGGCAGGCTGATGCAGGTCTCGTTCGGGGGCCATCCCTTTCTTTTTGTAAATCCCAGGTATCGAGGTCAGTACTTTCCGCCCTCGGAGGACGCGCGCACATGGTTCAACTACGGCGGCGACAAAATCTGGCCGATGCCGGAAGGATCTCAGGACGATCAGCATTGGCCCGGCCCAATTTCTGATCCACTCGATGACGGCGACTACGCATTCCACGTCCTTTCTCAAGCGCCGCAGTGTGTTGTGCGCCTCGACGGCCCGCCGGACGCACGAACGGGACTGCAGTATTCGCGCGAAATACGCATTGGCTCTGATTCTCCCAAGATTTCGTTTTACGCGACGATGAAGAACGCCTCCACGCATCCGATCCGGTGGTCCGTTCAATCAGTCACGCAGTACGATGCGGGCGATCAGACGGACCGCGCTACCTACAACCATGATTTTTGGGCTTTCACGCCAGCGAGCGAGCATAGTTCTTACTTGGATCGCTATCACGTCCGTTCTGGTTTGGCTGAAGACCCTTCCTATTCTGTGAAGGATCAAATTTTCTCGCTGCGTTGGCTCTACGTGCAGGGAGAGGTTTGGATCGACTCGCCAGTCGGCTGGCTGGCTGTGGTCGACGGCTCGAGTCGGTTCGCCATCGTCGAACGGTTTCACTTCGACGGTGCCGCCGAGTATCCCGGCAGAGCTACCGTCATCTTTTACAAGAACGGCCCTGCTGTGGAACTCGACTCGAACGGCAGGGCCGTGAACCGCACCGGTACTGAAGACGCGCCATTTTATATGGAGGCGGAGTTGAACAGCCCGATGGTCCAGCTGGCGTCGGGCGAGTCCTACACATTCGACACCGAATGGTTCCCAACGCGCATTGGATCGGACTTCAAGAACGCGACGGATGCAGGCGTGATCGGCGAGTCCTTAAAGGCCTCGGCGACAGCCGAAAGCGTCAAACTGTCTGGAACGGTTGGAGTTTTCTTCCCCGGCAAACTTGCCGCGAGATTCTATGACAGCAAGGGCACGGACCTTTCGACAATCTCTCTCCAGGATGTTGACCCTGCTCAAATTGTTAACCTGAATCAGGAAATAAAAGCGCCGACGGCGGCGGCAAAGGTTTCCATCCGTCTGCTGAGTCGGGACGGTGCCGATCGGGGCTCATTGAGCGACGCCGAAATCACTCGTCACACCGGAGGTTCGTAGACAGTGCTCAAGGGGAGAATACTGCCGGTCGCGTTGATCGTCTGTTATTTGTGTCTCGGAAGCAGTCAGAAGAACGACTCTTCGATTTCGGCGCTCATCGATGTGCGGCCTGCTGACCTGCGGTCCTCGGCCGGAGCGAACTGGCTCTCTTATAACGGCGATTATTCTGGCCGCCGCTACACGGCTCTTCGGGAGATTGATCGCAGCAACGTTGGTCAGTTGCAAGCGCAGTGGGTGTTTCATGCGCCTCGCGCCGACGATATGGAAGTCACACCGGTCGTTGTGAACGGCGTCATGTTCCTGACCGCCCAGAACGACGCATTTGCTCTCGATGCTCGGACCGGTCGCGAGATTTGGCACTATTCGCGTCCGATCACCGAGGGTTTGATTGACGACGCATCCCAGCACCACAACCGGGGCGTGGGAGTGTGGCACTCTCGCGTATACATGGAGACCGACGACGCTCATTTGCTTTGTCTCGATGCGCGTTCGGGTCATCTGATCTGGGATGTGCCTTACGCACAGGGAAATAAGAATTACGGCGCGACGAGTGCGCCTCTCGTCGTGAACGACGTAGTTCTCGTCGGTACTTCCGGAGGGGACGACGGAGTGCGCGGCTTTGTGGCCGCGTTTGGCGCTCAGACTGGAAAGCTCGCCTGGCGTTTCTGGACGATTCCAGGGCCCGGCGAGCGGGGCGCCTCAAGCTGGCCCGGCAATATGTACCTGCACGGCGGCGGCACCACCTGGATGCCTGGCACGTATGATCCGGAGCTCAACACGGTTTACTGGGGCACCAGCAATCCGTCGCCTGATTTCGACGGCGCGCCGCGACCCGGAGACGACCTCTACACCGATTGCGTGCTTGCCCTTGACCCCGACACTGGAAAACTGAAATGGCATTTTCAATTCACGCCGCATGACCTCTACGACTATGACGCGACGGAAACTCCCATCTTGCTTGACGCAGAGTACGATGGCGAAGCCCGCAAGCTGCTGGTCGAAGCGAATCGGAATGGCTATCTATACGTTCTCGATCGGACGAACGGGAAGTTCCTTTCCGCGACGCCCTTTGTAACGAGCCTCAATTGGGCGAAAGGAATCGATGCCGAAGGCCGGCCGATTCGCACCGGCGTGGAGCCCACGGCCGAGGGCACTGTCGTCTGCCCCGGTTTTTCCGGCGCGACGAACTGGTACTCTCCCGCGTACAATCCGGATTCTAATCTCATGTATTTTTTGGCCCTCGAGGAATGCGGCACTTACTTTTTGAAGGCTGACCATTTCAAGGAAGGGCAAACCTACTATGCAACGGGGGTCAAGTATGCGCCCGGCGGGGCTCGTCAGAAAATACTCATGGCTTACGACGTATCGAAGCGCCATCTTGCTTGGCGGTATCCGCAGCTCGGTCCCGAGCATTCGTCTGGCGGCGTGATGACTACGGCGGGAGGCGTCGTCTTCTTCGGGGATGAGGCGGAATCTCTCGAGGCCGTCGATGCGCGATCGGGCGCCCCGCTTTGGCATTTCAACATGGGCCAAAGCATCCACGCTTCTCCGATGAGCTACGAAGTGAACGGAAAGCAATACGTGGCGATCACGGCGGGAACGGATCTGTTCACCTTCGCGCTACGTTGAAAATAAGAGTTTGCAGACACCACTTCTGAAAGGAGAACGAGGCTATGAATACGGAGTTTGTTTCACGACGCAGCTTTGCGTCCCGCTTTGCCGCTTTGGTTTCCGGAGTCGGGATTGCTCCAATACTTGGGCCGGCGCGGGCGAACGCCCAGAAATCAGGGCCCGTTCGGAAGCTCGATTACGATGCCAAACCGACGGATGGAACGCAAATGATCACTCCCTTGATTCTTCACGGCAATTTGATCTACATCGCAGGCCAGGGCGCGCATTCGCGCGAAAAGGGCGACTTTCCCATGGATATCGAGACTCACACGACGAAAGTGATGGATAGCGTCAAGAAGCTGGTGGAGGCAGGCGGCGGCACGATGGACAGCATTCTGCAGCTCACCGTCTTCTTGACCAACATCGACAACTACGACGGCATGAACAAGGTCTTTAAGACGTATTTCCCTCGCGGCGGGCCGGCACGTACTTGTGTGGCCGTTGCGGCTTTGCCGGGACAATCGCTCGTAGAGGTCAATTGCATCGCTGCGGTCACACACAAATAAGACACAAGGAGGAGGGCGCCATGGGATTCGGATGGAATCGGCGGACATTCCTCGGCAGCCTGGGGACCATCGCAGCTTGGGCGATGAGCGGGAGAAGGGCTCTGGGGAGGCCAAGCTTCCGCGGTACAAAGCTCTCAGGATTTGGCGAATCCGGCAACATTTACGAAGAGCTGGGCGTCACAACCATCGTCAACGGGCAGGGCACGATGACCATGCTCGGGGGATCGCTGCCTCGTCCTGAAGTGGAAGCCGCAATGGCGCTGGCGGCGCAGCACTTCGTGAGCATCCCGGAACTGGAAGTCGCCGCTGGTAAAAAGATCGCGGAGATGCTGAAGCTGCCCGAAGGTTACACGGCATTGGTCACTTCCGGCGCTGCGGGCGCGATGCAGTCCGGCTTGGCGGGCATTCTGACAGGCGACAACGAACAGTACATCCAGCAGTTGCCCGATCTGACCGGACTGAAATCAGAGGTGATCATCCAGAAGTCCCACCGAAACGCGTTCGACCACCAGCTCCGAGGCACCGGCGCCAAGCTCGTCGAGATTGAAACGCGCGACGAGTTGCACAACGCCGTCAACTCGAAAACGGCGATGATGCATTTCACAAACTTCGCCAACGCCGCCGGACAGATTAAGGTCGACGAATGGCTCAAACTCGCCAAGCAGTATAACCTTCCCGCGATGATTGACGCCGCAGCCGATACTCCGCCCGTTTCCCACCTGTGGGATTACGCCAACATGGGTTACGACCTCATCACATTCAGCGGTGGCAAGGCTATTCGCGGCCCGCAGTGCGCCGGGCTGCTGATCGGACGAAAAGAGCTGGTTGGCTACGCCCTGCTCAACAATAGTCCGTACGAAGACACGCTCGGGCGCGGGCAGAAAGTTGGCAAAGAAGAAATCGTCGGGATGGTGAAAGCCCTCGAGGTTTATCTTGGCGAGGACCAGAATGCGCTGACGCAGGAATGGTGGAAGGGCCTCGACACAATTGCCAAGGAGATTGTGAAGGTCGAAGGTGTGAGCACCGCATACTTCGTTCCCGATATTGCCAACCATGTCCCCACGATGCAGATCAATTGGGATCCGCGGCGGATTTCGCTGACTCCCCATGAAGTATCCGCCCTCCTGCGAAAGGGAAAGCCTGCGATCGTTCTGGGGACAAATGAAATCGGCCTCGAAATGAACTCGTTTATGCTCAAGCCCGGTGAAGACCAGATGATCGCCGAGCGATTGGTTCAGGTGTTTCGCGGCCATTCAGCGTGAAGGAGCACGAAGCAGCTCCCTCGGATTCGAGGGGATCGAGCGCTGCAACGCGAGGGCGTCCAACTTCGTTGGATTGCGGTTGCCGGCCCTTACTTTTCTGGCAGCCGCAATTTCGAACCTTTCTGTCCGGCCCATTTGTTGAACGCTTGAATCATTTCCGTTGTCCACTTCGAATCGATTTGACCCGGCGTGTACTTTCCTTCACGCAGCATCAAATGGCCCCACTCGTCGACAAGGTGGTCCATCTCCGATTCGTCCGCTATCTTCTCGGCAAGCTGGGCGGGAATGAACGTGACGCCTTCCGGGTCTCCCAAAGCTACGTCCCCCGGCATCACCGTCGTGCGCCCGATTCGAATTGGTACGTTGATACCCATCAGCATCACGTTCCGCAGTGCGGACGGATCAAACCCGCGGGCATAGACTTGAAACCCGTTAATTTCCTGGATGCCGGTCACATCGCGCACGGCTCCATCCACAATCAGCCCATTGTGGCTTTTCGCAAAGATAGCGGTGGAAAGATTGTCTCCCACGATTGTGCCGTCCTCGATCTTGCCGAAGAGGTCTATCACCAGGACGTCTCCGGGCTGAAGGATGTCGATGATCCAAGAGTTTTCATCCCCGATGCGGCCCTCCTTTTTCCCGTTAGCCTGCACGACGGAATCCACATCCGGCCGGCGTGGCATGAAAACAGCGGTCACTACGCGTCCTACCAGCCGCCGTCCGGGATTGATCACTTTCCAATTGTCTTCGAACTGGTTTGGGAATCCTGCTTCGCCCAAAACGTCCCACGCCTGGTCCGCCGTGGCGTCCTTCAAACGATCGAGAACGGCGTCCGGAACTTTCGGCCGGCCGTCCGCGAAGCGCTCGCCGTGCCAATTCGGCGTAAAGGCAATGCGCTGTTCGGGAGAAAACAGACCCAGTTGCGCACGGCCGCGAGCCGGGGAAATGGCGATAATCCCGAGGGCCAGCACCGCTCGAAGTATCAGTTTCATTTTTTTCTCCTTGGAATCGCAATGATCGTCGCGGGAACATCGTCAAAAGCGCTCGTCGTTTCGCGCCGGTATTATGCCGCAAGTGCGGCCCGAACTCCGATACTCGCGGGGCGTCCTACGGAATCACACCGGAGAGGAATCGCTGCATGACTCCCCGAGAGACTACCCGCATTCGTTGGTTTCTTATCTTCTGGCTCTTCCTGTTGAGCTCCGTGGCTTTCCTCGATCGCGTGAACCTTTCCATTGCTGGAAGTACCATTGCCGAGACGTATTCGTTTTCGAACGTGCAGTTGGGTTCCGTCTTTAGCGCCTTCCTGATTGGATACGCTTTGTTCCAGACTCCTGCCGGCTGGCTGGCCGACCGTCTCGGCAGCCGTCGCGTCCTCGCGGCTGGAGTTCTTTGGTGGGGTGTCTTCACCGCGCTGGTCGCAGCGGTGCCGTCGAAGATCGGCCACGCGCTTCTTGTGTTCATCGCGATCCGCTTTCTCCTGGGTGTTGGAGAAGCAGTCGTTTATCCCGCTTCGAACCAGTTCGTTTCGCGCTGGATTCCGACGGAAGAGCGCGGCATCGCGAATGGGTGGATCTTCGCTGGCGTGGGCGCGGGTGCAGGTGTAACACCGCCGTTGATCACCTACATCATGCTGCGTTGGGGCTGGCGTCAGTCGTTTTGGATCTGCGCCATCATCGGAGTGATTGCCGGAGCTATCTGGTACGCGATCGCGCGCGATACACCCGAACAGCACCCTCGGGTTTCTGCCGATGAGCTCGCCCACATCCGGTCCGGCCTCACGCTTGCCCCGGCGACGTCGGCGTCAACTCCCACGGACAAGCCTGTCGCCTGGCGCACGATCCTCGCAAGCAGGGATGTGCGGGCCGTCACTTTGAGTTATTTCTGCTTTGGATATGTTGCCTGGATTTTCTTCTCGTGGTTTTACATCTACCTCGCAAAAGTCCGAGGACTCGAGTTGAAGGCCAGCGCGTTCTATTCGACCTTGCCCTTTCTCGCGATGGCAGCAGGTTGTTTTTTCGGTGGGTGGCTTAGCGATCGTCTCACGACGTGGAGCGGCAAACGCTTGGGGCGTTGCGGTCTTGCCGCCTTCGCGATGGCGCTAGCCGGGGCGTTCATCGCGCTGGGCTCGACCGTGGCCAGCGCTCGCCTTGCCAGCGTCGTCCTCGCGGGTGGTGCCGGCGCTCTCTATCTTTCGCAGAGTTCGTTCTGGTCCGTGAGCGCGGACATCGGCGGCACATCCTCAGGCTCGGTCTCCGGTCTGATGAACATGGGCGCCCAGATTGGCGGCGCCATCACGGCGTCGCTTACCCCGGCGATCGCGTCCCGATATGGCTGGACGGCGTCCTTTCTCGTCGCGGTGGCCCTCTGCGCCCTGGGGGCGGTGTTGTGGTTGCTCGTTGACCCGCGTAGTAATCTCGCGCTCTCGCTCCGGACCGGGCGGCGATGGCCGTGAGCTCCGGTCGTGTGGTTTCCAGCCAATTCGAGGCGCCAACACACACAACGAAAAAGCATAGACTGTTTGCCGAACAAGCCGTCTCTCGGAGACCGTTGTGCGCCTTCAAACCGATGGCGTCACCATCGTGGACCTGAAAGGAAAAGAGGATTGGCATTGACAACGACCTGCGAACTCCGAAAGCTGGTCGCCAAAGGATGCGCAATCTGTTGCTGAATCTGGAGGAACTAACGCAGGTGGACAGCTCGGGTAGCGGCACCATCGCAGGCTCGAGCGGTGCGTCATGGCCGAAGCCCTCGCAAATGTAGACGTTCGCCAGTACAACATTCAGGAGCGCCTCATTCCCGAAGCGGACTTCTGGACCGGAGTAACTTACGGTTAGCCCGTGACTCGGGCGCAATCCCGAGGGGTCTCTGACTAGCTCCTATTCCTGCGCGGCCCACGGCATAAGAATGATGAAAACAAATGATCGCACTCAAATCCAGTATGTTCGCGTACGCGGCGCTGGCTTTCACCAGCGTGAGTTTGCTGGCGCAGGAGCAGCCCAATAAAAGGCTCTGGGTGTTGCAGGAACCCGGCGCAATTGTGGAATACGATGCAGCCACGTTCGCACCAAAGCAAACTCAAAAAATCCCTCTAGAGATCTTTCGGGCTCCACAAGACCTGCAAATCAACCAGAAAGGACAGATGCTGTGCGGGAATCGGACGGACTTGTTCGCGAGTATACGGATTCTAGGTTCTGGGATGGAAGCTCGGGAACATCTATGCATCGGCCGGTGAGCAGGAGCACCACCTCAAGCGGGATGAATAAACTGGTGGAAACCGCCGTACCGACGCATGAAAACATTGATGCCTCCCGATCTCAGCGTAGATTTATCGGTCCGTACGACCTTCCGAGCCCTGGCAAACGAACCTATCGGGCGGACGGCCGGAAGAAATCACCTCTGACTCCCTCCCGACCTGCAAATGCGAAACCGGGGTCTGCTCGGAAAGCTGTCCCGAGATCGCCTATGGGGTCCCGGAAGAGGGCGTGAGCGACTTTTTCCTGGCAACGCGTTGGATACCCGGACAAATTCAATCGGATCATCAGGATAGTTTTCTGTATCGCCGGTCGGCAGGCAAGTGGTCAGCGAGCAAGCTCCCGGCTGCAGTAGAGCAGATCCTTGACTTTGCTTCGGATGGGAATGGCGTGGGACTGATTGAAGCGGTCCGCGATGCTGGATGTTGTGGGTGGGAGAATGAAAGCGACGACCAAGCGCTGCTAACCAAGAACGGGAAAACCACTCTCCTTTTCGATGAATTTAACCGATACCAAAACCAGGATTACGATGTCAGCTTTTTCACCCCCCCGCCAAGCTTGCCTCTAACGCCGCTTTCGTTGCCTTCACAGTGGCGGCCACACAGAACGCGGGGACGGAAATCCGTTTATCCGATTCAGGCAAACCCAATCCCGGTGAACTGGCCCGGATCCAAAAGGCGCTTGCGGAGCTGCCCGAGGTTGAAGTGGTCAGAGTGGGGGATTCGCCGAAGTCAGTCGCCACGATTGCGCATGGGATGCTCGTGGGCTGGATCAATGACCATGAGATCCTCCTAGTCGAGAATGATTTCCTTGTTGCCCTCAATGTTGGCAGTGGCACCCGCCGCGTCTCCAACATCAAGATGGCTAAAGAATCTCACGCATTTCTGAGGTAGGACCATTCAGCGCGCGCCGCGCCCTAAGATGGGACCCCTGGGAATAATTCTAAAGACGACAAGGCTTAGCGGAAGGCCGGTGCGATAACACGTACCGGAACGCAAATGCTGATGCAGTGTTGGAATGGCGAGTGCGACGGCTGGGGGAGCACTATTGTCGTCGAATTGTCGCCCGTCATTCGAGCGCAAATTTCGCTGGACTTTGGACTGCACTCCAGATTTTAGAATACCCTTGAAACCGAAGGAGCAGTGTGGAGTCTAACGCCGCAACCTGCAAATCACGAGACATCCTATCTAGCCGGTGGCGTGTTTTCATGCTGTATTGGCTTCCGGCTATTGCGATTGTCGTGGCCGGGGTTCCTGCGATCAGCAGCGGTTGGCGAACAGTCGTCTGGACTGTCGCGCTCGCCACCATGGGCACGGCGTGTATTGTGAACGCGCTCCGCTGTGGGCGCGTGCACTGTTACCTCACCGGACCCTTCTTCTTCCTGATGGCCCTCGTTGCATTGTCGTACGGTCTCGGCATCCTGCCTCTCGGCGGGAACGGTTGGAACCTGCTCGGCCTAATCGCCCTGATCGGCGCCATCGCCCTGTGGTGCCTGCCCGAGATGCTTTTGGGAAGATATCGGCAGCGAAACTGACGGCAAACTGGCTCATCTAGTCGCAGTCGACGACGGCCAATATTCGGGACGGATCGTCGGCAATCCGGATGTAATGGTGCGTCGAGTTTACTGGGATAACTTCCGCATGGGCCGTTATCCACTTCGCAAGTCTGACCTGCCTGCGGCAGGCGGGCGCTACGTTTAAACCTAAAGCGGGTTAGGGGTGGAGGCGGCGGTAAGCTGCCGGCGATGTGCGGAGGGTGCGGAGGAATGCGCGGCGCATGAGGCCGGCGCTGGAAAAGCCGGAGGCGGAGGCGATTTCGGCGAGGCCGCGGTCGGTGCGCGCAAGCATGCGTTGCGCTGCTTCGACGCGCGCCTGCAAGACGTAGCGGGCCGGAGAAGTGCCGACCTCGCGGGTGAAGACGCGTTCGAAATTGCGGACGCTCATGGCCGCGCGGCGAGCGAGGACGTCAAGCGAAAGCTTTTTTCGGATGTTGTCTGCAATCCAAACCTCAATCTCCTGAATGACCTTCATTTCGGCGGCTTGCGCGGCCAGTGAGACGCTGAGCTGAGGCTGTCCTGCCGGGCGGCGAAGAAAGAGAACGAGCTCGCGAGCGACTTCCGAAGTGATGGCGTTGCCGCAATCCTCCTCGACCCAGGCAAGAGCCAGATCGGTGCCCGCCGAAATGCCCGCGGAGGTGTAGATGTTCCCGTCCTTGAGCCAAACCGGATCGGAAACGACGGTGACTTTTGGATAGCGGCGACCCAATTCGCGGCTGAATTTCCAGTGAGCGGTGGCGCGCTTGCCGTCGAGCAGGCCAGCTTCCGCCAGCAGAAACGCGCCAACGCAAACGGAGCCGAGGCGGCGAACTCGCGGAGCTCGCGTGCGCAGCCAGGCAAAAAGTGCCGGGTCGCGCGCATTGCGCGTGCCGAGGCCGCAGACGAGCAAGAGAGAATCGAGGTCGCCGTGCAGGGTCTTGTAGCTGGATTGCGCCGCGAACGAAAGCAGGCCGGCTTCACCCTTGATTGTGAGGGATTTGCCCGTGGTGGCGACTGCGACGTCGCAGACTGGCCTGCCGGCCAGGCGATTGGCGGCGGCAAAAACCTGGATGGGGCCGACGAGGTCGAGTTCGTCAACGGGAGGAACGGCAAGAACAACAATTCGGCGGCGCGTGTGCGTTTTGGCCGCGGGCCGGGCGTCGCTCTGGGGGGGTGTTGGTCATTTCGTGGGTGCCAATATGCAAGGGATTTTCCGGTTCGGCAAGCTCGCACACGAATTTTGGCGGAAAACACCATGCATCTGGCCTAAATCGGCCGCGCGACGCTGGTAGGCTCGCTCGTCGATTCAGGTCAGGATGCGCGAGCGGAAGCGGTGAAGTTGTCTCGCGGGCGCCCGTGGAAAAAGGAGCACGGCAATGTCGTCGCAGCAAACCATCGGAAGCGGGATCGATCGATGGGGCGCGGGCGGGAAGAATCGTGAACGTTGCGAGCGCGGCGATTCCGATTCCTTATTTTTCGAGTTACGCGACCAGCAAGACGGCACTGGTTCGATTCACGGAAACGATAGCGGCAGAAATGAGGCCGCGCGGGGTCAGTTTGTTCGCGCTGGGACCGGGGACGGTGCGCACAGCGATGTCGGAGCGTTCGCTGCACTCGCCGGAAGGACAAAAATGGCTGCCGTGGTTCCGGCGGATCTTCGATGAGGGGCTCGACGTGAGTGCGGAGCGGCCGGCGCGGATGGTGGGGGAGCTAGCGTCGGGGCGGGCGGACGAGCTGTCGGGGCGATTTGTGACGATTTGGGATGATATGGGCGCGCTGCACGATGCGATTGCCGAGATTGAGGCGGAGAATTTGTATTGTCTGCGCGTGCGAAAGCTGGGCGAGAGCGGAGCTGTATCGCCTCTGTCTTCGATCCATGAGGAGGCCATGCAGGGGGTCGGCGACGGAGGGGCTGGCTGGCTACGCGAAACGAAAGATCCTCGAGTCTGAAGATCTGCGTGGGGCTGGTGCAAGACGAAAATGAACGAAGCCGGAACTGCGGTAGAGCTTCACTGCATGGAACCGGGAAAGAGGCCGTACGTGACGTGAAGCACTTCAATCTAACGGACCACGGGGAATCAGACCCCTCAGCGGGAAAGCTTCCAGATTGCCGACAATTCGAGAGCGATCCGTTTCACGTTCCATTATCGAATCTCAGCTTTCTCATCAGCGCCACAAAGCGAGGTTCCGAACGAAGCGGATCGAAGATACGGTCATTCTTGAGCCACCCCATCCATTGTGAATCAGAGGAATAGGCTCGTTCCAGGCAATCCAACGCGCGGTCGCGGTCGCCCAGACCGATGTACACAAGGGCTAGGTTGAAGGGCAGCACATGACCATGTAACGACCTTCTTTTCAGATCTCCCATTTCCGCCATTGCCCGGGCCCGATCGCCGGAAGCCGCATAAGCGTACGCGAGAAATGCGGTCACAAGAGCGGGCGACTCCATGGCATTGGCTGGCTCTCTGCAATTCCGGGATGGCGTCCTGGATTTTCCCGGCCTCGATGTCGATCCATCCAAAAGTCATCTGAGGAAAGAAGCACGCGGGATCGAGGTCGGCAGCGCGCTTGGCCTGCTCTTTCGCCCCTTGGTAGTCGCCCTGCCACACAAAGGCGAAGATATCGTCAATCGGGATTTGCGGAGAAAGGGGATCCAGTTCAGACGCGAGCTTGCCTTGGGCCGAAGCTTCGCCGAGCCGTCCCTGGAAGGCGAGCGCCAGACCGAACTGATCGTGGGCAAACGCATAGCTTGGATTGAGCGCAATTGCGCGGCGAAATTCCCTGTCACAACCGACCCAATCATATTCGTAGAAAAGTTTGAATACGGCCAGGGACGTGTGCGCTTCAGCGGAAGTATCGTCGAGTTGGATCGCCCTCTCAGCCGCTGCTTTTGCTTTTGGTTTTGCTTCCGCAGCGGTAAGGACTCCTTCGTTGTAACCGGCCCAGAGGTATGCGTCGGACAGTCCCGAGAAGGCAGGCGCAAACTCGGGGCTCAACCTGACCGCCTCTTCGAATTGCGCAATGGCCCTTTTCAGGTTTTCGTCACTGGGGCGGTTGAAAAAATAACGACCTTTCAAATAGGCATCGTGCGCCTCGGGATCCACAGTGGGGGCGGTGTCCAGCCGTGACTGTTCGGTGGCAGTCAGCTGCACATGAATCTCATGCGCGATGGCCCTGGCCAGTTCATCCTGAAGGGTCAGCACATCGCGATAGCTGCGTTCGAAGCTTTTGGCCCACAGATGCTTGTCTGCGCGAGCATCGATCAATTGCGCGGTGATTCGCACTTTGTCGCCGGCTCGGAGCACTGAACCTTCCACCACCGCATCAACGTTAAGCACTTTGGCAATCTGAGGAGTCGATGGCCGATGCTCGCCTTTGAACTGCATCGCTGAGCCGCGCGAGATCACACGGAGCTCGCTGATGGTCGCCAGGTCTGTCGTCAATTCGTCGGTCATCCCCTCCGCGAAATAATCCTGGGTGGGGTCACCCGAGTAATTATCGAGTGGGAGCACGGCAATGGACCGGATGGCATGAGGGATCACCGCCGCCTCCGGCACGCGGGGTGCGGTGTGCGACCACCCAAAATGGCTGACCAGATACGCGACCAATGCGATGAAGACTGCCAGACCGGCCACGGCCAGCCATCTCCACGCAGCGGATGCGCCGGTCTTGACCTTGTCCGGAATAGCGGCCGGACGAAGCGGCCGGCCCCCTCAAGTCGGCACGTACATCGGCAGCAGAGCGGTAACGATCGTCAGCAGATTTGGCCAGCAGACGCTGCAACAGCACCTTCATTCCCTGCGGAATGTCGCTATTAAGATCAGGAGGGTCGCGGAGCACTGCGGAAAGAGTTTCAACCGTCGATTGTTTCCGGAAGGGGTGCCGTGCGCCGGCCATCTCCGCCAGAATTACGCCGAAAGAAAACAGATCCGAGCGTGTATCGAGCGGCGAGCCCTTCACTTGTTCCGGCGACATGTAGTCGGGCGTGCCCACGATGGTTCCCGGCGCCGTTAATTGGGGGCTTGCGGTATCGAGGGTCGCGTCGTCTGGCCTGTCCAGGTCGGCCAGCCGCCTGGCGAGACCGAAATCCATGACTTTCACGTGACCTTGTTGAGTCAGCATGATATTGGAGGGCTTGAGGTCACGGTGCAGAATCCCCCGCTCATGGGCTTCTTGCAGCGCCTCGGCGATCTCGCCAGCCAAACGAAGCGTTTCCGGCAGCGGCACCCGGCCGTTCCGCAGCCGGCGATCGAGCGTTTCTCCGCTGACGTATTCCATAACCAGGAACACGGCATCCCCTTCTTCGCCAATTTCAAAGATTTTGCAGATATAGGGATGATCAAGGGCGGCCGCGGCCATCGCCTCACGGCGAAGACGTCCCGTGCTTGCCGATCCGCTGCCAAGGCGGGCGGCAGGACTTTAATGGCAACCTGGCGATCGAGCCGTCGATCTCGTGCCAGGAACACAACGCCCATGCCCTCCTCCCCAATTGGGGCAAGGATTTCGTAGGGACCAAGGCGAGTTCCAGCAGCTAGGATCATGTGCGGTGCACCGATCTTGCTCCAGTTGAATCAGTTGAGTATGCTTCGCTGACAAATTGCGAATGGATGACGGGCAACCCTTCCGTAATCCGGTAAGGGAAGGGTTGCCGACCCCCCGCTCTTGATTAGTCGGAGATCCAAAGTCAATGAGACAACTTCATCCGATGCAAGAGATTTTGAAATTGCGGCTCTGGACGAAGAGGGTCGAGCGCAGGCTCAAAGTTTTGATACACGAGGGGACTGCAACGTTCAGCGAAGACTTTGTCCATCCATACGAGAGTCGCATCCTTCTCTCCGAGGCCCAGGTATACCCATGCGATGTCAAACGGGGATACTTGGCTTACAGGAGAAGTCGCTACGAGCAACTGGTTAAGAAGGTTCCAAGCTGGCTTCTTCATGCCAGCCAAGCCATAAGCATGTCCCAATCCTGCCGACCAGAAAGAAAAGATGCGCGAGCGCCTGCGAGGCGATTGACCTTGCGGAATTGCGAAATGGCATCCGTGAAGAGCAGTTTTTGCACGTACACCATTGCGAGGTTGAAATGGGCTTCGACGAAATTCGGGTCTATGGCCAGCGCCCTTCGGTGACACTCAATGGCGTCATCGTACCTTCGCTGGAAATGGAGGAGTCTTCCCTGGACGGTTAAGACGATCGGTGATAAGGGATCAAGTCCCTGTGCTCGCTTCATTTCCGTCGCGGCTTCGCTCATTCTTGAGATCATCGCCAGAAACATGGCTTGCCAATCGAGGACTTGACGGGGACTTGGTTTCCTGTTCAAACAGATGCCCGGTCGCCCGAGCTATGCATTCCAACCATTCCGATGTGTCGAACGAGCAACCATTCGAAATTGGTCCCCCTGGTCGGGCTCGTGTTCGCTCTTTGCCGCGACGGCACAATAGGCTTGCATTCTCAATCACCGCCGTTGTGAAATGCGGTGCTGCGAGCGGCTGTGAGCCAAAGGACGGTCAGAGCCGGCGGGGGACTCGGAGGGCCAGGGTTGGTACATGCGTCATCTTCTCGGCTGATGTCTATCAATTGACGACCGAATCGCCAATCAGAAGCGAATGTCTCTTGCTCGGAGCGCCTGCGAGGCAACGCAAGCGTTCGACCTTCAATCAGGGACGTAGGGGTGGCGACGGCCAGTCTGTGGCCGACATTACGGCGCTGCCAGCGCGGCGAACCAATATTCTGGTGATGAATTTATTGAGAGAGAGGTCTCCCGTCATGTTCAAAGTAAGGTGTGTTTTGCTGCTTTCGTGTCTGTCCGTGGTGTTGCCGGCGGCGTTTGCGGCGCCCGTGCCGTCGGACCAGCTCACCGGTGCGCTGCGCTGGCGCAGCGTGGGTCCCTATACCGGCGGCCGCGTCACTGTGGTAGCCGGAATCGCCGCCGACCCGAATGTCTTTTACATGGGCACGGCGGGCGGGGGCGTCTGGGAGACTGAGGATTACGGTCATAGCTGGAAGAACATTTCCGACAAGGACTTCAAGAACAACAATATCGGCGCTATGGCGATCGCGCCCTCCAATCCGAAGATTATTTATGTGGGCACGGGCGATTCCGCTCCCCGCAACACGGTCCTGACGGGGGAGGGGATGTATAAGTCCACGGATGGCGGAAAGACCTGGACGTTCATTGGATTGGCCGAGACCCATATCATCAGCTGGATTATTATCGATCCTAACGACCCCGATGTGGTGTACGTGGCGGCGCTGGGCCATTTGTTCGGGACCAATCCGGAACGCGGCGTATTCAAGACCACCGACGGAGGCAAGACCTGGCAGAAAGTTCTGTACGTCAACGACGACACCGGCGCGATCAGCATGGCGATGGATCCGTCCAATCCGCAAGTGGTGTACGCCGCGATGTGGCAGATGTCCCGGAGACACTGGACATTTTCGAGCGGTGGACCAGGCAGCGGCATCTACAAGACGACCGACGGAGGCGCAAACTGGACCAACATCTCGCACCGCCCTGGGTTGCCGAGCGGCATTTTCGGAAAAGTGGGAATCGGGGTGGCGCCGAGCAATCCCAATATTCTGTATGCGCTGATTCAAGCGGATTACAAGGGTCAGGCGGGGGGCTTGTTCCGGTCCGACGATGCTGGCCAGAACTGGACGCTCATCAACAACAGCATGGACATCACGCAGCGCGCCTTCTATTACATGACTGTGTATGTAGACCCCAAGGACCCCGAGACGATCTACCTGCCCAACGTGGGACTGCAGGTGTCGCACAACGGGGGCAAGAAGCTGACCGCTCTGCATCCGCCGCACGGCGACAACCATGTCCTCTGGATCAATCCGAACAACCCTCAAATCTTCATTGAAGGCAACGATGGCGGCGCGACCGTCACGCAGAACGGCGGCAAGGCGTGGAGTTCGGAGAACAACCAGCCGACCGGGCAGTTCTATCACGCCAATCTCGACGATCAATTCCCGTTCCACATTTATGGCGCGCAGCAGGATCGGAGTTCGGTCGAAGCACCGAGTGCCGTGCCTGCCGGGAACATTCCGCCGGTTTGGAGAAACGTACAAGGCGGAGAGATGAGCTGGGTGGTGCCGACACCGGGCCGGCCCTGGGTCACCTACGGCAGCGGGTATTACAGCATGGAGTGGAGAGAGGATTACAGGACAGGCTTGATCACCAATGTGGCTCCTTGGCCAGACTACAAGTTCGGTCTTGCGGGGTCCGAGGAAAAGTACCGCTTTGGTTGGAATCATCACCCCGTGGTGTTTGCGCCCGGCAACCCCAAAGAACTCCTGATGGGAGCAAACGTGCTGTTTGAGACGCTCGATGAAGGCATCAACTGGAAAGTGATCAGTCCGGACCTCACGCGCAACGACAAGACCAAGCAAGCGCGGCCGGGGGGCCCGATCAGCGCGGATGTGACCGGTGAGGAGATGTTCGACACCCTATCCTCGATTGCCTTCTCGCCGCTCACGGACAATATTATCTGGACAGGTTCCGATGACGGCTTGGTGTATGTGACCACCGATGCGGGCGGCCACTGGAGCCAGGTGCGGCCGCCGGCGCTGCCGACGTGGTCCACGATCACCTGTATTGAGGCTTCGCATACCGACCAGGGCACCGCCTACGTGTCGGCGAGCCGGTTTGACTGGGATGACTTTCACCCGTACGTATACAAGACCACCGATTACGGTAAGCATTGGACGCCGATCACCACGGGCCTGCCAGCAGACCAGTACGTCGAGAGCGTGCGGCAGGATCCGAGCGAGTCCAATCTGCTGTTCGCAGGTACCAGCGCGACGGTGTACTACAGTCTAGATAGGGGCCAGCAGTGGCAGCCCTTGACGCTCAAGCTGCCGGCAGTGCGGGTGAGTGATATCGAGATCCAACCCGAGCAGCACGCAATAGTGCTGGCCACATTCGGACGTGGTTTCTGGGTGCTGGACAACCTGCAGTTTCTGGAGCAGTTGGGGAACGCCCAGGCCGCGAGTGATTCGTCCTACCTATTCAAACCGCAGCAGGCCTGGCTGGTCACGCGCCGTACGGGCGGCTTCGGCGGCGGCCCGCAGGGACCGGGAGGCGAGAACTTAGCGCCCGGAGTCACAGTGTTTTTCAATCTGCCAGCCAACTACAACGGCAGCACGCCCGCGAGTGTGAGCTTCACGGATGCAAGCGGCAAGCTGATCCGCAGTTACACGCTGCACCTGAAGCCGAAAGAGAAGCCGAAGCCGCTTTCGGACAATCTTGCAGAGGCCCGAAAACAACGGGAAGAAAGGGCGACGGCAGTCGAGCCCGGCATGAACCATTTCCAGTGGGATTTGACGTATCCGGATGCCGTGGACGTGAAGGGCATCTACAATTCATTCTTTTCGGCCGCACCACCTGTAGGTCCCGAAGTTGTGCCGGGGACGTACAACGTGACGTTGACCTGCGGACAGACCACGCAGAAGCAGCCGTTTGTGGTCAAACTGAACCCGCAACTGCCCACCACGGGGGCGGAACTGCAGCGGCGTTTCGATTTGCTGATGCGGATTCACGACGCGCTGGACCGGCTCGATACGAACCTGAATCAGGCCATTGAGGTCCGCGACGCGCTGGACAAGGCAGTAGCCAACAAGAGCGTGTCCGGCACTCAGGCGCAACCGGCGCTGGACCACCTGAACCGTGACATCGACGATCTGGTAGATCTCAAAATCCAGTCCGGTGAAGGCGCACTCGTGTATCCCGGTCGGCTGCGCTCCTGGTTGACCTCCATTGCGGGCCAGGTGAGTATGGCACTCGTGCCGCCCACGCCCGCGATGGTGCAGGTGGCGGATGGATACATCGATGATGCGGGTTCGGGTGTCTCACGTCTGCAATCCGACGTTGCAGCTGCCGACAAAGTGCTGAATCACTGAGGTGTGGTCACCTGACCGGCATCGAGCATGCCGCGAACGACTCGGCCAATGGCCGGGCCGATGGAGTAGTGATTGTCGATGTGGCCAGTCGAGGTGAAGGCGGCGGCGCTGAGCCGGCCCTGCGCGTCGGCGTGGGCCTGGCGGAATTCGGCGGTGGTCCGCAGCCAATCGGCGCGGAAATCGAGCCGCTGTTCGATCAGCAGCGCCTGCGCAAATCCATAATAGTGGACGCCGCCCACAATCGCGCATGGCAGACGGACGCTCCAGCTGGGGTTAAAATTCCTGTTCTGATTTGCCGCTGGTTCCATCTGCAAATGTAGACGTCCGCCAGTACCCCGACTGTTGGCCTGACACGGTCTTTATCGATCTCCCGGCATCCATCCCGACGCCTCACAAAGTCAGACCCGTCCGTACCATGCGAGGGCGTTCTACGCGGCCGGATTCATCGAGCGCGCTTTCGACAGAACCCCGAGTAAGATCGGCTTTCGCCTCCGGACCCATGCCGCCGCTGTTCGTACCCTCAATGGCCACCAGCGCCGCGTCAAACCAAATCGCAAGAAGTAAGAAGGTTCTATCGCAGAGGCCGCTTGAAAAAGCAGGAGAACAACTGCCGGAAAGCAGTTTTCCGAGGAGGTGCCATCGGTAAGACCTCAACCGCGGCGACCCAGAATGTCATCCCCCGCTTACTGTCACATGCCAAAACCAATTGGATTCAAACGCATTTTGCGAGAACATTCAGGAGCTCTCGCCTTTCGGCTGTCGGCAGAAGCACGAAGAAGCGCCTGATCAAGTCCGACAACGCGCCCGGATTCAATTCCTTGCCTGCGTTCGCAACGAAGTCCGCGCAGATGAACTCCAGGAACGTCCCGCGGGATTTTCGCCCACCGAGCACTGCGGATGCTGCCTCGAGAGCCTGCTCGATCACGGGCACCTGGCGCTTGTAAACCTGGAAGTAAATCATTTCACGCGGCTCAGGATCTCTCCCTGTCAGTTGTCGCTCAACCTCTCTCTTGAATTGTCCCCCGGGCATGGTAGCTGCCTTGTGCACCCAGAGTGCACTATCGAGCTTCTGCCCCTCCTTGCGCGCAATTCTCACGAGCTCACGCGCTTTCGTCCAGCCGATGCGCGCGACATCGCGGTGAACCTCGCGCGTCAGTTTCTCGTAAACGCCCATCAGGTAGTAAGCCGTCCGTCGGGATTGCGGGAATTTCAAGCCCGCCTTCGGAGCAGCATGGGCGTGCTGGATAATGTGGACAATCGCGGTTTCAGCACGCTGGGTCGCAAACATCTACCAATTCGACTGGCGTCTGCTGCTTCCACTTTCGGGTGGACTCGAACTTGCACCATTCCTAATTTTCTTCCGAGCAGTCGCGCAGCACCGCCCGGGAGATTCCGGGAAGGATCGACTGGAGCCATGGGTCTGGGTCGTGATCAGCGCAAGTACAGGTTTCCGTTGGCCGCTCTAGTTTCTCGGGGAGCCGAGTTCATTCAATGGTACACGGCGAAACGCCGGGCCGTGGCGCAAAAGCGAGGCCGCCGATATTCGGTTCAGCGGTTCCTGTGTCGAAAAGCGATCAGGTCGGTGCTCACCGGAACGCCGCGCTCGATCTTCACGTGAACCAAAGCTTCGAAGCTCGGCGTTTCGCTGCTCGAAGTCGACACCTTGGAAAGCAATTGCTGGACGGAGTTCACCGTGCAGACGTACTGCACGGTTCCTTGCGTTCCGAAGGTTGTCGTTCCTGCCAGAATCATCGTCCAGTGGCCGGCGGTCGATCCCTGAAAGAGAGCGACCACGCCATAATCTTCGGTGAGTGGAGAATTGGACGGGCTCGCAAGGACGAACTTCGGCTCGCCCAGCAGGGGATGCACGTTCACGACGGCCAAATCGCCCTTGCGCGGGCCGGAGTCGAGCCGTTGGAAGACGAAGTCCTGCGTTCCAGGGATCTCGGTCAGGGTCAGGTTCTCGGAGGGAGAACCGACGAATATCAGATTGTTATTCTGGGCGTCATCGAGGGTGAAGAGGCTGCCGCGCTTGACGCGAAGCTGCCGATGAAACATTTCAAACACGTGATCGAGGCTGTGCACGGCGAGGACCTCGCCCACGCCGGTGTAATGATCGAAGACTCGATCTTTTGAATCGCGTTCGGGGCTGTAGTATCGCAATCCAATTTCAGGGCGACCGACGAACGCGGCATTACTGAAGATTACCCAGGGCTCTTGGGGGTCGGAGAGGAATGGTTTCCAGAAGGCGCGAAGGGACTCGGGTGCCGAGTCGGCCTGGTCTATTCTTGTCGGCGCCGACTTGCGAGAGGCAACCAGCCAGATTACCCCAAGTAACGATGCCACCAGAGCAATCCCAAGCAACACCGCAGCGACCTTCCAGTGCGTTGCGGTTCGAGTGGCTGGAACCAAAACTGGAGGAGCGGAGGAGACGTCCGGAACCGATACTTTCGGAGACGCCGGTCGCAGGTGAAACTCAAGGTGATAGCTACCCTTGGGAAGCTCGACAACCACGGGATCGTCGGCACCTTCGGCCGTGTAGTAGTCGGCCAACTTTGTCCGAAGGCGGCCTACCTGAACCCGGATGGCCGAGTCGAGTTGAGGGTCAAAATCCGCCGGACGTCCGAACACCTCCGTCGCAATCTGGTATTCCTTAACCGGTTCCCCGGGATGATCGACAGCCTGCTTCGCCAGGTATCGGAGAAGTTTGCGCAGCGATTCGGAGTTGTGTAAGACGGTGCTTCCGACCAGCCGCTCGACTTGCCCCATGAATGGTTCTCTTTGGGACACGTGGATGCCCGTTACAGCCATTTCCAAGGAAGGTAACAAACCGCGAAAGCTACTGCAAGCACGAGGTTTGCACTTGTAACAGTATCAAGACGCCCTGAAACTGTTCAGAGACTTCGACCTGCAAGAAAGTACCGTCCATCCAGGGTGAAAGGGTGGTTCAGCTCGTATTGAAATACAGCTGATCGGATCGGCCGGAGGCCGAACACGGTGATGTGTGCTCCGATCGATGTGCGAGCCTGAGACCAGGCTTTGTGAGGCGTCGCGAGCTTCGGAAGGCGACGCGCAGTATGCCGATGCCCCCCTCTGTGCTGTGGCACAAACTGTGGCGCGAACGATCGCGACAGATTCGAATACAAGAACAGCCTGAATACCCGAGTTATCTGGGCGCGGAGAATGAAAGGGAGAATGCAACGATGAAAAATTTCGTGCAGCAAGCGGCTTTGCTGGTGCTCTTCACCCTAGCGGCAGGAGTTTGTTTCGCCCAAACGGAGACGGCTCGATTACAAGGAACAGTCACTGACCAACAGGGAGCGGCAATCCCGGCGGCAGCAGTAACGGTGACAAACACCGGGACGGGCCGAGCTCTCTCCGTCCAGACCGACGCGGAAGGATTTTATCTCGCTCCGGCGCTTCCCCTGGGTCACTACCACGTGGTGGTGGAAAAGACGGGCTTCGATAAGGCCGCACAGGATTTTGATCTGCAAATCGCCCAGATCGGCGTGGTCGATTTCAAGCTGCAAGTGGGTTCTGTGGCGCAGACGGTTACGGTGGAGGCCGGCTCTCCAGTGATTGACGCAGCGGATTCCGCGATCGGCGAGGTCGTGGAAGCTCGACAAATCGAAGAGATGCCGTTGAACGGCCGCAACTTCACGCAGCTTGCTTTGCTTGTACCGGGCGTTACGCGCGGAAGCGGCAACGCTACGGGTTCGTCTGGTAACGCGGAAACATTCCGCTACGGGCAGGAAGGCGGGGCGTCACTCGTGGTCAATGGAATCCGCGCCCAAGGCAACAACTTCATTTTGGACGGAATTGATAACAATGAAGCACTGGTGAACACCATTGTACTTTTCCCGCCCGCCGATGCGATCGAGGAATTCAAAGTGCAGACCAACATCGCTCCTGCTCAGTTCGGCCGAGCTGGCGGAGCCTTGGTGGTGACCTCCATCAAGTCTGGGACCAACGAGTACCATGGCAGCGCTTTCTGGTTTAACCGTAACAAGCAACTGAACGCGGAGAATTTCTTCACGAGCGGGCCTACTCCCAGTTTCGTACGCAACCAGTTTGGCGGGTCGGCGGGAGGGCCCGTGATCAAGAACAAGATCTTTCTCTTTGGCGATTATCAGGGATTGCGGCAAAACGTACCCAGCGGACCATCCTACGCGACCGTGCCCACGGACCTGATGCGCACTGGCGACTTCTCTGAGTTGCTGAATCCTGCTTTGACTGGCGGACTTACCCTGCCGACGGGCGGCCCGATCTATGACCCGACGACCGATGGCTCGGTGGCTGCCACGTCAACCAATCCCAATGGCGCTCTGCAATTTATGGGCAATGGCACGCAGCCGAATGTCATCCCGTCGAACCGGCAGAACCCGGCGGCCACAGCTTACCTCGGCGCCTACCCCGAGCCGAATTGCGGACCAGGGCGCTCCATACAAGACACGAATTGCGATCCCCTTTATCACAATTTTAAAATAGAGAGAACAGTTGTTGAGAATTGGGATGATTGGGATCTTCGCGGCGATTACATCATAGACACGAAGAACTCTTTGTTCGTGCGTTTCAGCCACGGCCACGTCAATCAGACGAACACCACCTCTTTGGGCGTTCTTCCCTCGGGTTTCGGCTCCGGGACGAATTTCAACTGGCCCAACGGCGCTTCGATTGGCCTAACCACGACGGTCAGCCCAACGTTTATCAACGAATTTCGCGGCGGATATGTCCGGGACCAGTACGGATATATGCCGCCATTGAATAATGTTAACTGGTGCACGCAGTTTGGCATCGTCAACTGCTACACATCCGGCGTGCAAGGTGGTATTGCATTGATCGGGGCATACGCTTCGCAAATTGAGTACACCGGAGATTTTGGGGTTTACTTGGTTCCACAGACCGGTTTCAACTACAACGACACAGTTACCTGGATTAAGGGCAGGCATACAGTCAAGTTCGGTGGAAACATCCTGCGCCGCCAACTGAATCTGTATCGGCCGCTGGCTGGCAAAGGCTATTTTCAACTGGCCGGCAATGGCAACAGTCCGTGTTGCGGGCCGGGTCAGGGACACACAGACACGGGTTACGAAGTGGCTGACTTGTTCGCAGGCTTCATGGACGCCTACTCGCACGGCACTCCTTTTGGGATGGTTGGCACGCGCAGTTGGGAAAATGGGGTTTTTGCTCAAGATGACTTCCGCGCGACACGCCGTCTGACACTGAACCTAGGATTGCGCTATGACATCCTGACTTGGCCGGTGGAGGTGAACGACAGGCAGGCGAATTTCGACCTGGCGACTGGAGCGCTAGTCGTGGCCGGAAGCAATGGCACGCTGCGCACGGCGATTCCCAATGACTATCATAACTTCGGCCCACGCCTAGGCTTTGCCTATCAACTTACTGGCGATGGCAAAACTGTTCTGCGCGGCGGATACGGTCTCTTTTATTTCATCGACCGCGGCGGTATTAGCAATCAGTTGGCTCAAAATCCCCCGTTCAGCGGCGAAAACTCGGTTACCTACGCACAGGGCTATCGAATCACGCTTACGGGCTCCCTACCTTGCGAGCCGAACTGCACACCGGCAGAGCTGATTTCCACCAATGCCACTGGGCCATTGCCGAACGGAAGTTTCACCAGTTTGAACTTGTCCGCACCGACCGGCGTGAGCGTTGTTGGCCTGCTCTCGCAAAACGTAACACCTCAGGTCTCCGAGTGGAACCTTCAGGTGCAGAGGCAAATCGGGACGAACCAATCGCTTAGCGTCGCCTATGTCGGCACACATGGGGCGCACCTCGTGCGCAATTACAATGCGAACCAAACTCTATATGGCACCGGTACCAACCTCGATCCGCAGTTGGGCAGCATCCAGATCCAGGACACCAGGGGCAAATCGGACTATCATTCCATGCAAATACAGTACGAACACCGTTTGACGGCAGGTTTGGAGGTTACCGGGGCATTCACGTGGTCCAAGACCACGGATGACTCTTGCGGTAATCTCGACACCTGTGCCCCGCAGCTCTACACCGACTATGCGATTGAACACGGATTGTCCACTCAGGACGTGGATTACGTCTTCACGCCGAGCGTGATTTATGAACTGCCCTTTGGCCGCGGAAAACGTTGGGGCGGGGACGTTTCTAGGTGGGTGGATTACGCCATTGGAGGCTGGCAATTTAACGCCATCTACGCGTTGGAAGGTGGGACACCTTTCAGCATCACCGCCAGCGGCAATCCCAGCAGTACGCGCGCAGATCTCGTCGGGAAGCCCGTCATACATCCGGGCAGTATCACGAACTACGTCGAACCGGGTGCCTTCGCCGTGCCAGCCACGAACGGTTCGGGCGTCTACCTTGCTCCAGGCACCTCAGGCCGCGATATGATTCGCGGTCCCGGGTTCTCGAACATGGACTTTGCTCTGTTCAAGAACTTCGCAGTCACCGAGCGGGTCAGGGGACAGTTCCGCGTTCAAGCGTACAACCTAACCAACACACCGCACTTCGCCAATCCGTTTGATACGAACCTTAACGACGGACACATCGGGCAAATTAACAGCGTTCTAACAAACAGCTGGCGCCAGGTCGAACTCGCCTTGCGGTTTACCTTCTAGGTGTCTAGTCCGGCAGAGAGGCGGAATCTACGACTCCGCCTCTCCCAAGGTTCGTGAAAGGTTACTCCGTGACCGGTCCAAGTCATTGGTCTATTCCTGTGCTCGCTTTTCTCGCCTTAATCCTCACAGGCGGGCAGAACGCGCCAGGTAGCCCGGGACCGATGCGAACTCCCGAAGGCAAAGATGCTGTAGGTACGGCAACCAGCACAGACTCTCACGCGATTTGTGCGATAGAATCCTGGGCCACTCACTTGAACACGCGCAGGCGCCTTCCACTTCTTTCAGGGCTCTTACTCGCTCTCGCCGGAAGCGCGGTGACTCGCGCTTCCGCAGCCGCACCTTCCGGCACAGCTGCCAAGAGAATGGCCGCGCCGCGCATTGCAAAGTTGGACCCGCCTAGCTGGTGGGTGGGACTCACCCCCGAGATAGAAGTGTTGGTAAGCGGCGAAAACCTGGACGGAGCGGAGATCTCCTCTTCGCGTTTGGGCATAAGCATTGTGCGATCGAAAGTGACGGATGGAGGGCGCTACCTGTTTGTGTGGCTGAAGATCGCACCTGACACGAAGCCTGGCAACGCAGTCCTTCAGGTTCGGACCCCCTCCGGCCAGACGGCCATCACCCTGCCGCTGTTGCAGCGGGGTTTAACCGCCGGAAACTTTCAGGGACTTTCCGACGACGACGTGATCTACCTGATCATGCCGGACCGGTTTGCCGATGGAGATCGCAGTAACGACGAAATCGGGGGTTCGTCGCGCACGTACGATCGCACGAATCCTCGCGCATACCATGGCGGCGATCTGCAGGGCATTCGCGAACACCTCGACTATCTGCGCGAACTGGGCGTCACAACTCTCTGGCTCACGCCGATCGTGGCGAACGATCCCGCATCGCCCCAGGACTATCACGGCTACGGTGCGGTCGATGAATACACCGTGGAACAGCATTTCGGCACGCTCACTGATCTGCAGGAGTTGGTGCGCGACGCGCACAACAAAAACCTGAAGGTTATTCTCGACTTTGTTCCCAATCACGTGGGACCGCGTCATCCGTGGGTCGCTGCACCACCCGAACCGGGCTGGTTTCATGGAACGAAGGAACATCACACAACGTCGAACGGCAATTTCCAGTTTCTTGCGGATCCTCACGCGCCTCCGCGCTACTGGCGCGACGTTGTCGACGGGTGGTTTGCAGGCATATTGCCGGATTTGAACCAGGAGAATCCCGACGTCGCGCAGTATTTCATCGAGAACGCACTGTGGTGGGCTGAAGAAACCGGAATCGACGGATATCGCCTGGACACCTTTCCGTACGTCTCGCGACGGTTCTGGTCGCAGTGGCACGAGGCGCTGCGGGCGGTTTATCCGCACATGACAACGGTCGGGGAAGTCTTCAACAGCGATCCGGATATCACTTCGTTCTTTGTCGGCGGGCGGAAGGCATTCGACGGAATCGACACCGGCGTGACAACTGTATTTGATTTTCCGCTTTTCAACGCCCTGCGTGGCGTGATCAGCGGTGGCGCATCCATGCAGACGATCGTCGACGTGTTGGCCCACGACCGGCTCTTCCCCCATCCCGACCTGCTGGTTCCTTTCTTGGGGAACCATGATGTGCCACGACTGGCTAGCCTGCCGGGAATGTCGGACGCGAAATTGAAATTCGCGTTCTCTCTGCTCCTGACCATGCGCGGAATCCCCGAAATCTACTATGGCGACGAAATCGGCATGAAAGGCGGGGGCGATCCGGACAATCGGCGCGATTTCCCGGGCGGATTTCCGGGCGATACGCGAAATGCATTCGTCGAATCCGGCCGAACGCCCGAGCAGCAGGCTTTTTTTTCTCTGGTGCATCGTCTGCTTGCTTTACGCCGCGATCATGCCGCACTCGAACGCGGACAAACGTGGGATATCTTTGGGAGCAAATCTGTGTACGCATTTGCGCGCACCTCCGCGAGCGAGCGGATTCTGGTCGTGGCAAACGCAGGAGCAGAATTTCAGCGCGTCGCGCTGAGGTTCGCAGACACTCCCCTGTCCGGCGGGACGAAGCTTTTACCCCTTCTCGGCGGCAGCGTGCGCCCGGTTCAAGACGATCAGGCCGAAATCTCACTTTCGCCTGAGGACGTGCGAATTTATCAGGTGGAACAATGAGAACGCCCCACAAATTGCTGTTCTTGTTCGTCCTCGCGCTTTTTCTGACGAGTGCTTGCGCTTGGGCGCAATCCGCTCCCGGCCGGCCGGGATCCATGCCCACTTGGACTTCCGGAGGCAAAGAAGCGGTGGGAACAGCGGTCACCACAGAGTCGAAGGTGTGGTTCACGCTCGAGAATGGAGTCATGACGGAAGCGTACTATCCGCGTCTCGATACCGCGGACGTCCGCACACTTGAATTCGGCGTGAGCGACGGCGAGCACGTCTGGCTTGAATCGAAGGACATGCGCCATTCAGTGGAGCAGATGGACGGCGACGCGCTCGTTTTCCGGCAGACGAATCGCGATCCGAACGGCCGCTTTCAAATCCAAAAAGTTTATGTCACCGACCCGCGGCGTGACACCGTGTTGATCAACGTCACTTTTGCTGGCGGCCCGAAGTACTCGTTGTACGTGCTTTACGATCCGTCGCTGAAAAACTCAGGCTACGGTGACACGGGATATTTGGACGGCGAGGCTCTAATCGCGATGAAAGCGGATGTGGCATCGGCTCTTCTCAGCAGCAGCGGCTTCGAGCAGGCGTCGAGCGGGTTTGCAGGCGCCAGCGACGGGTATACGGACCTTCTGTTGCATCATCGGCTGGATTGGTCCTACGCGCGTGCAGAGAATGGAAATGTGATTCAGACGGCGAAAGTTGGCGGGGAGCACTTCACGCTCGCTCTGGGATTTGGTCCGACTGCATCGGACGCGCACCAAACCGCGCGTACGAGTCGGCGAAGGATTCGCGGCAATCAGCGCCGAGTACGCGAACGGCTGGCACCAATACGTGCAGGCGCTGCGCCGGGTGGCGAGTCCCTATGCACATGAATTTCGCCTGGCGGCCATGGTCCTGAAAGCGCACGAAGACAAGACGTATCGCGGAGCGATGATCGCCTCGATGAGCATTCCCTGGGGCAACGCTGTGCAGGCAGACAAGCCGACGGTCGGCGGATATCATTTAATCTGGGCGCGCGATCTTTACGAGGTGGCCACGGCGCTGCTTGCCGCAGGAGACCGTGCCGCAGCCGAACGCGCGCTGAACTACTTGTTCACCGTGCAGCAGAAACCAGACGGAAGCTTTCCGCAGAATAGTTGGCTCGATGGGAAGCCATACTGGACCGCGCTGCAGATGGATGAAGTTTCTTACCCGATGATTCTTGCCTGGCAGCTAGGGAAGACAGATGCGGATACGTGGACCCATCACGTTCGGCCGGAAGCGGAATTTGTCGCCGCGCACGGACCGGCGACTCAGGAGGAGCGCTGGGAAGAGGTGCCGGGGTATTCGCCGTCCACCATCGCTGCCGAAATTGCGGGACTTGTGTGCGCGGCAGACATTGCGCGAACGAACGGCGCGGAGGGCGATGCGCGACGATATCTCCAAACGGCCGACGAGTGGAACGCGAACCTTGAAAAATGGCTCGTCACCTCGACAGGTCATCTGAAAGCCCAAAACGATCCCGGCCCATATTACATGCGGATCGATAACGACACGAATCCAAACGACGGCTCTCAGCTCGATGTCCGCAACGGAGGTGGAGTCTGGGACGAGCGGGACGTGGTCGACGCGGGTTTTCTGGAACTCGTGAGGCTCGGCATTCGTCCGGCGAGCGATCCCACGATCGAGCGCTCGGTGAAAATCGTGGATTCTACGATTCGCGTCGAAACGCCGAATGGGCCGTCGTTCCATCGATACAGCCACGACGGATACGGGGAGACGTTCTTCGGAGGGCCATGGCTCGGTGAAGGCATCGGACGGGTGTGGCCGATTTTCACAGGAGAGCGCGGCGAGTATGAGGTGGCGCTTGGACAGGATCCCACGCCTTACTTGCAGGCAATGCTCCACTTCGCGAATCGCGGCGGCATGATGCCCGAACAGGTGTGGGATCGCGCGGAGCCCACGTCGTCGGAATTCGTGTTCGGCCAAGGAACGGGCAGCGCGACGCCGCTCGCGTGGAGCATGGCGCAATTCGTCCGGCTGGTCGTGTGCGCGCAGGAGAAGAAGATTGTCGAGCAGCCTAGCATCGTGGCTGCGCGATTCTTGGGCCACAGCAGCAATATTGCGAGGGTTGCCGAAAGCTATGGGAAACGACGTCTTCGGCGTACGGCGAACCATACAGGGAGCGCGGGCTGGTTGGGGCGGACCAATCCCTTCGCTGACGGATCAGAAAACCTCCGCGAGAATGCGATCCATCGTGGTGATTAACATTTCTCTCACGACACTTCAGTTTGAAGTTGCGGCGAATACTCATTGGACTGGAGCACCACACACCAGACAACATGGCCGAAGAGATTCAGTACGCGATTGACCACCAGACCGATTTCCACCAGTGCATGCTGTACACACCGGTACCTGGCACGCCGCTTTACAGGCAGATGGCCGAACAGGGCCGGCTTCTGACCGACGTTGACCTCGCCGACGCCCATGGACAATACAAATTCAACTTCCGGCACGCAGCGATTTCCCGTGATGACTCAAAGATGTTCCTGGACAGGGCGTTCAGACGCGATTTCGAGTGTAACGGACCGAGCCTTTACCGCATGTGCCGGACGATACTCCGGGGATGGCAACGCTACAAAGACTACCCGGATCCGCGGGTCCGCGAGCGGTTCGCACGGGAAGGGAAGAAACTAAGCACCGCTTACAGTGCTGCGCTCTGGGTAATGGAACGGGAGTTCAGGACGATCAACCAAAGCGTCAGTGAGCAGATCCACTCGCTGAGGGTGCAAGTTGAAAAGGAATTCCCGGTCATGGCGCGCCTCACAGCAACCTTGGTTGGCCCTGTATTATTGTGGTCCGCGCGCCGAGAGGAAAGGCGGCTGGCGTCGGGTCATACCTGCGAACCGCCAACCATTATCGAGCGTAGCAGTGGGTGCCGGTATCATAGACCGCCTGGCGGATGACGCGCTATTCTTCCCTAATCTTTGTAAAGGAAGGTTTGCCGACAATACGGTCGGTATCCCGGGCGCTAATTTCCAACAAATCCTCACTAGCAAACGCCGCTGGGACGAATCGCGGTTCCGGATTCCTGAGTAGGAAAGGTCTGAATACTTTGCACTGTGTAGGGTGTCGTTCCAGCCAGGTCCGCGGCACATTGCAGGATCGCCTGCTGAAGGGCAGGAAGCGTGGACGGCAGATTCGGAATCGATTGGTCAGGTTTTTTGAAATTAAGGGCGCTGGTTAGATCCCCGACTGTTGCGCGGCGCCAGGCGCTCAGGTTGGCCACTTCAGCACCGAACAGGGTCTCGATGAATCGCAGCACGGAAGTGTGATCGAAGAGGTCCGATGACACAAAACCGCCTCGGCTGAATGGCGAGACGATCAGCGTGGGAACGCGAAAACCAAGTCCAATCGGGCCAGTAATCGCTGGACTGCCGATTGCGGTCGGGTCCGGTACCGGGGGTGCGGTCACATACTCACCTGGCGTACCGAGAGGCGCCGTCACCGGCGCAACGTGGTCAAAAAATCCGCCATTTTCATCGAAGGTGACGAACAAGACCGTCTTTGCCCACAGTGCTGGGTTCGCTGTTAGGGCACTTACGATTAGGGAAAGTATATTCTCACCAAAGGCCGAAGGCGAAGGCGGGTGATCCGAGGTTAGGACCGACCCCACCAGCCAGGAGACTTGTGGCAAACTCCCAGCCGCGATATCAGCCAGGAAGTCGATGGGGAACTGTGGTCCGAATGCATTCTGATGCAACACCGATGAAGGATCCTGAAAATTTTTGAAGTAGGAGAGAACATTGTCCGAGAGAATCCCGCCGAGAACCGTCTCATCAGGCGAGGAGTAGACCTTCCAAGAAATTCCCCGAGCCTGAAGCTGCTCGGGCATTGTCGTATATGTCAGACGGCCGTAAAAGGCTGTACGGTTGGCGACGATGCTCTGCAAAACCGGCCCGCCATTTGTTCCATCCGGGTCG